>SKEE01000028.1_pt1 | contig 165710 bp, 149 predicted proteins | sample 4826661 | NCBI WGS metagenome assembly SKEE01 (sample SAMN11008817, study PRJNA524170) | human gut metagenome | biome: Human fecal sample; material: Feces; isolation source: fecal sample from pouch patient p20 | host: Homo sapiens | place: Israel: Tel-Aviv | collected 2016-11-14
CCGACTATCCGCAAACATCTGTCAGCTGCATCGTCCGAACACAATACCCATATTTTGCGCAGCGGTATGCCGGGATTACCGGCTTCGGACCTGTAGTGGATTCTGTCTCTATATTTTTATTTCAGGATTCCCGGTTTCGGGAAGTAGCGGAACAGTACCTTTGCGATGATCTTCTCACGCTTTACATAGGTATTCTCCCAGCGGCGGGCATCCATGGAGTAGTTCCGGTTGTCGCCCATCATGAAGTAGCTATTCTCCGGTACCTCAAAGTGCATAGGGGCTTCCGGAATCATAGGTTCACGGATGTATGGCTCGTCTAACGGCTCGTCAGAACCGTTAATGTATACTTTTCCGTCCACAATATCCACGGTTTCACCCGGCAGACCAATGATACGCTTTACATAATAAATCTTTTCATTGTCCGGGAAGCGGAAAATGGCAATATCACCGCGTTTTGGATCTTCGAAGCGATAGGAAAGTCTGGACCCGATCACGCGGTCTCCCGTCATGATGGTATTTTCCATGGAACCGCTCGGCACCTCACTGTTGGCAATGATAAAGGTATTCAGTACAAACGCAATGAGTGCTGCAGACACAATAATCTTGACCCACTCAAAGATTTCTTTTCCCAGCCCACCCTGCTTTTTCTCTTTTTCGTCTTCCTCATGCGCTTTTTTCTTTCTGCGCTCTGACGATTCTGTGCGCGGTACTTCGATTTCTTTTTCCGTGTTCCCGGTCTTTACCGCCTCCCGGTGCAGCTCCTGCGCGATCCTTCTCGCCTCTTCCTCAGCAGTCTGCACTTCTTCGGCTGAGAAGGCTTCCGGTGCCTGCGCGGAATCCTCCGGCACAGGTTCCGTCTCTGACGCAGCCTGTCCGTCTCCGCCGGCATTCATCTTTTCTGGCGCACCTTCCCATGTCTGTCTGGCACGCATGCCGTCAAGTCCGCCCAGAAGCGGGTCTTTGTTTATTCTGTCTTCACTCATGAAATAACCACCTTATTTATTGCGGTACTTGTCCAGGAGCTTGTTAATGCGCTTGGTCGGGCTTAACAGCTCGCTTAAGGAATCATCGTGATTTAAGTTGTCGATGATCAGGGCAATGTACTTACTCATATCTACGTCAATGTAATACGGTCTGGATAACAGCTCTGGAGTCTGGTATACCACGTTGGTGGTCAGGATCCGGTCGATCAGGCCATTCTCATAATACTCATCAAATTTAGCCAGTCCGTTGGTGAAGAGGCCAAAGGTTGCGCAGATAAATACCTTTCTTGCTTTTCTGCGCTTTAACTCTTTTGCGACATCCAGCATGCTTTCACCGGAGGAGATCATATCGTCTACGATGATCACGTCCTTGCCCTCTACGCTGGAACCCAGGAACTCGTGAGCCACGATCGGGTTGCGGCCGTTTACGATCTTGGTGTAATCGCGGCGCTTGTAGAACATACCCATATCCAGGCCCAGTACGTTTGCGAAATAAACAGCACGGCCCATACCGCCCTCATCCGGGCTGATGACCATCATGTGGTCACTGTCGATCTGAAGCTCGGTCTCGTTCTTTAACAGGTGCTTGATGAACTGGTAGATCGGCTGCACGGTCTCAAATCCCTTTAACGGAATCGCGTTCTGTACACGCGGGTCGTGAGCATCGAAGGTGATGATGTTCTCCACGCCCATATTGGTCAGCTCCTGCAGTGCCAGGGCGCAGTCTAAGGACTCACGGCCGGAACGCTTGTGCTGACGGCTCTCATAGAGGAACGGCATGATGACGTTGATACGGCGCGCCTTACCGGCTGCTGCCGCGATGACACGCTTTAAGTCCTGGAAATGATCATCCGGAGACATATGGTTGGTCATGCCGCACAGAGAGTAGGTCAGATTATAGTTACACACATCTACCATGATGTAAAGATCGTCACCACGAATGGAAGACTCAATGGTTCCCTTGCCTTCGCCGGAACCGAAACGCGGGGTCTTGGCCTCAATAATATAAGAATCTCTCTGATAGCCTGCAAACGCGATGGTGGATTTGTGCTCACTCTCGCGTTCCTTTCTCCACTCGACCAGCCAGTCGTTTACCTTTGCACCCAGGGTTGCGCAGCTCTTTAACGGGATCAGTCCTAATGGTCCTACCGGAATGGTCTCAATGGTCTTCTCTTCGTAAATCATCTTTTCCTCCATGCAATGTGTATTGTTTATTTTTATGGTCTGGCGGAGCCTCCGGTATCCCGAATGCCGCCGCATCGCTTCTTTTATATCATTATGCCTCAGTTAAGTCAAGCCAATCCCTGCTTTTATAAGGGATGATATGTTTTTCACAATCTTGCCGCCCGTTTTTTCATGCGGATATCCGCTCCGTAAAGCGGGATGACACGGTAATTGCTCATTATCCGGGATGTAACGCGGTCTGAGTAGGTGTCCTTTAACATACCCATGGACAGATTTGTGGAAATGATGGTGCCCTTTTTTCTGCCGATGCGCTCATTGATACAATAGAAAAGCTGGGAGGAAACAAAGGAATTGTTCAGCTCCGTTCCCAGGTCATCGATGATGAGCATATCGCAGTCTAAAATGTAGCGGTAACTCTCCTCCACATCTTCCTCACCGTCCCGTCCGAATTTGTATTTGGAAAAAATCTCAAACAGCTCGTTTGAGGACAGATAGATGACGGAAATGCACCGGTCAATCAGTGCCTTGGCGATGCAGTTGGTGAGAAAGGTCTTTCCCACACCTGTACCTCCGGTAAAGAGGATACTGTTTCCCTTGTCCGGATACTGCTGCGCAAATTCCCGGCACTGCCGCACCACAACGTCCATATAGGCCCGCTCCGTCATGCCAAGCTGCGGAACCTTCTCGGTATCATCGTAAAAATCAAAGCGGAGATGGTCAAAGTTCTCCTCTTTTAAAACTGCCTCAATGTTGGACTGGGCGTAGAGAATGTTCAGGCGCTGCCGTTCAAAACAGTGGCACCGTTTTCCGTTCACATAGCCGGTGTCCTGACAGTCCGGACAGTCATAACGAAGCTCCATGTAATCTTCCGGATATCCGGCTGCCTTTAAGAGGGTCAGCTTCTGCTCTTTTAAATCTGCCAGATCTTCCTTCAGGTGTTCCCGGGCCTTCGTGTCTCCGCCCAGCACCCGTCTGGCGCAGTCTGCCGCCCGGGTACTGATCTGGCGGTCCAGTTCCTGGATCTGCGGTATTTTTTGGTATACCTCCTGAGTCCGTGCCTCCATGGCCCGGCGCTGCAGCCGCTGCCGTTCTTCATACCCGCGCATAACTGCGTTGTACTGGGAATTGCTCAGTGCCATAATCTGCTCTCCTTACTGTTCTCCGATCCAGTCCTTTACCTGATTCAATACCAGGGAATCATAGTCGGTATTTCTCTGTTCAAAATTCAGAAACTGGTTGTTTGCCTGGCGGCTGGTTTTCTGGTTTTTCTGATTCTTCTGACCTTTATACTGTTCGTCCAGCACCGAAATATCATTCAGGCTGTGCACTCCCGCTTTCCTCCACTCAGAAAGGATCCGGTCCGCATAGCGGAAGCTTGGATTGTGGGTGGCTTCCATGGTACGGTTGCAGGCCTCTAACACCACCTCTTTTGTAAATCCATACTCTCCAAACCAGCGCTCGATCATCTCCCGCTCCGTCTCGCCCGGATTTCTTCCGGTCAGACCAAATGCCCGCATGACGGAAAACGAGTTTTTGGTAAAGCCGCTGGCATAGGCCTTGGCCTGCTCCACCGTAGCAAACCCCTTTTCATGCCAGCTAATGGCAACCGTCTCTATGTAGCGGATGCTGGTATGACCTCCCTGCACACAGTGCTCCACCACGTATTCGAGAAGCTCAGCCGACATGTGCAGTCCATCATAAAGATAGGCAAACACCTCCAGTTCCCGCTGAGTAAAGATCTTGTTCAAATAGCGCTGTGCTATGTAAAGAAGCTCTGAGAACTCCCCGTCTCCCTGCAGACGGTTCACCTGATCCTGGCTGTATACCGGCCGAGGGCCTTTTGTCTCTGCCGCCAAAGCTGCTGCCGCTGCCTGCTCTGTGACCGCCGTCTGCTTTGGAAGTGTTCCCGGCTTCGCGTCCTGCTTCCCCTGGCCGGCGCTCATCCCCGCTGCCGGCTGCTGTGCCAGAAGGCCGTCTGTGCTTAAGACCCCCAGCTTCTCCCAGTAAAGAACTGCCCGGCGGATATCTGCCTCCGTATGATTCAGGCCGTCCGCTATTCTTTCAAGGCTCACGGGCTCATCTTTATGGCGGAGCAGATAGAGATACACCTTCACATACTCCCCGTTGGCTTCCGCCAGATAACGGTCAATAAATTCGTTGGAAACCAGGGTTGCGTCCACCTGGAAATGATATGTAAAACTCATAAAAATCTCACCTTTCCTGTCTGTTAACAGTGTACCACATCCAATTTCAAAAAGAAATAGGCGAGTTTATCCACAGAATTGATTGTGGATAATGTGGATAATGTGGATATAAACATTTTTCCTGTCCGCCCAAAGCACTCGAAACGTGTCGAATTGTAGATAAAACCGTGGTTTTTTTAATTTTTAGATTTCTTCTTATGTAAATTAAAAAATCCACATAGTCCCTTTACATAAAAAGTGGAAAACTATGTGGATAATGTGGATAACTATTGATTCAGGAGCTTTTCCCCAACTTTTACAATATCTCCGGCACCCATAGTTATCAACAGATCACCGGTGGAACAATTTTTTAAAAGAAATGCTTCAATTTCTTCAAACGTTGGGAAATAATGGACTTCCGTGCCCAGTTTTTCAATGCGGGAAGCAATATCCGCGGAGCTGATACCCAGAGTATCCGTTTCTCTCGCCGCGTAGATATCAGCAAGAACAACTGCATCGGCTGCGGAAAGTGCCTCGGCAAACTCATCCAGGAACGCTTTGGTACGGGTATAGGTGTGGGGCTGGAATACACACCACAGTTTCTTGTGTGGATAATTGTGCGCTGCCTTTAAGGTAGCGGCAATTTCCTGCGGATGATGCGCATAATCATCAATGATGGTGATGCCGTTTAACTCACCCTTTTTCTCGAAACGGCGGTCAGTTCCGGTAAAATGAAGCAATCCATCCGCAATCGCTGTATCTGGGATGCCCAGGGCTTTCGCGGTGGCAATGGCTGCCAGCGCATTGTATACATTGTGCTCACCCGGCACACCCAGCGTAATGGTTCCGGCTGCCTTACCCTGTTCAACAAGAGTAAAGGTCGGGCGCGCGAAGGCATCGTATGTAATGTCTGCCGCGCTGTAATCGCTCTCCTTGCTGTGGCCGAAGGTTACCACCCTGCATGGCAGACCGCCGCTGATCTCCTCGTAATTCTTAATATCACGGTTGATGATCAGAAGTCCTCTTTCATCCAGCTTCTCCGCAAAGAGACGGAACGAATGGCGGATATCATCCAGGTCCTTGAAGAAATCCAGATGATCTGCTTCTATATTTAAGATGATCTCCATGGTTGGGAAGAACGAAAGGAAGCTGTTGGTATACTCACAGGCCTCGGTCACAAACAGTCCCGGACCACCCACTCGGATATTTCCGCCGATGGAATGCAAAATACCGCCTACAGAGATGGTCGGATCTTTCTCCGCTGCCAGAAGGATCTCTGTCACCATGGAGGTAGTTGTGGTCTTTCCGTGGGTTCCGGAGATGGCAATCGCCTCACCGTAGTTTTTCATGATCTGGCCTAACAGCTCCGCACGGGTCATCATCGGAATGCCGCGGCGCACCACCTCAGCGTACTCCGGGTTATCCGTATGCACGGCTGCAGTGTAGACCACCAGGTCGATGTCATCGGTGATGTTGGCTGCTGCCTGACCGTACATAACCTTCGCTCCGGCTGCTGCCAGATGGTCAGTCAGCTCACTCTCATGGGAGTCAGAACCGCTGACGCGAAAGCCCTCCCGCATCAGAATCTCTGCCAGGCCGCTCATGCTGATGCCGCCGATTCCAATAAAATGAATAGCAATGGGTTTCTTAAAATCTATCTGATACATACTGGTTTCCATCCTTTTCTAATGTTCATACTCTTCTTATATAATATGCTGCTTCATATTCTTTTCCTTTTTACTTCCTTTTCCATGAAAAGTCAATGTTTTTCTAGTCTTTCCACGCAAATTGTAATATAATTGGGAAGAAAAAAGGAACGAAAGGAGAGCCGTCTGACGACGGGCGCATTTCTCCCACGCCTTAAGAGGTCAGGGTATCCTGCGCTATTTTACAATGAAATCTAATCCTACACCACATTCGCTTATGCGTGCCTTTTCCAGCTTTTTTGTCAGCCTGTTCGGAATCCTCAGATGGCTGTTTCAGTCCATTCTGCATCTTCTGACATGTGGACTGATCCTGTGCGTTCTCATTGGTCTGCTCATCTACGCCAAGGTGCGTCCGGAGCTGGACCACTGCCGGGAAGTTGCCTATGATAAGCTGGCGCAGATGCAGCGCCAGGACTTCCACATGCTGTCCGACACGGAAATATACGATAAGAATGACCAGCTGATCGGACTGATCAATGCCGGACATTACGAATATGTCCCCATCAGCCAGATCAGCATGAATCTGCAGAATGCTTATATTGCCCAGGAGGACCGGCGTTTCAAATCCCATACCGGTGTTGACTGGATTGCTACCTTCCGCGCAGGCCTCGCCCTCATCAAAAACCGCGGCGAAATCACCCAGGGAGGAAGCACCATCACCCAGCAGGTGGTAAAGAACACCTACCTGACCCAGGAGCAGAGCTTCACCCGTAAAATCGTGGAAATCCTGCTGGCACCGGAGATTGAGAAAAAGTATTCCAAGGCAGATATCATGGAGTTTTACTGCAACACCAATTTCTACGGCAACCACTGCTATGGCGTGGAAGCTGCCAGCCGCTACTACTTCGGCAAGGATGCCAGCGACCTGGAATCCTACGAGGCCGCTGTTTTGGTCGGCATCAGCAACAGCCCCACCGCCTACAACCCCGTCCGCAACCCGGAAGCCTCTTTAAAGAAACGAAATGATGTGCTGCACAGCATGCTTGAGGTGGGTTATCTCTCCGAAGATGCCTACGAAAGTGCCATCAGCCAGCCCTTAAGCATCGTTCAGGAAGAGAGCGAGGGCAGCAACGAGAACTACATGAGCAGCTATGCCATCCACTGCGCTGCCCTGGCGCTCATGAAGCTGGACAACTTTCAATTCCAGTACATCTTCAAAGACAAATCCGATTACGACACTTATATGGAAAACTACCAGGCCACCTATACCGAGAAGGCCGATGATATCCGCGCGGGTGGCTACCGCATTTACACGACCCTGGACCAGGATCTGCAGACTGCATTGCAGTCCCAGCTTGACAATGTTCTGTCTCCGTATACAGAGCTTCAGGATAACGGAAAATACGCCCTGCAGGGTGCCGGTGTGATCGTGGACAACATGACAAACAGCGTGGTCGCTGTGGTCGGCGGACGTGGAACGGAAGATGTCTACAACCGTGCTTACTTAAGCGCGAGACAGCCGGGAAGTACCATCAAGCCCCTGATTGACTATGCGCCAGCCTTCGATACCGGCGAATACTATCCGGCCCGCCTGGTCAATGACCACAAGTGGGAGAACGGCCCCTCCAACAGCGGCGGCTCCTACTACGGCAATGTTTCTGTCCGCGAGGCCTTAAACCGCAGTTTAAACACTGTGGCATGGCAGATTCTCACCGACATCGGCGTGGACTATGGCTTAAATTACCTGGGCGAGATGGAGTTCCAGAAGCTCACCTACATTGACAACGGCGTGCCGTCCTTAAGTATCGGCGGCTTCACCAACGGCGTCCGGGTGGTGGATATGGCAAAAGCCTACAGCACCCTGGCAAACGGCGGTGTATACAATGACCAGACCTGTATCCGCAGGATCGATCATGAACATAACGGCGAGCTGACCAAAAACTTAAAAGCGCATTCCCAGGTGGTTTACCAGCAGGATTCCGCTTACATGCTCACCGACATTTTAAAGGGAACCCTCACCGAATCCTACGGAACCGGCTACGGCCTGGCTCTGGAAAATGATATGCCGGCAGCCGGAAAAACCGGTACCACCAACAGCAGCAAAGACACCTGGTTCTGCGGCTACACCCGCTACTACACCACCGCAATCTGGGTGGGATACGATACCCCGCGGGCTATGCCGGGCATTTACGGAAAAACCTATGCCGGAAAGATCTGGAAGCAGGTTATGGACCAGATTCATGAGGGCAAAGAACCATTAGACTGGGAACAGCCAGCTACCGTAGAAATGACTACCGACTCCAAGAGCGGCATCACCGATCTGTTCAGCGCCACCCTGCATGAGCGCGCCGAGCAGAGCCTCCATGATAAAGAGCAGCGCAAGCTGGAAGAAGATCTGGAAACTGCGGTAACGGCATTTGAAGATAAGACTATTGAAACCGTAGAGGACACCTATTGGGTAAAAGAACAGTACCAGAGCATCATCTCCAAGCTGAACCTGATGGACGGCAGTGACAAGCGTACCGAACTTCTGGAGCGCATGACAAAACGCAACGAGGAATTCGCTCCGATCATCAGCGAGATGCAGGATACCATTACGCTGTATGAAGCACAGAAAGCAAAGGAAAAAGCGGAAGCCCAGAAAAAGGCGGAGGAAGATGCCATCACGGCGAGAAAGAATCAGGAGATCCAGACCCGCAAGAACACCTTCTTAAGTGCCCTGCGTGATGTGGAAAATCTGGAATACCAGTCCTCCGATGCGGAGAGCCTGGTGCAGAACGCCATCAACAAGCTTTCCCTGGTTGAGACCTACGAGGAAGCTGCTTCCTACAAAGAACGACTCCAGAAAGCCATCGACCGCATTGCCACCCTGCCGACCGAAAGTGAATGGCAGGCCGCAAAACAGGCAGAAGAAGAAGCCAAAGCGGCATCCCAGGCGGCCGACCAGCAGCAGATTGGCCTGGAGCAGCAATCCTTACGAAGCTACTTAAACCAGGCAAAACGAAGCTGGAACACCTGGACTTCCCAGCCATCCCCAGCACCGGAGGCCGGTCCGGGATCTGCTCCCGGTGCCTCTTCACAGCCGGCACCCTCAGCACCAACAACAGGAGGGAACAACTAAATGAAAGAGCTTCATTCAGAATCAGAAGATCAGGACCTGGAATTTACGCAGGATGTGACCGGTTCACATATACCGGACACAGAGGAAGTTCCGGTGGACACCGCAAAGATTCAGGCAGCGCTGGAAAAACGCGCAGATCAGGAAACCGCGGTTCTTCCCCGGCTGACTCTGCCAGATACGGAAGGACCGGATGCATCCGCAAAGAATCCCGTTTCCGGCAAAACACTCCAGGATGAAGCTGCCTGGGAGTCCGGCAAACCGGCACGTAAAAAGCGCCGCACCAGCCGCTCTTTACGTGAGCGCTGGTGGACGCCATCTGTCCGCTCCTGGTTTTACACCTTCATGTGCATGAACATGCCAATCGTAGGCTGGTTCTATCTTTTTCATAAAGCTAGGTATGAAGAAGACCCGGCACGAAAAGAATTCGCCCGGGCCTGCCTGTTTTACAAACTCGTATTTTTGATTGCGGGAGCCGTAGTCCTGCTGATCCTGATCTGGATCGGACTTGGACTGTTAGACCAGCTCCTGGCTTACATGGAAATGCTGTAGAAAATAGCAATATATTTACTGCGCAAATACCGCTCTGTGACTTCGCTCCAGTGCCAGCAGCAAAATGTTACCCAGCACGCCAATGGCCAGAATCTCTCCGATTCCTACAGTCACCATGGCATACGGGATCAGATCTGTAGAGCCGTACGCGTAGCGCAGTACCCACGGAATGATGATGGTGTTGGCAAGAATCGGCGGAACACATACCAGCCATTTGCTCTTCTTTCCAAGATAGTAAGATCCGACTGCTCCGATCAGAGTTGCCAGACTGCCGAATACTACGTCAAGAGGTGCTGCTCCGCAGAGCAAATTGGCGAGGAAACATCCGATGGTCACGCCTGGTACCGCGCTCGGCAAAAAGTACGGAAGCACACAAAGTGCCTCAGAAATCCGGAACTGGACCGGGCCGAATGCGATCGGTGCTACGATCATGGTCAGAGCCACATAGAGAGCCGCAATGGCTGCTCCCTGGGTAATGCGGCCAGTTGTTGATTGGTTACGCTGTTTGTTCATATTCAATTCTCCTTTAGTTTTGTTTTACGAGTGGAAGGTCACGAACACTCGATTCATTTAACGCCGGAAATCGGCGAGCCCTTTAAGACCTTGTTTTTGCGGGCTTTGCAACGGGTAAGAGTATAACATAGAGAAGCCAGGAACGCAAGATAGCATTTCTGGCTTCTCTGCATTTTAATCCTTTTTTCTTCCTACAGTTTCCGGTAATCCCCGATGAATCCCTCTCCATAGGTTTCTTTCGTCGGTGACACGATCACAAAGGCCCTCGGGTCATGCCGGTCAATGATCTCTTTGACCACATGAAACTGTTTGCGGTCCACCGCACAGGTCAGAGTCAGCCCCTCTTTTCCGCTGTATCCGCCAATGCTCTTATAAAACGTAGTACCGCGGTCCATGGTCTCCATGATTTCCCTTGCAATCTCCTCATTCTTTTCTGAGTGAATGGTGATCAGGCTTCCCTTATTCATACCATAGAGCAGTGTATCCACTGCCTGTGTCGTGCAGACAATGGAAATGATACCATACAGTGCCGCCTCAATCTCACCAAACACCAGAACCGAAGCTCCCACGATCACAAAGTCTACCAGCATAATGGCATAACCGGTCTGCATATAGGGGCAGAGCTTCTGCAAAAGCTTTGCCAGGATATCCCCGCCTCCTGTGGTAGAGTTTCGCATAAAGATCAGCGCCATGCCGACTCCCACGAAAATCCCGCCAAACCCGCAGGAGATCAGCCGGTCGCCCTCATACTGCCAGATTCCGGCCATAGATACCAGGTCCTGGATCACACTCATCCAGATAACGGTTCGGACGGTTTTAAGGGTCATGGAGCGGTCTAACAGGCACCAGGCGGCAATCATCAGCGGAATGTTGATCACCAGGCTCACCGCACCGATGGGCAGCGCAAACAGGTGATTTAACATCAATGCAATACCGGACACCCCGCCCGGCGCGATGCGGCTCGGCTCAATAAAACACCAGACGCCCACTGCCTGCAAAAACGCGCCCGCAAAATCAAACAGGGCATCGATTCCCAGTTCCTTCCATTTTTTCTTCGTCTTGTTTGTATCCATGGTTCTGTTCCTTTCCGCGCTGCACCATTCCAGATAAATCCCCGGTGCCGGAACGCTCCTGAATTTCCCAGATTCCGGCTGATTTTATAGAACAGCAAAAGAGGACCGACATCCGCGTCAGCCCTCTTCCTTTTGCATCAGCTGCGCGAATATAGTCTCTTTCACTATAATCCATGCAGCTGCATTTCTTTTCTTTGATTGATTGTTTTGTTACTGGTTTTTCTTTTTGTTTTCGGCAAACTCTGTTTTTACCTGGTCTAACAGGCCCTCTTTGGTAAGCAGGTCGTAGCAGGCTCCACCGATGGCTTTTGCGCCGTAGATCACGCAGTTGTGAGCGCTCTCGCTCTTACCTGCATCTACAAACTCCTGGGAGTGGGATGCCGTTCCCTCCGGAACGAATGCCACACGGATGCAGGAGCCCGGAATCTCGTACATTACGTTGCCAAAATCTGTCGAGCCGGTCTTCTCCCGGGGCGGTGCCAGCTGCGGTGCTCCCGCAAGCTCAGCATTGTCCATCAGAAGCTTGTTTAATGCCAGAACCGGAATCTTGTTGTAGAAGAAGGTTCCCTCCTCGATATCATAGGTTACACCTGCGATCAGGGCTGCGCCCTTGATGATATCCTGGAAGCGCTCACTTACCTCTTCCAGCTCTTTTCTGGAGAAGGAACGAAGGGAGAACTCACCCTTTGCGGTAGCTGGAACCACGTTGGCCGGGCCTGGAAGCTCGGTCATGCAGTAATGCATACGCACATCATCCGGCACATGCTCACGCAGAAACTCAATGCCCTGGAATGCTGCAAGCATCGCATCGAAAGCGCTGCGGCCCTTCTCCGGTGCCAGTGCCGCATGGGCCCGGTGTCCGTGGAAGGTTACCTTGTAGCTCTTCTGAGCCAGGCACTTGATATCGGTGCAGGTGTTCGGACCACCATGCATCATGAAAGCCACATCCAGCTCCTTAAAGCAGCCGTTCTGAATCATCTGAACCTTGCTGCCAAAGGTCTCCTCGGCCGGGGTTCCATATACTACAAGCTGGAACGGCTTATCCGTGTCCAGATTCTTTAATGCTACTGCGGCGCCCAGACATCCCGGGCCCTGCATATGATGGCCGCAGCCGTGTCCCAGGTTGCGGAGCGCATCGTACTCGCAAAGAATACCAAGAACCGGTCCGCCCTCGCCATGACTGTAGACAGCGCGGAATGCGGTCTTAAAACCGCCCACACCCATCTCTACCTCAAACCCGTTTTTCTTCAGGTAATCGGTCAGAAGGCCGCTGGCAAATACCTCTTCGCCCTCGTACTCCGGATTATCAAAAATCTGGTCTGCCATGGAGCACAGCTCAGCGCGCTGCGCGTCAATGGCTTCAAACAGAGACTTTTTATCACTCATTTTCTTTACTCCTTATCAACATCTCTTACATCGGTCCGTAATTGATCAGCTGTGCAATGACAAGCATTACGGTACCGGTTACCAGCCAGATTGCAAACATCTTCCACATAAAACGCATCCAGCGGTCATACGGGATGTTGCAGGCACTGATGATACCCATCAGAGCGGTAGAGGTCGGCAGAATGTAGTTACAGAAGCCGTCACCAAAGTTGAATGCCAGAACCGCAGTCTGTCTGGTCACACCGATCAGGTCAGAAAGCGGAACCAGGATTGGCATAACGGCTGCTGCCTGTCCGGAACCAGAGGTCAGGAACACGTTGATGATGGTGTTCGCGATCAGCATAGCCGGTGCCTGAAGCAGGGTCGGTACGCTACCAAGTCCGCCAGCCAGGCCATGCACAACGGTATCAATGATCTTACCGTCAGACATGATGGAGCTGATGGACTGTGCCAGGCCGATGATGATCATAGCTGACATCATCTTCTTGCAGCCTTCCAGGAAGTTCTTGCAAATGGTATCCGAATCAAATCCGGAAATGATGCCAACTACGATTGCCAGCCAGATGAACATCGCTGCCATCTCCGGCATATCCCAGTCAAACTTGATGCTTCCGTAAATAACTACACCCAGAGAGACAACCAGGGCAATGATGTTTAATACCTTGCGGGCATCGATGGTGCCGAAATCTTCCAGACCGCCGCCTGCGCGAAGCTCACTGTTCTGATCCAGATCATACATCGGGCTCTTGGTCGGGTCCTTTTTGATCTTTAACGCATAGCGAACCAGGAAGATATTGGTGATGACATAGTAAACCGCGAAACATACCCAGCGGTATCCAATACCGGAGTACAGCGGAAGCTCTGCGATTTTCTGCGCAACAACCGTGGTATTCGGGTTTAAGGTACCGGTGGAGAATCCAATCGCGCCGCCAAGCAGGATGATGGCAGCACCCGTGATGGAGTCAAGTCCGATGGCCAATGCCAGCATCACCATAACCGGAGCAAACGCAATGAACATGTTTACAGCCTGGGTGGTGCAGATCAGACCAAACATCAGGGTCAGGATCGGAATGAACACATACAGGTTGTTGGAGAATTTCTTTGCCAGCTTTGCGATCACTGCCTGCAGTGCGCCGGACTGGGTCAGCATGTGGAACGCGCCGCCGGAGAATAAGATAACCAGCATGATATCCACACGTTTTACAAATGCTTTTACAATGTACATCGGGATCAGCAGCGGATTCACCGGAGTTCTCGCAATGTAGTTAAACTGGGTCGGATCAATGACCTTGATGCCATCCGCATTTTCCACGCGGGCATACTCACCGGCCGGAATGATCCAGGTTAAAAGCACAGCAGCGATGATAATAGAAAATACGATCACAAAGCTGTGCGGTACTCGAAACTTTTTCTTAGTACTCATACCAAAAGCCACCTCCTATTAAACTTTGTTGTTTTAAAGTATAACAGTGATGGTGGCTTTTTACCATTTGGTTTTTCTTAAAACCGTTTTAAATTTTTTGAATTATTTGTCATATTTGTGCAATTATTGTCCGTTTTCTGTATCGGTTGTATCTTTGTATTTCCCCACCGCTTCCATGCCATACCGGCTTTGAATGGTCTTAACCAGAATATCCAGAAAATCCCGTTCACAGTTAGAAATCACATGGCCTTTCCGACGGATCAGCTCCAGGCTTGAGCGGTAAGCTTCATGATCCACAAAGAAATAACGCACATGCTCAAACTTCTGCATATCATGGATATATCCAAGGCGGTTAAATCCAATCCCAAGTCCAATATTCACCATGCTCATAATCACGTCAAAATGACCAATCTCGATCAGACGCCCGGGGCGGATACGAGCCTGCTGAAAGATGCGGTTTGCTGTCATACGCATACTCTGGCCTGTCACTGGAACAATAAATGTTTCCCGGTCCAGGTATCGCACATCCAAGTGCGGATATGGCTCATTCCCCACCTGATATGCATGCGCAATGGCCGGATGATGCTCCGGAAGAGCCAGAAGAACCCGTTCTCTGGCAATTTCCGTGCGGACCACATCCGTAATCTCCTCCGAACACACGGAAATCATGTAATCTACGGAGCCTTCCTGGAACATCTTCATCAGTTCTGCCTGATTTCCGTCCCGAAAGATCACTTCCACATCCGGATACTTTTCCATGAAACGCTGCAATACCTCTGGCACAATAGAAATAGCCCGGCGCTGCTGGATTCCAACGCGGATAGCCGGATGGCTTCTGTGCAGTTCATTCTCCACCAGTTCCTCAAATTCCGCCTTCAGTTCCAGCATTTTCTCTGCCCGCACCACATATTCTTCCCCAATGGATGTCAGCACAAAAGCCTTGCCTCTTCCCGTGCGCTCAAACAGACGAACGCCAAGATACTTTTCCAGATTGCTGATATAGACACTCAGCGCCGATGGAGAAATGAACAATTCCTCTGCTGCCCGGGAAAGGCTCTGGCAACGCGCCAGGGTACATACATACTGCTGTTCCTTTAAGTTCATGTTGTCTCACCTTCTGTATTTGCTTCTGCTTCGTTGTGCACAGACGTTTCTTCCAGCGGCAGACACAGCTGTATTCCGTTTTTTCCATTTTTGTCCGGGTCTGTCTCAATCAGCCCAAACCGGTCAAACAGCGGATAAATATAGGATATTCCACGGATGTCTCCCAGTGCCTTTGGCCGCTTCACATAGGGCTTTTCACCTTCCGAAAGGCTTTCCTTCATCTTCAGCACATTCTGGAACGCCATCCGGACTGAGCTCCAGGTGATGGACTTGCTGTTCTCCCGCCGGTCCACCCAGAGTTCCTTTGTCAGGCCGCCATGTTTTCCTTCTTTCAGTGTGTAGGAATACGGAAGTCCGGACATAGTGCGAAGCGGCTCGCCCTGAAATGCCACGATGCATGCCCAGAGATGTTCCTCTGAACAATCCGCCAGAAGCGCCTCCACCGCTTTCCGTTTTTCCTCCTGTTCCACGACTTCCACACTCCCTTTCTCTGTCAGCTTGTTCCAGTTTATGCATTGCACGAACTGCCATTCCCTTTTATGACATATGAAATCAGTATAACACAGGACACAGCATAACAAAAGAGGTCATATGGTCTCAAACCTGCAATATTGACTTTCTGGTAAAAAAAGCATAAAGTTAACGTAACTGTTTCGTGCCTTCACAGACACGGGTTCACTACCATTTACAGGCGGGAATTGTCCGAACTGTTTCCGCAGAAAGAGGCTTTCCATGAATACCAGTTTCAATCCGCTTCCACCAGGCTACACCCACGTCCAGCACACCTTTGAGCCGGTCTTTGATGAACACTCCCGCATTCTGATCCTCGGAAGCTTCCCTTCCGTAAAATCCCGGGAGATCCAGTTCTACTACGGTCATCCGCAGAACCGTTTCTGGAAGCTCATGGCTCAGCTTCTGGATGTTCCGATTCCCCAGTCCATAGACGAAAAAAAGACCATGCTTCTCACACATGGTCTTGCTCTCTGGGATGTCATCGCATCCTGTGATATCAAAGGATCCAGTGACAGCAGTATTAAAAATGCGGTTCCCGCAGACATCAGCCGGATTTTAAAAGCAGCCGATATCCAGACGATTATTGCCAACGGCGGCACCGCATTCCGGCTTTACGGACGCTACTGCGAACCGGTTACCGGGCGCCCGGCTGCGCTCTGTCCTTCCACCAGTCCCGCAAACGCGGCTTTTTCCCTGGAACGGCTGTCCGAATGCTGGAGTAAATTTATTATCTAGCCAGCTCGCCGTTCTCCATCCGCTGTTCCATGATCTTACGGAGTTCGTCTACACAGGTGCCCAGTGTCTTTCCGGTCTCGTCAATGGTCACGTCCGCATACTTTTCATAAAGCGGCACGCGCTCATTGTAGAGATCCAACAGGGTCATGCCGTCCTTTAAGGCTACTCCGCGGTCTTTTAAGTCGCCAAGGCGCTGCTTTACGTCCTCATAGCTCAGCTTTAAGTACACGACTGTGCTGATTTCATGCAGGTGTTCCATGGCCTTCGGGCCGTAGATCACGCTGCCGCCCGGAGCGATCACGGAACGCTCTGTCTCCAGCTCTGCATTCACTGTTTCCTCGACCTTTAAGAACCCTTCGGTTCCGCGCTCCGCAATGATCTCTTTTAAAAGCTGGCCGGTTTTTTCCTGAATCACGATATCCACATCTACAAATGAATAGCCAAGACGTTTTGCCAGCAGAACGCCGATGGTACTCTTACCGGATGCCGGCATGCCTACCAATGTAATGTTTGATTTCATTTTGCTTTCCTCCGTGTGTGCTTCGCTGTATCGGAACGTTTGCTTTTATTTTTGCTGTCTTTCCGTACCGAATATCCAAAGGTTCCGATCTTCTCTCCCAGTTCAAAATACGTTCCATGGGAGTAGCTGACCAGCTTTGCGTCATTTAAATGGAAGGTCCCCTTCTCATCCATGTAACGGTCATCCACCGTTACGCCCAGAATCTCCGCAATGAACATGTCATGGCTTCCAAGCTCCACCACCTGCTTCACTTTACACTCCAGGTTTAACGGACTCTCCGCAATGCCCGGTGCGCTGATATGCTGAGATGGAAGCGGTGTCAGCTTCATCTCCTGGAACTTATCTGTATCGCGACCGGATTTTACGCCACAGTAGTCGGTGGCAAACACCAGATCCTTTGTCACCAGATTGACCACGAATTCGCCGGTCTCTTTGATGATGTCGTAAGAATAGCGCTCTTTCCGCACGGAAATAGAAAGCATAGCCGGGGCAGAGCAGACGGTTCCGGCCCAAGCTACCGTTATGATATTTGGCTTTTCACCGGGCCGTGCGCAGCTTACCATCACGGCCGGTACCGGGTACAGCATGTTGCCGCCCCGCCAGCTCTGTTTTCCCATATTTTTCTCCTCTTAGTTCTCGCAGGCAATCATGATGGACGGGATCAGCTGTTTCTTTCTGGATACCACACCCGGAAGTTCTACCACATTGGCCTCATCGTTCTCACCGGCCGCCTCCATATGAAATGCAGTACGAATCAGATCCTCAGCGCCTTCACCCTCGCAGAGCAGGGAGGTGGACTCGGTCAGGATATTAGTCAGCATAAAGAAGATCATATCCACGCCGTGCTCCTCATGTGGCTTCTTTAAGAACGGAAGCAGACGCTCTTTTAACTCTACCAGCTCATCTGCGTTCAGGGAGCTGATCTGGCCTACGCCGTAGCTGGTCTTGCCGGAGTTGAACAGCTTGAAATCCTGATAGAAAATCTCGTCATTGCTCTTGCCGCGCAGGTTGCTGCCTGCAGAGAACATATCTGCCGCGTAACGGTCCATGTCAATCTCAGCGATCTTTGCCAGCTCGGTAGCTGCCATTTTATCAATCGGGGTGCAGGTCGGAGAGCGGAATAACAGGGTATCGGAGATGATCGCGCTGCACAGCATGCCTGCGGTAGCCTTATCAATCTCTACATTATTCTCATGGTACATCTGATATACGATGGTTGCAGTACATCCAACCGGCTGGTTGCGGAAAAATACCGGAGAAATGGTCTCAACCGTACCCAGCTTATGATGGTCAATGATTTCCTGAATGTCTGCGTTCTCAAGACCGTCTACCGCCTGGTTCTTCTCATTATGGTCTACCAGGATGATCTGCTTTCCCTTTGCGCCCAGTAAGTTTCTGCGGGAGATCATGCCCAGGTATTTGCCGTCCTTATCCAGAACCGGGAAATCACGGTGACGCTTGCTTGCCATAACCTCTTTCACATCATCGATGCAGTCGCTGTCCTCAAAGGTGATAAGGTCTTCGGTCTTCATGAAGTGACCAATCGGCATACTCTGGTTGATGAGACGTGCTGCAGTGTAAGCATCGTACGGAGTAGTCATAACGGTGCAGCCGTGCTCCTGAGCCAGCTTGCGGATGGTCATGGAAACTGCGGCGCCCTCACAGACAATGATGCAGTCTGCCTCCATCTCGATGGCACACAGCTGGGACTCGTAGCGGTTGCCCAGGATAACCAGGTCATGCTCGGAAATGTAGTACTCCATCATGTCCGGGTTTGCTGCCGCAATCAGAACCTTACCCTGATCGAAGTAATCGTTCTCATCGCCCACAACCATAGCGCCCTCCAGGGTCTCCAGAATGTTCTTGTACTGGGTGTGCGCTTTGGACAGGATACTGCTGTCTAACACGTTCATGTAGGATTTGGTGATATCACCAACCGTGATCAGACCTTCCAGTACGCCTTTCTCACTGACTGCCGGCAGGGTTACAACATGAGCGTCCTGCATCAGGTTCCATGCCTTCTTTAAGGAAATGTTGCGTTCTACGCCCTTAGTCGCGCGAATCTCAATATCCTTAACCTGGGTTTTTACGCTCTCTACCAGCTGCGGAGCCTCTACGTTAAAGTAGTTCAGCACATACTGTGTCTCCTCGTTGACATGACCGGCACGGCCTGCCACATACTCTTTTCCGGTGATTTTGGATTTTAATGCTGCGTAGCAGATTGCGGAACAGATGGAATCGGTATCCGGATTCTTATGACCGATTACGATCGTCCGTCTTCTTCTCTCTTCTGACATAATGTCCTCCTCTTATTGGTGTTTATCGGAATCTCTTTTTTGCTATTTTCACAAAGAATTGCTTTCTGACGAAATGTAATTATAGATTTTGCACTATGTTTTACAGTTTGTTCATTCGTTGTTCATACTTTATTCACAACTTTTTCCTATACTAAAAACATCTTAAGAAACGGTTGTAACTTGATGAAACAGTCAAATTGCACATAGATTTTTCATAATTGCCCCGGTTGGACGAAAGTCCACCGGGGTCTCCTCATTTTATATGATTTTACGCGGTTTTGCAATAGTTTACCCGGAGCAATCACGCTCCGGGTATTTCTTTTTTCAATACATTTGCCTTTTAACCAAGTACGAGGCGGGCCGCACCATAGATTCCCGCGTCATTTCCCAGCTTCGCAAGTCCAATGATACCTTTATTCTGGGAAATCGGAGAATAATGCTGATAATACTTATCAATGATGTCAATCAGAAACTGGCCTGCCTTTGACACGCCTCCGCCAATGACAAACATCTGCGGATCTACCGTCATGGCAATACCTGCCAGAGCCATGCCCAGATAACGGCCCACCGTCTCCACCACAGAGAGGGCCAGCTCATCTCCGGCCTTCGCTGCATCCAGAACATCCTTTGCGGTCACGGCGTCACCGTACTGGCGGAGCACAGACGGCGTCTCCTCTCCGGCCATGCGGCGTCTCGCCTCTCTGGCAATACCGGTCGCGCTTGCAATCTGCTCCACGCAGCCTACGCCGCCGCAATTGCAGTGTTCCCATTCCTCATCGCGAATATGAATATGGCCAATCTCACCGCCAAGGCCATGTTTTCCGGCAATGATCTTTTCATCAATGATGATGCCGCCGCCCACGCCGGTTCCCAGGGTTACCATGACAATATCGGTAAAGCCCATACCGCCGCCACGCCACATCTCGCCAAGAGCTGCCACGTTGGCATCATTTCCGCTCTTAACCGGAATATTGTCCAGCATGGCACTCAGTTCTTTCTGCGGGTTCACATCCCGCCATCCCAGGTTCACGCAGACCTCTACATAGCCGTCCGGCATGACCGGCCCCGGAATGCCAAGTCCTGCACCCAGAATATCCGAAAAATGAATCTCCTTTTCCGTGAGAACTTCCCGGATAGACGCTGCCACATCCTCTAAAATGTAGCGGCCGCCCTCTTCCTTTCTGGTGGGAACCTCCCACTTAAATAACAGAGTGCCATCTGTCTCAAATAAGCCGATCTTGACGGTGGTTCCCCCTACATCTATTCCAATGCATTTCTTTTTGCTTTCGTGCATGCCTTGCTCCTTCCCAAAACCCACATCGCCCGGCAGTTTTCTGCCGGGCGGTACGGACTATATTTTCACTTAAAACAATCTTACAGGCTGCATGCTACCTCAGCAACGTGCTCTGCGGTAAATCCAAAGTGCTCAAAGAGCTGTGCAGCCGGACCGCTTGCGCCAAAACCGGTCATGGTCACGCATGCGCCGTCCAGGCCAACATACCTGCCCCAGCCGAAGTCGCTCAGCGCCTCTACAGCGACACGCTTGCGGACTGCCTTCGGAAGTACAGACTCCTTATACTCTGCGGACTGCTCCTCGAACAGATCCATACACGGCATGGATACAACACGTACCTTCTTGCCTTCTGCTGCCAGAATTGCTTTTGCCTTCACAGACAGCTCTACCTCAGAACCAGAAGCGATGAGGATCAGGTCCGGGGTTCCCTCGCAGTCATCGATGACATAGCCGCCCTTTAACGCGTCCTTGCAGCTGCCCGGCATCGGAGCCAGGTTCTGTCTGGAGAGTACCAGTGCGGTCGGAGTGGTCTTGGAAGTTACAGCGCTGTACCATGCAGCTGCAGTCTCGGTAGCGTCACACGGACGGAACACATGGAAATTCGGCATTGCGCGGAACATAGCCAGCTGCTCGATCGGCTCGTGGGTCGGTCCATCCTCGCCTACACCAATGCTGTCGTGAGTGAATACGAAGGTTAACGGCAGTTTCATCAGTGCGGACAGACGTGCCATTGGCTTGGTGTAATCACTGAATACGAAAAAGGTGGATACATAGGTACGCAGGCCGCCGTGCAGCATCATACCGTTTCCGATTGCGGTCATAGCCAGCTCACGAACACCGAAGTGCATGTTTCTGCCAGCGTAATCTGCTTTGGAAAAATCTCCTGCATCACTCATGTTGGTCTTGTTGGACGGAGCCAGGTCAGCAGAGCCTCCGATCAGATTCGGCATGCGGTCTTTTAACTTGTTGATGACCTTACCGGACAGGTTACGGGTTGCCTCAGCCTTCTCGCTGTTTGCCCAGAAGGAATCGTCCTCCATAAGTGCCTTTGCAAGCTCGTCCGTGTCTCCGTAATACTGGTTCCAGAGTGTTTCCATCTCTGGGTACTCCTGGCAGTATGCAGCGAACATCACATTCCATGCTGCCTCAACCTCTGCTTTCTCCTCTGCAGCTTTTGCGTAGTGGTCATAAACCTCCTGTGGTACGTAGAACGGCTCTTTGGACGGCCAGCCCAGGAAGTCCTTCATAGCCTCGATGTTCTCCTCACCCAAAGGCTCGCCATGAGCGCTTGCCTTACCCTGTTTTGCCGGGCAGCCATAACCGATCTGGGTATGAATGGTGATGAAGGACGGGCGGGTGGTATCTGCCTTTGCTTCCTCGATGGCTTTGCCGATCTCATCTAAGTTGTTGCCATCTGCAACGTCCAGAGTCTGGAAACCAAATGCAGCCATGCGCTCCTGTACATTCTCAGTGAAAGCGATGTCCGTGCTTCCCTCGATGGAGATGCGGTTGGAATCATATAATACGATGAGTTTGGAGAGGCCCAGGGTTCCTGCAAGGGAGAATGCCTCGGAAGAAATGCCCTCCATCATGCAGCCGTCACCGCCCAGCACATAGGTGTAATGGTCAACGACCGGATAGTTCTCTTTGTTGAAGATAGCTGCCAGATGTGCTTCGGCTGCTGCCATGCCAACTGCCATACCCATGCCGGCGCCTAACGGTCCGGTGGTAGCCTCAACACCAACCGTGTGGCCGTACTCCGGATGACCTGCGGTCTTGGAGCCTAACTGACGGAAGTTCATCAGGTCCTCTTTTGACAGATCGCCGTATCCGAATAAGTGAAGCAGGGAATATAATAGCATGGAGCCATGACCGCCGGATAAGATGAAACGGTCACGGTTTGCCCACTGCGGATCTGCCGGGTTGTGGTTCATGTGGTTCATCCAGAGCTCATATGCTGCCGGAGCACTGCCTAATGGGAGACCCGGATGACCGGATTTAGCTTTCTGGATCGCGTCTGCGGATAATACACGGATCGCGTTCACAGACATAGTATCGATAGTGTTCATTGGTGAGACCTCCTGGTATTATATAAATTTTTTGTATTGCCTACCACTTTAGTGCAGCTTCAGCTCACGCATCTGCTGCGGACCGGTTACCACCAGCGTACCGGGAAACCGTCCTTTTCTGATCCTCGAAACAGGGAAGTCAAAGGTTGCGTCAAACTTTTCTGTTCCGCTCATATTATAAATCCTGCAGGAATCTTCATTATACAGGATGATCAGATCTCCATCAAAATCCGCATGGGTATATTCAAAATTGAATTCCTTGCTGAGCACATGGGTTCCGTCTTTTTTGTAGACCTCCAGGCGGCTTCCGTACTCTCCATTGGTGTTGCGGACAATCGCTGCCGCGTATTCATCGGAATAAAATACGCTGTCGATACGTTCCTCAATGGTTCTCTGCTCCAGAAGCTCCGGTGATGCCAGGTTCCTGGATGAGAAAAAGGTCAGGGCCTTGCCGGAAAACGCGCAGGAATACGGATCACCCATGTAGGTTACACGGGGCACCATATCTCCCTGAAATTCATCATCAAAGCCGCCTACCAGACGGTTCGGAACATTCTTTCCGATCTCCGAAAAATCGTAGAATACCACTCGGTTTTTCAGCTCGCTTCCCTGCAGATATACGAAGGAACACATCAGCTGGGTTCCATCAGCTGACAGAGCAATATCAAGAGGATAGCCATCACCTGACATATTGGTCTTTACGGTAATATCCAGGGATGTACCGTCTTTCTTGAAAAATGTAATGTAGCTGGATGCGGAATCCTCCAGCACAGCCGCCGTAACTCCGGTACCGGACACTGCCACCTTACTGATGGGCAGTACCGTTGTAGCCTGCCCCTGTGTGCCGTCTGTGTTGCATATGTAAATGCTGTTCCCCTGCATATCCGCAATGGCGGCGTAATCCCCCTTTACAGAAATTACCGGAGAATTCATTTCGTAACTTTCCGTCCAGACCGTGCGTCCGCGGTTGTCCAGATAGGAAGCACCATCCTTGGTATATTTTAAAACATTCGTTCCAAAACTCTCATAGCCCACGAGACTTCCCTCGTTTAAGTCCACCTGCCATGCCGTATCATAACCGGAATAGCGGTAATTGCGCTGGTAAAAGATCCAGGCTGCCACGCCGCCTCCTATCAGAAGCAGCACCAGGATCACCAGGGGCCACCGGTGACGTAAAACCCGGTTGTGGGCCTTGCGCATCACAGCTTCACTGTCTTCTTCCGGATCAGCGTTCCATGCGGGCTGCTGCGGCCGGACGATCTGTCTGCGCAGCTTATCTTTCTTGCTTTCTCTGCTCATGGAGCCGAAATCACTCATCTCTTTTGTCTCCTAGCCTTTCCGTTACCTCTCGCAGTGAAGGATATATATTTAAGTATACATCATTTCGCAGGAAGATACAACTCCTGCCCCACGGAAATGTGATTCTCATCTGCCAGTCCGTTCCATGCGCAGATCTGCGGAATCTGGGCCATACTGTGGTAGCGTTCTATGCAGATTCCGTACAGAGTTTCCCCCTCCTGAACCACATATTTTACAGCATCAGACGGGATCTGTACCACGGCCGCCGCTGGAGCCGCATCCGCCGAAGCGCCTGCATTTCCGCCATGGGGTGTGCTGGTTTCAGAAGCATTCTGTGCCCCGGAAGCAGATGTTCCGGCATTTGTGTTTCCTGCTACATCCGCTCCAGCTTCCATTCCTGCGGCGTCATTTCCAGCCGCGTTCACATCAGTCCCAGTCCCCTGATCGATCACAATGTCCGCCAGAGTCGGATAAACCTCCCCCGGCACAGACTCCACTTCCAGATCCCCGTCTTCATCCTGTCCGGCAAAGGATCTCAGGCCCCCGGTCTTAACATCAGACGGCATCACCGAAGCGATCACCGCCTCCATATCCTTCATTTTTCGGTAATTTCCAAACATGACCAGGCCTCCTGCCAGAACAAGAACTGTCAGGACACTGCAGGTTCCGCCCAGAAGTCCAATGGCAGAGCGGGCATGTCCCACACTCTGCTTCCGCTCCTCCATCCGGTCACGGAAATCCTGGATCACCATATCCCTGGTCCCGCTTTCCACGCGCCTTGCGTCCTTTCTGGACACCATGTAATCCTGCATCATCTGGTTTCTTTCATAATAAATGCTGTAGCCCCTGAGTTTATAAAATCCGTCCTCCGAGGCCGTATAAATGGCCTCTTCCCCTTCCAGTCCGGAATTTAAGTACATCAGCTGGTTTTTTCCGGAAAAATACTGCCCGTGCTGCTTCCAGTAATCCAGCGGGCTTAAAGCGCACCCCGGTGCGCCGCACAAAAACCACCCCTGTACACTGCGGTGGGGAAACATCTGCTCCATCACCTGATACGCCTTTTTCCAGGCCTCCTCGGTAAATTCCACCTTTTCCCCTTCCCGGGTCACCTGCTCCATCTCCAGTGCTCCGTCAATGAACAGAAACGGAATTCCTTCTTCCGTGCGGATTTCCCCCAGAAGAAGGCCGACCCGCAGATCCTGTCCTCCGGCCGGATACAGTCTTTTCAGATATGTATTGACATAATCCTCGATATAAAGCTTTACCACCTGATCCCGCTCCCCGACCTGCCGGATATTTTTCGGCAGTTTCGGATACGGATTATAAAGTTCACCCATAATCTCACCCCACAGCATGATGTTTATAACCACAGACAAAGCGCAGCATCATTTTGTACCTGTCCGTGGCCCGTTTGCTGCATCATACCACGAAGTGCCCGTATAATTTGTCAGTTTGCGTCATGGAATCTATAAAACTCTTCGACAAAAATTGTGTGGTTCCGGAACCAGTGCCTGCCGCACGCTGTCGCAGATATAATCTGCCATCCGCATGACCACAGAGAGACGTACGCTCTGCAGCATCAGCGGATCACAGCTTCCACAGCCTCCCACAATTCCGGTGATAAAGATATCTCCCACTGCCTGCAGCTCCTTGCAGACTCCAAGTCCCGGCCGAAGCGCGCCTTTTCCCAGAGTGACGCAGCCCACATGCTCACTCCTTCCCACCGATGCGTCCACCGCCACGATCACATGGTCCGGATAACAGCGGCGTACCATAAAAATGGCCTGTTCCAGGTTCATGGCATGAACCGGGCAGTCCAGGGTTCCCACTACCTGAACCCGCTCATTTTTCTGTCCCAGGTCCCGCAGTTTATGGCCGATCAGCGGACCCAGGCTGTCTCCGGTGGAACGGTCCGTTCCAATACAAAAGAGCAGGACCCCCCTTCGATTCTCCCTGCGCATGATCTCACCGATCATCTGCCGGAGCATGCCGGCGCAAAGCCCGGTGTCTTCCTGCTCTCCGGAGTCAAAATAGTAAATGTCCTGCTCTCTGATTCGTTTTTTCATGATCTCATCCCGCCTGCGCCATTTTGTTACTCCTATTATAGGCAGGCCGGACAACTTTTATTCGTATCAGTGTTTCCGCTCATCTTCCTGGTAAACACCGATGGCTTCACTGATATTGGAAGCCCGTCCCTGCTGCAGGATATTACTTAAATCCTGCAGTTTGAACGGATCCAGAAATTCTTTGCCCAGATGACTTCCATACTGGTTCGTGAGTGTAAGGCGGCGTGCCTTCACCTCCGCCGTAGTAAGCTGAAGCTGACGTTTTACGTCCTCATATTCATGCTCCAGTTCCGCGATCTTTTCCCGGTGTCCATGCTCGATTTCATCCTGTAAAATGTTCTTTGTGACGGTCTCAAAGGTATTTAATGCCTCTTTTTTCTTTGCCGCCACCTCATTGAGTTCCTGTGTCAGCCGCGCAATCTCATCGTCATATTTCTCCAGATCATAAAGCGACTCGTTGCGGTCCTTGCGGATGGTGCCGGTGATGACTTTGATTTTTTTGTCATTGGCATGCATCTGGTCCAGGATGCGGCGGCCTTCCTTTAAGCATTCCGCGTACTGGAGCTTTGTGTGGTTGCCGATCCACATGTAGATTCCGCCCACGATCACGATATCCGCCACATAAATAAGTGCCAGATACAGGGTCTTATGCTGGGGCAGTGCTGCGTAAATCCCAAATGGCAGTACCAGGAAAAATAACGCGATAAAGATCAGAAGCCCCAGAAATTCCTTGGCCCACCGCGGCATATAAAGACTGTAGTAAAGACGGCTCCGGCACCAGGACGGTGCATGATGCTCCCGGAACTTTGCTTTCATATTGCCAAGCAGTTCTTTATTATACTCATGAAGCTCGGAGGTCTCCTCCGCAATACGCTCCTTCACGCCCTGGTTTCTGGCTTTTTCCCGCCTTGCACGGGCTTTCTTTAACAGATCCTGCGCTTTGCTGATCTCCGTGTCATAACTGGAATTCAGCTCCTCTCTCCTTTTTTTTACCGTAGTGCCTACAGCATCCGACATCTGCTTTTTTTCGGTATCCAGAGCCTTTTTCAGTCGATTCTCATCCTGCTTTAATTGTTCTTCCCGGTCTGCGGCCAACGACAGTTCCTCTACAGATTCCCTTGCTGCTGCCAGATAGTCCAGGCATTCCTGAATAGTCTGCGCCATATCTGTTTCCTCCTTCGCAAGCTTTTCCTTTGCAAAACAAAGCCCCATGTCCAGAATTTTGTTTTCTGCGAAAGCTTTCTCTTCGAAATATACTGTTTACAGTTTACTACATTCTGATTCGAACTACAAGCGAATGTAACAGGATCCGACAATCTAACGGATGCCGCTTTACAGAAAAGCCAAAATCCCTTATACTCGTAACTATTCAGAAACTTAACAAAAAGAAAACCCGGAATCATCAGGCTTATTTGCCCAGACCTCCGGATGCAGTCCGAAAGGAGAAATATATGTTCCGTATGTGGGGAAAGATCTGGAAGGATAACCACCTGGTCAAAGATACCGTAATCTGCCAGACTGATTACAGTATGTCCCGCACCAGTATGGTATTCCAGTCTCTGGATGATATCTGTTATGAATTTGATCTTGGGAAGCCAATCTGGCTCTCCTCCAACATCAATGACTTTAAACGCCACGCCAAAACAAGATTCACCAAAGACAGCTTTATTGAACAGATCGATTTTGATTATCTGGAGATTGAAGTAATCGAAGAATAAAAAGGAAAAAAAGGGAGACGCTTCCGTCAAATGGAAACGCCTCTCCTTTTTTGTCAGATGGATGGATTGCCGCCGTCCGCATATTGCGCAAATGACAGCGTCTCAATCAGACTCCGGGCCATTTTCAGGCCAGATACTGCTTCAAAATATCTCCGATCAGCTCTACCTCCTCCGGTTTTAAATCCCTGATCCAGTTTTCATCACTTCCCCGGTTCTTCTCCCGGCTGGCCGCCATCTGCTCCAGTCCCTGCTTAATAAAGTCCGCATCCCGGATGCTCTCCTTGGCCGGAGTCTCCGGTGCGGGAGCCGCGGTTTTCACGGCAGCAGAAACGCGATTGCCATTTCTGCGGTTCTCCCTGCGGCCTCCGCTTGCAGCCTGGGCCGTCCGCGCAGTCTGCTGTTCTTCATCATCCTCCGGCTCTACCCGGCCCATGCGTCCGGCCCGGTCTACCAGACGGCTCACATTGCGCAGCGCGCCCCGGTCTCCCATGCCCTCCGTACGTCCGTTTTCCATGGAAAGATTCCGTGCCATTTTCGGTCCTACCACGTTGTCAATCTGATCCTGCAGGCTGATCAGAAGCTGCTCCTTTAAATCTCCTGCAATTCCGCCGTCAAACAGCATGGTCAGCATAGCCATGAGTACCGCTCCTCCGCCATATAAAACTACATAATAGGTATCCAGACGATACCAGTAAGAGAAAAAGGCTGCCGCGCCGCCAAGCAGCAAACAAAGCCACGTCCACCGCACGCTCATGCCGCTCCAGGCAGAAAGCCTGATTCCCATGGTTCTGAATTCATACAGCTGATGCTCCAGCCAGGCGCCACTGTCTACCAGTCCCTGATTCACACGATATGTATTCTCCGCTCTCTGCCGGAGTTCCTTTAAACTTTTGTTCTTGGTCAGTGAAAGGTCTTTGCTTTCCTTCAGCAATCTTTTGTAGGCGTGACGGGTGATCATCCGTGTCAAAATCCCCAGTACGCAAAGTGCTGCCAGCGCGTAGAGCGCACGGCCTGTTTCCAGTAATTGCAGCATAAAAACAGCTCCCCTTTCTTTTCCTTTTTCCAACTGCCACACGCGGCGTTTCAGGATCCGTCCCGCAGCGTGTGTGACAGTTGCCATGGTGTCTCGACAGGTATCATTATAACTGCCCAGTCACCGTTTGAAAAGTTCAGGGAGCTCAGAATCGTTCGTCAAGTTCTGCTAAAAAACGCGTGTTACCTTCAGGTATGACCGTAGCCTAGCATCTGCTCCGGCGTCCATAGGCCGCTTAGTATGCCAGAATCAGTGCGCGGGTCAGGTTCGTGCTGTGAATGATGGCCTGGCGCTCAAATTCCGGATAATCCATGGAGGCGCTGTCATCGGCCTTGTCGGAGATGGCACGCACGATCAGGAACGGGATCTTGTTTAAGTAAGCCGCCTGGGCAATGGCCGCGCCCTCCATCTCGGTGCAGGAGCCGTTAAAGGTCTCACTCAGCCACTCTTTCTTTTTCTTATCACAGATAAACTGATCTCCGGTCAGGACTCTGCCCTCATAAATGCTGATATCTGGATTTACCTCCTCACAGCACTTCTTTGCCAGACCGCGCAGGCGCTCATCTGCCTCAAAAGTCAGGGTTCCCAGCTGTGGAATCTCTCCTAACGGGTAACCAAAGTTGGTTGCGTCCACATCATGTTGGATCGCATCCGTGGAAAGCACCAGATCTCCAATGTTGATCTCTGCTTTCAGGGAACCTGCAATACCAGTATTGACCACACCATCCACTCCAAAACGGTCTGCCAGGATCTGTACGCACAGCGCTGCGCTGACCTTGCCGATTCCGGACTGAACCACAACCACCTCTTTTTCTCCGATAGTTCCCTTATAAAACTCCATACCAGCCACGGTTACAATCTCCGGCTGCTTCATTTCCTGCTTCAACTGCTCCACTTCCGCCTTCATGGCACCGATAATTCCTAACATATATGATTTCCTCTGCTTTCTGTGATCTGTTGTCAATTTTCTCCTTACCAGTCTAACAAACCTTTTGCGGAAAGGCAACGGATTTTTCAGGGTTGACATTTTGCCCCCGGCGGGTACTATAGTAGTACAGATGTTTTTATGATTCAGACTTCTATCCAACCGGAGGTATATTATATGAAGAAAATCGTTCTGACCGGCGGCGGTACTGCCGGACACGTTACACCGAACCTGGCTCTGCTGCCATCTTTGCAGGAGCGCGGCTATGAGATTCATTACATCGGTTCCTACAACGGCATCGAGAAAAAACTGATTGAGGGTGCCGGCATTCCTTACGATGGCATCTCATCCGGCAAGCTGCGCCGTTACTTCGACATCAAAAACTTTTCCGATCCGTTCCGTGTCATCAAAGGCTATGCCGAGGCACGCGCGCTTTTAAAGAAATACCGCCCGGATGTAGTCTTCTCCAAAGGCGGATTTGTGTCCGTTCCGGTGGTTCTGGCCGCAAAACACTTTAAGATTCCGACCATCATCCATGAGTCCGATATGACTCCGGGACTGGCCAACAAGATCTGTATCCCATCCGCGGCCAAGGTTTGCTGCAATTTCCCGGAAACCCTGCAGTATCTGCCGGAAGACAAAGCTGTCCTCACCGGATCCCCCATCCGCCGGGAGCTGCTCCAGGGGGACCGCCTGACCGGTCTCAATTTCACCGGTCTTTCCGCTGCCAAACCGATTATTATGGTCATTGGCGGAAGCCTGGGTGCTGTTGCCGTCAACAACGCCGTCCGCGCACTGCTGCCAAAGCTTCTGCAGAAATATCAGGTGATACATATCTGCGGAAAAGGCCATCTGGACGACAGTCTCATCGGCCGTCCAGGATATGTACAGTATGAATATGTAGATGCTCCGCTGCGCCATCTGTTTGCCGCTGCCGACATCGTCCTGTCCCGCGCAGGCGCAAACTCCATCTGCGAGATCCTGGCACTTAGAAAACCGAACATCCTGATTCCGCTCTCCGCAGCAGCAAGCCGCGGCGACCAGATCTTAAACGCCCGGTCCTTTGAGAAACAGGGCTTCTCCACTGTTCTGGAGGAAGAAAATGTTACCAGTGACACCCTGTATGACGCTATTGAAAGCACCTACGAAAACCGCAGAAAGTTTGTGGATGCTATGGAAAAGAGCGAGCTGTCCGATGCAGTGAGCATCGTGATGGGACTGATCGCGTCCTATGCAGAGAAGGAAGAGGCTGATAAATAGTATTTGCAAAAATGGCTGTGAAAAATGAAACATTTTTCACAGCCCATTTTATGTTATATGTTCTTTACAGTCCTGCTTTTAAAGTCTCGGCAGTCTGTGCCAGCTCTTCCTGCTCCGGCTTGCCCGGTGCCCAGTTTACCATGTCCGGGCCGCCCTCGTAGCGCGGGATTACATGAACATGCAGATGGAACACGGTCTGACCTGCGCTGGTTCCGTTGTTCTGAACCACATTGAAGCCGCTTGCGCCAAGCTGGCTCTTCATGGATGTTCCAAGCTTTGCGGCTAACGGCAGAATCTTTGCCATAACTGCCTCATCTGCCTCGCAGAGATCTTTATAATGATTCTTCGGCAGGATCAGGGTGTGGCCATTTGAGGCTGGGCCTAAATCCAGAATTGCGCGGAAATCATCATCCTCATATACGGTTGCAGACGGGATTTCGCCGTTTGCGATTTTACAGAAAATACAGTTGTCATCTCTCATTATCGTTTCCTCCATTCGCTTTCACGCAGTGCTTGTTCAAAAACAAATAAAAAGCACTGCTCATTGCTATCACACATTATACCCCCCAAATATCTGCTCTGCAAGTGCGCTTTGGTTTGCGGTACAGAATGGCGGCCAGGATGATTCCGATCACCAGACCGGCCACATGGGCGGTGTTGTCCACGCCAGTGCTGGTAAAGCCCAGATACAGAGAAAATGCCGCCATGATCACCAGCTGCCGCGTGCTTAAATCCTCCAGCCGTCCCTTGTTCACGGCCACCACATAGATCAGTCCGCCAACTACGCCGAAAATCGCGCCGGACGCCCCGGCTCCTACCGACCAGTCCCCCACCAGAATTTCAAACAGTAGGGAAACTGCATTGGCTCCGACTCCGCAGATCAGATAAAAGATCAGATACTTCACCTTGCCCAGCGCCCGTTCCAGATTATCCCCAAGGACAAACAAAACCAGCATGTTATTCACAATATGGTCGATTCCAAAGTGCATAAACATAGAGGTCAGCAGCCGGTAATATTCATGCCCCCGCAGGACAAACGGACCATACATGGCCCCATGCTCCAGCATGAAATAGGCATCTTCTGTGGAACCGGTCAGCTCCAGATACAAAAAATACAGGATATTCAGGACGATCAGGGTGCCATTCACCCATGCCCGCGGCCGCCGCTGCGGCACCATATAATAAGGATTCTGATACTGGTTCATGTAAACTCCGTTCTTTTTACAATACTTTCTATGCTACAGTTCATCCATTATCTTACCGTATCCGCCCGGAAAAATCCATGTACAAAATCCATTGATTGTACAGTCTGCGCGTACTATAATCTTCTTAATCTTTTTGATGAGGAGGTCTTTCCATGTCTATCATTACCAATGTCCGTACCATCCGCCTGGAGCAGTTTCCGAACAGCATCTGGGTTGAAATTGAAACTGACGAAAATCTCACCGGCCTGGGGGAAGCCTGGCGCGGTACTGCTGCCATTGAAACCATCATCCACCATGATATCTGCCCGTGGCTGATCGGGCAGGATTCCAGAAATATTGAACTGATTTCCCGCACACTCTTAACTCCTTATGTAGGTTTCCACAGTGCCAGCGCGGAAATCCGGGCAGCCAGCGCCATTGATATTGCCCTCTGGGATCTGGCCGGAAAACGCCACGGCATCCCGGTTTATGAGTCCCTGGGCGGAGCATCCCGCTCTTCCATTCAGGTTTATAACACCTGCTCCGGCTACTCCTTCAATGCCAGCAGTAGTGCCTACAATTCCGGAACCAGCCGTCGCATGATCACCGACAAGGATGAGATGCGCGGGCCTTACGATGATCAGGTTGCGTTTACGCGCGATGCCGGTGCCCTGGCAAAGAGCCTCTTAAGCGAAGGCTATAAGATTATGAAGATCTGGCCATTTGACCCCTTTGCCGCAAAAACCCAGGGAAACTGGATCTCCGCAGAAGATCTGGAAGCGGGCCTGAAGCTGTTTCAGCTGATCCGCGATGCCGTCGGCAATAAAATGGAAATCATGTGCGAACTGCACAGCCTCTGGAGCACGCCTGCTGCCCTGCGCATCTGCAAAGCCCTGGAGCCCTACGATATCTTCTGGGCAGAGGATCCGCTCTGCAAGATGGATGACATCCAGCAGATCAAAGAACTCCGTTCCAAGACCCGAACGCCTATCTGCGGCAGCGAAACTCTGGCCGGAGCTGTCACCTTCCGCCAGATGTTCGCGGCCGGCGCCTTTGATTACGCCATGCTGGATCTTGGCTGGTGCGGCGGCCTGACCGAAGGCCGCAAGATTGCGGCTCTTGCGGAAAGCTACAACATTCCAATCGCGCCCCATGACTGCACCGGTCCGGTTCTTCTCTGGTCCGGCCTGCACCTTGCCTTAAACTCCCCGGCAGGCCTCTTCCAGGAAGTGGTCCGCGCCAACCTCGCAACCTGGTATCAGGATATTGTGGAGACACTTCCAGTCATTGAGAACGGCCACGCAAAACTTCCGAACGCCCCTGGAATCGGCGCTGTGCTCCGTCCAGAGGTGAAGAAACGGAAAGACGCTGTCATCCGGGAAACGGGAAGTCAGAATAAATAGAATAAAACAACAAAATCCCCATGGCATTTCTGTAAATCTGGAATTTCCAGACAGACTTCATGCCGTGGGGGTTTTTACGTGCTCTTATAATTCAATTTTCAAACTTATACTGCTCTATCCAGCCATTCTTTCACGACCTCTTCACTAATTTTCACAGCCTCGGCAATCTTATCTACCGACAAGCCCATTCCAACAAGAGAAATCGCGGTTTCCCTGGCTTTTTCCAGTGCTCCCAGCTCTATTTCTCTCTTTTCTCCAATTTCAATACCCTCACTGTAAATCTGCTCCATCTCCCTGCACATTCGTTCCACTCCCTTCTGCGTATGCTTTAATTCCCTCACCCGGTCTGCTAAAATACTGTTATACATTTTTCAGCATCTGCACAATGAAGATCATGCATCAGCCGTCCAAGTTCCGTATCATCCTGCCGCTTTGAATTTCATTTTAGCATCCACCCCTCCATTTCTCAAGCAGGGATTCTCCCATTATTCTGTCTGCCATGCGTTACACTTTCCACACATTCTTATTCAAATCTGTATCTCGCTCCCGCAATGCTGATCTCCACGCCATCCCATATTTCCATGATTTCGTTATTTTCCAACATATGGCCGCCGGCCATGGTACCGTTTGTGGAATTTAAGTCCTGCACATAGTAGCGCTCTTCCTTCCGATCGATGCGAAGATGCAGGCGGCTGACAGTTTCCCGGCGAAGAACATAGTCTACCAGGTTTTCCTGTTTTCCAATGATAAACGGATAATAGGCAATGACGATGTCTTCTGTGCCTGGTTCCAGCGCGGTCAGGCGCTTCACCTGGGCAGCGGCTCCGTTCGTTTCTCCATTCAGCAGGATTGTGTCGCTGCTTTGAGCTGCCGCTGCGGCTTCCAACGGCTGCTGTCGGCCTGCCCGGCTGCCCGGTTCATACGCTGTTCCACCATTTCCCATTTCATACCTTACTCCGCTATTTTCTGTTCCACGCTCCTCTTTGTATTCTGCTCTGCCATATCCTTCCGGAGTTCCCCATTCTTCCGGAGAAGCGCCATCAAATGCGATGGTATCCCAGGGCATCTGCACAGCCCGCTCCAGCTCTCTCCGTTTCTCTTCTTTTCGTTCCTTTCTCCTCTGTTTCCACCTGCCAAGCAAACCAGCTGGTTCTTCCTGTGCGTCTGTCTGGATCTGCTTCCCGCGCACTGTTCCCAGCTGCCAGCCATTTTCCTGTCTGCTTCTTTGCACATGATCTCCTTCTTCCAGCGATTTTTCCCCGGCAATGTTCCCACCTGCTGACTGTAAAACTTCCAAATCGTCAGATCTTTGCCATTGGCTCTTTGTCCCGTTTTTATGATTCGGCCCGCTCACACTGCTTTTCTGCTGTGCCAGCCGCAGAATATCCGTCATTCCGTAATTTTCTTTTCTGGTTTCCTGATACAGGCCATAGGCCAGCACCACCGACTCTTTATCACGGTGATCCACTTTACCAAGCAGATACTCCAGAAACCGGCTGTAATCCTCCGGGAAATCACATTCCATTCCCGGCACCAGGCACAGCCAGACCTTCAGGCTTTCCGGATCCACATACAGATATTCCGGGTCCAGAAGCACGCTTTTTTCACTGAGCAGATACTGTTCCATATGATCCAGTGACCGGGCAATCCCAAACACCAGGGCCCGGATCTGCTCTGCCTGAATCGTCTGCCCTTCCAGAAGGCGGGACAACGGCTGTTTAGAAGTAATCTCGTAAAAGAAGCGAACCTCCTCATCCTTCTGCCGCACCTGAAACCGCAAAATCCCGTCAATCTGATTCTGCTCCAGCATCTTCTGCTCAAATGGCGGCTCTCCCTGCCCCTCTGAAGTTTCTGTCTCCACAATAAGATAATTCCGCTTCAGTTCTCTCTGATAACTGGTCTTCATGTCATATCCTCCGCCAGGCTCCACATCCTGAGCATTTTTTCCGGGCGAAAGACCGGCGCCGTAATCTCCAGCTCCCAGTTGTTTCCTTTCGCCTGCTCTTTTATCTGTTCCTCCTCCGCATGTTCTATCCGGTGCCGCTCCCGCTCCACAGTCTCATGCAGCGCAAAATTTCCCGCTGCCCTGGCGCTCCAGTTCATGGCCTGCCCCATCAGAATCATAAGCGTTGTCAGCACCACCACCATGACACCTGCCGCTTCTACGGTCATACTTGCCTGTAATCTCATCTTCCCTCCTGCTGAATGCACATTCGTGCCGACTCACAGGGCATGTGTTCTTGCAGTCTCCGACATCACCGCGTCCAGACACTCTCTGCATTCTACACTCCAAATGCCCGAAACTCCGTCATATACAACACCGCCGTCCAAATCCCCGGTATCACACCAAAGGGCAGCAGCGGAAGTTCTGTTTTTCCTCCCGCATCATTTCCTTTCAACCGGCTCCAGACATAATATCCAAGACCAAACAAACCGCAGCATAACACCGTTCCGCACAAAAACAGCAGGTTATGCCGCAGTCCAAGAAGCAGCCCGCTCACCAGGAAAAAGAAGCCGTCTCCGGCACCGATTCCACAGCCCAGCCAGGAAAGGGCCAGAAGCGCTGCTCCGGGTAATACTCCCGCCAGGTAAGGTCCCCAGGCATTCAGAAAAAACCAAAGTACCGTTTCTTCTGTCCCCGCTTCCTTTATAAATGCCAGACACAGCACGGACAGGGACTGACAGACCAGGGCCGCTGTTCCGGATAACCACAGAATTTCCGATGAAATCTGTTTTGTTCCAAAATCCTGCCAGGCTGCCGCCAGTAAAAACACAAGAAACACTCCCATACGCGCCATTTCTATTTTCATAATACTTCCCTCATCATATCATTCACTGCTCCGGCTCATCCTCCACAGTAAGAGCAGGCACCGAGATATTTAACTTCCTTCAGCTTTACCGCCCGCACATAGGCCATGATTGCCTTGCAGTCCTGCAATGTATGATACTTGCCTCCGCTTGACATAATGTAGACGGTACTCCCTTTTCCTGCCCCTTTCGCGCAGGCAGAGCAGGGATAATATTTGCTGCCGTCCGTGTTCCGCTTATCTGAAACACGCTCCCAGGATACGGCCGTCAGCTTATTGGAAAGATAATGACAATTCCGGTCTGGATGGTAGCGTGTACTGTTTTTCCCTACATAGACGATCCGCTCATCCTCATCCGCGTTTTCCGTGCCTTCCCCATACCGGCCTTCCCGTCCGATCCAGCAGCGCCTCCGGCTTCGCACGGTGCGATGAAGGGAGGAAAGTCCCAGTACTGGAAATGGAAAAGAAATATCATAATCCATCACCAGATCCAGTGTCTCTCCATCCTCCTTCACCGAGGAACCAAGCATACTGACATGGGATACGTTTGCGGTATCACAGTAAGTCAGCGCCCGGCTTCTGGCATAAAGCGGCGCGGCAATGGCTTCCGCGTTTTTGCTGAAGGCCTTCGCGGCCTCCCCCGCACCGGGAATCCCGTCCAGCTTTCCCTGTTCCACACTATCCAGGAGATAGGCATACTGGCTTAACTCTTCCCCCGCCGCCTCAAGCCCTGCCTGCAGCTTCCGCTCCGTTATCATGAGCTTTGCCGGAAGCATCAGGCAGACCGAAGCAAAGATCACAAGCGGCAGTACCAGTGCGGCCTCCAGAGTCAGGGATGCCCGAAGCAGCTTCGATACTCCGGCTTTGCCCCGATGCTTCCCATGCCTTTTTCTGCACCAGTGGCCTGGAAAGGAGATGAAAGGGAATGCCCTGCTGCCTGAAGGCGCTTTCTTTTGTTCCTGAGCTGAAAATCTGTTTCTTTCATAAAAGGGGCTTCGTACTTGGAGAGGTACATTTGTTTTATTTTTTTCATCTGCTCGTCTTTCCTCATAAACGCCATTGTTTTTCATCCAGCAGGACATTCCTTTTCACCTCCTTCCCACCTATAGTTCAGAAAATTTCAATATCTCCGCTCCGTCTTTACCGTCATCATCATCCCCTGCTCATGATTTCCCGTGAGATTTTCCACAAACGCAGGAGAAAAGAACAGGTGCTTTCCACAAACAGACCCAGAGATATGCACCTGATACACACCGTTCCGCATCCGGAACCCGCTGTTTTCCTGTCCCAGATTTAACTCGATCACATCCATGATCCGATACTCCTGACAGACCAGGGGTTCCACAAACAGCAGGATTTTCAGCCAGGAAAGATAGGAAAATCCCCGCTCTCCGCCTCCCGTATCCGGCTTTCCATCCCGGCCCAGTGCCAGAAGCTTCTCCGCGCTGAGGGTCCAGTCTTCCGCCGCCTTAAACAGCATTACCTTCCGTCCGGCTAGCAATCCTTTGACGTCCATCAGCGCCTCCCCCAGCGCCCAGACGGACATCACAAAAAAGGTTGTCACCAGAATCAGCGGTGTAATGGAGCCTGCTCCGGTAATCACCGCCGCCAGTTCTCTGGCCTGTGCCCGCTTTGCGTTGTCCGACAGGATATGAATGAGATTCAGGCCAGACCGCACTGCCAGAAGATGGTGCACCGCATCACTTAAATTTTCCCGGTCACTTCCATTTCCATAAAGAAGATATTCCACCTCATAATCCAGGGTATGCTCCGCTATCTGTGCGTAATCTTCGGCTTTCTGCTGCCCCACTGCTGCCTGTACAGCATTTTCAGTCTCGACAATGCCCGTTTTCTGTTTTTGCACCTCACCCACAGTATCTGTCTGCATTGAGCAGAACTGAGAGAAAAACATCCCGCAGTATTCATTCACCAGAATATGGTCCGGCATGCTTCCGCTTCCGGCTCCCTCATCATATGTTTCCGCTTGAGAAGGCAGTGCAGCCAGCGCTGCTGTCTTTTCTGATACCTGACGCCCTTCCGGCACCAGAAGTCCCAGCATTCCCTCCTGATAAAGCTGCTCCACCTGTTTTAGCCAGCCTTCCTTTTCCTTATCCTGAATGCCGTGAACAAATGACAGCGGCAGGATCTGAATATTTTCCAGACCGATTCGCACCGGTCTCCAGAGACTTTCGTAATCCGGCTCGCTGTCTCCATCTTCATCGTCATCATCTTCCCACTCTTCAATTTCACGTTCTACTTCATAGGAAAGCTCAATCAATTCCTCCAGACGCTGGATCTGCTCCACCGACCGTGGCTCCAGAGCCCGGATTTCCTGCCTGCGTTTTCCATTCTCCGCAACATACGCTTCATATTCCTGAATTTCCTGTTCCAGGGCCGCAGTCATTTCCGTGCCAAGCCGGTCCACGCGGTTTTCCTGTTCCTGTCGGTCTTTCTGCAATGTTTCCGCCAGCTTGTCCGCCTCTTTTTCATACTGTTTCACAAGTCCCGGCATCTTCTTTAATTCCCCTATCATCTGTTCTGCTGCCCGTCGAAATCCTGCACCGTCATAGGATGAAAGAGCATTCAGCCCCTGCTGACGGTCATTTCTCTGATGGTCCAGATTCTCACTGATGGATTCTAAAACCCGCTCCAGCTTCCAGACATCCCGGGTTCTGGTACGATAGGTCTGTGCCATCTCGGTCACCGCCTCCGCCTCCCTCTCCTGTTTCCAGAGGCCTTCCACCGCATCTCCATCAAAATCCAGGTTCCAGATTCCGTACTTCATATAATCCAGGATTTCCTTCTCCAGATACGCACCGTGTCCATCCACAGCACGCACAATTTCCTCTGCCGAAACTTCTTCCAATGCCATCGGATACCAGTTATCCGTTTCCAGATACGGAAGCAGGAAACCGGCAAAATCCGCTTCGATCTCCTCCCCGGTCTCATACTCCGCAAACAGCAGCCGGTAGCGGTCCCAGAGTTCCCGGTGATACTGGCTGAATACAGAATCCATAGCAGAAGATGCCGCCATCTGCAGATACCATCTTGCGCCCGCCGTGCGGGCCGACTCCATCAGCACACACAGAAACGCGAAAAGCAGCATCAGGATTATACTGACAAACACGGTGATCTGACCGCCCGGATTTTGTTTTTTTCCACCTGCTTTTTCCATGTTTCAGAATTAATATACTTCCTTAGACTGGCTCTCAATCTCTTTAAAGATATTCTCCAGAAGCTTCGTAATCTGCGTTTTGAAGATGATCACCAGGCCAATCAGGACCACCAGAATCAAAACTACCTCGATGACTCCCACGCCCTCCTCCTGGCGCCAAAACGCATTCCACTCTGAAACCAGTTTATTTTCTTTCCACTTTTTCAGCATACTCATTTTCTCCCTGTCATTCATTCGATTCATCCTTATTTCCGGCACCTGTCTCTTTTTCGCAACCGGCGGCCTGCCAGACATCCCACACTATCCCATCGTTATCATTGCCGGAACCATGATAAAGATCATGACTACAAACAACAGCAGAAACAGCGGCACTAAAAGCTTTGTTCCCGCTTCCTCTCCCATTTTCCGGGCCAGGTTTTTGCGCAGTTCAAAGGCATCCTCCACTTCGGTGCGCAAAAGCTCCCGCAGATTCTTTGTTCCGGTTTTCCGGTTCTGTTCCAGAATGCTGCTCAGCTTCAGATAAGGCTGCAGGCGGCATCTTTGACCAAATTCCCGGTAAGCCGCTCCCTCTGCCGTTCCGTTTTCCATCTGGTAATAGGTCTGTCGCATTTCTTCGTAAGCCGGTCTTACCTGTTTTCCCGCCGCAGCCTCATAATCCTGCACCATGCGCCCCCAGGCATTGCGCACTGTCATTCCGGCTCCCACCAGCACCTGCAGCTTTGACACCAGCTCCGCATAGTCCAGAAGAAGCTGCTGCTCCCGCTTTTTCGCCTGTTCCCGCTGTTTTGACTCCTCCTGCATCAGCAAAAGCGCCGCCATCAAAACGCCCAGAAACGGGATGAGCACATAATTTGGTTTTTCCGCATTCCGGTAAGATAACGTTTTCCCCTGATACTCTGCCGGAAGTTCCAGATATTCCGCGTATTTCTGCTGCCTGTCCAGCCGGACCAGCTCCTCTGAAAACTGCTTCCTCTTCTGTTCTTCCGGTGTCAGGGACTCCGGTAGCAGTGTCACCGGAAGTTCAAAATCTGCCCGGTATTCTCCTGCGGAAAGCTCTGCCTGCAGCACCACCTCCTGTGCTCTTTTGATTTCCGTATCCACTGTTCCGGCGGAAGATAAGAATTCCGGCTCCGAGGAATGCCAGCGTACCCGCACTCCGTATTCACTTAAGTATGATGGCAGCTTCAGATCCTGGGATACTGCCTGAAGGCTCTCATTTTTCCCGCGGATCCTCTCTTCCATGCCTTCCATGACTTCGTAAAATACTGCGTCAGCTTCTTCTCTGGTATAAACCCTCGGACTGACTGTTACGGTAATCGTCTGCTCATCTTTCTCCAGACCGCTCACAATCAGTTTCTGTTCTTTTGTACTCCCGCCGTATGCCTCCCGCTTTACCTGCCCCCGGGCCAGATACGGCTCCGGATCCGGCTGAAACCAGGACAGATACGCCCAGAGCAAAACCCCGAACATCACACAGACCGCAGCCGCAGCCCGATTGTTTTTATCTGCTCTGTTTTTGCGCCTTTTTCCAAAGCTTCCTGCAACACACTGCTTATCCCGAGACATCTGTTCCCCATTCATACTACACCTCAATCTCCAGAATCCGCTCTGACAGCCAGAATGCGGTCAGATATAATCCCAGGCAAAGTGTCATAAGCCCTCGGCCCATTCCGGTCCGATACATCTGGTCAAAGAAGCCCGGCGAAGTCCCTTCTACATAAAAGACAATGAAAAACGGAATCAGGTTCATGATCTTCTGCTCAAACTGGCGGGATGCCGTAAGCGTCATGATTTCTTCCTTCACCTGCATCTTGTCCCGGATTACTTCTGCTGTATGCCGCATGATGCTTCCCAGGTCTCCGCCCGTCCGCTTCCCGATGCCCAGCACCTCTGCCAGATTCTGCACATCCTCCAGTCCGCTTCGCCCTGCAAATTCCAGCAGAACCTGCTCTACATTTCGATTGGTCCGTATCTGCTGCACCATCCCGGAAAACTCCTGAACGATCAGCCCATCAGCCCCGTAAAGCAGCTTCAGTTCCTCCAGGCTCACCGCCATAGCATTCTCCATGGCATATCCTGCACTCAGCGATGCCGCCAGAATCTCCATAGCTTCCTTAAACTGCTGTGCCAGAAGAAGCTTTCTCTTTTTCAGGCGCTGCCTGCGCTCTCTCAGAACCAGAAACACACCGCTCACCGGAAGCATCAACTCAAACGCCGCCATACTCCGGTAAAACACATAGGAAAACAGTCCGCTTACCGCCATGCTTTTCCCAAGAACCAGAAGCATTTCTCTTATAGACAGCCGGTATTTGTCATAAGAAAGAATCCGGCCTGCCGAATTTCCGCGCCGGGATGCGTCTGCGTTCACTTTATATGGAGTAACCGGCCGCTTTGACCTTCTCTCTGTGCCGAAGGGAACCAACCTGGACGAGACTGCCGCAGACAGTTCCCTCTGCATACCCTTCCCATCTGCGGGTTTTTTCCTGTTCCTGATCCCTGCTGTCTGTTTCCGATGCTCCACATTCATCCGCATTCCCCCTCTCTTCAAACCGATACAATGGGTTTAATCGGATTTCTCCATCAGCGTACCCCAGTACTTCCGTGATTTCCAGCACCCGCCGGCTCCGGTCCCGCAGTCTTCCCAGATGCACCAGTATATCAATAGCCGAAGCAATCTGTCCCCGCACGGCGGCCAGCGGAATGTCTGCAGCCATAAGTGCCATGGTCTCCAGGCGCGAAAGCATATCTCCCGCACTGTTTCCATGACCGGTAGAAAGCCCGAAGTGTCCGGTATTGAGTGCCTGCAGCATATCCAGGCACTCTTTTCCACGCACCTCGCCGACGATCAGACAATTGGGCCGCATACGGAGTGATGCCCGGATCAGGTCGCTGATCTCCACCGCGCCTTCCCCTTCCACATTGGCTCCGCGGGTCTCCAGACGCACCAGATTCGGCACCTGGGTGATCTGCAGCTCTGCGGAATCTTCAATCGTAATAACCCGCTCCGTCTCGGGAATGTACGATGACAGGGCATTTAAAAATGTGGTCTTACCAGATCCGGTTCCGCCGCTGATAAAAATGTTGTAGCCGGACTTCACCAGCTTTCCCAGAAAGTCTGCCGCTTCCCTGGTCAGGGATCCATACTGGATCAGGCGCTCTATGGTGATGGGCTCCGGAAATTTCCGGATTGTCACCACCGGCCCGTCAAGGGCGATGGGCGGGAGCACAATGTGTACACGGGAACCATCTTCCACCAGCCTTGCGTCCGCAATCGGCCTGCTCACATTGACCACACGGTTGATCTTGCTGACGATCTGCTGAATCATGTCTTCCAGCTGCTCCACCCGCTCAAAGCTATGGTTCCATCGCTCCAGCCGCCCGCCCCGCTCAATGAAAATGTCATCCTTTCCATTCACCATGATTTCCGTAACTTCCGGATCATCCACCAGTTCCTGCAAAATATCCAGGCGGCGAAAGCTGTCAAACAGCCTGTTTTTCAATTCGATCCGCTGCCCCAGCGGCAGATACTGCCGTCCGGCCTGTCCCACAATGGCCTGGTCAATACAGTCGTACAGCTCTTCATCTCCGATCTGCTCAAAGCCGGAAAGTGTCTCCCGTACCTCTCCGCGAAGCTGCTCCAGAAGACTCTGTGCGCAAATACGTTCCCCACTCATCTCAGTTCCCTCACAAAATCTCCCAGATCACTCCATAAAAGCTGTTCCAGATAGCTTTCCCTGGCTGGAAGCGGCCCCGGTTCCGGGAGCTTTAAAAACCGCAGCTTTTCCCAGACTGCACTGCGTCCTGACCGGTTCAGATATGTTTTCCATTCTTCCAGCTTTGCTGTAGATACTACATCATCTTTTACCGGTACATACACCACATCGCAGATGCCAAGAAGTTCCTCCGTGCCGCCACAAAACATACCGACATCCAGAATCAGTTCCTCATATGCTCCATCGGACGCAATCTTCTGGATCAGACCGGCAAATACTTCCTGATGGATTCCAGTCTTATCTTCCGCATAAGTGACCGGCGGAATATAATCCAGGCCTCCCCAGTTGTAGGTCACGCTGCCCAGCCGCACCGGACTGTACTCCCGCTGAATGTAATAGTAGAGCAGATCAGAAAGGCCTCCTGTATACACAGTTCCAGTCAGGGCTGAAAGACCAGAAAACTCCTCCAGGGTAATGTAAAGCACCTTTTCTTCCCGGGCCAGCACCTGACCCAGGGTAAAGGCAAAGCTGCTCTTTCCACACCGCCCAATTGGCGAATAGACGCCAATCATCCGGCTCCGCCTGCCGGTCACTGTCATAAGTGTCGGAATTTCCTGGGGCTGATACCAGGACATCACTTCCCGCAGGAGACTGTCCGAGGCCTGGTACTTGTACACCACCGCCTCGCCTTCTTTTGCTATGCCAGTCTCGCTAAGCCGCACCGTCTGCAATGCCTGAATTCCTTCTAGTTCTTTCTCCGCCACACTGTCACCGACCAATAGAAGGTCAATCTGCTCCCGTTTTGAAAATTCCCTCAGTTTTTCCAGGCTGGTAAACGCCACCACTTTAAATGGTACCTGCTCACGCTGGTTCGCAAACTCCGCAAACCGGTCAGCATACCGGGAGTCTACATCGTAGACTGCCATAATCTTTTTCATTTCATTCCCCCTTTTTCCCCCACTATAATGCTTTCATCCACCGCACCACGCCATAAATACAGACCCCCACCGCCAGACAGACCGCAAACGGAATATGATGCGGCGCATCCGCATGCTCCAGCGAATCATATGGCTGCAAACACCTTCCCTGCATCACTGCCCGGACATACTCCTGCAGATAGCAGAAGCGTTCCGCCGCCAGGCCAGGCTGTCTGAGCCTCCACAGACTCCAGACAGCGCCCGCCAGAAACCCAAGGGCCACCGCATAAAACCCGCTCTGAATTCCCAGATATCCGCCAATCACTGCCATCAGCTTGCCGTCCCCGGCCCCCATAACCCGAAAGCGGAACAGTAACATACCAAACAGCAGAAATGGCAGCGCCCCGGTAATAAATCCCATGCCCCACTCCATCACGCCCACAAATGCCAGCAGCATTAGGGCTTCATTGGACACGCGGCTCCATTTCTGGTCTGTCCACGCGCAAAAGCAAAGACCAGCAGTCAGAAACAAATATATACTTTCCTCTGTTATGCAATCTCACCTTCTTTTCCATCTGCCATAACCACAAATATTCCTCTGTTATGGCTGCTCCCAAAAAACTCATAAAAATGAAAACTCTGCCGAAACGGCGGATATCCAAAAGCCCCAGGCTTTTTGAAACAATAACTTTAGAAATCCAACGGCATGGTACGGAATGAAAAGCTCCTGCCTGATGAATTCCGCATCGGAATGATGCGTTGATTGTGGTCTTATCTTACCCATAATTTTCTCTGCCGTCAACGTCTGGCATCGGCATAAAGCGACAAGAATCGACAACGAGGAAACGGTTGGACATTGACAGGGCAAAATGCTATACTAAATACACTTGAAAGAAGAAAAGGAGTACCAGCACCATGAACGAATTATACGAAGCCATTGAAGCAAAGATCAAAGCATCCGGCTATCCGCGGGAAATCTCCGGCGAAGCTGTCTACAATGACATCTGTGACCAGATCGAAGGAAAAGAAAACGGAGATTACGTTCTCCTCTCTAAATTCGAGGAGGATGTGGTATTTGAATATCACATTACCATTTCAGATGACGAATTCAACTTAGGCATCCTCACCATGCGCACCCCGGAAGGTGTCTTTGAAACGGATTTCGATAAATAAAGGCTTGTCAGAAAGGGCTGCCGCAAAATTGTACCAGGAACGTGTCTGCTACAATTTTGCGGCAACTCTTTTTTTGCGCATTCTATAGGACATTTTGACGAAAAATGTTATTTTTGTCCCTTTGTTTTTGGTTGACGTGAACAATCAATCGTGATAGAATGAACTTAGTTCAATTTTTTAAACCAAAGGAGGTTTTTATGGCGGACTCCAAAGAACTACAGGAACTGTTTCACAGCTGCATGCCGCTGTTTATCGCCCTCGGAGATGAGGTCCGCTTAAACATCATCGAAGCATTGTGCATTGCCTCCCAGAACGGCCACACGGAAGGGCTGAACGTCAACGAGATCACCCGGCAGACCAATCTGTCCAGACCGGCCATCTCCCATCATTTGAAGATTATGAAAAGCTGCGGACTGGTAGAAGTCACCCAGTCCGGTACTTCCAATTACTACCGGCTTACCTTTCTGGACTGCACGAAGCAGCTGATGAAACTGGGGTACCTGGTTGAAGAGATCTTCAGCCAGGAATAAGAAGAAATACGTATAATTTTCCACCCATTCCAGATACTACACTCCAAAAGGAGTGCAAATTTATGAAAAACAACGGACTTTTCTTCACGCGAAACGACTGCAGACAGGCGGCCGCCCGTGAAAACATGAAACTGAAGGCAGAGATCCATCAGACGCAGCATAAGATGGAGTCCTTATTAAACCAGTTCGACCAGGTGACGGACCCGCCTCTGATCGACTGCTGTATTTACGAACTAAACGCGGTCTGGCTCCGCTATCAGTTTCTGCTCCGGCGTTTCAAGCTTCTGGAACAGCTGGATTTTTAGCCAAACGAAACTATGCAATCAGGAGGACTTGATATCTATGGCATCATGGTATGAAAAAGCAGTATTTTATCACATCTACCCGCTGGGTATGCTGGGGGCGCCATTCGCCAATACCGAAGACGCCGCGGCTGACCGCTTTCCGGAACTGGACAAATGGGTTGCCCACATGGAAGCCTTAGGCTGCACCGCTCTTTACATCGGACCGCTCTTTGAGTCCTCCTCCCATGGCTACGATACCAGAGATTATAAGCTTGTGGACCGCAGGCTTGGCACCAATGAGGACTTCCGGCACTTCACAAAGCTCTGCCATGAAGCCGGAATCAAGGTGGTCGTAGACGGAGTATTCAACCACACCGGACGTGAATTTTTCGCATTTCGGGACATTCAGCAAAACCGTGAAGGTTCCCGCTACTGCGGCTGGTACAAAGGTGTGAACTTTGGCTGGAACAGCCCTTACAATGATGGCTTCGGCTACGAGGCATGGCAGGGACATTTCGAACTGCCCTGCCTGAATTTACAAAATCCGGAAGTAAAGCAGTATTTGTTCGATGTCATCCGCTTCTGGATCTCTGAATTTGATATTGATGGCATACGCTTAGACTGTGCCAACGTCATGGATTTCGGCTTCATGCAGGAGATGCGCACCCAGACCGCTTCCATGAAGCCGGATTTCTGGCTCATGGGCGAAGTCATCCACGGCGAATATGGCCGCTGGGTGAACGATGGCATGCTCCATTCCGTCACCAACTACGAATTACATAAGAGCCTCTATTCCGGGCTCAATGACCATAATTTCTTTGAGATTGCCCACAATGTACGGAGACTGGAAGCCATTGGCACGAAGCTCTACACCTTCCTGGACAACCACGATGAAAACCGCATTGCCAGCAAACTGAATAAAAAAGCACATCTGCCGCTTGCATGGGCGCTGCTCTTTACCCTTCCCGGCATTCCTTCTATTTATTACGGAGGAGAATGGGCGCTGGAAGGCATCCGCACCCGCGAAAGTGACGCAGCTTTGCGGCCCTGCATCAGCCTGGAAGAAGGCGAGGCAAAACATGATGAACTCACCGACCTGATCACGAAGCTGGCCGGAATTCATACAGAGCAGCCGGAATTCCACGGCGGGCGTTATCAGGAGCTGCTGCTCACCAACCGGCAGTATGCTTTCGCCAGACACGCCCATGGCAGCATCTGCGTGACCGCGGCCAACAGTGATGACCAGGAAAGCTTTCTTTCCATTCCGGTTCCGCTGCGCGCATCCAAGACAGAAAATCTGATGGATGGTTCCATCATTCCGATTGAGAACGGAAAAATAAACCTTACATTACCAGACAACAGCAGTGTTGTCTTAAAGATCAGGGAGGATTGACCTTATGGCAGTCAGAGATAAGAAAAAGCAGACCGAGACCGGCTTTATCACCGCCGGGGACCGTTACCTGTTCGGAGAAGGCACCCATTATGAGATTTACAATAAACTTGGTGCCCACCCAAAAACGTTCAATGGCAAAACCGGCTATTATTTCGCTGTATGGGCTCCCCATGCCGCATCCGTCAGTGTAGTTGGTGACTTTAATAACTGGGATCCGGATGCCTGCCCCATGCAGGTGCTTGAGACTTCCGGCATTTACGAACGTTTCATCCCGGACATCAAGCCAGGCGAACTCTACAAATTTGCCATTACCACCCAGACTGGCAAGGTGATTTTCAAGGCAGACCCCTTTGCCCAGTACGCAGAGTACCGGCCGGGAACCGCCTCCATCACCGCGTTCAGTGATAACTTCCACTGGAATGACGCGGCCTGGGTTCAGAAACGCGAGAGCATCAACCCGTGCGAGACAGCCATGAGTATCTACGAGGTGCACTTAGGTTCCTGGAAAAAGAAAAACCGGCCGGAAAAAGACGGTTATTATACCTATAAGGAAGCTGCCGCCGAGCTGGCTGCCTATGTAAAGGAGATGGGTTACACCCATATCGAGCTGATGGGAATTGCGGAACATCCCTATGATGGTTCCTGGGGCTATCAGGTAACCGGCTACTATGCTCCCACCTCCCGCTATGGCACTCCAGAGGAATTCAAATATTTTGTGAACTATATGCACAAAAAGGGCATCGGCGTTATTCTGGACTGGGTTCCGGCCCATTTCCCGCGAGATGCCCACGGTCTGGCAGATTTTGACGGACAGCCGCTCTTCGAGTACGCAGATCCGCGTAAAGGCGAGCATCCAGACTGGGGTACCAAGGTCTTTGACTATGAAAAGCATGAGGTTTCCAATTTTCTGATTGCCAACGCCCTCTACTGGATCGAGCAGTTCCACATAGACGGTCTGCGCGTGGATGCCGTAGCTTCCATGCTTTATCTGGACTATGGACGCAAGGACGGTGAGTGGGTACCGAACCGCTATGGCGGCAACCAGAATCTGGAAGCCATCGAATTTTTCCGCCACTTAAACAGCATCGTGGCCCAGCGCGGGCATGGTGCCATGGTCATTGCCGAAGAATCAACCGCATGGCCACTTGTCACCCACGATCCAAAAGAGGGCGGCCTGGGCTTCACCTTCAAGTGGAACATGGGCTGGATGCATGATTTCCTGGAGTACATGAAGCTGGACCCGTACTTCCGCAAATTCAACCACCACAAGATGACCTTCGGCCTCACTTACTTTAACAGTGAAAACTTTATTCTGGTACTCTCCCACGATGAAGTTGTCCACTTAAAGTGCTCCATGATCAACAAGATGCCAGGCCTCTTCGGAGATAAATTCGCAAACCTGAAGGCCGGTTATACCTTCATGCTGGGACATCCGGGCAAAAAGCTTTTATTCATGGGCCAGGATTTCGGCCAGCTTCATGAGTGGGATGAAAAAGTCAGCCTGGACTGGCATCTGACAGAGGAAGACCTGCACAAGGATCTCCAGAACTATGTGCGCGACCTGTTACATATTTATCAGAAACACCCTGCTCTCTACGAGTCCGATGATGACTGGGATGGCTTTTCCTGGATTAATGCCAACGATGGTGACCGCAGCATTTACAGCTTTGTGCGCTACGCGAAGAATCACAAAAAGAGCCTGCTGTTTGTGTGCAACTTCACTCCGGTGGCACGGCCGGATTACCGGGTCGGTGTACCGAAACGCGGCAATTACACACTGATCCTGGACAATGAGCACGGTGCTTACAAAACTGGCGAGAAGGCTCCGGTCTTTAAAGCAGTCAAATCCGAGTGCGACGGGCAGCCATATTCCGTAGCGCTGCCGCTGTCGGCATACGGAACCGCAATCCTCCGGTTCTCATAATACGCAGGAACACACCCGTTTGAAAATAACAAAAACAGGTTATGTATTTCGTTAAAAAATTATCAAAAAGTAGATGACATTCTTTCCATTTCGTAGTAAAATAGGAAACGACCTACCTGATGATCCGGTTATTAAAACTGACGGTAAGCATCAGCAACATAATATAAGGAAGGAGAGTTTCGTATGGCAAGAGAGTTAATTTCCAAAAACGCGACCAAAAGTGTCTATCGCGATGGCGATAAAGCGGTAAAAGTTTTCTGCAAGGGCTTCCCGAAGGCAGAGGTTTTAAATGAAGCTTTGATCAGCGCACGAGTTGAGGCCATTGGCGGCATCAACATTCCGTCTATCCAGGCAGTTTCTGTCGAAGAGGACGGCTGCTGGTCCATCACCCGGGACTACATCGAAGGTAAGACACTCACAGAGCTTATGAAGGAAAATCCGGATAAGCGAGACGAATATCTGAATCAGATGGTTGAACTGCAGCTGATGATTCATTCCAAGACCTGTCCATTACTGAACAAGTTAAAAGACAAAATGGCGCGGCAGATCTCTGAGATGGAAGAATTAGATCCTGTCAACCGTTACGATCTTCTTACCCGCCTTGACAGCACTCCAAAACACTCCAAGCTGTGTCACGGAGATTTTCAGCCAGACAATATCATTGTGAAGGAAGACGGCACCATGTATGTCATTGACTGGGTTCACGCAACCCAGGGCAACGCCAGCGCGGACGTAGCCAGAACCTATCTTCTGTTCTGCCTGACCGATCAGGCAGCGGCAGAAAAATACATGGATCTGTTCTGCGAAAAGACCAGTACCGCCAAACGCTATGTACAGCAGTGGCTGCCTCTGGTAGCTGCGGCACAGCTCACAAAGAAACGTCCGGAAGAAAAGGAACTGCTTCAGAGCTGGCTGAATGTATGTGATTATCAGTAGGTCAAACGGTTCCTGTTTGCACTATATATGAACAGGAACCAAAAAGAAGAGGGTCTTGCCGATTGCGGTAAGGCCCTTTTTGATATATACTAAAAGACGTACCGCTTCTCTGATAAACGCCGGAAGCAGCACACAGCCACTATACTATAGCATACCTGCCAAAGGAGGACAACCATGCAGACTATTTTAGTGTGTGACGACGACAAAGAGATCGTCGATGCGATAGATATTTACTTAACCGGAGAGGGCTTTCACATCTTAAAAGCCTATGACGGTTACGATGCCTTAAAAATTCTGGAAACGGAACATGCGGACCTCATGATCATCGATGTCATGATGCCGGGGCTTGACGGCATCCGCACCACCTTAAAGGTGCGCGAGACCAGCAGCATCCCGATCATCATCCTCTCCGCTAAATCTGAAGATTCCGACAAGATCCTGGGTTTAAACATCGGTGCGGATGATTACCTGTCCAAGCCGTTTAACCCGCTGGAGCTGGTGGCCCGGGTCAAATCCCAGCTGCGCCGCTACACCCAGCTTGGCAACTTAAGCCAGGGCAGCAACGAAAATGTGTACAAATGCGGCGGCCTTACCATCAACGATGACACCAAAGAAGTGTTTGTCGATGACGAGCCCATCAAGCTGACTCCCATTGAGTACAACATCCTGCTGCTGCTTACCAAAAACGCCGGCAAGGTTTTCTCCATCGATGAGATCTACAAACAGATCTGGAATGAGGAAGCCATCGGTGCCGACAACACCGTTGCCGTACATATCCGCCACATCCGGGAGAAAATCGAGATCAACCCGCGAGAGCCGCGCTACTTAAAGGTGGTCTGGGGTGTTGGCTATAAGATTGAGAAACAGTAGGAGCCGCCCATGAGACTGAAAGATTATTCCATGCGGATCAAAAAGAACATTGCCGTGTTCCTGCACATTTTGTTTTTGTTTATGGCGGTGCTTTCCATCAGCGTCATGTACTTAAATACCAATGTCGGCTCCGGCCTCTCCTGGATCCTGGACCGCCAATACGATGACTCCGCTGCCTTCCGCCAACAGTTCCAGGAAGATCTGGACCATGTATTCAAATACGTTGCCTACCGGGATGTCTTCGAGACGGACGGCAATCTGGATCTTTCCAAAGAAATGTTTGCCGTCAGCCGCGACAACGGCCCGGAGATCACCTACACGCTGGAGGAAGTCCTGCGCTACGCCAAGAGCCAGGGGTTCTATTTAAACGACCAGTTTGAGGTAGTCAATGACCTCTTTATCTATGACGATGCTTCCACAGCAAAGGACCAGCTGGTATACTGGCGCGCTTACGATCCGAATGCCACCTTAAAGGAGCCGGGAGACGCATTCTCCTCCCTTCTGGATCTGTCCAAAGAAGTATTAAACTGCTTAAGTGAATACTACATCGTCAACTACCGGCTGCTGTCGAATCCATCTAACTTCCGTTTCCGGATCGATTATCTGGATGATGAGACTGTGCTCTCTGAGTACTCCAACGCCGGAGACTTAACTGATGCCCAGTTAAAATCTATGGGCCGCTACTGCTCCGTAGACAGCAGCTCTATCCTCATTGACAGTAACCTGGATGAACTGCCGAAAAATGTTATGTCCCAGCTGGAGCAGCTCAATTTAAATGACGCGGACCGCTATCACATGACGGTTGCCGTAGATACCCATTACGATGCAGATGACGCCTACGCCCGGCAGGCAGCCGATTACCGCCATCTGCGCAGCCGTTTCGTGGAAGCTATGTTCTGTCTTGCCCTCGGTATCATCGGCTGCCTGGTCACCCTGTACTACCTGATCCTGGTATCCGGCTACCGCACCGAAGACCGTACCAGTCCGTATCTCCACGGTTTTGACACGATCACTACCGAAAGTGGGATCCTTCTGACCGCAGTCAGCACCATGTTCATGCTGTTCCTCGGCGAGAAGATTGGCTATCCGCTGATTCATCTTGTAGCCCAGACCGAGGACTGGAATTTTACGGAACGGATGCTGCGGGCCCTTATTATTTATGGCTGCTGTATGGTCGGAGCCTTCAGCATGCTGCGGCGATACAAAAGCCGCCAGCTCTGGAGCAACAGTATGCTTCACCATTTCCAGGAAAACCTGACCCTGTACTTTGCGGACCGCACCTATTCCAGACGGTTGCTCTGCCTGTTCACCGCTTTCATCGCGGCACAGGCCATCGGCATCGCCCTGATCTTTGTGTGCGTCTGCCTGCGCACCTATCTGCCTGCAAAAATTGCCGGCATCCTGCTGTTCCTCCTGCTGATTGCCCTGGATTATCAGACCTTCCACCGGCTGTTTTTACAGTCACGCCAGGAGGACCAGATTGCAGATGCCATCGAAAAGATTGCAGGTGGTGATACCAGCTACCAGATGAATCTGGCCGGTCTGGAGGGAAAGGAACTGAGAGTCGGCAACATGATCAACAGCATCGGAACCGGACTGGAGCGTGCCCTGCAGGAGCAGGTCAAGAGCGAGCGCTTAAAAGCTGACCTGATCACCAACGTATCCCACGATATCAAGACCCCGCTCACTTCTATTATTAACTATGTAGACCTGCTGAAGAGGGAACAGATTCCGGGGGAACGCGCCCAAGAATACTTAAAAGTCCTGGATCAGAAATCCCAGCGCTTAAAGAATCTGACCGAAGACCTGGTGGAAGCCTCCAAGGCAAGCTCCGGAAACGTCAAGCTGGAGATGACCACTCTGGACATTGTAGAAATGATCTGGCAGACCAACGGCGAATTTGAAGAAAAATTTGCTACCCGAAGCCTGGAGCTGGTGTCCACACTGCCGGAAAGCAGCATTCTCATCGAGGCAGATGGCCGCCACCTCTGGCGTGTCCTCGAAAATGTCTACAACAACGCGTTCAAATACGCCATGGAACACACCCGGGTCTACACCGACCTGGAACTGAAAGACGACAAAGTTTACTTTACGATTAAAAACATATCCGCAAACCCGTTAAACGTACAGGGCGAGGAGCTTACTGAGCGATTCGTCCGCGGAGACGTCTCCCGCACCACCGAAGGAAGCGGCCTCGGCCTCTCCATTGCCCAGAGCCTCACAAAGCTCCAGGGCGGAACCTTCGAGATCTTAATTGATGGAGATCTGTTCAAGGTGCGCGTGGGCTTTGGGGTGAAAAAAACAGACCAGACGGCATGAGCTATCTGAGTTCAAAAAAGACGCAGGTCACATATTTTGTGACTTGCGTCTTTCTTGTATTTACGCTTCTATATACTCTTACGCATTCTTTACCTGCGCGTTCTTCACACCCTTCTTCTGAAACAGTTCCTTCCCGGATGTGTACACAATGATGATACCCAGTACCATTAACAGGATCGCAATGATCAGCTGTAAGCCTTCTACCATGAAGACTGCGGTACCTGCACCGAAAGCATGTACCAGGGCGATGGTTCTCTCAACCAGTGCGGTAAAGGTAACGCACAGCATGATGATGAGCGGTGGGAACAGGGTTTTGTTCTCTCTTCCGGTTACCTTTAAGAATACACACAGGGTGATGAGTACCAGAGCACTTAACAGCTGGTTTGCACTGCCGAACAGCGGCCAGATGTTGGAATAACCAATCTTGGTTAAGATAAAGCCACAGGCCAGGGTTACCACAGTGGAAAAGTACTTATTGCAAAGAAGCTTTCTCCAGCCCTCTGCATGCTCCATATCATCAGCAGAGAACAGTTCCTGGAAGGACATACGTCCGATACGTGCCACGGAATCTAGGCTGGTTAAAGCCAGGGCAGATACACACATGGTCATAAAGCACTGTGCTACATAAACCGGGATACCAAACATCTCCAGGAAACCTGCAACACCTGCAGAGAAGATCTGGAACGGAGTTCCGGTTGCTGCGGTACCATCTGCTGCAGCTGCCGCACCGGCTACACATAATGCCAGAACAGCCAGCAGGCTCTCTAATACCATGGCGCCATAACCAACCTTCAGCATATCCTTCTCATTGGAAACCGTCTTGGAAGAGGTTCCGGAAGATACCAGGCTGTGGAATCCGGAAACCGCGCCGCACGCTACGGTTACAAACAGGATCGGGAACATATCGCCCATCTTGGCATTCTTAAATCCGGTGTAAGCCGGAAGGTTCATGGTCGGATGCGCAACCACCAGGCCAACAACTGCGCCGATGATCATGCCTGCAAACATGAAGGTGGTCATGAAATCACGCGGCTGCATTAAGAGCCACATCGGCATAACCGCTGCCAGGAAGATGTAAGCAAAGGTCAGATAAGACCAGGTGTCTTTACCAGCTACAACCGGGAATGCCATACCGATTGCAAAAGCAGCAACGGTACATGCCAGTCCGGCTAAAGTTTCTTTCCAACCGGTCAGATGAAGATGCTTCTGCAGCACACCAAATACCATGGCGAATACAATGAACATCAGGGAGATGGAACCTGCCGCACCGTTGGTCTGTGCCGCCGGGGAAAGGGAGGCTACGCCATCCGTTACGGTGTAAGCATTAAAGGTACCTGCAACCATATCGGCAAATGCTGCGATAACGATCAGGGTAAATAACCAGCAGAACAGAAGGAACAGCTTCCGTCCGGTCTTGCCGATGTATTTCTCGATCAGAAGTCCCATGGACTTACCTTCATTCTTGACACTGGCATACAGTGCGCCGAAGTCGGTTACTGCACCGAAGAAGATGCCGCCAAGGATAACCCACAGAAGCACCGGAACCCATCCGAATGCAGCTGCCTGAATGGCACCGGTGACAGGGCCTGCGCCTGCGATGGAGGAAAACTGATGTGCGAAAACGGTCCAGCCATCGGTCGGCACGTAATCCTGTCCATCCTCTAAAGCAACCGCCGGAGTCTTTGCCTTCGGGTCGATCCCCCATTTATTGGCAAGCCAGCGGCCGTAAAACGTGTATCCGCAGAACAGACACACAGCTGCGATTAATACTATAACAAGTGTATTCATAATGATCTCTCCTCTCAAAACTATAACGCGGAAAAAAGAAAAACCTCCGTCCTCCCGCAGAATTTTCCGCAGGAAGACGAAGGCATATATGCTAATCATAAAATACGCGCTCCGCGTTACCACTTCCCTTGCTGACATTCCATCAGCCTCTCTGACCATATCCTCCGTCTCTCAGTCCGGATGAATACGAGCCCTGTTAACGGTGGGTTTCCGTACTGTCTTACTGTCTGCTTTCACCTGGTATCACCAGCGTTACTTTTCGCATTTCAGACAATCTGCTTGCAGGGGATAACTCTGTTGCCGCGCTGCTTCCTCACACCAGCCGGAAGCTCTCTGAAAACGCATCTGACAAAAAAGCCTTGTCCTGTTCAACGCATTTGGATGTGAATCTTTGAATATCTGTCATTATAGTACCATTATTTCATTTGTCAATTATTTTTTCGAAAAGTTTTTGATTTGGTACAATTTGAAAGTTTTCACTCCCAATTTTCATCCAACAGAAAATCACGGATGTTTCGATGCTTAATTCCATTACGGCTCATATCAAATTCATCCATGGAAACCACATATTTGGGGAAATTGTCCCGTATCGTATCATATACCCCAAACTCCCGCTGTATCGTTTCTTCCGATGCAAGCAAATAAGTCACCTGAATGTAGAGTTTCTCCCCTCGCTTATCACAGACAAAATCTATTTCCTTATCCTGATTTTTGCCGACCGTAACATGATATCCGCGGCGGAGCAGTTCCAGATATACAATGTTTTCAAGCGTCAGATTAATATCCTTTGCATTTCCTCCAAACACCGCTTCCCGGATTCCATGATCCGCAATATAATACTTTTCATTGGAAGCAAGAATCTGCTTGCCTTGCACTTCCTCACGCTTCACTTGATAAAACAGATAAGCATCACAGCAATACCGGATATAATTCAGAATCGTCTCCGGCGCAACCGTCCGCTGTTCACTCTTAAGAAACTTTGCAAGAGACGATGCCGAAAATGTATTTCCGACATTGGCCATTACATAGGCCATGATCCGCTCCAGTAAATCCACATCCCGGATTTTATTCCGCTTTACAATATCCTTCAGCTGCACAGAGTTAAACAAATCCTGCAAGTATTGTCTGGACGGCTCATCCGCATAACGAATGTTGGCCAGATATGGCATTCCTCCGTACAAAATATATTGCTGAAAGCTTTTCTGAACCGTTTCCTCCGGAAAAACAGAATGATAAAGTTCCAGAAATTCAGCAAATGAAAATGGATAAACAATAAATTCCACATAACGCCCAGCTAGATAAGTAGCCAGTTCTCCAGAAAGGAGTTTTGCGTTAGAACCTGTAATATAAATATCGCAATCCAACGCAACACGGAACGAATTGATACACTTTTCCCAGTCCTTTACTTCCTGAATCTCATCAAAAAACAGATAAATTTTTCCATCTATCCCGGCTGAACGGCTGCTGATCTCATCGTACAATGCTTTCGCAGTCTGCAGATGCGTATATCTCATATCCTCAAAATTAATAGAAATAAACTGAGATGAACTCACCCCGGAATCTATCAGCTCCTGTTTAATCAGTTCCAGCATTACCGACTTTCCGGAACGGCGGATACCTGTCATGACTTTAATTAGGTCCGTTCCGATAAACGGTCGTATGCGTTTCATATACATTTCGCGTTTCACCATAAATATTATGCCTCCTTTCCTGTCCCTGATAATAGTATAGCACATTTATAATTGATAAATTCATATAAAAATATGATTTTATAAGTTATAACTGATAAAATATCAAATTTCATTTATTTCATCAGTTATATCTTTCAAATGGTTGTATGCACAAAAAGCCGGAAAACCATCTCTGATTTTCCGGCTCAACTCCATTGCCTCAAATGATTCTGTTTTAGAAAATTCTCCATCCGCAGATAAAATTGTTTGCCCACCAGGAGCTTAAGGAACGATGAACGACTTTACCGTTACCGGAGGACGCATCAATAACCGTTCCGCCGCCTGCCACGATTCCTACATGGCCGCTTACAACGATGATATCACCAGCACGCAGATTAGAGAAGCTGCTGATCCTGGTGTATCTTCCCGCGTTTCTCCAGCCGGAGGATGTCATGTAGCTCTGACGCACGCCGACCTGGTTTAAGCACCAGTACACGAAACCGGAACAGTCAAAGGAGTTCGGTCCCTTGGAGCCCCATACATACGGACAGCCAAGCTTGGAGCTTGCCACCGCCAGAAGCGCACTCGCGCCGCCGCTGGCACCACCGGTATTCGGAACAGCAGTGCTGCCGGAGCTTCCCTTCTTGCCGCCGTTACCGGAATTATTTTTACTGTTATTTTTGCTGTTGTTTTTACTGGTATTCGTCTTCGGCTGGGCCGGTGCTTTCTTCGCATCTCCGCCGGTCAGCTTTGCCATGGTCATGACACCGACTGTACCATCCGCACTCAGTCCATTCGTGCGCTGGAACAGCTTGACCGCATCCTCGGTCACCTCACCATAGTAGCCGGTCACATTGGCAGATTTCAGATAACCCAGCTTACTGAGCAGGTTCTGCACCCGCTGGATGTTATCACCGCTGTCGCCAAGGGCCAGACCGTTCGGAACCGCGTCAGAACTGTTTAACGCCACACGGGTAGCCGGTCCCAGATAACCATCTACAATCTGGTCATTGCGGGACTGGAACTGTTTGACTGCAATGATCGTATCATTTCCATAGCTGCCATCCGGCTCGGTGGTCATATAGCCCAGCTCCTTCAAACGCTTCTGGGCTGCCAGAACCAGATCACTCTTCTCACCGTAAGCCAGCATATTTGCCTTCACATCCTCACTGTAGAGAAGGTTCATGGTTTTTCTTCCGACCTTACCATCCTGCTCCAGGCCGTTCACGCTCTGCATCTTCATAACCGCCGTTTCGGTATCATCTCCAAAGCTGCCTGTCACCTCGCTGTCGCTGGCCAGATAGCCAAGCTCATACAGACGGCTCTGGATACGGGTAATATCGGTACCCTCATCGCCCTTCTGGGCTGCATAATACTTGGCATCCGGGGAAAGAATCGCCTCCAGGGTATCCGGACCGATGATACCGTCCTGTGCCAGCTTGTTCTGGCGCTGATAGATCTTGACTGCACTCTGGGTCACTTCCCCGTAATAATCCGTCGGTTCATCGTTATCCATAAAGCCCAGATCCATCAGGCGCTGCTGCAGCTTTAAGACGATCGGGTGTTTTTCACCGATACGCAGATAATCCGGGATCGGCTCACTGTACTCTGCGTCCACGCCCTCAACAGACGGAAGCAGCGGACCGTCCGGAGAAAGGGCCATGACCGTCTCATCCGCAGCGGTCTGCGGCAGGGTCTCCTCCATCAGGACCAGATTCTCCTCGGTGCTCTCACTCTCTGCCTGGTTTGCGGTCTGGGATGTACCGCAGCCTGCCAGCATGCTCATAGCCAGAAGTGCCGCGCCAAAGCACTGCACTCTTCTTTTCCAGCTTCTATGTGTATTTATGGTTGTCAAAATTCTGACCTCACTTCCTGTGTTAAATGTCAAAGGGGTTCCCATTCCGAACCCCCAGTTGACCTATATTTTATCACAGTTCACAATTTCTGTGAAGCCTTAACCTGTTTTTGAGCGTTTAATTACCTTCAGCCTCGTAAACTCTTCCCTGTCCTTCTCCTCCAGCGCATTCCCAATCGTTGTTACCAGGTTCTGGTATGTCGGGATCGTGATATTCTTGAGCGCGTTCGCTCTCTTCTGGGTCTTTCTGATGCTGGAGGCCAGGCGGTAGGCCGAGTTTTCCACCATGGAAAGCTTTGTGGTCAGCTCCTTCACCTTCTCAAAGTGCATCCGGGCCTCGTCCAGCGCCGGACTGGTGCTTAAGAACGCATAGCCCGGTGTCAGAGGCACCGGCTCATGCTGCACCAGCGGGATCTCCGTTCCCATGATGCTGCGGGTCTTGATGCGGATCGTATCGTCCACCGGAATCGTCCCGGCAATATCCTGGATAAAGCCGATTCCCAGCTCGATATTGGCCTTCTGCAGGGCTTTGTAAGCTTCTGTAAAGGTCGTGTCGATCTCTGCCTGGATGTCCTTCGCCTGGTCGATGAGTCCCATCAGTTCCCGCAGGAGGATGTTCCGCTTCTTGTCCATCAGTTCATAGCCCTGACTGGCCAGCGCAAGGGAGTTCTTCGCTAAAATAAGGTTTCCCTTTGTCGGGAAAGTATTCAGATTCATATGGATCCCTCCTTACTCTGCATCCACCAGATCCCCGTTCTCATCCAGCTTTGTTGCCTTATAATACTGCGCAAGAATCTTCGTATCGATCCGGTCCAGCTCCTCCTTCGGAAGCAGGCCCAGAAGCTGCCAGCCAATATTCAGCGTGGTGATGATGTTCCGGTTGTCATGCGGATCCTGTCCCACAAAACGATGCTCAAACTCCCGGCCGAATACCAGATATTTTTTATCCAGCGGTGACAGCTCATCCTCACCTATAACCGATGCCAGCGCTCTTGCGTCTCCTACTTTCGCGTAACAGGAGAACAGCTGGTTTGCCACTGCCTGGTGATCTGCCCGGGTGTAGCCCTCACCGATACCATCCTTCATCAGACGGGACAGGCTCGGCAGCACGTTAATCGGCGGGTAAACCGACTGGCCATTTAATTCCCGGTCCAGAACAATCTGCCCCTCGGTAATGTAACCGGTCAGGTCCGGGATCGGATGGGTGATGTCATCGTTTGGCATGGTCAGAATCGGGATTTGGGTCACGGAACCATTCACGCCCCTGACAATGCCTGCGCGCTCATAAAGCGCCGCCAGCTCACTGTACAGATATCCCGGGAAACCCTTTCGGGACGGGATCTCACCCTTGGAGGAGGATACCTCACGCATAGCCTCCGCAAAGGATGTCATATCCGTTAAAATGACCAGAATGTGCATGTTCTTCTCAAAGGCCAGATACTCAGCCAGCGTCAGCGCGCACTTTGGCGTGATCAGACGCTCCACCACCGGGTCATTGGCCAGATTCATGAACATGGCCACATGAGAGGAAACGCCGCTCTCCTCAAAGGTACGGCGGAAAAACTCTGCTACATCGTGCTTCACACCCATGGCCGCAAAGACAATCGCAAACTGTTCATCCGAATCATCTCCCAGGGATGCCTGCCGCACGATCTGTGCTGCCAGCTGATCGTGGGGAAGTCCGTTGCCAGAAAAGATCGGCAGCTTCTGTCCCCGGATCAGGGTCATCAGTCCATCAATGGCTGAAATACCGGTACGGATATAGTTTCGCGGATACTCACGGGTCACCGGGTTTAACGGCTTGCCGTTTACATCCAGCATCTTTTCCGGCAGGATCTCACCCAGTCCGTCAATCGGCACACCAATGCCGTTCATGGTACGCCCCAGCATCTCCGTAGATACGCCAAGCTCCATCGGATGGCCCGTCAGGCGGGTGTGTACATTTTTTAAGCCCATGCCCTCGGTACCCTCAAATACCTGGATCACAGCCTTGTCCTCATACACCTCAATAATGCGGCCCAGTTTGCGTTTCTTTCCGTCCACGGTCATTTCCACAATCTCATCGTAGGCTGCGCCGGAAATGCCCTCCAGCACCACCATAGGGCCGTTGATCGCACTTAAACCCAAATATTCAATTGCCATTTCACAGCCCTCCTATGCGTTCCGTTCCATGACGCCCTCATAAAAGGCATCAATCTTCTTTTTATAATCATCCAGCAATGCCAGGTTATCGTTTGGCACATCATACTTGATGGCAATGACCTGGTCAAAAATCGGATCCTCCTTCAGTACCGACATCGGCATGCCCATAGAAATCAGAGACCGGGACTTCCGGTACAGGTACAGGATAATCTCCATCATCTTAAACTGCTTCTCCATGGGAACGCAGGTATCGTCCTTGTGGAAAGCATTCTGCTGCAGAAATCCAACACGGATTACCTTTGCAATCTCCAGGATCAGCTTCTGGTCGTCCGGCAGCACATCGCCGCCGATCAGCTTGACGATCTCCATCAGGCTGCTCTCCTGGGACAGCAGGTAGACAATCTGATTGCGGTAATCCACAAACTTTTTGTCCACGTTTTCCGTATACCAGGAACCCAGGTCATTTAAGTATTCCGAGTAGCTGGTCAGCCAGGAAATAGCCGGGAAATGTCTCGCGTAGGCCAGGTTCTTGTCCAGTCCCCAGAAGCAGCGAACAAAACGCTTCGTATTCTGTGTCACCGGTTCGGAGAAGTCGCCGCCCTGGGGCGATACCGCGCCGATGATAGTCACACTGCCCTCGGTACCATTTAAATTCTGCATCATGCCGGCCCGCTCATAAAAGGCTGACAGCTTGGAGGCCAGATAAGCCGGGAAACCTTCCTCTGCTGGCATCTCCTCCAGACGTCCGGACAGCTCCCGCAGCGCCTCCGCCCAACGGGAGGTGGAATCCGCCATGATGGCAACATGGTAACCCATGTCCCGATAATACTCTGCCAGCGTCAGGCCGGAATACAGGCTTGCCTCACGGGCCGCCACCGGCATGTTGGAGGTGTTGGCAATCAGCGTGGTGCGGTCCATCAGCGGATTGCCCGTCTTCGGATCGATCAGTTCAGAAAATTCCTCCAGAACCTGGGTCATCTCATTTCCACGCTCGCCGCAGCCGATGTAAATGATGATGTTCGCGTCAGACCATTTTGCGATCTGGTGCTGGGTCATGGTCTTTCCGGTACCGAAACCTCCCGGGATTGCCGCCGTTCCGCCCTTTGCCAGCGGAAACAGGGTATCCAGAATACGCTGACCGGTTACCAGCGGCTTTGTGGCCGGGAACCGCTTTGCCGTCGGTCTCGCCACACGAATGGGCCATTTCTGGGTCATGGTCAGTGTTTCTTCGCTTCCATCCAAATGCTGGATCGTTACCAGCGGATCGCTGATGGTATACTCGCCATCCTCCGCGACATCCAGCACATACCCCTCCTTGTCCGGCGGAACCATCACCTTATGCAGGATAGCCGGAGTCTCCGGCACCTCCGCAATGATCGTGCCCCCATAAACCCGGTCGCCCTTCTTCACGGTCATGTGGGTCTGCCATTTCTTTTCCGTATCCAGGGCACTGACATTCACACCGCGGCTGATGTAGGCACCTCCGGTCTTCGCGATCTCACTCAACGGCCGCTCGATACCATCAAAAATATTGGTCAGAATGCCAGGGGCCAGGGTAACGGATACCGGTGCTCCAGTTCCCGTCACAAGCTCGCCTGGCCGGATTCCGGCCGTCTCCTCATATACCTGGATGATGGTGTCCCCAGCCTTTAAGCCAATGACCTCCCCCACCAGATTGTCATGGCCTACATAGACCATCTCATTCATGGTAAAGCCCGGATCGCCCTTGACATGGACGATCGGGCCGTTGATTCCGCTGATCACACCCGTCTTAGACATGGTCCCTTCCTCCTTCTGTCAGGCTCAGATCGAAGTGGAACTTCTCTCTGGCTTCCTCCAGCTTGGTCTGGAATGAATTATCAATGAGGATGTGCCGCGCTGGAATGACCGCGCGGGTTCCCCCGGTAAAGGAATACTCACTGATGCGAAGCTCTGCGTTGCCGTTGTGGAGAGCAAGACGGTTTAACTTGTCCTCATCCACCGGATCCAGGTAAATGATCATCTGGTCATTTCCGGCAAACTCCACAGCCTGTTTTACCTGCCGCTCCAGTAATTTCTGATAATCCTGAGTCTCCAGATAATTTGCCAGCATATCGCGAAGCTCTACAAACAGCTTATCCTTTAACTCTTCCTGCTTCATGCCCAGGGTCCGGCGGATCTCAATCTGGCCCACTGCCAGCTGCTTGTTGATCTCGCGCTCAATCTTCTCTGTTTCCTGCGAAAGCTGCAGCTTCTCCCGTCTCCGGGTATCTGCCTTATGTTCCTCAAATGTCTTTTCCAGCGCCGTCATATATTCATCCAGCATCCGCCCGCTGCGGACTCTGGCATCCTCCATGCAGGTGTCCAGAAAATGCTGTAATTTTTCCTCGGTGGTCAAGTTGGTCACCTTCCTTTACAATTTCAATCCGATTGCTTCATTTACATAGGCCGTGATAAAGTCCGGCTTGCGGCCGGTTCCATGACGGTCCGGAATCTCCACAAACAGCGGCTGTCGGTGATTTAACTTCACATCATTTACCAGATCCGGGAATTCCCGCCCGAATTTTTCCGTCAGCAGTACGATTCCGATGGTTTTGTCGGCCAGGACCTTATCAAGCTCCGCCTTCAGTTCCTCTTTTTCGTGCACCACCGCACCCTCCACACCGGCCAGACGCATGCCGGTCCAGGTGTCAATGTTGTCACTGATGAGATACATCTTCATACCTTACAGGGAACCAAGGATCATGAAGGAAATGATCAGTCCGTACAGGCAGACACCTTCGGCAAGACCTACGAAGATGAGGGATTTACCAAGAATGGAGCCGTCCTCGCTGATGGCTCCCAGCGCTGCGGATGCTGCCGCGGATACGGCAATGCCGCCGCCCAGACAGCTCATGCCGGTGGAAAGTGCTGCGGCCAGATAGCCCCAGCCAGCCGCGCTGTTCACGGCCTTGGCGGTCTCCTCTGCCGCGAAAGCATGACCGGTAAACATGAGACCTGCTGCCACGCCAATAGTGGCTATAAACAGGAAGACGTTCACGCCGATGGCGGTTTTATAACGTCCCTTTGTCTTCTCGCCTGCCGCAAACGCGCCAAACGGAACTGCAATGCTTAAAAGCAGGGCTGCTGCCAGTGTGATTTTTGCTAATACTGTCATGATTGGATTCTCCTTTTTTGTTCTACAATCTTTCTTTTGCTTTCTGCCCGGACATTTCACGTTTTCCAGGCGTTTTCGTTCTATCAGTTCTGTTTTCCATACGGTTTGAACTCTCGTCCGGTTCCCCGGTAGAAGCGGCTGAACAGCTCATAATACTCCAGACGGAGTACCTGAATGCCCACGATCAGTCCCTCCATGCCGCACACAAACAGGTTGCCAAGCACAACCACCAGCCAGTTGGGCGTTCCCGCCTCGGCACCGGCCAGCATCAGAACCACTTCCATCATGGCCGCGTGGCTCACCGCGAAGGCACCCACTCGAACGAAGGAAAGAGTGTTGGAAAAGTAGCTCAAACATACTTCAAACAGTTCAAACACACCCTGCACAAAGAACATGCCCTTTTCCTCCGGCATGATCTTCGCGTGCTTCTCTGCCAGTGCCGTAAGCGGCTCCTTAAAGAAGATCACCAGAAGCGGGATTACAAACATCACGGCTAAAACTGCGGTGGCCGGAAGCACATGACCGCTCATATACAGGATAATGGTCACAGCCAGGGCACCGTAAAATACGATGCCTGCAATGCCGTTGGTATCAAAAAATGCTTTTTCTGTGTCATGGCTTCTCAGACTGTTAATGACATTGAGTACCATAGTCATCAGAACGATTCCCATGCCCATGGCGATCGCCACGATAAATACCGTATTCAGGTTTCCTACAAAAGGAAGATTTGTCATTGCCGTCTTCGGACGCAGCCACAGCGGCTTGATGATATTCTCAAAGCCAAATACGCTGCCGAAGAGGAAACCAAATATGGTGGAGAAGAAACCACAGCAGGAAATGATGGCTGCCAGATTCATCTTCTTTGCCCGGTATAACAGGTAACCGCCAAGCATCAGGCACAGGCCCTGCCCAGCATCACCGAACATAAAGCCAAACAAAAATGCGTACGTCAGGCCCAGAATGATAGTTGGGTCAATTTCCTCATAAGAGGGAAGTCCGTACATGCGGATAAACATTTCAAATGGCCTGAACAGGCCCGGATTCTTTAATTTGGTCGGAGGTCTGCTGATGATGTTGTCATGATCCTCTTCCACAAAGCAGAACGTCTTGTCATCCTGTTCCAGTTCCTTTCGAAAGGCCTTTGCATCCGTCTCACTCATCCAGCCACAAAGAATATAAAAGGTATGATCCTTGTCCTTCGTGCAGGCCGCAAGCTTACGCACATCGAAGTTCTTCGAGTAAGTCTCCAGTTTCTGGTACGCCGCCCGCAGATCCTCTGTATGCGCTTCCAGTGCGCCGCGGATTTCTTCATCTACATGCCGCATCTTTTCATTCAGGTCCGCAAGCTGATGCTCCAGCTCATGGGTAGCATCCACCGGCGTTCCCTCGTATTCGTCCGGAAGGAAAAACCGCTCAAAATGCAGGGACGCGTAAATCGCATCGATCTTATCGCAGAGCGGCTCCGGCACAAAATACACCAGCCACACATAATCTGCGTCTTCCTGACATTTATGAACCACAGTATCGATGGTGTCGTACACATAATCCATGAACTTGTTGTAGTATTCGTGGGTCATGCGCCCGAACCGGAATTTGATGTACTGAAAATGCATGATGTCTTTCAGGTCATAGTTCAGGTCCGCAAACGGGATTACCCGATCCATAGACTCCTCTATGCTATGCACCTGCGTTTCCAGTGCGTCTTTTTCTGTCCGAAGAATTTTAATCTGTTCATCCAGACTGTGGATGGTGTTCACGGCATCCTCCACAGAAAGCCCGGTCTGGTTGGCCTGCCGTATCGACATTTCCTGGCTTTCAACCCGCTTCGAAGCTCCGGCGGCTTTGCCCTCCTGTACATCATGAACATCCACAGCTCCCTGAATCTCCCCCATCAGCGCTGCTGCCGTCTGCAGTTCCGCTTTATAAGGATTGATTTCCAGATACGGCCGCAGATTCGCTACCGTTTTCAGCTCCGACAGGGCGTTTTCCAGCTGGATCTCATACTTCGAGAGATACCGTTCCACCACCCGGTCAATATCATCCTTCGGACCTGTGATACTTAAAAACTTCATTTTCTCTATCACAAGTAACTCCTCCTGTCTGCAATGGCTTAACGCTCACTGCGTCAAACCACTGCTTCATTTCTACTGTTTTGCCAGCAGCCCCATGATTTCCGATGCCGGAAGTCCATACCGGATTCCCTCAAGCGCCGTAACGATCTTTCGCATCTCCAGTTCTTTCCGGTAAAGATAGGAATCCAGTACCGCCGGAGAATGCGGATAGCGGTGCCCGGTTCTGCCATAAATCCGGTTTAACATTTGATTCGACAAAAGCTGAATATCCGGCATTTGTCCGGTCTGAAGCTCTTCCTGCTTTCCATAGGGCGTCTCCCTTAACACCGCAAAAAATTTCGCGTCATCCTCCGCCTCCACCAGCAGCTTTACCTTATCTGCCCGCAGCCGGTAATGAACCGGGATCAGCAACGCATAAATTTCAGCCTGGGACAAACGGTAAAAACTTCGCGCCCGGCAGATCCACTGGATATTTAACAGATCCAGACGGCTTCCAAAACAATCATCCAGGATTTTCCGCTCCGTCTTGCTTAAGAGTTTATTCCGCAGTTTCCACAGCAACTGGAAGTAAAAGAGATCCAGTTTCAGTTCGCAGTCAAACAATCCCGTCTGCCCCTTTTCCTGCATCTGACTTAACAGTTTTCCATAAACCGTTCCTTCCAGTGCCTCCGTAAACTCTGAAAAATTCTTTGCCCTGCAAAGTGTTTCCAGATCCAGCTCTGAATGCTTTTCAAAAAATCCCTGAAACATGGACAGATCCGTCTGGCCCTCCCGTCCTCCAAGCATGTGCCGCAAAAGCTTTTTGATTACTTCTACTTCATAATGCTTAAAATAAAGGTCCAGAAATTTTCGCTGTTTCATACTGGAGAAGAGGTATAATCTGGTAAAATCCCGGTATTCCGACTGGGTAAGAATCTGCTCAATATATCCGCGATGCAGCTTTGTATCATCCAGGCCATCAAAAACTTCCGCGTAAGCCGGCTGTTCTTTCAGGTAATCTGCCCCGCTCCGCACATCTTCCTGCTCTGCCAGTTCCCGAAACTGCTCCGGTTTCAGCAGGCGGCTCTCCATAGCCCGCACTTTTGTCGTTATCCCGCTGTAGGCCAAAAGCCCCATACGATCACTCCTTTACCAGTTCCTGAAACAGCTTCTTCACATAAGATTCGTGATGAAGCTCATAATTCTTTTCCATCTGCGCAAGCTGTCGTTCCGCTTCCGCCTTCTGTTCAGACAATTCAGCGTTCATCCGTTTTTCCATCTCCTGGCGAAGACTCTGCACCTTTTTTTCAGTCTCTTCATCTGCGGTCTGATCAAACTGCCTCGTTTTTTCTTCCATTTCGGCAGCAAAGGCTTTCTTGCGCGCGGCAGCATCATCCATGACTGTCACCGCCGCTTTCTCAATCTCCGATATCCGTTTGATTACGGTATCCATTGTTGTCCTCCTTGTCCATCTGGTAAGCGTATGCCTTAACCATTCCACCATAAGCATGAAATTATACAGCATATAGCTTTCAGCTAACATCATACTCCCGTTGACCACTTAAAGTCATGGGCAAAAATGAAAGAATAATAATTTTTTAACGATCTTTTTTTGTCACAATGACGAAATGCACTTTCACACATATAGAAAATTTAAGAATATTCACGAAAGGTCCGAAGCAGGAAATCATGGCTTTTATCAGTACCGTTCTGGCTGATTTTATTTCTCTCGTAGCGGAGCCAATACAGCAGAAGCCGGTTATCCCGGCATTCCGCGGAGCATAAATATGGGTATACGTGTCCGGCTATGCAGCGACTGGTGTTTGCGGTAGTCGGACATCTTGTCCGACTACCGCAAACATCTGTCAGCTGCATCGTCCGAACACAATACCCATATTTTGCGCAGCGGTATGCCGGGATTACCGGCTTCGGACTTATATTGGTATTGTTTTTTAATTATTATTCGGTTGTCAGATACTGACTGGCCACATAGGCCTCCCGGCCATTGTAGAGAATCACGGCCCAGTCATCATCATGGGCACGTACATATTCGACGGTTACGCCCGCGTTCAGCTGGCCGATGCGCTCAGAAGAGGTACTCGGCTCTGGCCGCACATTCAGTACATCTGTGGTGCGGTATACCGGACCACTGCTTTCTGTTTCTTCCTGTGCCGCTTCTGTAGACTCCATGGTCTCCACCGCAGTCGGACCTTCGGTCTCTTTTGTCCCGCTTTCCGGTTTCGCAAGCTTGACCACCAGGATCAGCAGTACAATACAGAGCACCGGGACCAGAAGTTTTAACAGAGTATATAACGAAAAGGAGGAACTCTGGCTGCCGGCGCGTTTCCGGCTCCTGGCTGCCGCAGAACTGCTGCCACGATTTCCACCGTAGCTGCCGCCCGCGCGGTTTCCACCGGCGCGGTTCTGGCTGCTGCCCTGTACCGCCGGTCTCGTCAGCGGCTTCCTTCCCTTTTTGACATTGCGGTAATCATCCGCAAAGGTATAAACCTCCTGAGAGAGCATATGATATGCCTGATTTGCGCTGTATGCGTTCGCATCTCCCTCATGAGCCGCTTTGTTGCCAATCATGCGGATCTTATGGTAGTGCTCACAGGTGGCTTTGGATATCCACCGGTTTTCATAGAGCATATCAATCATACCCTTTAAATCGCTTTCATCCATGATACCGGCCTGATCTGCCAGGTTCTTCACCATAAATTCCAGAGTCTGCCGCGCCTTGATCATAGACGCATTGTATTCTCTCTGAACGATCAGCCGCTCGGTATCCTTTACTCCCTGCTGGATCTTATCCCAGCTGCTGTTTCCACCCAATGCCATAAAGATCCTCCTTTGTATCACTTTTTTGTTATCGTTCCTGTGCCGTGCAGACAGCAACCATTTTTCTTCTACAATTATACTATAATCTTCCAAATTGCGCACGCAAAAAAGCATGTTTTTTCGTATTGTAAGGGAACTGTAAGGTGACTTTTCTCGACCCTAGGCAAACTGCGCTCCATATGCTATAATATTTCCATTATGAAGAACTACATTGTATTTGATCTAGAATGGAATCAGAGTGCCAATGGAAAAGAGCGCTCCGTTCCGCATTTTCCCTTTGAAATTATTGAGATCGGCGCGGTAAAGCTGAATGAAAACTTTCAGATGACCGGTGAGTTTCACCGCCTCGTCCGTCCGCAGGTGTACACCCAGATGCACCATGCCATCTCCGAGGTGACCCATATGAATATGAAGGAACTGCGAAACAGCGGGGAACTTTTCCCGAATGCCGCAACCGAATTTCTTGCCTGGTGCGGCGAGGATGCCGTGTTTTGCACCTGGGGCAACATGGATCTCTTAGAACTGCAGCGGAACATGGATTACTACCACATGGAGAATCCTTTTTCCAAACCGCTTCTCTACTACGATGTGCAGAAGCTCTACGGCCTTTTCTGCCGTGAGAACGCAAGAATCTCCCTTGACTCTGCCGTAGAAGAACAAAATCTCATGGAAGAACGTCCTTTCCACCGCGCCTTAGATGACGCTTACTACACCGGAAAACTCCTCACTATGCTGGGACAAACCCCTGGACCGGATGCTATCCTGCCGTTCTGGTCGGTGGACTATTACCGGCTTCCATCCGACAAAAAAGAAGAAATCCGCATGACCTTCCCCGGATATTCCAAGTATGTCTCCCGCATCTTTGACTCCAAGGAAGATGCCATGGCAGATAAGGGCGTTACTGAGATGATGTGCTACCGCTGCGGCCGTATGCTCCGCAAAAAGATCCGCTGGTTCACACCGAACCAGAAAACCTACTTCGCCCTGGCCTGCTGTCCGGATCACGGCTACTTAAAGGGAAAGATCCGCATGAAAAAAGTAGAGGATGAATCTGTATTTGTAGTCAAGACCCTGAAGCTGACCGATGAAGAAGGTGCCCAGTCCATCATCCAGCGAAAAGAGGATGTCCGCAAAAAACGTGCGGAACGCAACCGCATGAAACGTAAACAAAAACAGGCTGGCAAAAAAGCCGCCAGTGCTTCTTCCAGCGCAGCACCTTCAGGCACGGGGTATTCCGCTTCCGGCCGCCGCAGACGAAAATCAAATTCTTCCGGAATATAAAAAGACGTGTGAAAGATGAACCATCATGTTTCACACGTCTTTTTTATTCTAAATCATGCAGCCTGATTTTCTAACTTCTACTTGATGACAATACGCCCCTGGCCTGCCGGGTTCGCATACTCTGCGCCTACATTTCCGCCCAGATGCGTATTGATGTAGTCAGACAACACATCCACATCGGTCATTACCTCATCCTTCAGAATCTTTGCATCTTTAAACATGGTCATGCCGTCGCCCGCAGACTTGAGCATATAGTTGTGGGAAGCCAGCGTATAGGTCCGGTTCAGATCAAGTGGTTGTCCATTTACCTGGATGTCTGTTACACGATACGCACCGGATACCCCAAGGAAATTCCCCTTGTCATCCAGTTTTACACTGGACAAAACGGTGCTGTCAATCGTGTATGTCACGCCAGATACCTGTAAAAAGCCGCCGCTCTCCTGCGGATAATTCTTTGATGCCATCTCTAAGGCATCTTTCAGCTGCTGCCCGGTAACTTCAATCAGACAGGCCATATTTCCGTACGGGAACACTGCAAGTGTATTTTCATACGTGATATTTCCGGCTGCTATAAAGCTGCGGATTCCGCCGCCGTTACTCAGGCCAATCTCTGCTCCAAGCTCATAACGATAAGCATCCGCAGTCAGATCTCCAAGGTTTGTCTCTGCATTACGGACTGCACGCTCTCCGGTCTCCAGATTCTTATCCGTCAGATCCACATCGGTATGGCCAAGCACAGTCTTCAGGCTTTCCTGGTAAATAGCCTGAATGGACTTAATATAGGAATCCGTCTGTGCATCTACTGCTTTTCCATCTTCCGTTACACGCACGCTTCCCGGAATCGTCAGCTTCATGCCTGCATAAAGCAGATTCTTGTTGCGGATCTTATCGCGGTTTGCATCGTAGATTTCTTTCCAGCGGGATGCTGAGCCAAGCTGGCTTTTCGCAATCCTGCTCAGGCTGTCACCTGTTTTTACAGTATACGAAGATGTGGTGTCCTCTGCGGGAACCTTGTCCACAAGCTCTGTTGTGATCGTGCCGTCCGCCTTAATTGTCAGCTTTCCGATATTTTTGAGCTTTGTTCCGGTCTGAGTCAGGGGAATCTGCTTTCCATCCTTATTCGCAATGGTCTTGTTCGGAACCGTCTCATGAGAATGACCATCAATGACTGCGTCAATTCCGTTTGTGTGCGCGATCACCGCATCGGATGACCAGCGCTCTGTTGTTCCATTTTCACCAAGATGGCCCACAAGAATCACGTAAGCTGCCCCGTCATTTCTCGCTGCGTCAACGGAAGACTGAATCTTTGCGTACAGGCTCTCACCGCTCTCATCCTCACAGAATCCATACACATAGGTACCGTTTGCATCCTGGAAATAGGACGGTGTCGATTTTGTGAAGCTCTCCGGCGTGCTTGCTCCCACAAGCGCAACCTTCACATCACCGAATGTGAACATTTTATAAGGAGCAAATACGGTATTTCCTGTTCTCAGATCCACAAAGTTACTGGAATAATATCCGCAGTCCAGCTTGCCCGCAAGCTCCAGAAAACGGTTCATTCCGTAATCAAACTCGTGGTTGCCCGGAATCGCGAAATCATAGCCGACCTGGTTCATGATATCGACCAGATAGCCGCCCTCTGACAACGTGCCGATCGGCGCTCCCTGAATTGCGTCGCCGGCATCTGCCAGAATCACATACGGGGTCTGCTGCTGCATCTGCTTCTTGTAGAGCGCAAGACCTGCATAGCCAATGTTGTCGTCTACGCCACAGTGAACATCATTTGTGTAAAGCACAATAATGTCGTTGTCCTGCGCGAACGCCGTGATCGACATTCCGGCAGCCAGACTCAGCACCATGGCCAGAGTGAGCAGCCAGCTAAGCAGTTTTGAGCTTCTTTTCTTTGTCATGCTCTTTTCTTCCTCCTTTTTCACACATGTTTTAAATTGTCATGCTACTGCATTTATTATAGCAATTTATCCTGAAAGTGGAAAGTTGTTTTCGAAAAACACAAAAAACTTCCGTGCCCATCACTCGTGGTCACGGAAGTTCTTATTGTCTAAAAATGATTTGTGTTTTTTGGGCCGCTTATGCGGTTTGGTCTGTTTCAGGGCGGAATCAGAACGCTTCTGCTGAAGCATCATATCAAACTCGGATGTAGTCATGCCAATATCCTGCAGGCGCTGTCTGCGCCGCTCATATCGCTCGGAACGTTCTTCCTCTTCCCGCTTTTCAATGCGGTATTTCGCCGTAAGAAGCCCAGAACCGATGATAGCCGCTACCGCTGCGACACCTACAATGATCCAGAACGTCGGCGGGATGTTTAAATGAATCCCGGGCCTGCGGGCACTGGAAAGTGTTTTCTTTTCCGCGCTTTCCGAAGATGTCAGCGGATCCGTCTGAGCCAGGGCCAAAGGATCCTGATTGAAAGAAGATTCTCCATCCAACGCGCCGGACTGAGCTGCATCTGAGCCATACTCCGCACCGGAATCCTGTGCAGAACCGCCAGATTCTATGGAAGCAGTCTGGACCTTCGCGCCTGACATTTCATCAGAAGCAGCTGCCACTTCCACATTTTCTGCCTGTGCACTCACCGCAGCATCCGAATCCTCACCTGCCACCTTGTGCAACAAATAGCTGGCACCAATCTGCCGGTCATTATACTGGTAGGTGATGCGTGCCACCGCCGCCGGCGGCGCGGATTCCGGCAGTTCATAACTGATGGCAGACTGGGCATCGGAAATGTCCGCTGTCTTCGGCAGTGTCACATAACAGTCCTTTTGCATATGCAGTACCGAAAGATCCGCAGCCGGGAGTCCGGCAATGGTCATGTCGTTGGAAACCGAGGAATATGTGCCATCCGCCTCCGCAATATTCACCGACTGGAAATTGGAAAATCCAAAATCCAGAAGCGCCTTCGTATCACTGTAGTGAGTCTGATGTCCGTTTAAGATGACCGTGATCAGCTTCATGCCGTTTTTCTCCGCACAGGTCACCAGCGTGTTGCCTGCCAGCATGGTATAACCGGTCTTGCCGCCAATAACTCCGGGATAATACTGCGGCGCATTCTTTTTTAACATCCGGTGGCCCGGATACACCCGGAAACCGTCCGGATTATGTCTGGTCGGTGGAAGATCATAGTACAAACTGGAATCAATGGTTACAAAGGTCTCATTCTGAAAGGCTGCCTGCGCGATCAGGGCCATATCGTAAGCCGAGGTATAGTGCTGTGAGTCATTTAAACCGCTGGGATTGTTGAAATGGCTCTCCTGACAGCCCAGTTCCTTCGCCTTCGCATTCATCAGCACCGCAAAGTTCTGCACAGAGCCAGCCGTATGCTCCGCCAGGGCATTCGCCACCTCATTGGCTGACTTTAACAGCATGGCATACAGGCAGTCCCGCACGGTCATCTTATCTCCCACATCTAACCCTGCGCTGCTGCTTCCCTGCTCCACGTTGTAGATGGCATCGTGAGAAAAGGTAACAATATCATCCAGGTTGCAGTGCTCAATGACAATGAGCGCCGTCAGGATCTTGGTAATGCTGGACGGATAGTAAACGGAATGCAGATTTTTTCCATAGATCACAGCGCCGGAGCGGGCGTCCATCAGGACAGCCCCCTCTGCTTCCACCGAGACATTGGACGGCCATTCCGGGGCCGCATATGTCAGGGTGGCCTGTGTGCCTGTGATCAGTACAATACACAAAAGCAGGGTCAGAATTCGTTTCATTTCTACATCTCCTGAAAAAGCCGGGCCGGGGCTTTGTGAGCTCCCGGATCCGGCATCAATTTATTTTTTTTCTCGTGACTGCGTCACTCGATCTCCTCGCCGTTCGCCACAACCGTGCAAGCACGTTTTTGGCTCTCTTGCGCTCGTCTTATAATACAGGATAATGAGACAAATTGCAAATACTGCGAGAACCGATACGCCGTAAGTTGCGGCAATGCGCGCGGCTGTATCCATAAAGAATGGTTCCGGAACAATGTTGATCAGAAGATCTGTGTCCGGATTCAACATCCATAAGTCATTGTTGAAGAAGATATGATGGAAAATGATAAAATATTTATTGAAGTCTGTGGCTATGATGCCCGCCAGTACTGCCAGCACCGCAAAAAACAGCGCCGCCCCCGCGCAGATCATCTTCGGCAGCACCCGGCGGATATCTGCTTTCAGAACCAGCAGCAACGCCACACAAATCACGATCAGCCCAATACTGATGCGTCGCAGGGCAAGTCCTCCCAGAAACAATCCCCTTACATCCTCCATATGGGCAATTTCCCGGTCATTGAAGAACTCTCTTGGCTGCCCATTCACAATGGTCGGAACATGAAGATCTTCCCGGTTGCCACGCAGATAAGCCATCATCTCGTCCGTTACATCAAGCAGATCACTCATTTCCATGTGAACATCGTTTAAAACACCGTATTTCGCATATTCTTTTTCGTAATAGCCCGGAGTCCAGTAGGTGACAGCTTCAATCGAAGTGATAAGCAGAATGATCATCAGCGCAAAGCCGCACAGGATTCCCAGCAGGTTGTGAAGGATTTTCATCGTAATGGGGTCCTTTCTGAAATTCGTTTCGTATAAAATAAATCTATACAACAAAAAACACCGACCCCGCAGCTCTCTGTCTGCAAAATCAGTGCCTTTACAGTGCGCCTTCAGGGACTCGAACCCTGGACAAATAGATTAAGAGTCTACTGCTCTACCAACTGAGCTAAAGGCGCTTATTTAATTTTTTCTGTCCCGCTTGTGTGTTGCTGTATCAGCGGCACGGTCATTATTCTATCGCATGTCCCATCAAAAGTCAACACTTTTTTTTAATTTTTTTCAAGTTTTTTTTCAGCTGACTTTTGATGGGGAGAAAATCCTTATTTTATGCGGGTTTTGCGCAAATTGAAATTACTTGATCAGGGCTTCCAGCTCTGCTTTACTCTGAACACCAATGCGTTTTTCCACTGCTTCTCCGTTCTTAAACAGGATCAGAGTTGGAATAGACATAACCTTATATGCACGGGCAAGCTCCGGAGCAAAATCTACGTTCAGTTTACCAACAATCACATCATCCTGCTCGTTTGCCAGCTCCTCAACAGCCGGAGCCATCATCTTGCACGGTCCGCACCAGTCTGCGTAGAAATCTACCAGTACCGGCTTTTCAGATTTTAATACCTCAGCTTCAAAGTTCTCAGATGTAAATTTCTTTTCCATAAGTTACAATTCTCCTTTTCTTCCAGCCTGCCCCGGCCTTCTGCGTACGGGAATCTTTCCGCCAGACCACCGCTTCAGAATCGCGCTGTCAGCATTTTTTACAGCGGTTCAGTTCCTTTTCCACTTCTTTAAAGCATTTGCACCACTTTAAAAGGCGGCGGTTTAAGGATTCCTTGTCGCAGGTAGCACAGCGCAGGCATCGGACAATTTTTTGTTTCAGTGTCATATACATCACCAGATCCGTTTTCTTACCGGTAGTATATGCAGATGAACCGTTTTCACGCATCTAACGGCTTGCGATGAGTTTGCAGATGGGATTTCCCATGGCGGAAAATTTGGTTTCATACTCGGTCATGACGTTGCCCTCAGCCATATCGCTGTGGTGCAGATCACGGGTAAACGCTTCAATGTTCCAGCCTGCCTCCGGAATTGCCTCCAGAGAGTAAGTAAACAGATCCTGATTATCCGTCTTAAATTCCACGCGTCCGTCCTTCGCCAGTACCTGGTCATACACCTTCATGAAATCCGGTGAAGTCAGGCGGCGCTTTGCATGGCGGTCTTTTGGCCACGGATCAGAGAAGTTTAAGTAAATCTTCTCCACCTCGCCCGGCGCAAAGATCTCGCCCAGCTCTTTCGCGTCCACACACATGAAATATATATTGGAAATCTCAAGCTCTTCCCGCTTCTGAAGCGCCCGCAGCAGCACGCTGGAGTAACGCTCAATGCCGATGAAATTCGTCTCCGGATATTTCTGGGCCAGCTCCATAATAAACTTTCCCTTTCCCATTCCGACCTCGATCTGAATCGGGTTTGTATTGCCAAACAGCTCGCAGAAATGACCGCGGTGTTCTTTCGGCTTCTGAATGACGAAAGGACTGGTCTCAATGGCTTCCTCTGCGCCCCGGATGTGGCGTAATCTCATAGTTTTTTCCTCCGTTTGTCTGTTACTGATCCTATGACTGAACCGTTACACTACTTCCAGATTGTACGGGCAGTCATTTGCGGGAACCGTCCTGCGGCACCTGCCTTCATTCTATCATCGTGCCAGACAGTTTGCAAGGAGAAGCCGCCGGGATGACTAACCAAAAGCTTTCATTAGAACGCCTGATTCAGAATCTTTCCGTCAATGGAAATGGTCACAACCTGCCACGGAATGAATTTACCGCTGTTCTGAATCGCAGTCATAGCTGCATGCTGCAGTCCGCCACAGCACGGAACCTCCATGCGGACAATGGTCACGCTCTGAATATCGTTCTCCTTAATGATCTCAGCGAGTTTTTCGCTGTAGTCCACATCATCTAACTTCGGGCAGCCGATCAGGGCCACTTTGCCTTTCAGGAATTCCTGATGAAAGTTTGCGTAGGCGTAAGCAGTGCAGTCTGCGGCAATGAGCAGGCGTGCCTTGTTAAAGTACGGTGCGCGGACCGGAGCCAGCTTGATCTGTACGGGCCAGTTAGTCAGCTGGGACTGTAAATGGAACAAAGCGGCCGGTGCTTCATTCTGCGCTGCGTCAGTTTCCTCATGGCTGATCTGCTGGGAGCGGCTTCCCGGGCAGCCGGTAAAAACTGGTGTCTCTTCATGGACGATCTGGCGGGCACGGCTTCCCGGACAGCCAGTAAATACCGGAGTTTCCTTCACTGCACTGCTATGCTGATCTGCACTGTGACCGGCAGTCTGACCAGCCTCCTGCTTTCTGCGCTCCATGTGTGCCTTTACCGCCGCCTCATCATAAGCCGCTGCCTCACGCTCCACAAAGGTGATAGCCCCGGTCGGACAGGTTGGCAAACAGTCGCCCAGGCCGTCGCAGTAATCATCCCGCAGAAGCTGCGCTTTTCCGTCTACGATGCCGATGGCTCCCTCATGGCAGGCATTGGCACAGATGCCGCAGCCGTTGCATTTTTCCTGATCAATGTGAATCACTCTTCGAATCATAAAACTCGTCCTCCTGATAAAAATGAATATGTGAATGTTCTTTTTCGTGGTTCCTTGATTGTACAGGCAGATTATACTATAATGAATCTGATAAATATGTTGTTTTAACAACGTTTTAAGAAAGGCAGAATTATGGATTATCAGTTTCTCTCCCGGACGGCACTGTTTCAGGGCAGCGAACCGGATAAGGTAAAAGAAATGATGAAATGCTTTTACGCAAGAGAAAAACATTACCGCAAAGGCGAGATCGTCTTATATATGGGAGATCTGGTGAAGGATCTGGGTCTTGTACTGTCAGGCAGTGTGACCATTGAGCGGGATGACCTGTTGGGAAACCGCAGCATTTTTGGCCATGCCGGAGCAGGACAGATCTTTGCGGAAACCTATGCCTGCGTCCCCGAAGAACCGCTCATGGTGAATGTGGTAGCTGACGAGGACACCAGCATCCTGTTTCTGGACATTGGCCGGGTGCTGACCACCTGCCGGACCACCTGCACCCACCACAGCATGCTGATCCAGAACCTGCTTCTGGCATCCGCCCGCAAGAATCTTGGCCTTTCCGAGCGGATCATGCATACATCACCCAAGTCCATCCGAGGACGGCTGCTTTCCTACTTTTCAGCCCAGGCCGCCAGACAGGGCAGCGTAAATTTTTCCATTCCATTTAACCGGCAGCAGCTGGCGGATTATCTGGAGGTGGACCGGAGCGCACTGTCGGCGGAACTTGGCAAAATGAAAAAAGAGGGACTTCTGGATTTCTGGAAAAACCAGTTTGTGTTAAAAACGGAGGAGAACAAATGACGAAAAAATTATATTATGCAGACAGCCATCAGGACAGCTGTCACGCAACGGTACTGTCCTGTACATGGAATGAGAAAAAACAGTGCTATGAAGTAGTTCTCGACCAGACCGTATTCTTCCCGGAGGGCGGCGGCCAGTATGCCGACACCGGCGTTCTGGGCGGCATGAAGGTGCTGGATGTCCAGGAAAAAGGTGACCTGATCATCCACTACACCGATGGAGAACTTCAGCCCGACACAGAAGTGGATGGCGCGATCAACTATGAAGAGCGTTTCTCCAAAATGCAACAGCACACCGGCGAGCATATCGTTTCCGGCATCGTGCACCGCACCTTCGGATATGATAATGTCGGCTTCCATCTGGGCCAGGAACTGGTAACCATGGATTTCAACGGCACATTTACACCAGAGCAGCTTCAGCAGGTGGAATATGAGGCCAATGAAGCAGTTGTGAAGAACCTTCCGATCGTGGTAACCTATCCATCCAAAGAAGAACTGGACCAGCTGGATTACCGCAGCAAAAAAGAACTGACCGGTCAGGTTCGCATTGTGGAAATTCCGGGATACGATGTCTGCGCCTGCTGCGCTCCCCATGTAAAACTGACCGGTGAAGTGGGTATCATCCGCCTGATCGATGCCGTGAAATACAAGGGCGGCACCCGTGTGACCATGGTATGCGGCTTCCGCGCCCTGAAAGATTACCGGATGAAGGAAGATAATGTCCGGGAAATCTCCCGCCTGCTCTCCGCTAAGCCAGAAGAAAGTGCTCTGGCCGTACACCGTCTTCAGGACGAGGCTCGCATGTGGAAAGAAAAACTTGTCCGCGTCCAGAGCCACACAATGGAACGAATTCTGGACAACCTGTCCGGGGATGTGGAAAACTATTTTCTTTTCGAAGAAGATGTGGATAAGAATGTAGCCCGCCGCTTCGTTGACGAAGGAAAGGGCAAATGCCACGGCATCTGCGGAATCTTTCTTGGAAACGCTGCCGATGGATACCGCTATATCCTTGGCAGCGAATCCGTGGATTTAAAAGCATTTTCCAAAGGCTTTCATGAAACGCTGGGAGGCAAAGGCGGCGGCAAATCCGAGATGATCCAGGGAACCGTGAGCGGATCGGAGGAAATGATCCGAAGCTATATGGAATCCGCTTTCAAATAAGGATCATCAAAAATAACCCTGGAGGACTTTATGAACAGTCTGGAAATACAGTATTTTCTTACCATTGTTAAATATGGCAGCTTTACCGAGGCTGCCCAGGCACTTTCTGTCAGCCAGCCTGCCATCAGTAAACAGATCCGGCAGCTGGAGGCAGAGCTGGGCTGCAGCTTGTTTACCCGCTCTGGTCGTACCCTCTCGCTGACTGAAGCAGGCCAGGCTTATCACGCCTACTTTCAGCAGTGCCGCTTTCAGCTAGACCTTTTAAAAAACCGGCTGGAAGAACCGAAAAAAGACGGAAAACCTACCATCCGGATTGCATATCCGGAGGATGTGGATCCGTCTTATTTCCGTGATAAAATCCAGAATGCCGCTGCTGCCATGAGAACACCGGTCCGGCTGGAATTTTCGTGTTACCCGGAAGCAGAACTCACAAACCTGCTAACCGATGGAAAAATTGACCTGATTCTGACTGGCACACGCCCGGATGAAGCGGGCCAGCCACTGTCCGGGCACCCATTTTTCGAGGTTCCACAGGTTCTGCTTTACGCATCAACCCGCCCCGAAGCCCCGGATATTTCCAACTTTCGAAATGACACCTTCCTCGTTTCCGAAGCCGATGCCGCCCTGAAAAGCAGCCAGAACCTCTACCCGCTTTTCCAGGACCTCGGTTTTGCACAAAAAATCCGTTTTGCAGCCAATTTATCCACAATCCTGGACCTGACTGCACAGGATGAAGGGGTATATCTCACCCATGCCTGGTGCCGCGCCTGCAAAAAACCGGATTATCAGATGCTCACGCTGCCATCTACAAAAAAATTTTATCTGGCCTGTCGGGAAACCACTCAAAAAACAGAAGTTCATGAGCTGTTTTGCCGACTCAGCCATACGCTGTAATCCTGTCTCCGGCATTTACAGAATCTGCTGCACGATCTGCAGCGCGTAGCACGCAAAGGCCAGCAGCACCGTCGGCACAATGAATTTTAACCCCTTCACGAACTCATCGCACCGGTGATGCAGCTTTTCCAGATTTCCATTCACCGTCTCCCGGTACAGTTCAATAAGGCGCAGTCTTGCCGCTTCCTCCTCCATCTCTTCGAAATGCTCTTTCTGCATAATCTCCGGGTCCATCCGGGAAATCTGCTCCGGCTGCAGAAGCCGCATGAAAAACACCAGCACATAAGCGTAAGCTCCCATCACCGCGATGCAGCTTAAAATATACAGCGCCGACACAAACATCTGCAGCCCATTCCCAGGCTTCCCAAGCTTGGAAATGCCATTAAACAGCCCCGTGATAAACACAAACAGGAAACCGCAGAATGTAATAGTGATATATACCTTGTTGTCCAACTTATTGCTGCGGTCAAACTGATTCTCGTATTCCGTCATCAGACTGGTGAGTTCCAGCTGACTGCCAGTATGTTCCACCTTATTCATACAACCACTCACTTTCCATCCTTGTTATAGTGTATATTTTGTTCCTCGTCCATTTCCAGTTACCCGAACATAACCCTTTTCTTTCAAATGTTCAATTAATCGCAATGTTTTTGATTTTTTCATACCTGTACGTTTTGCAATTTCACTGCTGGACAATTGACCACCCTGCCCCAGTTCATTTATAATTTTTCGTTCATCACTCGTTACCTGATACTGGCTGTTGAGTACAGGCAATACCACACTGATTACATTATCTGTAACTTCAAACTTCGGTTTTATCAATGCATTTCTGTACGAATACTGAATACGCCGGATACCTGTCCCAAACATCTCTATATACTGCAGTCTGAAAAACAAATTTCCTAAAATTGGATTTCTCAAACAGGAAATCTCTCCATTTAAATACTCGTCCGCTGTAATTCCTTTCGGCAGTCCACCTGGTGATTTAATCTCAATTCTGTCTTTAAACATGAGAATACGAATATGAGCTGGAATACTCCAGTCCCGATGAACCAAAGCATTTGCAATTGCTTCACGATAAGCCGTTTCCGGAATCAGGTCTACTTTTTTTCGTTCTATCTCGTTTATTTCTTCATACTGATAATACCGTTTTATCATATTAACAGTTGCATCATATTGTTTCAGTATCGACATATGCGAAAATGTTTCCCTGTCCATAATTTCATTAATAGAACTTCCGAAACGCGCCATATCAATTCCATAAAATCTATTCTCATCCGAAAGCAATGCCGCCGCATTATTGTATTCCCTGTTCTTTGTAAAAAAGCCAAGTGTACGCAGCACATCTTCTGAAACCACCTGAATTTCCAGCTTTTCTATCAATTTTTTGCTCAATTCTTCAAATCTCAAAGTCTGTTTTTCCGATGGCAATTCCTCAAAATATAGATTACTGCCCTCCAAAACCAGACTTTTTAATTCAGCCTGATCTACTTCAACGGATGTGGTATCACTTCTTCTATACGCTTTACCTTTATATAAATACGGTTTATATGCTCCTTCCCGAACAGTAAGACAAATTATATTCTTTGAGGTATCAACTCTCATTTCAAATTTTGGTTTGGGCGAAATACTGTCATTGATTCGATTTTCTATATCGATACACACCGTTTCTGGATGTTCAATACCACATACAGATCCATCATCATTTATTCCAAACCAGATTTCGCCATCTCCAAAATTACTGTACGCACTGACTGTTTTTAAAAATGTGTTTGTAATTGTAGATTTAAATTCCAGATTCTTTTTTTCTTTCACAATAATCACCCTGTTCGTTTTTCTTTATCATATCACAAATGAAGCGCAAATGAAACGTAAAATTTTACGTTTCATTTGCGCTTCATCTTTTGTCTATTTACAATCCATCTCCCGTGCGCACACACCCAGAAACTCCTCCAGCAGCTCCTGCGCCGAGGCGTAACCGCCCGCGGCATACTTCGCAATGGCGCTGTACCACGCTTCCACCATATCCGGCGTCACTTCGCCCTGGTTGATGATGCTCGTTTTTGCCACATCTTCATTAATCACATTCCGGTAAATTTCCGGCACCTCACTTTTTACAGCTACAGACGGGATTCCCTTTACCGACGCCATCTGATTGATTTCCTTTTCTGTAGCGAGGAAACGAAGGAACTCCACCGCGTAATCTGTGTGAGGCCCCGATGCGCTGGCCGCAAAGCCAAACCAGGGTTCCTGATAACAGTATGCTCCGTCCTCCCCAAGCGGCGGATAGATGAACGCATAGGAAAATGGCGCTTTCTGGAATGCCTCAGATTTGGACTCACGCTTTTTCATGCCGCTGACCTTCTCCGTGTTGCACATCCAGAATGGCACATCTCCCTCAAAGAAACGCAGGATTGCCTGATCATAATTGTCCTCCGGATATTCCACATTGACTGCGGCATCCGTATACCCTTTTGCAACCAGTTCGTCCACCAGCTCAACAGCAGGAGAAAGCGCCGCCCCGGCAGCTTCCTCATCCCCTGCCTTCAGTGCCTCGTACACGGGCTGTCCCTCGCAGAGGCTGGAAAATACCATGCCCGCCGTCAGATCCGCGTAGATCTTATCCGCTGGCCCCTGAACCGGCGTATAACCCTTCGCTTTCAGTGCCGCAAGAACCGCCTCAAACTCTGACCGGTTCTGTGGAACAGATAATCCTTCTTTCTCCAGAAGCGTGGTATTTACCACCAGTCCGTAAATATTCTGACCCATGGGAACCGAAAGCTGATGCCCGTCTATGCAGGAATCTCCCAGCATCCGGCTGTCTATCGCGCTAAGATCCACATCTTCCCCTGACAGATCCACACAGCGCCCTGCAAGCGTTCCATCCTTTTTTTGAAGAAACTCCGCGGATGTATTCCGGAAACGAGAGGGACTTCATGGTGGAAGACTGGATCACATAATCTCCCCGCTTCGTCATAATACCAACCTCAGCAGACTGATACTCTGCCGGAAACACCCAGGTTTTTTTTAACACCTCTGCCGGAATAGCCCGCAGCATCAGATAATCCTTCGTTCCGTTCCCGCTCTTTAACGTGATTCTGATACCAACACTGACTGCCGGAGCAAGCGTCTCCTCCAGCTGATACCGGCCAACCATCTGAAACTGGGACGCAGTTCCATTGTAAGCTTCCATCATGGAATCCGCCACGGCCTGCTCCCACTCCGTCAGCTCGCCCTGATACTGATGATAAGCATCAATCTGTTCTTTTCCTGGCGGATAACTGGCCGTCCAAGCATCAAAGGTGTCCATATCCACGATGTGGATGAACCGCGCCGGATTTGTGTTGATGTTTCTCAGAAACTCCAGCGCCTCCGGCAATGTCATCTGCTGTTCATTGATATACGCCGCCCAGTTTTCCACATATCCGCGTTCACTGTCCAGATAATTCTGGGAAACGGACTTCATGGATTCCACCGTCGAGATAAAATCCAGCGCCTTTGTTTCTACCTGGGAAGCGCGTACATTGTTTGCGTAGATCACGGAGCCCGCGACAGCAGCCGTGATCAGAAAAACATTGCAGAGCACCAGGATTATTTTATATAGTTTTGCTTTACGGCCGCTGTTCAACCCCCATCCCCCCTGTCAATCACGTGAAAACCGATTGCCACACTTCGGACAAAACTCAAAATCTTCTGCTGTCTCATACCCGCAGTAGCTGCAGCGCCGGTATCCGTATCCACGGCTTCCCTGATTCACCAGCGTCAGATGCTGCGGCAAAATCTCCACCTGCTCCCCGCGCGCAATGGCCTTTCCCATTTCCGGATCCAGCTCGTACAGCGTATTGCAGCAGCTCATCTGCACGTAATAATGCCGGTTCCATTTGAAGCATGGGATAAAAAACAATGACAGTACCGTATAAGTCATGAAAACCTGATACCGCCCGTACTTTCCGCATACACCGCAAATAACCATCTGCGTAAAATCAAGCTGCTTTCTTCCGTCTGTAATTCCCATCATAAAAAACATAATGTCACACTTTCTTTTCTCATCATGATGTAGTTATTATAGCTGTTCCCTTCCCACAAATGCAATCTCATTTTCGGTATTTTATTATATGTACATTTCCGTCCGCCTGTTTTATAATACATCAGGTTTCATCATTGACTACATTATGATTTCAAAACGATACATACAAGGAGACTCTCATGCAAAAAAACGAAGTAAAAGATCTGACCGTCGGATCTCCCATGAAACTGATCTTAAGTTTTGCGATTCCAATGCTTTTTGGATTCCTCTTTCAGCAGTTTTACAACATGGTGGATACCATCATTGTCGGCAAATGCCTGGGCGTGTCCGCACTGGCGGCAGTCGGCTCCACGGGATCCATCAACTTTATGATCATCGGCTTCTGCACCGGTGCCTGCAGCGGATTTGCAATTCCGGTCGCCCAGAAATTCGGTGCCGGAGATTATGACGGCATGCGCAAGTTTGTAGCGAACGCCGGATGGCTGTCCGCAGTGTTTGCGGCAGTCATGACCACCATTGTTGGCTTCCTGTGTATGCGCATCTTGCAGTGGATGAACACACCGGAAGACATCATTCATGGCGCTTATGATTACATTTTTGTGATTTTCCTGGGGATTCCTGTCACATACCTTTACAATATGCTTGCAGGCATTATCCGAAGCCTGGGCGACAGCAAAACTCCGGTCTACTTTCTGCTGCTTTCCTCCCTTATGAACATTGCCCTGGATTTCTTCACGATCCTTGTGCTGGGTATGGGAGTCCGCGGACCGGCACTGGCCACCGTCATCTCTCAGGGAATCTCCGCCGTGCTCTGCCTGATCTATATGATCCGTCATTATCCGATTCTTCATATGAAACAGGGGGAATGGCAGCCAGATGGCAGAATGCTTTGTGCCCTCTGCGGCATGGGAATCCCGATGGGGCTTCAGTATTCCATCACCGCTATCGGAAGTGTTGTGCTCCAGACAGCGGTAAACTCTCTGGGTTCCATGGCCGTAGCTGCAGTCTCAACCGGGAGCAAAGTCAGCATGTTCTTCTGCTGTCCGTTTGACGCGCTGGGCGGCACCATGGCAACCTACGCTGGTCAAAACGTTGGTGCAAAGAAATTGAACCGCGTAAAAGAGGGCCTGAAGGCAGCAAGCCTGATTGGAATCATTTATTCCCTGATTGCCTTCATGGTCCTGCTCTTTGGCGGCAGATACATTGCCCTTCTCTTTATGGACGCAGATCAGACAGAGATCATTGGCCGTGTAGCCACATTCCTGATTGGAAACAGCATGTTCTACATTCCATTAACCTTTGTCAACGTTGTCCGTTTCACCATCCAGGGAATGGGCTTTTCTACCTTTGCGATCCTCGCCGGAGTCTGCGAAATGGCAGCAAGATCCCTGGTTGGATTCTGCCTGGTTCCGGTGTTCGGATTTCTTCCGGCCTGCTTTGCCAGCCCCCTCGCGTGGATCTTTGCGGATGCATTTCTGATCCCGGCATTTTTCCACTGCATGAAAAAACTGAAGGTGCTGTTTGGGGAAACAACCAGATAAATTATCAAAAAATGGCGAGTCAGTTTGCTGCTGACCCGCCATTTTTCCAAATCCACCTTATGCTTTTAAGATCAAGAGTGCCAGTGGAGTCAGCAGCGGAATTGTGGCCGCAGACAGCACTGTAGTGATCATAAAGCCTTCTGTGGCATAGAATACGTCCTTTCCATACCGCTCCGCAAACATGATGGTCATGGCACCGGCCGGACATGCCATTGCGATAAACACGGTAAATGCCACCGTAAAATCAACCCTCATAAAAAACAGAATCCCAAGACCGATAAGCGGAGATAACACCAGTTTCAAAAAACTGATCCAGTACAAACGGATATTTTTCAGACTTTTCCGCACATCTCCCTGCGCCAGATTTGCCCCGGCAATGATCATAGCCAGCGGCGTATTCATGCTTCCGATCATTCGGACCGGCTCAGAGAGCGGCGTTGGGAGCCGGATCTGGAAAATAAAAAAGATCAGGCCAAACACCACCGCCACAATCGTTGGCGTAAAAAGATTCTTCCAGACATCCCGCAGTCTTCCCCGGTCTCCCATCAGCCAGACGCCATGGGTCCAGAACAGGACATTGAAAACCGTAACGTAAGCCGTCATATAAAAAACGCCCTCAGCCCCCAGAATTCCATTGATCAGTGGAATCCCAATAAATCCGCAATTAGAATAAATCGCAGTCATTTTTTCGATCTGCTGCCGTGCCGGATCCCCCTTCATGAAAATCTCAGCCAGGATGATACAGACCAGAAATGTCACAAACGAGACAAACAGGGTCTGCAGCAACCCGTAAAACAGCCTGGGTTCAAAGTCCATCTGATACGATTGAAAAACCAAAAGCGGTGACACCAGCATTAAAAGGACATTCGAAAAGCTTTTTGTTGAAGCTTTATCTATCAGTCCTGTCTTATATGCCAGCACACCGCAAAGCAGAATCACCGCCATCTCTATAATTTTTTCTAACACAATCCCAGCCATCTGACCCTCCTCCTTCTGTATACCCCATCTGTTTCTATTATGACTGAAAACGAAAAAAGCAGCAATGACTTTCTTCATCATTGCTGCTAAAAATAACTGTTCCCAGCGGGAATCGAACCCACAATTAGCGCTTAGGAGGCAAATCAAGGCTTCCGGGTTATCCGTTTTGTAACGGATTCGTGACGTTAGTACCCGGTTTCCGTATTTTCTCCGTGACGATTATAGAGACATCAAGCCGATTAAAACTGGTTACCACGGCTTGTACTTAAAAACGCAACTGTACAAATAGCTTGATGTCTCTACAAAATATCACTCACCAAACCACAATTTCGTTTATCGAAGTTGTGGTTTTCTTTTTACATGAAAAAAGCTTCTGTATGGGCAAATACACAGAAGCTCAGACCATGCTATGAACTAAGATATATTATATTATAGCATGGCGAATCTCAAAATACAATAGTACGCAAAGGAGTATTCGCAATGAACGAATTGACTGCAAACATGAAAACCGAAGAAGCGATAAAAGAAAAAATAAAGGAGAGCCGCTTTGAATCCATCAACGGAAAAGACTTGATGGAAATGGACTTGCCACCGCTTCATTACACCATCAGCACCATTTTACCGCACGGTTTCTTTATCCTCGCCGGAGGTGCTAAAGTTGGTAAATCGTGGCTTGCCGAGCAGATATCCTACGCTGTTGCCAGTGGTGGGCAAATCTGGGGCTATCAAGCCATACAGTCCGAGGTCTTGTATCTCGGTCTGGAAGATACCGTAACACGCTTACAGAGCCGTTTTGAGATGCTTGAAGCCTATGAGGGAATGGAGAACATCCACTTCGTCTTAAAGGCAAACAGCATCACTTCCGGCGTTGAGGAAGATATTCGTGATTACTTAACGCTGCATCCCAACATCAAACTGGTGGTCATTGATACGCTCCAACATATCAGAGGGAATGAGTTTGTAAAAAACATCTACGCCGGGGACGTGGAGTTTACCAACATCCTGCGCCAGATAAGCATGGAGTTTGACCTTACCATTCTTGCGCTCACGCACACCAATAAGGGCAAGCACGATGATGATATCAGCAAGATTTCCGGCAGTGAGGGCATGGCAGGAGGAACGGACGGGAACTGGGTGCTGACAAAGAGCAAGCGCACCGACACCAGAGCCAATCTCACCATTTCCAACCGTGACACCGAAGCCTTTGAATTTGCCCTTGAATTTGACAAAGAATCCTGCCGTTGGAACAAGCTTACCCGTGATGAATCTGTTGTCAATGAAAAGGAGCGGTTCTTACACGCTATCGTTGATTTCATCAAATCGGAAGAAGCACACCATTGGGAGGGGACAGCAACAGAGCTGCTGACAATCTTACAGGCACGAGAGCCGATTCTTGTTAGTTACAGTGCTGCTGTGTTCTCAAAGAGCTTGAAAGCAGCGCAAGATTCTCTGAGAGAGATCTACGGGGTATCTTATGTGAGTGCATTCCATAACAAGAAAAAATGGATAACTCTTGACTATATCGAGGTCAAGTAACTACGGGTACTACGCCAACACCGTTGTTTTTCATAGGATGATGAAGAAAATTTACCCGTAGTCGGATTTCCGAGGACAACGGCAAAATTCAGCCGCTTATCCTAACAAAAACAACGGTGTACCCGTTGCTGCCGTTGTCCTCGGCTTAAATCAATCTATTTTACAAGCAAAGGAGACGAGATGAGGGACTATAATTCACGAAAAAACGAAATCGAAACCATAAAACCAAGAACCATAACAATAAACCTTTCCGATGCAGATGTGAAACGCCTTGCCGAAAAATCCGGCGAGGGTGGGTTGACAATTTCAGAGCTGTTGGAGAACTTCATCGGGGATTTAGTAGACGGAACATATTCCAACGGAAGTGATGAACGGATGTATGCGGAACAGTGGTATCAGCGTTGTTGGTTCGCCATGTTTTCGGATGATACATTTCTGAAATTTTTGCTGCTGTGGGGCGATTTGGACGATTATATTGATTTGATGAATGAGATGGAAAGCAGTAAAAAAGAAATGGCGGAAGTGACAGCCGATGCCGAGGATTGTTCCGCTGAGGAACGGGACGAACTGCAAGAGTACATCAATGATTTGCAGAAAGAAATTGATTATTACTGGAACAAATTTTTGGAACGAAAACGCCAAAAAGAATCCTATGATTTTGAAAAAGAAATTGAAAATATTATGGCGTGGAAATCGCAGCTTGACACAATTCTCGACACCGAAAATCCATAGGTAAACATTATTAGCAAGCATGGGGAAATTGTACCCACTCGTTGTACATTATTCTCCCTATACTTGCAATAGCAAGCATAGGGGAAATGTACCCACTCGTGTCATTTTCCCACTTGTTAGCCGTTGCACTGGGGCAGCGCCCCCTAATACCCCTACCTGTACCATTTTGCAAAACGGCAAAATGATTGTCCCACAGACGGCACAACAAAACTAAAACCACTGACGACAATTTTGTAATTTCCTCACGGTGAGGAAGTTTTGAAAGGAGAAATAATAAATGGCTGAAAAAGATAGAGTTCGCACAGAGCAATTCCGTTTTACTTTGCTTCCAGAGGAAAATGCTATGCTCACAAAAAATGCTTTTGAGTACGGCTTATCGAAATCGGAATATTTAAGAAAACTGATTCTTGCAGAATCGTTGACGGGTAAGCAGTGGCACATGGATAGAGACCAGGCAAAGCAGTTGATTTACGAGGTGAACCGTATCGGAAATAATGTCAATCAAATTGCTTATAACACAAATGCTGTTCGATTTTCTTCTAATAAGGATTGGGGAGAACTCCAAACAAAATATTTTGAGTTAATGACACTGTTTTGTCAGTTTGCGTTGCGAGAGAACGGAGAGGAAAAACACTGGTATAAAAAGATTCTGGAGCTGATGCCAAAGGATGATTCCTCAACAGAGCGCAATTTATGATTCGGAAATATTCCTTACCACCCGACTTATAAAATGAAATTCCATAGCCCTCTCATGCTATATGATTTGATAGCGTGGGAGGGCTAATCTTATAGTTTACATTTATGCTATAGTCATAAAACTCATAGCCATGTCCACACATTTTGATGCTAATATTTTAATAATATAATGCACGATAGCAATATATAATTTAAGTTTATGCAAAATATTTCAAAAATATTGAGAGTGATATTTGCCTTAGAGGATGCAGTAGTTTGTAACATTTTAAAAATGTTATCTAATATTTTAAGAATATTGTTGACTATTGGGTATCTAAGTGCTACCATGTAACTAAACAGGAAGGAGGATTTCTCATGAAGAAACAGGCCGAAGAAAGCAAGCACGATAAGTTCGTTAGGCTTGCTGAAGCCAGAACTAATAAAATTATTGACACTTTGCAGCTACTTGGCAATTGTTCAAATACTTCTGTATATGAATATACGCAGGATGAAGTTGAGGAAATTTTCCAAGCCATCGAACAGGAACTGCGAGAAGCTAAAAAGAAATTCACAAAAGTAGAAGCCGAGAAATCAACCAGATTCTCGTTAAGCAAGCGCAAGGGGTGAGAAATATGTTCAATCTTACACAGAAATGGAACTTCCCATCAAATAATTACGGTCAGATATTCGGTATTGCTGATTCTGGCGTTGAAACATTCAAAGGAACTCCTATTAAATCTTTGGCACGAGAAATCTGCCAGAATTCGCTGGATGCTGCTCTTGAAAATGGAAAACCAACCCATATCGAGTTTAAAACCTTCGACATTGATCCTCGTAAAATTCCTGACTACAGCAGTTTAGAAGATGCCCTTAAAAGAGCTTTGGATTTCTGGTCACAACAACAGTCAACCAAAGCTAAGAATTTCTTCAAACAGGCATTGGCTGTAATTCATAAGCCTACTATCACTTGCTTGAGAATCAGTGATTTTAATACTTCTGGACTTGTTGGCTCCCGTGAAGAATATAATTCTCCTTGGTGTAATCTAACAAAATCTTCGGGTGCATCTGATAAATCTGGTAGTCATGGCGGCTCTTTTGGTATTGGAAAATTTGCGCCGTATGCCTGTTCTGCTCTTAGAACGGTTTTCTACAGTACCAGCGATAAAGATGGCGTTTGTGCATCACAGGGAGTTTCGAGATTGACTTCATTCAAGAACAAGAAGAATGAAATCACTCAGGGGACGGGGTTCTATGGCAATGACAAGAACAGTCCTATGTACAAGCAGTATTCTTTAGACCCTGCATACTCTCGTAGCGCTGATAACTCTGGAACCGATATTTTTATTGTTGCATTCAATGGCGATAGTGGATGGCAACATCAAATGGTTGCTTCCGTTTTAGATGGATTCCTTTATGCTATTTACAACGAAACGCTAGTTGTCGATGTTGACGGGACTGTTATTTGCAAAGACTCTCTTGCTGATTTGATGATTTCCCACAAAGAATACTTCAACGAGCACGCTGACGAATACTATCAAACGCTTACAGATGAGAACGTAGCAAGAACATTTACCAAAGAGTTTACTGATGATTCGGAAATCATTGGAAAGCTCACTTTGAAGCTAATGATTATGCCGTCTTTCAGTAGGCGAGTTGCAATGATTCGTCAGACAGGCATGAAAATTAAAGATAAAGGTAATATCAATGGCTTAATTCCCTTTGCTGGAACCCTGTTTATTGAAGGCGATGCTATTAACTCTTACCTCCGTAGTCTTGAAAATCCCCAGCACCTTGAATGGGAAGTTGAACGTGCTGACAACAAGAGTAAAGCCAAACGTCTCCTTACTTCACTAACACGCTTCATTAAGGCATCTTTGGATGAGATGAAAAATGATGAAAGTGAAGAGACCCTTGACCCAACTGTCGGCGAATATCTATCGGCCAATGACTTTGATAAGTCCTCCAATCAGGAACGTACCGAAGCGCTGCAAGATAGTATTAAGGATATTAAAATTCATGTGACCGAAGTAGCACCAAAGCCGACCGGAACCCAAACGGGAGACCCCGGACAAACTCTTGTAGACGATGAAGATGGTGACATTGTTATTACCGACCTTCCCGGCGAAGGTGGTAGCGGTAGTCAAGGCAAGGGAGGTCATGGCGGTCTTGGTGGTGGAAACAATCCCGGGGATGGCGGTGGTAATGTTCCTGTAGAACACCGTAAGAAACTGTCTGCTATTTCCGCAGCCAGTGTTCGTAATGTGGTTCGAAACAAGGCGACAGGTGAGTATACGATTGTATTTACCCCTGATTCTTCTGCTACAGATGGCGTTTTAGAGGTGTTTATGTCGGCTGAATCCCAAAACTACGAAGCTTCTATTGTTACAGCTTCTTGTTCCGAGTGCCCTGATTTAAAATTCGATAAAAACAGAATTATGAATCTGGTATTTACCGAGAAAAAGGCTCTCAGGCTTAATATTCAGCTTGATTATCACGATTATTGTTCTTTGGAGGTGAAGGCGTATGGAAATCAAGTATAAATTATATCCGTATCCTGTCTTGTCCTCTTATTCAAACGATTACGGAACTGGTTCATTTGATGTAGCCATTGATATTGTGCGTGATGGTTATGATTTACGCATCGACTTCCTTGCAACACTTACTTGCAAAAGCCTTCAGGACTGTATTAAACAAGGGCTTGCAAAATTTGTTTACCACTTAGAGTGTGCCCAAACTGGCTTTCGGACTGTTGTTCAAACAGACAAAGTTAGTGAAGTATACACGTTGCTAAATAAGGCTGTGAATGGCAAACTGCAAATATGCCCGTTTATTGTAGCCGTTGATGATTTGAAAGGCTTTACTAGCCCGGATTTCCACGAGGATTATAAAGGAATTGCATTTGATATCGAAGCCGGTTGCGTGATGGCTGTAGGGAAAATGGTTACTGTAGATATTTCCAAAGATATTGATGATTTAGCAAATACACCGTCTATTTTCAATATCAGTAAAAATCCAGATGAAAATTGTAAGCAAATGCTGGTTGATATGTCTCAGCGTAAAATCATCATTAAGCTTCCGCTTAGCGATTTTTATAGCTACAAAGCCTTGAGTGCAACCCCTTTGGCGCTCCCAATTCTCAATTCTCTCACTGTTATACCTGCTCTTGTATACGTTTTGGAAGAGCTGAGAGCTTTACCAATTCAAGAGCGTAGTGAAAATTCAGACACATTGTGGTATAAGGTCCTATCAAAGGCACTGCTAACGCAATTTGATTGCGATATTGAAAGTGAAGAATTCAGCAACCAAAACTGCTTAGTTCTTGCTCAAAAATTGATAGACAATCCTGTTACAGATGCATTCACATTTTTGACAAGTAGCTTTGGTGCGGCGGGAGGTGACGAATTATGAAGCTACAATTTGTAAGCTACGATAACATTGATATTATCAAGTCTAATCTCAAAAGCTGGGTTGATAATTTTAAACAGGATTCTTCGGAATGGTTACAGGAGGAGTTTGGAAACGCATTGTTTTCTGACACAAAATTTACTGAAATACCTGATTTTAGTCTGGATATGTCAGAAGACAAACCATTTCTCACGGAAGCTGAAAATGTCAAACGCATTTACGGCCATTTCCGCTTTCTATCTGACTCGCAAGCTTCTGATGAGCGTTTGTGGGCAGGTCTGTGTCTTGGACCTTTCTGGAACTATGTAAAGTACAGATGGGACATTGACAAGAAATGCACCGTTGGCAATGTGCAGCAGCATTTTCTGTTTGGCTTTGGTGCCAGACGATCTCTAACGAGAAATGCTTTATCCAGATTGTGGTGGATTGGTCGTCTTACATACGATGAAAAGCGTTCTGACCCATGGGAACTTACAAAATTCGTATGTGAAAGCTCCGACTACATCATGCACATTCTGGAACGTAATACATCCAACAATCCGGCTATTATTCGTCCATTCCTTGGCGCAATAATAGAAGCCAAGGCACAGGGACTTCCGATTGACACAAACATTGTTGGAGAACTGGCTAAGTATCTTAACTTACTTGGTGGTATCTATATTTTGGACTGTTTACCTGAACAGCGCATTTACGATAAGATTCTGGCTAAAGCAAATGAGATTTGCAAGGTTCAAGAAAAAGAAACGGCATAAAGCTAACGGGTCGCTCCTTAAAGCAAAGGAGTGACCCGTTTTTTTATTCTATTGACTTGTTCAGAATATTGATAACGCTATCAGCGATAGCTTTTGCCAGATACGGAGGTACTGCATTACCAACCTGCTGGTATTGAGAATCTTTTGTTCCTTCAAAAATGAAGCTATCAGGGAAAGTCTGTAATCTAGCTGCTTCACGGATGGAAATGGCACGATCTAGCTCAGGATGAATCCACATGGATTTACGCACATTAACAACTGTTCCGCACGGTTCATTATACTTCAAACGCATATAGATAGTATTTTGCGTACGCTCTGCGTTGCTATAGGTTGTTTTAAGCTCAGGATTAAGATTATGGAAATTTTCACCTGCTTTGAGTGCCTTGAATCTCTCCATCGCTGTTGCTCTAGTGGCTGTTGTAATATGATTATACAGCGCACGACCTCTTAGCTCTTTTTCCAGTCCTTCCGCATTAGGATGTGCTTCAAGCTCAATATAGTCTCCGGTTACTTCGGTAACAGGTGCTACATCCTGAATGTCTGCAATTGCATCATGGACAGTTCTATAGTTACCCTCTGCAAATCTGATTTCGGGAGCAATATATTTGGCATTCATTTCTTTTTTGAGACCAACAATAATGAAACGTTCCCGTCGCTGAGGTGCGCCATAGTGAATTGCGTTAAGCGTGTTTTCGCTTAATATGTAATTATAAGGCTCATTCTCTAAAATTGCTCTAATGTAATCTAACACAGGATAAGACTTAACTACCGCAACTAAGCTACCGTTATCTTCGGCATACTCGAAAATATGAATATTATTGTCGGTTAACTCCTTGATTTTTATGATAGCTCTCTGTAGTAAAATTGAATTACTAATTGCCGATACTGTATCATCAAAGTTATCCTTCTGCTCAATGTATTGCAATATTTCCCTTGCCATTTTTGCATCGTTTTCCTGCAAAACATTAGGGATTTCAACTTCCGCAGTTATTTTCAAAATTTCGTCGAGTTGTGCAACCAGCTTCTTTTGATACTTTTCAAGGGTAGCATCAAATTTGGAAACGTTAATTCGGTAACGATAAAGAATATTGATAATTTTATAAAAGCTTTCAGCCCATGCAAATCCTATTTCAGTCCGTGCATTTTCAAGGAAGGTAATAGAGTTATTAAAATTCACAGATTTAGGCAAAAGCTCTATCTTATCTTCTGAGAGAGGGAGCGCCATGATTCTTTCGTTATCAAGGTCTTGTTCTTCAAGAAAAAATCTATGAACCTGAGAACGCAACATGGCAACATTTTCCATAACAAAGGCTTTTGGCTTCAGTTCACAGATTGCACGAACATACTCTTTGACCAGTCTGTTGTTCATACTAATTACTGTGGTATGCTGGCGATTTGCATTTGAAAAGCCCTGACACGGAGGGCCACCAATTACAATATCAACGGGGCCGACTGTATCTTGCAACTCTGTATAGTCTATTGTTCTCACGTCCGAATACAGGCGTGCCAATTTGAAATTTCTTTTATAAGTTTTTCTGGCGTTCACATTATTTTCTGCGGCGGCGATTATTTTTACTTGTCCTGTTTGCTTAAAGCCCAAACTTAATCCACCGGCTCCTGCAAACAGGTCAATTACATTATATATCATATTTGTTCTTCCTCCATTAGCTGCTTGCTTACATCGAAGTCGATTCCATGAGCTTCGCAAAAATTATTGATTAACTTCATAGTTTTGAAATTCGGCTTGCTTTTTCCGGATTCCCACCGATTAACGGTAGCAAAAGATACGCCCAAAGCATCTGCAAACTCTGTTTGACTCATCAGGCATTTATGACGAATCATCTTTATATCATTACAAAAGCCCATTTATAGCACCTCCACCGCAAGTATATATCATATATATAGCATCTTTATCTCTTTTTTGCAAGAAAATTCAACCATCACAGATGAACTAGCGTTATTGAGAATCAACTTCGGATGCTAGGAATGTCTAATTCGATTCAAAATAAGAGCGGCGTATCGCAAAATACACCGCTCTTTGGATATCAATAATCTTCCCCGGTAATAATACGCAGAATCAGATTATTGATTACTTTATTCTCTTTAATGCTTTCTTCGACTTGTTCAAGCCACATTTCTTCGTTTTCTTTATCAAACGCTTCCAGTTCGGCACGCTGCTCCGGCGATAAGTCCTTGTATCGCTGCTCAAAGTATTCTGCCCGTTCTTCCGGGGTTTCCTCTGGGTCTGTGAATCCTGCGATATCTGTTGGGAATGTATCCGGCACTAACTTTCCCTGTCTTGTCAGCCAAGCAAAAGCATCAATGAACCCCATCATGTATGTAAGGCGTTCTTTTGACGTTAGATAGAAGTTCTCTGTTTTTAGGTACTTTGTCCGGGGCGACTGTCCAAATGCCTTGTAGAGCCCCTTATCGCTTTCTAAGAGTATTCTAAGACCGTCATGGTACTGCTCGTAGTTATCAAGCACCATACTTTTCAGTGTATATAATTCGTCCGAGTTCATTTCAATCCCTCCAATATAATTTATAACATAAATTATAACATATAAATCACATCTATTAAAACATAAAATTTAACATAGAGGTGATTTAGCATGAAAGAGGAAAAATTGATAATCCATCCGAAACGTCCCAAGGGGGATGACGGTTATAAGACCTTTTCTGTTCGTATCAGAGAGGATGTTGTGCAGCGCATTGATGAAATATCGGCTCAGACAGGGCGTAGCCGAAATGAACTGATTGGTATACTATTGGAATTTTCATTAGACCGCTGCTCCATCGAGCCCAAGTAACAAAAAATCACAGGCATCTCCTTTGCGTAATGCAGTAGGAATCGCCTGTGATTTCTTTATTTACCGTATCGTTTAATATCCACCTGTGACAGCGTATGAACAGTGGCTTTAAGCGTTCTCAAATGCTCACGAGCCGCTTTATAATCCTTATGAGCAATGCAATCCTCAATCAGTTCTACATTGTCATTCACAATCATATCAAGTTGCTCTAACGAGGATTTCAACCCCAAAATGCGTTCAAAGTCTGTATAACGGAATTCAACTTTTTCTGCCGGGGATTCGTTTTCTTCACACTGCAAAGGGAACGCATCCATCCACTCTTGCAGTTCGGCTTGTGTGATATCCCCGTTCTCCCATTTGCGCCTTTCGTTGTACCATGCTTGTAACGCTTGAAGAATTGTCTCATCCTTTGTCTGGATAGCGTATTTAGGCTCTTGCGGAAGTTCGATAGGAACAAGGTCGTATTTATCCGACAGTTCAAAGAGAATGTGCATGGCATCATTATAGCTGTCGATCTGGCGGTCAACAAGCGTTTCCACAGGAACGCCGAGCCTTTGAGCAATCAATTCCAATCTATCTCTGGAAATTTGGCGATATCCAACCTCATAATTTCTTATTGCAGCTTCATTTACCCCTGCGGCTTCTGCCAATTCTGAAACGGCAGTCTTATTACGCAAACGGATTCTCTTGATTTTCTGTCCCGTTTCGATTCGTTTTTCTATCTTTATATTGTTCAAGAATTTATCCAATAAACTCATTTATTTCCCTCCAAACTGTTATGGTGTAGCGATACACCATAACACTTCAAATAATAACATCCTTTTAGGAAGAAAGCAATGGTAATCTATCGCAAACGGGGTAATCACGCAAAAATTGCCACGTCAAAAAACCGCAAGCCACATAATCGTGTCAAAACGCTTGACGTCGGTAAAGCTACTGTGCTATAATTTCGTTGTGGCATAAAAAAGAATAATGCCACATAACCGTGTCTAACCAGTGATAATATAAAGGAGATGAATACTATGGCAGGAGTAACCCCGTCTATCATGGAGTGTCGCAACTACTCTGTGCAGGACATTATGAACATCTATGGTGTCGGAGAGGAAAGTGTCCGCAACTTTATCAAAAAGCATCAGAAAAACAATGATTTTCGTGTATTCATGGTGGGAAAATATCTTCGTATCGACAAGAACAGTTTTGAAGATTGGTATAACAATCATCCAAACGAGTTCTAACGTCTGGTATGGGCAGAAAACCTAAGAAGAAAGACATAGCTGAATATTTGTGGCATAGCGAGCCAACCAAAATTAACGCTACCAATGACAACTGGCGCATCCGCTACGGGTATCTTGATTCCGAGGGTAAGGAACACCAGACCACCGAAACAGTGAATAACGAACGTGCGAAAAACCAGTTCGTATCCTATCTTCTGCTCCGTGAAAAGGAACATAAGGCTGCCAAGGGCACAACGGTGGCTTCCAAAGTTGATAAAACGGAGATAGAGACCGTTGAACAGCTCTTGTATGCCTATGCCGAGCATACTAAGTATCTGCATACCATCGGAGACAGATATGGATGGGACGAGGGCACTTACAGAGCGAATATCGGTAAGATTCGTAATTACATTGTTCCCGTGTTTGGTTCATTCCCTATATGGAAAATAACCCGTGTCGATATGAGACAGGGCTTCAAGGATATGCTTCAATTACCGCAAGCCAACGGGAATCATAAGGCAAATGGGGCAAGGGTATCACAGCGTACTGTTTATGATTGCAAGAAAATCATCAGCCGAGCATTTAAGTACGCTACGGACGAATTGGAGCTTATCACAGAAAACCCCATGTTGGGTGTGACTGTAAAGCAACCGAAGTCAAGCAGGCGTGAGGTGTGGACAGAAGAACAGTTTAATTTTGCGTATGATAACTGTTCCGATCCACAGCTCAAGCTTCTAATCAGCCTTATGGTGGCACTGAGCAGCCGTATTGGAGAATGTCTTGCCTTAACATGGTCTGATTTATACGATAACGAGGACAAGCATGAACCGTCTTATATTCGTAACTACAAGGAGTTGACTTACCGCACTGAGAAATTTATTAAAGAAACAAATGGTCGGGGGATTCTCAAAGTATTCGACCAAGTTCGCAGCACCCGACCGGATGCAAAGAGACGAGCAGTTTTCCATGTTACCAAGACGGAAAAGGAAATCGAAGCAAAGACGGACAGAATCTATATAGCGCCGGAAGTCATTTTCATGCTCCGTGATTACAGGCTTGTTCAGAATCAGCATAAGCAGCTTGCAGGAGACAGCTACATTGATGATGATTTGATATTTGCTCACGAGGATGGTACGCATATCAGTTCACAATACGCCGATGATATGTTCCGTTCACTCTATGAGCCTTTAGGACTTCCAAAAGTAGACCTGTATAGCCTAAGGCATTTCTCAATCACAAAAAAACTTGATTATAACAGGCATGACTATGTGAGCTTGGCTAAGGATACCGCCCATCGTCAGTTGAGTACGATACAGGACTATTACGAAACGCCGGAGGACAGCGTAAGAATTGATACAGCGAAAGCGATTGGAAAGTTCCTTAGTCGCTCTGGCAAATCGGATTCTGAATCCAAAGTGACAATCTCTCTGAAAGATGAAGATTTTGCAAAAAAGCTTGAGGAAGTGGCTTCTGATTCAGCCGGAAAACAGATGCTTGAGTTTGCCATCGCCATGTACGAAAAGAATAATTCGGGCAAATAAAGGTCATCCGACACCAACCGTATTTAACGCCGCTAATCACCTAAATATTTAGCTACTGTACAAAACCACTGAATTTACTGTATAAATTAAGCGATACGAAACACCCGAACCATGATTCCCTTGTAGCAATAAAAGAGAAAAACCTCTCCAAGCGAAGCTTGATTATTTTTTCTTTTACTGCTCAATAAAAAAGCCGAAAACCCTTGAAAACAAAGGCTTTCGGCGTTATTATCTGGCGCGCCAAAAGGGATTCGAACCCCCGGCCTTCCCCTTAGGAGGGGGACGCTCTATCCAACTGAGCTATTGGCGCGTATATCAAATGAAATTGTAAATAGTGAGGATTGAACAACCGCTTAGGAGGCGCTCGTTATATCCATTTAACTATGAGAACATCGTACGCCAAACGTACCCTTATAGAATAACAAAAATCCATCAAAATAGCAAGACTTACGCCTCTGCAAATTTTGCGGTTCCCTGCATCCAGATTTGCCCCTTGAACCGGCGGCCTGCTTTTGGCTCGCCCATGAGGTCTTTCTGGGCAATTCCCACATGGAATACCATGTCGCTGCAGCTGATGGTCAGGTCATAGACCAGCTCGCCGCTCACCCGGTTCTCCTTGGTCTCAATGCCGGTGATCTCGCCGATAATGGAATACTGGTCGCATTCGATGCCACAGGGCATGAAGCTGGAATCTACGATGGAATACAGATCCTCCTTCATGGCTCTTCTGGAAACCTGGGAGTACAGGTCAATATCCTCAATGGTCAGAGTCTCCATGGCATCCTCGTCGCCCTTCTTGGCAGCCTCTAACAGGTTATTGCGGTCTCTGGCTGCAACCTTTGCCATCTCGATCTGCTTTCTGGTCTTGTGAAGCGGAAGCAGCACCTTGCCTTCAATGGCCAGTCCGGTCAGGTTCACCGACTCCGCGGTCCGCGGCATGCGCATGGCCTTGCGTTCCCGGTACTCAAAGCAGTTTTCCAGGTAAAAGATCAGGGAAATTCCCACCCGGTATTCATCGAGAAGTCCTGCGTACGTTTCTTTTTCCGTATGCCGCTGAATGGAACAGTCCGTCGTGGAGGAAACATCGGGGGAATTCAGATACGGGTAATAATATTCACACTGGAACGCGCCTTCCTCATCCATCTCGCCCATCATGACAATGCCCATGCCCGGAGCTACCTCAGCCCGCAGCTCGCAGAGATTGGTTTCCTCGTCAAGCTGGATCCGGCGCCACTTAGCCGACGGGATCAGCGATGCCAGAAGTTTTTCAATATCACGCTTTTTTCTATATGTGCTAAAGCCAATGCTTCTCAGAAATTTATGCATATGCTCACCTTCTTAATTTTCTGAATTACAGACAGCAGATTTCTCCTGCGCTCGTTACATTATACATGATACGTTTCTGCTTTTCAATTGAAAAGTTGACAGGAGCCTTTTCCGGTAATATCATAAAAACAATTGCTGTGATCTGCAGCATAAAAGAACAAAGGAGGCACACAATTATGAATCAGCATATCCGCACCATCGCCATTCTGGGCGCAGGCGCAGTAGGTTCCTACCTGGTTATGGGACTTTCCGACAAGTATAAAGAAAATCTCTGGGTCATCGCAGATGGGGAACGAAAAGACCGTCTCGCCAAAAATGGCCTGAATATCAATGACAAAGTCTATTCTCTTCATATAAAAACACCGGCCGAAGCCCATGGTGTGGATCTTCTGTTTGTCTGTACAAAATACACCCAGCTTCGCGATTCTCTGCCGGATATCGAGACCATCACCGGTGAACATACCATGGTGGTCAGCCTCCTAAACGGTGTCGACAGTGAGGAGCTCATTGGTCAGCGCATCGGCATGGAGCATATGATTTACTCTCTGATCCGCATTGCCTCCCATCGAATCGGAAATTCCATTCATTTTTCACTTCCAAAAGGCTACAACGGAATCTACATCGGAATCCCGAACCAGCCTGCCTGCCAGGATCCAAGGCTTGCTGCTATTGCGGAGATTTTTGCTGACACACCGGTTACTCTTCATTTAAGTGATGATATCCTGCTAGATATGTGGGATAAATTCGGCTTAAATGTTTCCCGCAATCTACCTCAGGCCATTCTTGGTGTCGGCATCGGAGTTTATGATGACAGCATCTATGCAGATGCCATTATGCGCAAAATGCGCCATGAGGTTGTCCTGGTAGCCAATGCAAAGGGCATTCCCTTAACAGATGAATTTAAAGCCGCCAAATGGCTTCCGTCCCAGCGCTATTCCACCCTGCAGGATCTTGATGCACACCGACATACCGAGATTGATATGTTTTCCGGTGCCCTGATCCGCATAGGAAAAGAGGTTGGCGTGGAATGCCCTTATAATGAAATGACTTACAATCTGATCAAAGCACTGGAAGAAAAGAACGACGGAAAATTTGATTATTGATCTGTGTTTAATTCTTCCGGATATATCTGTTTTCCGAATTCAAAGGCTTTTTGCAGATAACCTGTGCGTTCAATCTTTGGTTCGCCGTTGGTGTTTCCGCAGCCGCCTGCTAACAGCATGCCTTTATCATGAAAACCTATATAATTCACCACCGCAAGACGATAGAAGGATACCGCCTGCTCAAAAGCCCAGCAGGAAAAAACACGTTACCAAATTCATAACAAAAGAAAATGAAGAGGAGAAGCCGCGTGTGTTTGCGGCCTTTCCTCTTCATCCTGATCCATAGCAACTATAACAAATGACTGTTATTGATGATGATCACACCATCTTCCATTTTTTCAATATTCGCTTTTCCGATGATGCCCCTCTGGATTTTCAGTATATCCGTCTAATACCACCATTCTCATAAGCCCAGAATCCCCATTTAATTCTACTCTGCAATTTTTCTCTTCAAATATTCGATACTGCAATCATACACCTGATTTTTCCATGAAACCGAACTAAATTGATGATTGGATCCTGGAATAATCTCAAGTTTTACATGCTTTCCATACAGATCCAGATATGGTCCAATTGCATAAACCGGCACCTTTTCATCTAACTCTCCATGAACCAACAAAACTTCCTTTTCATATCCTGCAGCCCGCTTAACAATATCAAGCTTACGCATCTGGCTCAGGAACTCACTGGACATCATTAATCCTCCGATATCGTAAGTCTCTTTATAACTGCCCGGAATCGCATGCACTCTGCTGCTGATATCATAATATGCCACATTGCCAGGTGCCCACATAATTGCTCCCTTGGGCTGTAATTCCGGAATGATATTTGAAACAATTGCTCCGCCAAGGCTGTGTCCTACCGGATAAAGATTATCCGGATCACACCAGCTCTGTTCTTTTGTCCAATTATAAATTGCCTTTGCCTGCTCAATCTCATCCAGATAACGCATCTCAGAAAAATCGCCGTCACTCTCTCCACAACCGTAAAAATCAAATTTCACACAGGCAATTCCGTTTTCCACACACTTTCTTGCAAAAAGCTCATGTAGCCTCATAATACCAATTCGGTCCACGCAGAATCCATGGTAAAAACACACGGTTGGGAATGGCCCGTCTCCCTCTGGAGTTCTGACATCTCCGCGAATCAATTTTTCATCGACCATTAATTCTACATTCATAAACATATCGCACTCTCTCCTTTTTATCCGTTATATACATAGCCAAGCAGTTTCGGCAGGAACATGGTAATCTGTGGGAATATGATCAAAAGCGCAAGAAGCAGATATAATACCAGAATCATCGGAAGCGTATCCTTAAAAATTTCCTCAAAAGTTGTGTTGGAAACTCTCTGCGCTACAAACAGATTGCCTCCCATTGGCGGTGTGATCATGCCAATACAAAGGTTGATCACCATGATAATTCCAAAATGAAGCGGATCATAACCAATTGCAATCGCGATCGGTGCAAAAATCGGTCCAAATAATACAATGGAAGAAATCGTATCCAGAAACATACCAATAATCAGTAACGCAATATTGATCATCAGCATGATCAGTGCCTTTGAAGATGTTACAGAAAGCATCCACTGGGTCACCATAGTCGGCACGCTGTTCATAGTCAGAATACGGCCAAAGGTATTCGCCGCACCAAACAGTACCATAATGGTTGCTGAGGTAATTGTCGCGTCAAACATAGCCTGACAGAAACGCTTCCAGGTCAACTGATGATACACAAATACCGCTACAATAATTGAATAAACCACACCGATTACGGCAGATTCGGTCGGGGTAAACACACCGGAATAAATACCACCCAGAATAATGATCGGCATCAGAATTGCAGGGATCGCGTCTTTCAGCACTTTTGCTTTTTCCGCGGCGGTTTTTGCCTGCGTTTCTCTTCCCTTATATCCACGCTTCTTACTGGTAAAATAGTTATAGATCATCAATGCAACACCCATTAAAATACCAGGAATGATGCCGGCAATGAACATATAAGATACAGAAACGCCAATAGTGACACCATACATGATCATGGGAATGGACGGCGGGATAACCGGACCAATGGTACTGCCTGCCGCGATCAGTGCGCCGCTATAGCCTTTGGAGTAACCCTGGGATACCATAGCTCCGATCATAATACCGCCTATAGCTGCAGCTGTTGCCGGACCGGAACCGGAGATTGCAGCAAAGAACATAGAAGCAACAATCGCTGCCATACCAAGACCTCCAGGCATGTTTCCTGTCATCATTTCCGCTACATCAACCAGCTTTTTTGCGATTCCGCCATACTCCATCAAGCTTCCGACCAACATAAAAAACGGAATTGCCATCAAAGAAAACGAATCCATACTGGTCACCATGGACTGGGCCAGCATCTGAATCATATTGCCTCCTCCGCCCAATGCAAATGTAGCCACACAGCTCAATCCCAAACTCACCGCAATGGGAACAGTTCCGATCAGGCATACAAACAATACCCCTAACATTGTTCCTATCATATGTTTATCCTCCTATTCCTGTTCTGTACTGCAGAATTCCCCTACACGTCTCTGGATGATACGAATACTCATTCCAGCCATGCCCAGCACTCCGGCAAGATACATGATCCATTTCGGTACCAGCGGAAGCGCGGATAATACCTGACCCTGGTTTTTCACCAACATCATGACACCAAAAATCTGCCAGGACAGATAAAAACCGTAAATCACTGCCACAATATCTCCAAGAAAATAAATGGTTTCAAATATTTTGGGATTTTTCTTAAACATAAGCGATAATGCCGTAACGCGCATATGTGCGTTAATCATGCCGGCCCAGCTAATCCCGGCAAAAGAAGTCCATACCAGAAGCAGCCTTGCAAGCTGTTCGCCCCAAGAAAGCGTAAAATTAAACACAAATCGCGTCACTACATTCAGCGCAATAATCACTGTCATTACAAGAAACATACTCACAATCATGTACTTTTCTATCTGATTATAAAAAGGTACTTTTTTTCTGTTTTCTTCCATTCTGTTCTCCTTATAACATAGGCTGCCGATCTCCGGTAACCCTGATTCCGACAGCCTGACTGATAAATTATTTTACATATTTCTGGTTGATCTCATTGACCTGGCTGATCAAATCTTCTCCAATTTCCGGACCATACTTATCATAAACCGGCTGTGCCGCGTCTTTGAATGCCTGACGTTCCTCATCAGTCAGTGTGATTACGACGTTCGTTCCGTTATTTCCGATCTTTTCTTCAAGTTCAGCCTCATTGCTTGCAGATAATTCACGTTCATAGGTTACCATCTCGTTGACACATTCCCGGATCAGCTTCTGATCAGACTCGCTGAGGGAATCCCACCATGTTTTGGATGCCAGAAGTGGGCTGGTATCGTAAATATGGCCGGTCTTGATGATGTATTTCTGTACTTCATACAGTCTGTTTCCGTCAATATTCGCGAATGGATTTTCCTGTGCGTCCATGGTTCCGTTCTGGAGAGCGGTGTAAAGCTCAGAGAATGCCATCGGAACAGCAGATGCGCCTAATGCATTAAAATGATCAATATGCATCTGGTTTTCCATAACACGAATCTTTAAGCCCTTCATGTCCTCCGGCTTATGGATCTCCTTGTTTGCTGTCACATGACGCCAGCCGGTTGCCAGCCATGCCATTCCCTCAAATCCTGCCGGCTGCAGATTTTCAAAAATTGTCTGTCCAACATCTCCGTCCAGCACTTCTTCTGCTGCTTCGTTAGACTGGAACAGATACGGAAGATCCAAAAGCTTGGTTGTCTCTGTAAATGCTCCCAGAAATGCTACTGACGAAATAGCCATTTCCAGAGTTCCCATCTGAAGCTGCTCTAATAACTCCGTATTATTGCCAAGAGCAGATGCAGGAAATACATTTACCGTAATCCTGCCTCCGGTCTTTTCGTTCAGCATATCACCTAATTTTTTTGATGCCACATCAATCGGTACACCTTCCTGACTTACATGGGCAATTTTAATTGTAATCTTATCCCCCTGTGTGTAATCCGTACCATCTGACGTATCCTGTGAAGCAGCTGCATCAGTCGTTTCCACTTTTGTTTCTGCAGCGGCCTGACTCTGTTCGCTTCCCTTCCCTGCATCTGCAGAAGTCTGAGAACTGCCGCCGCATCCTGCTACAGATAAAGCTGTCAGAGATACTGCTGATGTAAGCGCAATCAGTTTCTTAAATGTTTTCTTCATGTTGTAACCTCCCGTTTCTTACTGACCTTGTTTCCTGTTTCGAATGTGCCTTAAGTATAGCAACAGGCATATTTAAAAACAATATTGGTCGGATATAACAAGCTCTCTTCTTTTTTGTATTTTCAGCACACCATATTTATATGTGCTGAAAATTACTTCCGTATTCCAGGGTGATTTTTATGCTTTTTTCAGCATTTTTCCAGTCTTTATGTGTTGATTCGATAATTTTTCTTTTTTAAGATTGTATCTCGTGCACATTTTCGATCTTTTCATTCAATGTTATACTTCCTGTATAAGGAGGTCATACCATGTACTTAAGTGATTTAAATCTCCAGTTTTTAATCAGCAACATTCAGACTGTATGCAATAAAACCATTTTGATTGCCAGTCCTTCCTGGCAGGCACTTAGCTGTACTCACACCGATGTTACTTCCTATACACAGGATGTTCTCACCTACTGTATCGCAACCAATGACCCAGACAAGGCCGCACAACACTTCGGAATCACCATTACACCTTTTTACGTGGAAGAAACCCTGGTCTGTTACTTTCTGATCTTTGACAAAAACAGTGTTCAGCTATCTGCTTATTTAAAAACGCTGACCAGCCTTCTTATTGCTCCGCAGATATCAGATCGGCACAGCCAAATGGCCAACACCCGAAGTATTCTGGTAAATCAGCTCTCCAACATCCACCAGGGAATCTCGGAAATTGAACCGATCATGAAGGATTTCGACTACCGCTATAACTGTCCACGCTGTGCCATCCTTCTTGAAATCGCACATCAGAACAAACATGCCTTCAGCTATAAATTTGATTCTTCCGAAACCGCAATAGAGAGCCTAATCACCAGTCACTCCCTCTATTCAAAAGATGATATTTTCGGATTTTTAAGTTCAGAACGATATGTGATCTACAAAGACACTCAGAACCTTTGTGAATCTGACCGGCCGGACATGCTTTCCGGCTATGCAGACTCCATTGTAAAAGATATGAAGAAACAGCAGGGAATCCTTTTGCATGCAGGAATCGGAAGTACTTATGAAGATCTTCCAAATTTAAGAAACAGCTATCTTGAGGCACTGTTTCTCATTACAAATTATGACTATCTCAATGCAGATGCCGCGCTGAGTCTCCAAATCAAAAACTATATATTTGAATTTCTGGCCAGCCGAATTTCCCCTGGTTACTGGAACAGCCGTTTTCATGTTCTATCCCAACAGCTTTCCACTCAGCCACTTTTACTGGAAACAGCTATTGAATTATCCAGGCATGATCAGAATCTTTCCCGAACTGCAGAAAGCCTGGGGCTGCATCGTAATACCATGCTACAGCGGGCCGCCAAATTAAAAAATGTAACCGGCTTAAATCCGGCACAAAATGATTTTGACCGCATGACACTCCGGGCATTTGCCCTGCATGTCAATCAGAAGATCACTCTGCAGGCTGGCATTGTCATTCAGCCGAATTCCGTGCTTCATCAGGGTATGCAGAAAATGGCGGATCTGGTCAGTAAAAATTCTGGAGGTGCAATCAATATCAACATCCACACACTCTCCATTTCCGGAAACAATGACCACCTGTTCGAGATTCTCCGCTCCGGCTCTATCGACTTTATCGTTGCAGCCACTGGTGTAATGAACCGTTTTACCAATAACCGCTCAAAGGTACTGGATTATCCATTTCTGTTCCATTCCAACTCAGAAGCGAAGTACCTCTTGAACAGCCTCATTCTGCAGGAAATCGAACCTTATCTGGACACCATCGGCGTAAAATGCCTGAACATCTGGTCCATGGGCTGGCGGTATCTGACCTCCAAAGAACCGATCCATACACCACAGGATCTGGCCGGTCGGAAAGTTCGGGTCATGTTTACGGAAGCCCTGGACGAATACTATCGCAGTATGGGAGCCATTCCCATTAAAATGAACTACAACGATGTTAAGGATGCCCTCCATGCCGGCATTATCGAATGTCAGGAAAATCCATACAGCAACACGCTCGGTATGAAATTTTACGAAGAGCAGACTTATATCACTCGCCTGAAATATTATCTGAGTACCGAGGCTCTCTATGTATCCAAAAACACTTGGAGTAAGCTGTCCACAGAACAGCAGAACGTAATCCAGTCAGCAGCCCTGGAAACCACAAACTGGATTTTTCAAGAACAGCAGGAGGTTATTAACCAGAACTGTAAGAGGATTCTTACCCAGGAAAAAGGCATGAAAATCATAGAAGTAACCCCAGAAGAGGCCAAACAATGGAAAGAATTTGCAAAAAACATGTATGACACCTTCCCGCATCAAGATCTGTTATCCAAAATCGCACAGCTTAGAAAGGAGTATTATGCAGGAAAATGAAATGCTGAAGCTTTTTCAGGGCATCCGTGAGATATTTCCAGAAAGCTTTCTTCAGCTTCTGGACAAAAATAACCACATAATCCAGGAGACGCCCCGACCGGAGTATTACCCGGATGAATCGGTTTCCTACAGCGGGTTCAAAGAAATTGTATCATTAAAAAACGCCCAGGGAGAAGCTTTTTATAAGCTTACCTTTCCGGTTGCTCCTATCTACATGCTGCGCTTGCTGATTCCTGCAGCCAAAACAGAAGATGTCTTTACCTCCGCTAAAATGGCAGAATCCATTATCCAGCTATTTCAGGCCAAACCGGCCAGAAAAGCTCAAACTTCCCGACAGAGTGACATGGCGCTTTTGCTGGATCATCTTCTTCATCCGACTTCCACCGAGGATCATACCTATACTGCATTGCTGGCTGCTGAACTGGATCTGGATATGTCACTCCCCCGGGCAGTCTGCCTTTTACAGTTTCAGGCCCCGGATGGTATGTCCTCCTCTGCCAAAGCGGCAGCAGCCCAGACCTTTTTCCAGATGGTCCGGCACTTTATCTCCTCTGCTGGAAATCAGGATATTCTGGGAAACTTTGGTTCCAGCGAAATCATCCTGTGCCATGTGATGGCAGAAGAAGCCCCGATGCTTTTCTTTGATAACCTTTATGACTATCTGAAAAAGAATTCAGTATTCCATTGTTCCATCGCGGTGGGACTAACAGTCAATAACCTGAATGATTACGCGTCCAGTTTTTCCTCCGCAAAATCGGCCTTCCGCTATGCATCCAGCCAGAGCGCCTCACAGAAAAGCATTTATTTTGTAACGGCCTTTCTTGCAGAGCACCTGATCTATCAGCTTCCGGAAAACCTGTTTGAGCACTTCTTCCAAGCAGAACTGTCCTTCCTTGAAAACAACGCGACAGCTGTAAAAACCATTCAGGCTCTGGTCGAAAACAACATGGATCTTGTATCCTCTGCGGAAGATCTCTTTATTCACAGAAATACCATGGTATTTCGTTTGAATCAGCTTAAAAAAAACCTGAATCTCAATCCGCTTCACAAAGATAATGACCGTTTTAAACTGATTCTTCTGTATCATTACTATAGAAAAATACATTCTGCAAACACATCTGCAAAGGAGGCTTTATGAACAAACCCTACTCTTTTCCATATGGAAAAACAACTCAGACTGCAGTTCTTCCAGAAACCTGTATTCAGGCTGTCATCGAATCTGATCTGTCCTCTTACAGGCCACCTCTGGGACCGGAGGAAACCGTCAAATATGCACTGGAAAATCCACATGATACCGCCGAGCTTTCTGTTCTCGCCAAGGGCTGCAAAACCATTACGGTCATCACCTCTGACCACACTCGCCCCATGCCCAGCCAGATCACGATGCCGCTTCTTCTACAGGAAATCCGAAAAGGCAATCCGGATGCACAAATTACCATTCTGATTGCTACCGGCTGTCACAGAAAAACTACACAGAAAGAACTGACAGAACGATTTGGTGAGACCATTGTCAAGCAGGAACACATTGTTGTCCATAATTGTGATGAAGGCCCATTCTGCCAGATTGGCACCAGTCCCAGCGGCAACCATATCGAACTAAACCAGATTGCCTGTGAAGCAGATCTGCTGATTGCTGAGGGATTTATTGAGCCGCATTTCTTTGCAGGTTTCTCTGGCGGCCGAAAAAGCATCCTTCCTGGTGTTGCCTCCAGAAAAACCATTATGTACAATCATGCGGCCTGCAATATTCATGATCCTCATTCCGTCTCAGGCATTCTGGAAGGAAATCCAGTTCATGAAGATATGCTCTTTGCTGCAAAAGCTTCTGGAATCCGCTTTATCCTGAATGTGATCCTGAACCAGAATAAAGAAATTATCGGCGCAGTAGCCGGTGACATTGATACTGCCCATAAAGTCGGCGTTGCCTTTTTATCTTCTATGTGCCGCCGCAAACCAGTTTTTTCAGATATTGTAATCACTTCCAACAGCGGCTATCCTCTTGATCAGAATATCTACCAGAGTGTCAAGGGAATGACCACTGCTGCTGCCTCCTGCAAAAAGGGTGGTATCATTATTATGCTTTCCAGCTGCTGTGACGGACATGGCGGTCAGGATTTCTTCCAGACCTTTGCCCGAGAGCCAGATACCAAAAAAATTCTCGATGGCATCCTTTCGCGCGCGCAGACTAAAACGATTCCAGATCAGTGGCAGTCCCAGATTTTCTGTCAGATTCTTCTGGACCACACTGTAATTCTGGTAAGCGATGCACCCAGAGAGATGGTAGAAGCCCTGCACCTTATTTATAGCAATTCCCTTTCCGATGCCTTTTACCAGGCCATCGAAATTCTGCATAAACCGGAACCTTCCATCACCCTGATTCCTGATGGTGTTTCTGTCATTTTAACCTGATTATCTTTTTTCATCAAAAACCATTTCTAACTGAAACGAAAAATCCCACAGTATCTGGGCAGTTTGCCCAGATACTGTGGGATTTTTTATATCTTTGTTTTAACTCAAATCAGATTTTACACAATACCCTGTGCGATCATAGCATTTGCAACCTTTTCGAAGCCTGCAATGTTTGCGCCTGCCACATAGTTGCCCTCTGCGCCATAGCGTTTTGCAGCATCATCAACCTTTGCGAAAATGCCAACCATGATGTCATGCAGCTTTGCGTCAACCTCCTCAAAGGTCCAGGACAGTCTCATGCTGTTCTGGCTCTGCTCCAGACCGGATACTGCAACACCGCCTGCGTTTGCAGCCTTACCAGGCATGAAGAGGATCTTCTTCTCTACGAACAGGTCAGTAGCTTCTCTGGTGGACGGCATGTTTGCACCCTCTGCTACTGCGAAGCAGCCGTTTGCGATCAGAGCCTTTGCGTCATCCAGATTCAGCTCGTTCTGGGTTGCGCACGGAAGCGCGATGTCACACGGAATGGTCCAGATGCCCTTGCCCTCCGTATATTTTGCAGTCGGAACAGCGTCAACGTACTCTTTGATTCTGCCGCGACGACCTTCCTTGATCTCTTTTACAACATCCAGCTTGATGCCGTCCGGATCATATACATAGCCGTTGGAATCACTCATAGCAACAACCTTAGCACCAAGTGCCTGAGCCTTCTGTACTGCGTAGATTGCTACATTACCGGAACCGGATACCAGAACAGTCTTGCCGGCCAGCTCTTTGCCATTGTGCTTTAACATCTCATCCAGCATGTAGATCAGGCCGTAACCGGTTGCCTCAGTTCTTGCCAGGGAACCGCCGAAGGTCAGACCTTTACCGGTCAGAACGCCCTCGTACAGACCGGTGATTCTCTTATACTGTCCGAACAGGAAGCCAACCTCTCTTGCGCCTACGCCGATATCACCAGCCGGGCAGTCAGTATCTTTGCCGATGTGACGGTACAGCTCAGTCATAAAGCTCTGGCAGAATGCCATAACCTCACGGTCAGATTTGCCCTTCGGATCAAAGTTGGAACCACCTTTACCGCCGCCCATAGGAAGACCGGTCAGGGAGTTTTTCAGAGTCTGCTCGAAACCTAAGAATTTTAAGATGCTCTGGTTTACGGACGGATGGAGACGAAGACCTCCCTTGTACGGTCCGATTGCGCTGTTGAACTGTACACGATAGCCCTTGTTTACCTGTACATTGCCCTTATCATCTACCCACGGAACCTTGAAGGAGATAATTCGCTCCGGCTCTACAAAACGCTCCAGGATACCAGCTTTGCGGTATTTCTCCTCGTTTGCGTCAATCACCAGTTTTAAGGAATCCAGAACCTCTTTTACTGCCTGATGGAACTCCGGCTCGCCCGGGTTCTGTGCTACTACTCTCTCATAGACTTCATCTACATAAGACATAACTTTTCTCCTCCTTGAGTTATCATCTTTTTCTGAAAAAGACAATAGGGCACCGCCAATATCGGCGGAGCCCCATTGCTCTTTACGTATCGTAGAGATTATAACAATTTAAATTACTAAAGTCAATCCCTTCATTTTGAAACTTTCATTGTAAAAAATCATGGCAGATATACCCTGGATTTATATTTTCATTAAGCGGTCATAACAAAATTAAGACTGTGCGGCGATTTTTTCGGCTAATTCCTGTAAGTACATCCACCGGTCCATTTTCTCTTCCAGAAGTGCTTCCTTCTCCGCCTTCTCAGTCATGAGCTGATTTAACCTGCCGTAATTGGTAGCGGACTCCGCGATCTGGCCATCCAGTGCTTCCAGATCCGCTTCCAGTCCGGCGATTTCATCCTCAATGGTGTCCCACTCCCGCTGCTCCTTGAAGGAGAATTTCAGCTTCTTCTGGTGGGCTCTGCCGTCCTGGGAGGATTTCTTTGCAGCGGTTCCGGATGCTTCATCGACTCCGGTCTCACCTGCCGCTCCCTGCGCACTTCCGCCTGCATTTCCAGCACTGCTGTTTCCGGCTCCGCTCCGGTTTCCGCCAGCGCTGCCCCGGCCTGCACCATTTCCGCCTGACAGTTCCGGATGCTTCATCAGATAAGCTGCCTGGTAATCCGTAAAGCCTCCCTCATACTGCACCACATTTCCATCGCCCTCAAAAGCAAAGATCCGGCGCACCATACGGTCCAGGAAATACCGGTCATGGGATACAGTAATGACAATACCCTGGAAGTTGTCCAGATAATCCTCCAGAATGGTCAGAGTGCGAATATCCAGATCATTGGTCGGCTCGTCTAAAAGCAGCACATTCGGCGCATCCATCAGGATCCGCAAGAGATACAGGCGTCGTTTCTCTCCGCCGGAGAGACGGCTGATCGTAGTATACTGCACCCTGCCAGGAAACAGAAAACGCTCCAGCATCTGGGAAGCGCTGATGCTTCCATCCTTCGTCTGCACATACTCTGCCACGTTGCGGATGTAGTCGATGACCTTCAGATTCTCATCCATGGCCTCATTCTCCTGGGAGAAATAGCCGATCTTGACCGTCTGTCCGATCTCGATGGTTCCGGAATCCGGCTGAACCCATCCGGCGATCATCTTCATGAGGGTGGACTTTCCGCTTCCGTTCGGCCCGATGATGCCGACCCGGTCATTCTTTAAAAAGATATAGGTGAAATCCTTTAACAGTACCTTATTGCCATAGGCCTTGCAGAGATCCTTTACCTCCACGGTAGTCCGGCCCAGACGGCTGGAGATGGACTCCATCTCCACTTCCTTGTCAAACTCCGGCGCATCCATATCCCGCAGTGCCTCATAGCGCTGGATATGGGCCTTCTGCTTGGTGGAACGGGCCCTGGCACCGCGCTGCATCCAGGCAAGCTCAGTCCGCAGAATCGTCTGGCGCTTGCGCTCGGAAGCCACCGCCATGTCGATACGCTCTGCCTTTAACTTGACAAAGCCTTCATAGTTGGTCTGATAGCTGTAGAGCCTTCCCTTGTCTAGCTCCACAATGCGGTTGGTCACGCTGTCCAGAAAATACCGGTCATGGGTGATCATCAGCAGGGCGCCCCGGAATTTCTTTAAATACTCCTCTAGCCAGTCTGCCATTTCACTGTCTAAGTGGTTGGTCGGCTCGTCCAGGATCAGAAGGTCGGCCGTGGAGAGCAGCACACTGGTCAGCGCCACACGTTTTCTCTGGCCGCCGGACAGATGCTCCACCTTCTCATCAAAGTCATAAATGCCAAGTCTTGTCAGAATATTCTTGGCACTGGCCTCAATTTCTTCCCGGGAAGAAAAATGCGGCTCGTCCTGATTGTCCCGCACAATAGCATCCAGAACTGTATCACCGGCAGTAAATACCGGAATCTGGGGCAGATAGCGGACGTAAAGATTTCTGCGGCGCACTACAGAGCCATCGTCTGGCTCCTCCAGTCCGGCCACAATTTTCAGAAGGGTAGATTTTCCGGTACCGTTGATGCCGATGAGGCCCACCTTCTCGCCCTCATTGATGCTGAACGCTGTATCATCAAACAGCAGGCGCTCAGTATAAGATTTTGTCAGATGTTCGATTGTAATTAAACTCATAAGTCCTCCATGACATGTCAGTCAGAATGTGTCCGGGGATGCCGCCTTTGCCCACAAGGCAAACCGCGCAGCTTCCACCAGACGCACCATGGAAAAAGGGCAGTCCCCTTCGATCCCCTCCGGGTCTCTTTCAGGACTGCCCTATAACTATTTTTAGTCTTCGTCTTTCTCCTCAACAGAGAATACAAAACGTTTTCTTGCCATCTCATCGCTCTCAAGGTACTCGTCGTAGGTAGTGATCTTATCGATCAGCTTACCATTTACGATCTCCATGATGCGGTTTGCGGTGGTCTGTACGATCTGATGGTCACGGGAAGAGAAGATCAGAACACCCGGGAATTTGATCAGACCGTTGTTCAGCGCAGTAATGGACTCCATATCCAGATGGTCAGTCGGCTCATCTAACATCAGCACATTGGCGCCGGAGATCATCAGCTTGGAAAGCATGCAGCGAACCTTCTCACCACCGGAAAGAACGCGGACCTTCTTCACGCCATCCTCACCTGCAAACAGCATACGGCCAAGGAAACCACGTACATAAGTTACATCCTTTTCCGGAGAATACTGGGTCAGCCAGTCTACGATGGTATCATCGCTGTCAAACTCAGCGGTGTTGTCCTTCGGGAAGTAGGACTGGGTAGTAGTCAGGCCCCACTTGTAGGAACCCTCATCCGGCTCCATCTGACCAGACAGGATCTGGAACAGAACGGTTTTTGCACGCTCATTCGGTCCTACCAGTGCAACCTTATTATCGCGAGTCAGGGTAAAGCTGATACCATCTAAAATCTTTTCACCGTCAATGGTCTTTGATAAGTTCTCAACGGTCAGAACCTCGTTTCCGATCTCACGGAACGGGCGGAAATCGATGTACGGATACTTACGGCTTGACGGACGGATGTCGTCTAACTCGATTTTCTCCAGAGCACGCTTTCTGGAGGTAGCCTGCTTGGATTTAGAAGCGTTTGCGGAGAATCGCTGGATAAACTCCTGCAGCTCTTTGATCTTCTCCTCTTTCTTGCGGTTTGCTTCCTTCATCTGTTTTACCATTAACTGGCTGGATTCATACCAGAAATCGTAGTTACCTGCGTACAGCTGGATTTTTCCGTAGTCGATATCTGCGATGTTGGTGCAGACCTTGTTCAGGAAGTAACGGTCATGGGATACCACGATAACGGTATTCTCAAAGTTAATCAAGAACTCCTCCAGCCATGCGATCGCGTCCAGATCCAGATGGTTGGTCGGCTCGTCGAGGAGCAGGATGTCCGGGTTTCCGAACAGTGCCTGTGCCAGCAGGACTTTGACCTTTAACGCACCGGTTAAATCCTTCATGAGGCTGTAGTGATACTCGGTATCAACTCCCAGGCCGTTTAACAGGTTAGCTGCGTCAGATTCAGCCTCCCAGCCATTCATCTCTGCAAACTCTCCCTCTAACTCTGCTGCCTTGATTCCGTCCTCATCAGAGAAATCCGGCTTCATATAGATAGCATCCTTCTCTTTCATCACATCGTACAGGCGCTTGTTGCCCATGATCACGGTATCCAGTACGGTGTACTCGTCGTATTTAAAGTGGTCCTGCTGCAGGAAAGACAGACGCTGACCCTGGGTGATCACAACATCACCGTTGGTCGGTTCTAACTGTCCGGATAAGATTTTTAAGAAGGTAGACTTTCCGGCACCATTCGCGCCGATGAGTCCGTAACAGTTTCCCTCGGTAAATTTGATATTTACATCTTCAAATAATGCTTTTTTCCCCACACGCAGGGTAACACCATTTGCACTAATCATTCTTTCTAACACCTTTCATAAAAAAGAGGGGCATTGTCATGTCCCTCGTCTTTTGCATCATTTATATTTTACAGGAATTTCCGTATTTTGCAAGCGCTATTTCTACGGTTTTTGCAGGAATTTAGCGGTTTTTCCACTCAACAGCAGCCGCAAGCAGTGCTTTCAGGCAAAACTCCTCCCTTTTCACCAGTTCATCCTCTAAAAGGCCCCGGTTTTCATCCGAGTGTTCCACCTCTCTGGAGAAGCAGTGCACCAGATCCACAATCTGCGTTTCCAGCAATGCCGCTGCTGCCACTTTGCCTCTGATTCCGGTCGGAGCTGCTGTCGCAGGCCCTCCATGCGTTTTCTCCTGCAGCCACTCCGCCATCAGCATCTCCTCCACCAGAATCGTGGCTGCCACAGCCAGCTTCATCTTGCCATATGGGTTATCATTATAAACAGCCCCGCAGAAGTAGCCGAACACAAAGTATACCATGATCTGTTCCCGGAGAAGCTCCAGGCGTGTGCCGTTTGCCGTAAGAAAAGCCCGGCGGTTCGCCTCATATGCCTCTTTCCCGGCTCCGTAAAGGATTTCGTCCATACCATCCCGGCGATCAGGCCATGCAGGATCCAGGGGCTCCATCTTCTCAAACACCGTGTAGAGTTCACTGGCCGTCTCAAAGCGGCTGTACTGCTCCAGACTAGCAGATGCCAGACGGCGGCAGAACCGCGTCACAGTCGCTCCAGCTCCGGCATGTCCAGCCTGACCGGCATCTTTCACAGACATACCATCCGCGCCCTGTGCCGCCTTGCACATATTTCCTACCCGATACCGCTCCAGCAGCTCATCCACCTCATACAGCTTCTCGTTCCACACCCTGCGCTGCAGATCATGTGCCAGAGCCAGGCACAGTGCCATGCGAAGTTCACTGGACAATTCCCGGTTTTCCAGAATCTCAAAGATCACATCCCGCGCTTCCCCAAGCTTGGTATACAGGAAGAAATCAAAATCCTCGTCCTCGCAGCTCTCTTCTTTGTCGTTCTCACTGGAAAGGAACCGCACCGGCTCCTTTGTCCCCAGAATGATCCGTGCCGCCTCAATACAGGACAGACACAGTGACACTTCCCGCACACCATCAAACACCTCGATATGGCGCGGATACGTCTTACAGGTCCAGCACAGACTGTCTGATCCCATACCCGTATAAAGGTCGCAAAGGTTTTCCTCATTCAGAAAAGCGCAGCGGTGCTCCTTCTGCTTGAAACACTTCTGTTTCCAGTCCACCGACTTCTTTAAACGCGCTTTCATCCCGCCTTTCGCATGACGGTATTTTTCCAAAGACTTCGGATCGATCGTGATCGCCCACCCCGCGCAGCAGGTATCCTCACACTCCGAAGCAATACACCGGAATTTTTTATAATAATGCGGATATGTATACAGCATAGCCGTCCCCTCTTTCTAGCAGACAATTTTTCTCACTTCTGCCCCATTATATCAAGTTCCCACAGTAAATACAACAGGCCCGGAAAGCTGTCAAAATGGCTTTCCGGGCCCTACTCTTACAATAACAATTATTTTAACATATCTCCGTAGCGTCCCAGGAAGTTCTTCGTCCTCTCATTCTCAGACGCGAATACCTGTGCCGGGGTTCCTTCCTCAACAATGACTCCATCCGCCACAAAGATCACGCGGTCGGAGATATCTCTCGCGAAGGCCATCTCATGGGTTACGATCACCATGGCGATATGCAGGTCCGCCAGAGATTTGATGACCTTAAGTACCTCACCGGTCAGCTCTGGATCCAGTGCGGAGGTCGGTTCATCGAAGAACAGGATCTTCGGATTTAATGCCAGGGCACGGGCAATGGCTACACGCTGGCACTGTCCGCCGGACAGCTGGCACGGATAAGCATCTGCCTTGTCGGCCAGGCCCATCTTCTCCAGAAGCTCCATCGCCACCTTGCGTACCTCTTCCTTATCCCGCTTCTGCACAGCCACCGGCGCGTCCATCACATTGCGGAGCACCGAGTAGTGCGGAAACAGGTTAAAGTTCTGAAACACCAGGCCATAATTCTGCTGGATCTTCTTTAACTCTGCCTTCGATGCGTAAACTGCATTGCCCTTTTCATCGTTCCATGCGGCCTTCTCTCCCAGGTAAATGAGCTCGCCGCTGTCCATGGTTTCCAGCATGGTAGCACAGCGCAGCAGCGTAGATTTACCGGAGCCGGACGGTCCGATGATGGAGACGATCTCGCCCTCTCCTACATGCAGAGAAATATCCTGAATGACCTTAAGGTCTCCAAATGATTTTTTCACATGATTCATTTCCAGTAAGTTCATGATATTCCTCCGGTTTTATTCATAATAGGACAGTTTCTTCTCAATCCACTCCATGACAACCGCCACCACAAGGTTAAAGATGTAGTAGAATAATCCGGCTGCCACAAACGGGATCATGCTAGTCTGGGAAGATGCCAGCGCTTTCGCGATGGAGAACATCTCCAGAACGCTGATGGTAAATGCCAGGGATGTATCCTTGACCAGGGTAATGACCTCGTTGGTCACAGACGGCAGGATCCGCTTGATTACCTGGGGCAGGATGATGCGGAAAAATGTCTGGCTGCGGCTGTAGCCCAGAAGCTTTGCTGCCTCATACTGACCGGCCGGCATGGACTGGATGCCGCTGCGGTAAATCTCCGCGAAGTACGCCGCGTAGTTGATGACAAAGCCGATCATCGCCGCGATCAGTCGGTAATTATTGCTCTTAATCTTAATGCCAAACAGATAATACGGTCCAAAATAAACGACCATCAGCTGCAGCATCAGTGGAGTGCCGCGCATGATGGAAATGTAAGTTTTCACAATTGCCTGCAAAACCTTATTCTTCGACATTCTGCCGAAGGCGATCAGAAGACCAAGGGGCAGGGAAAAGACCAGTGTCACCACAAAAATCTCTGTGCTGACCAGCATTCCTCCCGCTAATTGTGATATCATGGTATTAATCTGCATAACTTCTGCTCCTTCGTCTTCTGATTCATGTAAACTTTATTTTCCGATGGTAGTTACATCACGGCCAAACCATTTCTCAGAAATCTCTGCCATGGTGCCGTCTGCTGCCATCTCGTCCAGTGCGCCCTGAACTTTATCTCTTAACTCTTCGTTGCCCTTCTTAAAGCCAATGCCGTACTCCTCGGAAGAAAGGGTCTCATCCAGGATCACGTACTTGTCAGACTCGCCTCTCTGCTCGATCTGATAACCGGCTACGATGACATCCATTGCGATGGCATCTACACTGCCCATCTCCAGATCCATGAATGCGGTGTTGTAATCTGGGGTAGTCTGCAGGGTTCCGAAGGTTGCGCTTAACTCTGCGTTGTCCTTTAACGCTGCCTCTGCGGAAGAATCGGTCTGAACCTCAACAACCTTGCCAGCCAGATCAGCCAGAGAGCTGATGCCGGAGTCTGCTGCTACAACGAATACCTGGCTGTTGTCCATATATGGCTCACTCCAGGTGTACGCATCTTCACGTCCGTTCATGGTGAAACCATTCCAGATGCAGTCGATGGTGCCGGAGCTTAATTCCATATCCTTTGCGTCCCATGCGATCGGCTGCGGAACAAACTCAAGGCCCAGTCTGTCAGCAACTTCCTTTGCCAGCTCCAGGTCGAAGCCGGTGTACTCACCATCATCGCCAACAAAACCCATCGGCGGAAAATCCTGGTCAAAACCTACGGTAAAGGTACCGCCCAGCTCGCCAGCCTCATCTGCTGCCTCTGCGGTGGTTTCCTCTGCAGTGCTCTCTTCAGCGGAAGTCGCTGCCTCAGTTGCTGCTGCGGTGGTCTCTGCCGGTTTGCTGCCTCCGCATGCGGTCATGGATACGACCATCATACCTGCCATTGCTGCGCTTAACATTCTCTTTCTCATAATATTCCTCCTCACGAACAATACTCATTTCGCCATGACGCTTTCCTTGTACACGTTCCGCGAACACGTTACCATGGTAGCATACTAAAGTGTTTCTGTCTACCCTTTTTTCGCGAACTTAGCGCAAAACTGGAATTCTTATTACAAAAGAGCGGCTATGGCACACATTTTCTCATCATTCCCAGCCATTTACCGCCGGACTCACCAACATTCTATTTTGCTCTGCCCACTGCGCCAATTCCTTGTTTTTCCTGTTCCCGCTTCCAAACTCCTGCACGCATAAGATCACCTTTCCACACACCTTCATCACCCGAAGTGCCTCCTCATACGTTTCCTCCCGTATCACTTCATACGGCTGTTCTGAAACAACCTGCACCGCCAGTGCCTTCGCCACCGGATAGTCCAGATCATTCTCATGGAGTACTCCTGCTGCGAAAGGAATGCCCTGGCGCTGCAGCTGCCGGTAAACCGGGATTCCACTTCCGTTTCCGCCAATCACAAAGACCTCCGGCGTCCCGGCAGCTGCCGGAAGCTCCACTGATCCGTACTCCGCACAGTAGCTTCCGCCCGGAATTCCAAACAGCTCCTCCATGCACGTTTCCGTAAAAATTTCCTCCGGCGTCCCGCACTTCCAGATTTTATTTTCCCCCACGCATACAATGTAATCCGACACCTTCTGGGCCAGATCCAGTTCATGCATAGACATCAGCACCGCCACCTGCTTTTCACGCACCAGCGTCTTTAAAATAGTCAGTAGCTCCATCTTATGGCGGATGTCCAGAAATGAGGTCGGCTCATCCAGAAGAATGATCTGCGGCTGCTGGCAGATGGCCCGTGCCAGTAAAATCCGCTGTCTTTGTCCATCGCTGATCCGGGAAAAATCCCGGTCCGCCAGTTCTTTTGCGTGTACCATGTCCAGGGCATGCCACACCACCTTCCGGTCTGCTTCCGACAAGGTTCCGAAACGCCCCGTGTGGGGATAACGGCCCATGGCTGCCACATCGAAGCAGGTCATAAGCTCCGGCTGTGTCCGCTCTGTCATCATCACCGCCATCCGGCGGGCAATCTCCGTTTCCGGCCACTGCTCCCTTGGCCGTCCATCCAGGCTGACCACGCCGCCCATCGGCTTTAACTGTCCGGCAATGCTTTTTAAAATTGTGGATTTTCCCGCTCCATTGGGACCGATCAGGGTCACGATTTCTCCGCGAGAAGCATGAATGCTGATTTCCCGGATCCAGGCTTTCCCATCGTAGCCCGCCGCAAGATTTTCTGTACTTAGATAACTTTGTTTTTTCACCTCTGCGCTCCCTTCCTGCGTATCATCATCCAGATCACCACCGGCGCTCCAAATACCGCTGTCACCGAGCTGATGGAAAGCTCCGTGGGCGCGAACATCGTACGGGCAATCAGGTCACTGAACAGACAGAAGACAGCACCTCCTAAAAAGCATCCTGGAATCACAACGATTGGCTTTGCCGTACCAAAGAGCCGCTTTACGAGCTGCGGCACTGCAATCCCAACAAAGGATACCGGCCCGGCAAAGGCCGTCACACAGGCTGACAGAATGCTGGAAAGCAGGATCAGCTCTGCCCGGAACCGTTTCACATTCACGCCGAGGCTTCTGGCATATTCCTCACCGAGCTGGTATGCGCTGATGGGCTTCGCCATACAGAATGACAGCACAAACACAGGAATCACCACCGCCGTCATCACCCGCACCTGGTCCCAGGTCGTGCCGGAAAAGCTTCCCATGGACCAGTTGTGCAGATTTACAATGTTGGAATCATCCGCAAAGGTCACCACAAAATCCGTAATCGCGGAACAGATATAGCTGATCATGACACCGCATACCACCAGCACGGACATCTGCCGCACCCGCCTTGCGATCACCAGCACAAAGCCCATGGAAATCATAGATCCGGCAAAGGCCGCCAGAATCATGGCCGCGGAGCCCATAAAGAGACCTTTCCCCAGAAACAGGATCATGACCAGAGCCACCACCAGCTTGGCCCCGGAAGAAATGCCCAGCACAAACGGTCCCGCAATGGGATTTGCAAAAAAGGTCTGAAGCAGAAAACCAGATGCGGAAAGAGCTCCGCCAAGCAGTGCCGCCGCAAGAAGGCGCGGAAGCCGGATATCCCACAGAATATGAAAGGCAGTGCTCTCCCGGTCCGCCCCGGACAGAATTGCCTGTATGTCCTGAAAGGAAAGAGAAACACTCCCCACGCTGACGCTGAGTGCTGCCAGAATGACCAGCAAAAACAGTAGCAGCAAAAACGCCAGCTGGCAGCGCGCCCTTCGATTTTTCATGGTTTATCTCCTTCCCTTACCGCAGCCGGTGCAGATAATGAAGTCCTGCTTCATCCAGCATATCTTCTGAAAGCACCGCATGCATATCCAGAATCATATTTCCAAGTCCCATGGTTTCCTGGAACATATTTTTTCCGGTACACCAGACATTGCCATTCTTCACTGCCTTAAAATCAGCCAGAAGCGGATTTTTCTGTAATAGCTCATCCAGCGTCTGTAGTTCCCCGTCTATGGTGCTGTTGTAGATCAGGCAGTCTGCGTCTTTTGTCTCCGCGTAAAAAGCTTCCATCTGCATATTCATAGTAGAAAGGGCGTTCTCGTCTGCGTCCGCTGTCTGCGGCACATAGCTTCCGCCCGCCAGTTCAATCATCTTCGCCACATAGTCACCCGGCTTCCGCACATTGACTGCGCCATTGGTCGTGATATAGAAAAATGCTACTGTCTTCCCGGTGGACTTTTCTATCAGAACCGTATCCAGCTGTTCTGCCTGCTCTTTCAAAAGCTGTTCTGCCTTTTCTTCCTCATCAAACAGCACACCGTAAAGGCGGATCCACTCCATTCTTCCAAGCGGATGCGTCTCATAACTGGAGCGCTCCACAAACACCGGGATTTTTAACTGTTCTAACTGTGCTTTTACATCCGGCACATGATAGATCATGGTGGATTCCAGCGCCAGGTCACAGCCCGAAGAAAGAATCTGCTCATAATCCGGCGCGCTGTATTTGCCCGCATAGGCGAGGGTTCCTTCTTCCATGGCCTCCTTTGCGGCTTCCACATACCAGCCGGATTCCTTCGTGCCCGACAGCGTAATGCGGTCCGTCCGGTCCAGTGCCGCAATCAGATCCATAGCCGATGTCGCCGCCAGGTACACATGGTCCAGCGGCTTCTGCAAAACGGTAATAGATGCTTGAAGTCCCTCCGGCACGGCAGCTCCCTCCGGCACTACAAGATATGTGCTGTCATCCTGCACCTGGATCAGGTCATAGCCGCCAGCATAATAATCTACGGAAAACTGCTTCGCATAGGAAAGCTCCATGCTGCGCTCCGGCTGCATATCGTTCCAGACTGGCGCAGCAGACACTGCACTGCCGGACTGTCCGGAACCTGCCTGCTGCAATTCAATGTCAGAACCATTCGCACTCTGGGCTGCTGACCCAGTACCTGCTTCCGCACCCTGCGTCAGCACTTCCGCCTGGCCGGTGCCAGTCTCCGCCTTCCCGCCGCAGGCTCCAGTCCCCACCGCAAGAAGCACTGACAACGCGCCAGCCAATACCCTGCGGTACAGACACTTATTTCCACACTTTCTCATATCTGTCCTCATTCTGCCTTGATGCTTGCGGAATCAAACTGCAGAGTATATTCAATCTCATGAGGCGTACTCATGGCTGTAGTATCAGCCGATACTGCCATCTTCCGGTCAAATACCGTCACCGGAATCTCAAACATAGAAGTCTCGCCGCCCTGGTTAACCGGGAGAAATTTCTCCTCTCCCACCTTCATATAATCATAGTTCGGGCTGCTCCACACAACCGTAGCCACAGTCTTCTGATCCTTTACGGTCAGCGTTGCCGGAGATTCCACGGTCACTCGGCCGGAACCGCCCTCCATGGACACCTCTACGGTGTAAGTACCGTCGGCCAGTCCCAGACTCGCTGCGGTCACCTGGGCCGCAGCGGTCAGCGCGTCTGCCGGAAGGGAATCGGCACGGAACACCAGAACCCGGTCATACCATTTTTCCTTCTTTTTGCTGAAAGCAGCGCAGTCCAGTTCTTTGTCCAGCGCCTCCACCGGAACCATAAAATGATGGCTTCCCTCTGCATCTTCCTCGAACGGGATCATTTCATCTTCCGAAGCCTTTGCGGCCGCTTCCCCGCTTCCCATGAAAAGCTTTAAGTAACCGGTGCCGCCCATCTTCATATCGGCGGTCATCTCACCGTCCTTTACGGTCAGTTCACATTTCTCGATTTTAAACATGCTGGAGCTGGAGTCCACCTGAATCTCGTACACGCCATCCTTTAGCTCAGATCCATCCATCGGTGTCATGCCTTCTGTCCCAACGCTCTGATGCTCTGCAGTCTCGTCCTCCGCAGCTACTTCGCTGTTCTCCGCACCGTTGTCCGCATCTGTATTTGAATCGTTCTTCGTCTCTGAATCCGATGACTCCTCCGATACTGCCACCGGCTCGCCGCCCTGTGCAGGCAGTGTCTCTGCCTGATTCTTTCCACCGCAGCCTGCTGCCAGCACACTGCTCAAACATACTGCTGCCGCAATTCCATATATTTTCTTTCTCATATTTTCATCCTTATCAAAACAGGCGGCAGAATCCATCCGCCGCCCATTCTTTCTATCCTTTTTATAAATCTGATTACTTCAGGCTGTCGATTGCTGCCTGTGCATGCTCTACAAAGAGCTGCTGGATCGGCTCTAACTCGCCCAGACCGCGAACCAGACAGGTTACATCGTAACCGGCTTTTTCGAACTCGGTCTTCCAGGAACCATCCTCATCGCCTGCCATATCGTTGTTTGCATGGTCGCCTGCAACGATCATAAGCGGCTCAAGAACAACCTTCTTGTACTCGCCCTCGCCAACCTTCGCAATGACATCTTCCAGGCTCGGTGTAGCCTCTACAGTACCTACATAGTAATTCTTGTAACCCTCGGAAGCCAGCATATCCTGCATCTTTGCGTAAACTTCGTTGGAGTCAGCCTCGGTACCGTGGCCCATAAAGCAGATTGCGGTCTCGCCGTCATCATACTCTGCAGTTGCCTCGGTAATTGCCTTAATGACTGCCTTAAAATCGTCATCACTGGTTAACAGCGGCTCACCGATGGCCACTTTATCAAATGCGTCGGAATACTGCGCTATTTCATCTACCAGATCCGTGTACTCCAGACCATTCATCAGGTGAGTCGGCTGGATTACCAGGGTCTTTACCTCGTTATCAACGGCGCGCTTTAATGCCTCGCCTACGTTATCAATCTTCACATTATCTCTGGATTTTACATGATCAATGATGATCTGGCTGGTAAAGCCTCGTCTTACGGAGTAATCCGGGAATGCCTTTTCCATTGCGTTCTCGATAGCGCCAATGGTAAGACGGCGGTTATCGTTGTAGCTGGTTCCGAAGCTTACTACCATAAGCTCCTGATCTCCAATCTCATCCTGATTTCTTGCGTTGTCCATAGATGCGTCTCCAGTGTCGTAATTCTCTTCGTCTTCTTCCTCCACCTCGGTCTCTTCGGTCTCGGCTTCGGTGGTTTCCTCTGCAGCCTCAGTGGTTGTCTCCTCTGCTGTGGCTGCCTCGGTCTTCTCTGCTTTTCCCGCACAGCCTGCCATCATCGCAGCAGAAAGCGCGGTCACTGCAAATAATGCTGTCAGTGTTCTCTTTTTCATGATACATCCTCCTCTAAAATGGTATGGTACAAAGCCACCCTTACTGACACAATCGATTTTGGAATACCGGGACATACCACGAATAATGGACATGAAAAAGCCTGAGAAAATCTTTATAAAGATCATACGGCACGACCAAGTCCTCGTGGTCTGGAATGCTCCTGTACCAACAACCGGCAGGTTTCCTGGCTCGCAGCTCCCCACACATAAGATTGCCTTCCCGGTCTCCAAAAACCAGTGGCTGCCATGCCCCTCAGGCATGCGCATAATCCAGTGCTCCCTGCTTACAGTGACGAGATCGCGCAGGTCTTCCACCTGCTTCCCTTTTACCCTGAGTCTGCATCCACAAACCCCGGCACCGATTGCCCTATTTTCGATATGCATCCATCATACCATTCACCCACAGAAAAGGCAACGGAAAACCATTATTTTCTCAATTCCGCAATCCGGCGGTTTAAGGTACTTCGGGAAATAGAAAGCCTGCTGCAGATCTCCTTCTGGGTCCTTCCCGCATCCAGAAGCTCCCGGATTTTTTTCAGCTCATATTCTTTTGAGGAAATGTTTGGAAGCTCTGACGCAGAGCGCACATATCCGTCATGCAGCACAGCCATTTCCAGCTGGATATTCAGCTCATTGATCTCCATAGCCATCAGCCTCTCATAATCTGAGGGCGGTATCTCCACCGCAAGTCTGATTTTTTTGTAAATGCGGCAGTAATAATCCAGCATGTTTTCCGCATAGCGCAAAAACAGTTCCCGGTCGGTATGGACCGTGTGGACCGGTTTCAGACTCTGATCCTTCATGATCTCATACAGTCTCTGGCTGAACGCTCCCGCCTGACAGCGCTCCTCCAGATTCTGATCCGTACAGAAAATGATCCGCACCGGCTCCAGATCCCTCTGCTTTTTCCGGTTCTCAATCACCTCTGCCAGCCGTTTCTGATAGTAAATCTGCATCCGCTCCGGATAATTGATGATGATGGTTCCGTCATGGATGTTTTGCAGCAAACCATCTGCCCCAAACAGATACTCACACAGATAGTCCTGGTAAATGCTGGAGCTGTGCATGATCAGAATATCCTTCAGCTTCCGGCTGGATTCGTTGTGAATCGCCTTTGCCACCAGCTCATTAATCTCCGCATCATCGGTATTCACCAGAATGATGTTGCGGTTCTCTCTGGCATAGGTTCTGGCCCTTTTTAGCAGCTCCATATCGCAGATATTCTCCAGGAAATCAAAGGTAATATAGCTTCCGTTAGTAAACTGCACGGATTCCTTCTGGATCTCGCTGTATTTGCGGAAGGTAAACAGCATGGAGACGCCATGTTCCTGCTCATAGATTGGCTTGATGTTGATGATGCCGTAAAAATGATTCCACTCAATGGCGGCTTTCATCATCCTGCTCTTCCGCTCCTGTGCGCGAAACGTCTCCTGGACCGACTCATATGGAAACAGTTCCTGGATCCGTTTTCCCAGAAGCGGCTCTGTGATCCAGAACAGCTTCCGGAAGGACTCATTGGCAAACAGAATATTTCCATAAAAATCAGTGTAAATCAGCGCCGTGTCATTGGCATCCAGGATTCCCTTTAATTCATCATTCTTCTCTTCTATGATCCTGGAATACTGACTGTCTGTAATCTTAGAGGCAATCAGATCGGCCATGCTGTGCATGAAGGTAACCGTGGACGAAATCTTTTTAAACAGGGCTTTGCCCCGGTCCTTCGGCAGAATCAGGGCGATCACGCCTATGGTCCGGTGATCCAGTCGGATCGGCACACCCACAAAGGACTCCATCTTGCAGTTATGATACTCTGGGCACTGCCTACAGCTTTCCTTATCCCGCTTATGCTCCAGCAGCACATCCTTATTGGCGTAAAATACCTCCGCAATCAGCGAACCGATCTTAATATCCTGATACAGGGAGAAATACTGGAACGCGCTTCCGACCACGTTCATATCCGCATCCGTGATGATGACATCGGTTTCCAGGACATCCGAGATGGCTCGCGCGAAATCATCGAATTCTGTTTTTAACTCACCCTTAAACTTCATAAAAACGCACCCCATTATGCAGAAAGGTCCGGGAAACCACCTGCGCGGCTTTCCCGGACCTTCCCATGGATCTCATCCTGTTATTTTGTATACTCAGCCGCGATCTTGCGGATCAGCTCTAATCTCTCCGGAGCAATGTCAGAAGAAATGGTACAGTCAGCGCCGATTGCAACGCCCTTTGTGCCTGCCTCGTCGAGGATCTTCTTAATCTCAGCTCTTAACTCTTCCTCGGTTCCGGTGTAGAGAATGCTTCCCGCTGCGTTGTCGAAGCCACCGATTACCGGCTTATCGCCAAGAATCTTTTTGCCTTCGCCAAGGGTAATGTTCTCAGAATATACAGCCCAGTTGTAAGCTGCTACCGGGTAATCCTTATACCAGCTTAAGTTGTTGGTATATTTTCCATATCCGCAGATATGAAGGATGGTCTTATTAGAAAACTCATTGATGTAGTTTAATACATCCAGATCCAGCGGCTCTACCAGCTTCTTGTGGCCTGCGTGGGTCAGCATCTTATCCTGTACGCACTGTACGCTGTAGTAAATGCCGTCGATGGAAGTCTCCTCAAACAGCTTCTTAACCAGAATCTTGGTATCCTCAGCGATGCATCTTGCAGCCTTCTCCATAACCTCCGGGCTCTCATGGAACAGTCTTACGAATTTCTTGAAATCCTCATCGTACTCCTCGAAACGAAGTCTGATATACTGAAGCGGGGAGAAGATGTTGTAGTATTTGTATACATCATCACCGGCATGCTCGCAGATCTCTTTTACATACTCAACCTGCTTGGTGATCCACGGATGATCCGGTCCAACGGACTCTACCTTATCCAGATCCTCAACAGAAGTGATGGTCTTGCGGCATACAGACGGATGACCGAAGAAACCATCGGACATGATCTTTAAGAAATCCGGTTTTACTTCGTCGATATACTTTTTCTGCTCAGCAACTACGGTGTTGTAGATTTCCGGATCTGCTCCGCTGTAGTGGTTATGGAAAGATACGAAATGATGCCAGAAGGCAGCCGGTACTCTCTCCTCGGTCTCGTTATTTAAAAATGCGTCAATTACCGCTTTTCTATCGTCTTTCATACAATTCTCCTTCTCTTTCACCTGTCTGGAAATCCAGTGGATTCTTCCGTCATTGATGTTATTCGGAATGGAACAGTCAGCGCCCATGATGTAACCGCGGTGTCCGTTTTCCTTAATAAGCTGGTCTACAAACTTGCAGACTTCCTCTTCGCTTCCGCTGTCGATCAGGGTCTGTGGGTTATTATCAAAGCCGCCCAGAACGCACTTGCCCGGGAACAGCCTGCGGCCTTCCTCAATGGTAACGCCCTCTGTAAAGGTTGCCCAGTTGTAAGCCTTAGCCTCGTAATCCTGATACCAGCTTAAGTTGTTTTTGTGATGCGCGTATCCGCAGATATGAAGAATATTGTAATCACTCAGCTTATTTGCGGTCTCCAGCACGCCAATTTCCGTCGGGCGGATCAGGCGGTCATAGGTCTCCCGGTCATACATCTTGCTCTGAATATTCTGGACACAGTAGTAAATACCATCTAGCTTTGTTTCTGTCAGAAGCTTAGATACCAGGGTCGTGATATCTTTCTGGATCTCCATGCCGGCCTTATGAAGCTCCTCCGGGAAATGCTCTGCAAGATATACAAAGCGGTCATATTTCAGGTCATAAAAGTCCAGACGGATACGGATGACCTGCAGCGGCGCAAACACATTGTAGAATGTCATGACCTTATCACCAAACAGGTCTACCAGGCGGCGCACATGCTTTACCTGCTCCGTGATCCACGGATGATCCGGGCCGATGCTCTTGATGGCAAGAAGATCCTCCGCGGTCTCCAGGTTGTTGTTCATAACCGGCGGATATCCCATAAAGCCCTCATTCATAAGCTTCATCATATCCGGCTCAATGGTCTCAAAATAGCGTTTGTGGCCTTCTACGATCTTGTCCAGAAGCTCCGGACGCTCCAGTCCCTGGAACTGATCCTTTCCAAGTACAAAGTGATGCCAGAATCCCATCGGGATCCGGTATGTCTCTTTATTGTCCATGGCATCTTTCAGAAGCTGCCTTCTATTCTCGCTCATATATACTGCGACTCCTTACTTTTATTATTCGGTGATTTTTCCTGCTGCGTAATCCATCAGAGTAGCGATCTGGTAGGACATGGTAACAGCGCCCGGATCCAGATGACCCAGTCCACGGTTTGCCTGATAGCTTGCGCGTCCTCTGATTGCTTCCATGTTCTTGGTATTCTCTGCGCCATCCTCTGCAGCCTTCTTAACCAGCTCACATAACTCGGCAGACGGGGTTCCGTTTGCCAGGCACTCCCCATATTTCTTCACTGCAGGTGCCAGGGAATCGATCATGGTCTTGTAGCCTTCCTTTGCCTGACCTCTCGCTACGATGGCATCCAGCATTGCCTTTAATACGGTACACAGCTCTGCATCATGAAGAACCTCAATTCCCTTTAACGCCTTTGCTGCAGCAATGTAAGCACTTCCGTATAATACGCCTGAAGATCCACCGATTACAGACATCATGATCTTACCGATCTCTTTGAACTCATCAGAAAGCTCCATGGTTTCCAGACGATCAACATTTTTTACAAGATTCTCAAAGCCCATATTGATATTGGTCCAGTGATCTCCATCACCGGTCACACTATCCAGCTCAGTAATATAATCACCTTTCGAATGGATCAGCTCATATGCCAGTTTAATATACTCTGTATAGTCTTTTGCAGTTAAAGTAAACATTGTTTATTTCCTCCCTCAGATTTTCAGCGCCGGGGTATCACACGGAGCATCCAGCAGTTCTTTCAGTTCATCGTCCAGTTTCATCAGGGTAACAGATGCACCGGTCATATCAATAGCGGTGCAGTAGTTTCCTACGAAGGTACGGTATGCCTTGATTCCCTTTTCCTCCAGGATCTTCTGTACCTCCAGATTCAGGATGTAAAGCTCCATTAACGGGGTACCGCCAAGGCCATTTACCAGAACTGCAACTTCGCTGCCGGAATAATCATAATCATCCAGAATGCGTCCTACCAGAATCTCTGCGATTTCCTTTGCGCTCTTGATCTTGGTAGTCTCAACGCCCTGCTCACCATGGATTCCCATGCCGATCTCGATCTCGTCGTCTGCGATCTGAAAACCAGGCTTTCCAACTGCCGGAAGAATGCACGGTGTCATGGCAACACCCATGGTACGGATATTGCGGACTGCCTTTTCTGCTGCTGCCTTTACCTCTGCGAGGCTTGCCCCCTGCTCTGCCTTTGCACCTGCGATCTTATGTACAAAGACGGTTCCTGCGATACCTCTTCTGCCTGTTCCCTCTTCTCTGTCCGGAACTGCAACGTCATCCTTTACGATAACCTGGGCAACCTCAATATCGTCCATCTCTGCAAGATCTGCAGAAAGGCCAAAGTTCATAATATCACCGGAGTAGTTTTTGATTACCATCAGTACGCCTTTTCCGCAGGAAACCTGCTCAATGGCACTGCCGATACGGTCCGGGCTCGGAGAAGAGAATACATTTCCGGAAATTGCTGCATCCAGCATACCTTTTCCTACAAAGCCTGCGTGCAGCGGCTCATGGCCTGCTCCGCCTCCGGAGATCACTGCCACCTTATCCGTCTTTTTCTCTTTTCTGCTGATGACCTCCATCTTCGGAGTGTAAACCAGCTTATCCGGATAAGCTGCCTGCATTCCCATCAGTGCCTCACTTACTACATCAGTCGGATTGTTGATAATCTTTTTCATAACATACATCCTTTCATAGTTTTATGCCATACCGAGATAAGCTTTCTTTACCATCGGATTGTTTGCAATGTCACTGGCTTTGCCAGACATACTTACGAGACCATTCTCCAATACATAGGCTCTCTGCGAAACCTGAAGCGCCATATTTGCGTTCTGCTCGATCAGAAGAACCGTAACCCCCTGCTTGTTGATCTTTTCGATCATGCCGAAGATCATCTCTACGAAGTTCGGAGCAAGTCCTAAGGACGGCTCGTCAAGCAGGATCATCTTCGGGTTTGACATCAGTGCCCTTCCTACAGCCAGCATCTGCTGCTCACCACCAGATAAGGTACCGGCCTGCTGCGTGATACGTTCTTTCAGACGCGGGAATAATTCATAAACCCTTTCGTAGGATTCTTTAATCTTGTTCTCGTCTTTTACAACAAATGCACCAATACGCAGGTTTTCTTCTACGGTAAGCTCTGGGAACACCTCACGTCCCTCTGGAGAAATACCGATTCCTTCTTTTGTCATTGCATGTGCAGGTACATGCGTAATATCTTTTCCATCAAATGTAATCGTACCGCTGCTCGATTTTACGATGCCAACGATAGAATTTACAAGCGTTGTTTTTCCGGCGCCGTTACTGCCGATCAGGCAGACGATCTCTCCCTCATTTACTTCCAGGCTGATTCCCTTTAAGGCGTGGATCGCGCCGTAGTTGGTGTGCAGATCCTCAATTTTTAGCAGCATTATTCGAACCTCCCAGATATACGTCGATAACCTTCTGATTCTTTGCGATCTCTTCCGGAAGTCCTTCCGCGATCGGTTTTCCATGATCAATTACATAAATACGGTCTGAAATATTCATAACTACACTCATATCATGCTCGATCATAAGAACAGTGTAACCCGTTTTCTTTAAGAATCTGATGAACTCCATCAATTCGTGGGACTCCTGCGGGTTCATTCCTGCTGCCGGCTCATCTAGCAGGATCAGCTTTGCGCCGGTAGCGATCGCACGGGCAATCTCCAGTTTTCTCTGATCACCATATGGCAGGTTTGATGCATAATCATCTTTTCTATCGTACAGTCCTACTTCCCGCAGAACCTTCAATGCATCATAGGTAATTGCATCTTCCTCTTCTCTGAATTTCTTTGTTCTGAAAATGGAAGAAGCCAAGTCATATTTTGTTTTGATATGTGCACCAACCAGTACATTTTCGATTACTCTCATATCCGAGAAAAGGCGAATGTTCTGGAATGTTCTGGAAATACCTTTTTTTACAATATCTCTCGGGTTAATACTCTGAATTTCCTCACCCTTGAACTTGATCGTGCCCTCATCAACTTTATAAACTCCGGTCAGCATGTTGAATACGGTCGTTTTTCCTGCTCCGTTCGGTCCGATAATACTGATGACTTCTCCCTCGTGAACCTTGAAGCTTACATTTTCCACCGCAACAATGCCGCCGAATCGTTTCGTTATTCCATTGACCTCTAATAACAAATCTTCTCTAGCCATTGTGCCTCCATCCGTTACCAACTCGTTCTTTTACGCGTTTACCTCTTCTCCGTTTATCTTCGCCTGAACCTTTTTGGATAATTTATAAGGTAAGGAAGATTTCCAGCCCAGCAATCCTTCCGGACGGAAACGCATCATCAGGACTAAGATAACTCCATAAAGAACGAAACGGTATTTCATAAGGCTTCTGGAAACCTCCGGGAAAGCAACCAGAACGATTGCTCCTACATACATACCTCTGAGAGTTCCCATACCGCCTAAAATAACGATACTTAAAATCAGGGTTGAAACATCAAAGTTAAATGTATTCGGATCGATGTAACCGATCAGGGAAGAATACAATGCTCCGCCCAGTGCACAGATCATGGCAGAAACAACAAATGCCAGGATCTTGTATTTTGTGATATTGATTCCCATCATGGTGCTGGCCATCTCATCCGTCTTGATTGCTCTGAGCGCTCTTCCGGTCTTAGACTGGATCAGCGATTTACAGAACAGGGAGATCAGCACGATCATGATCAGAATCAGGAAATACATACCATTGTTTGCCACAGTCAGCTTGATTCCGAAAATCTGCGGCTTCGGGATATTTTTAACGCCCAGTGTACCATTCGTTACATCCTGCCAGTTCATCAGAACCATTTTGACGATTTCACCAAATCCCAGGGTAATGATAGAAAGGTAAGTTCCTGTTACACGTAAGGTAGGCAGTCCAACTAATACGCCGATCACTGCAGCTACCAACATACCTGCCAGCATAGCCGGGAAGAAGGACCATCCCAACGTTACAGCCAGAAGAGAGGCTGTATAGGCACCGATTGCAACAAAGCCTGCATGTCCCAGAGATACCAGTCCGGTATATCCGGTCAGGATATTCAGACCAAGTCCCAGAATGGCATAGCATCCGATTTTCGCAACAACAGTCAGAAAATACTGGTTCTTTACCACAAACGGCAGCGCAATAAGAATGACAGCCAGAACTCCCCAAAGGATTTTTGCATTCTTCGAAGTAAACTGTTCAAACGAAGAAAGCAGTGTATTATTATCTTTTTTCATCTCTATCCTCCAAGTTTCGTCACTGTGTCTTATACCTTAGTGATGCCCTTCTTACCGAACAATCCGTTCGGACGAATGATCAGCACCAGGATCAAAATGATAAATGCTACAGAGTCGCGGTAAGTAGAACCAAAGAAGGTAACTGCCATACACTCAGAAACACCGATGATCAGACCGCCAAGGATTGCACCCGGCAGACTTCCGATACCTCCAAGAACTGCAGCCGCGAATGCCTTTAAGCCGGCCATAAATCCCATGTTCGGGTAAACGATCTCATAATAACCGCCAACCAGAGCACCTGCAAGGGTTGCAGACACACCTGCAAGGAAGAATGTAAAGCTGATAACAAAGTTAACGTCAATACCCATCATTTTTGCAGCTTTTGCGTTCTGCTGACTGGCTCTCATAGCCAGACCAATCTTGGTTTTAAATACGATAAATACCAGAATCAGCATCAGAACAACAGAAACCACACACATCATAACCTGGGTCAGAGTAATGGAAACTTTGCCAAGCTTGATCATGCCGTAACCAAAAATGTTCGGGAAGTTTCTTTTTTCTGAACCGATAAATACAATCAGAAGGTTGGTGATAATGTTGGAAATACCGATCGTGGTAATCAGAGATGCGATAGGCGGTGAGCCTTTTTTACGAAGAGGTTCCAGTGCGATTTTATCAATCATGATGCCTAACGCACCAGTTACTAACATACTTAAGAGAATCCCCGGTACAATGCCGAATTTCATGCTGACAATGAATACCATTGCAATTTCCGCGCCGAACGCATAAATGGAACCATGTGAGAAATTGACCAGTCGAAGGATTCCGAATACGAGCGAATAGCCAACTGCTATTAACGCATATCCCATTCCCAGGGCTAAACCATTAAAAACCTGTTGAGCAAGCATTGTGGCTCCTTTCAAAGATAGCGGGAGCCGGAAAGCACGCTTTCCGGCTCCCTTGTATATACTTACATGGATTGTCGTTTTTATTTACTGCATCTTAACAAACTTGCCATCTTCGATAACAACTTTTACGAATGCCTTATCTACATCACCGTTGGAGTCAAACTTGGTCTGACCGGTAACACCAGGATAATCAACGTTGTAAAGTGCGTCTTTTACTTTAGCAGACTCAGTAGTACCTGCATCCTCGATTGCGGTAAGCAGCATACCTACGGAATCGTATGCCTGAGAGGTCAGTGCAGACGGTGCGCTGCCGTAAACGTCGGTGTACTGTTTTACATATGCCTGGATCTCAGGATCATCGGAATCTGCGAAGAAGATAACCGGGAAACGTACGCCATTTACTGCGCTGCCGCCAAGCTCAAGGAGCTGCTGGCTGTAAGCGTTAGAGAAAGCGATGATTGCTACATCCGGGTTAACCTGCTTATACTGCTTTGCAACCGGTGCTACCAGGTTGTACATACCACAGCAGATAACTGCCTCTGCGCCAGCTTCGTTCAGCTTTGCGATTGCTGCGGAGTAGTCATCAGAACCCTCCATAACTTCCTCGTGAGCTACAACCTTAACACCCTTATCACTCATACCATCAATGATGTCGGTGATGATCTTGGAGGTATTGGTTCCCCAGTCAGTCATAATGGAAATGATACCAATATTTTTCTTTCCAAGGTCATTCACTGCAATGTCAACACTCGCACCACCCTCTTTAGAAATAACGGTGTTGTTTCTGAAAATATAATCACCGATAGAGGAATAATCCGGATGGGAAGAGGACGGGGAAATTTCGATCACGCCGTTCTCCTGATAGATCGGAGCTGCTGTCATACATACGCCGGAAGCGAAATGTCCGATCACACCTGCGATGTTATCTTTGTCAGATACGATCTTCTGTGCGATGGTGGTTGCTTCCTCTGAGGTGTTCTTATCGTCGTACTCTACGATCTGAACCTCTCTGCCAAGGCATCCGCCGTTATCGTTCCACTTCTGGGCCATAAGCTTTGCTGCGTTTGCGAAGCCGATACCATACTCAGAGTTATCTCCAGTCATCGGTGCTGCGACTGCAATGGTGATCGGGTTGGAAGTATCCAGATCACTGCTGCCGCCCTCTGCTGCTGCAGAAGTATCGGCTGCTGCATCCTTCTGTGCTGCAGTGGTTTCCGGGGTGCTGCTGCTCTGTGAACCGCCGGAGCAGGCTGTTGTCAGCGCCATAGCTGCCGCGAGTGTCAGTGAGACTGCAAGATTTCTTTTCTTCATACTTTGTTCCTCCTTATTTTATGGATCACGTTGTCCAAATTTTCATTTTCGATGTTTTAATTTTACAATTTCGCATCAATAATGTCAATATTATTTGTGCATTTTGTTCAGCTTCGTGGTTTCTGCATGGTTTTCATTTGTTTTATTTGCATGATTTATTGCATTCTCACAAAGTCTTTTCATATGTTTGTGTCATTTTGAGACACTGTGGATCATGGGCTCGCAAATTAAGGCGGCAATTCTTCAATAAACGTTCCTCCTGTCATAAAAATCCTGTTATTATGAAAAAACCGCCATGCTCCCGTTTCCAGAAACATGACGGCATTGTCTCCTCGCTGCAGTTTTTAATTATGTCAGACAAATTAAATTTCATCGTTATATCTTTTATACATCATTTATTTTTTTCTGTCAAGAACTCGAGAGGTAAATTATTATCTTTCTATTTACCTACTGATTTACAGGTTTTTGTCTCTGAAACTGGTCCTGCTGTTTCCGGCATCCGCGCCAGTTTTCTGATATACGGAATAACCATTGCTGCCGCAACCATCAGTGATGTTACTTCAGCCACGGGAGTTGCCCAGGCCACACCGCGGATCCCGATTAAATGGTTAAGCAAAATCATAAATGGCACATCCACCGTTCCTTTACGCAGCATGGAAAGAATGATTGGCTGTCTCTTTTTTCCAGTGGCCTGAAACACAGTCAGCGCAAAGAACGTCATGGTCGTCATGGGACTGGCGGAACAGATGATGCGCAGGAACCGGCAGCCATATGCCACCGTCTCGCTGTTGTTGATAAACAGCCTGCTCACAGCGGGAGCCTGTGTATACAAAAGCACTGCAATGGCCAGTGCCACAGCAAGACTGAACACAAACAGAGTACGGATTGCGTCCAGCATGCGCTTTTTGTTGCCAGAAGTATAGTTATAACCAATGAGCGGCAGTGTTCCCTGGGTAATACCCTGCCCCACGGCAAACGCCAGCATATTGAGTTTCTTTGCAATTCCCATTCCGGCCACAGCCACATTGGAATAGCCGGCAATAATATGGTTGAGTACCATATTGGAAACCGTACCCATCATGGAAATAAGGAAGCTCGGCATTCCCACGCTGATGACCTCTGCCGGAATGTGTTCTCCCAGCGTATACATTCCCGGAGAAAGCGTCAGCACGCTGACACCACGCATTTTCCAGATAAATGCCAGGAAATAAATCATTGCGGTTGCGTTGGAAATCAGTGTTGCAACCGCCGCTCCGGTGATCTGCAGATGCAGTCCGTAAATAAACAGTGGATCTAGCACCATGTTCAGAATACCGCCAAATGCCACGCCCAAACTTGCCTGCCTGGAATATCCTTCTGACCGAATCAGATGAGCCAGCGCCGGATTCATGACCGTTGGCAGCGCGCCAAGACCGATCGTCCAGAATAAATAGGAAGACGCCATGTCACAGGTTTCCTCATTGGCTCCGAGAACCGGCAAAAGTACCGGTCTTCCAGCCAGAACCATCAGACCATACAAAACAGAAACCGCAGCGGCTGTCCAGATACAGAATGCACCGCAGCGCGATGCCTTTTCCCGTTCTCCCCCGCCCAAAAAGCGCGAGATCAGGCTTGCCCCACCTACGCCAAACAGATTGGAAAGTGCTGTCATAAACATAAACAGCGGCATCGCCAGCGTTGCCGCTGCCACCTGCTTCGGATCCCCCAGCTGGCCAATAAAAAAGGTGTCAGCCATATTATAAATGATGGTAATAATCTGGCTCACCACAGTCGGTACAGCCAGCGTCAGAATTGCCTGTGCCACCGGCATACTGCGAAACAGTTCCTCATTATTTTTGCCTTTTCCCATATTAAGAGCACCTCTTTTCTCCCTGTTTCAGGCTGTCTATGTAACACTGCACCGCAAAATGGAAGCTGCCATCCACCTCTGCCGGATAGTGGGAAAAGAATCCCTGCTCCTCCTGCGACACAAATCCATGAACAATGGCCCGGAACAGTCTCCGGTAATGAATGCTTTCCTCTTCTTTCAAATTGAAATCTTCCAGCACCTTTTTTATCGGATCCGTAAATAAAACTGCCGCATCATCCAGAAGCCGGTTATCTTTTGCCGCCATATTCATGATCAGCCAGTAAAGTTCCCGGTGCTCCTTCGCAAAACTGCGGTACGTTTCTGCCAGAAACCGCACGGCCTCTTCGCCATGCCATCCCTCGATTGCCTGCATCTCTGCCTCTTTCTGAAGGCACATTCCATACCGGCAGACCTCTGACAGAAGTGTCTCCATGTTTTCCACATGATTATAGAGGGATGCTGTTTTTATCCCCAGCTGATCTGCCAGAAGCCGCATGGAAAATGCATCTCTGCCCTGCTGCTCAATCAGCTCCACCGCTGCCTTTACTACCGCGTCCGGACTTAGTCCTTTGTGAGCCATATTCATTTCCCTCCCAAAAACTAATAATATTAGTTTTATTGTAGACTAATGTTATTAGTTTTGTCAAGATTTTAGCTTCCTTTCTGCCATATTTTCCCAGCTCACATGATTCTCTTAACTCCTGTTTTCCCGGCACACAAAAACGCCCCGGACACGTTTTATATCGTGTCCGGGGCGTTCCCCTGCATTTTATCTTATTTTCCGTAGTAAGCTCTTAAGTACATCTCCTTGATCTCGCTCATAAGCGGGTATCTCGGGTTTGCGCCGGTGCACTGGTCATCAAATGCCTGCTCTACCATAGCATCCAGAGTATCCAGGAAGTATTTCTCATCTACACCGTACTCAGCAATGGTCTTCTTTACGCCGACTGCAGCTTTCAGCTCTTCAATCTTATCGATGAGTTTCTTCACAGCTTCCTCATCGTTCTTCGCCTGAATGCCTACAAAACGCGCACACTCTGCGTAGCGGGCCATGGTGTGCGGATACTGATACTGGGAGAAGGTTCCCATCTTTCTCGGGCATTCAGCAGAGTTGTACTCTACTACCAGAGAGATCAGCAGCGCGTTTGCGATGCCGTGCGGCAGATGATGGAATGCGCCAAGCTTATGCGCCATGGAGTGGCAGACACCCAGGAATGCGTTTGCGAATGCCATACCAGCCATGCAGGAGGCGTCAGCCATCTTGCTTCTTGCCTCTACGTCGCTGCCATCATTGTATGCGGTCGGCAGATACTCGAATACATTCTTCATAGCCTTTAATGCAAGACCGTCAGTATAATCGGTTGCCATAACGGAAGCATATGCCTCCAGTGCATGAGTCAGAACATCCACACCTGATGCACTGGTCAATCCCTTCGGCTGGCTCATCATATTATCGGTATCTACGATGGACATGTTCGGAAGCAGCTGATAATCTGCTAACGGATACTTCACGCCAGTCTCCTGATCGGTGATAACCGCGAACGGAGTTACCTCGGAACCGGTACCGGAGGAAGTTGGGATTGCTACGAAATAAGCTTTCTCGCCCATCTTCGGGAAGGTGTAAACACGTTTCCGGATATCGATAAAGCGCATTGCCATGCCCTGGAAATCTACTTCCGGATGCTCGTACATTACCCACATGATCTTGCCTGCATCCATTGCAGAACCACCGCCCAGTGCGATGATCACATCCGGCTGGAATGCAGTCATAGCCTTAGCACCCTCAATGGCATTTGCCAGGGTCGGATCCGGCTGTACATTGGAAAAGCACTGGTACACAATGCCCATCTCATCCAGCTTGTCAGTAATCGGTTTTGTATAGCCATTCATGTACAGGAAGGAGTCAGTTACGATAAATGCTCTCTTCTTGCCCATAACATCTTTCAGCTCACTCAAAGCTACCGGCATGCAGCCTTTCTTAAAATATACCTTCTCCGGTGCGCGGAACCACAGCATGTTTTCTCTCCTCTCAGCAACAGTCTTAATGTTCAGCAGGTGTTTCACGCCTACGTTCTCAGAAACAGAGTTGCCGCCCCAGGAGCCGCATCCCAGTGTCAGGGACGGAAGCAGCTTGAAGTTATACAGATCGCCGATACCACCCTGGGAAGACGGGGTATTGATCAGGATACGGCAGGTCTTCATAGCTGCTGCGTGCTTTGCCATCTTCTCTTTCTCATTCAGATTAATATAGAGGGAAGAGGTGTGGCCGTAGCCGCCGTCTGCAACCAGACGCTCTGCCTTTGCAAGAGCCTCATCAAAGGTCTGAGCCTTATACATAGCCAGAACCGGTGACAGCTTCTCATGCGCGAACTCTTCACTGATATCTACAGACTCAACCTCACCGATCAGGATCTTGGTGTCCTCCGGTACTTCCACGCCAGCCATCTTCGCAATCTTGTATGCGCTCTGACCTACGATTTTCGCATTCAGGGAACCGTTGATGAGGATAGTCTTTCTTACTTTCTCAATCTCATCCGGCTTTAAGAAATAGCAGCCGCGGTATACGAACTCTTTCTTTACTGCCTCGTAAACCGGTGCAAGAACCGTTACAGACTGCTCAGATGCACAGATCATGCCATTATCAAAGGTCTTGGAATGGATGATGGAATTGACAGCCAGCTTAATATCTGCGGTATCATCAATAATAGCCGGAGTATTTCCTGCGCCTACGCCCAGTGCCGGTTTGCCGGAAGAATATGCTGCCTTTACCATGCCCGGGCCGCCGGTTGCCAGGATGATATCTGCATCCTTCATAACGGTGTTGGTCAGTTCCAGGGACGGAACATCAATCCAGCCGATGATGCCCTCCGGTGCGCCAGCCTTCACTGCTGCATCCAGAACAACCTTTGCTGCTGCAATGGTGCAGGCCTTTGCACGCGGATGCGGGGAAATGATAATGGCGTTTCTGGTCTTTAAGCAGATCAGGGTTTTAAAGATTGCGGTGGAGGTCGGGTTGGTCGTTGGGATAACAGCGGCAACCAGGCCTATCGGCTCTGCAATCTTCTTGATGCCGTAAGCTTTATCTTCCTCAATTACGCCGCAGGTTTTCATGTCTTTGTATGCATTGTGAATATGCTCTGCTGCGTAGTTGTTCTTGATGACTTTGTCTTCTACAACACCCATGCCAGTCTCTTCCACTGCCATTTTTGCTAACGGGATACGCATCTGGTTTGCTGCGATTGCAGCCGCATGGAAAATCTTATCAACCTGCTCCTGGGTATAGGTAGCAAATACTTTCTGTGCCTCACGCATAGCGGCCATCTTAGTTTCCAGTGCCTCTACGCTGTCGATGATTTCCGGAACTACTGTCATCTCTTTCTTTGCCATGTTTTCTTATCCTCCAACAATCTTGAAATCGGGTTTATAAATTTCTTAATTTAATTGATATTTCTTTAACAATGGAATCTGTTAGTATTATACCACTCGTTAAATAATTGTCAATATTTTTATTCCTATTTTATGCTCTTTTTTTCATACATGACATTGTATACAAAATGCGCGCTAAATTCGAGGAGATGCCACCGGCATCTCCTCAATATACACCATAACAAAAACAGACGGACAGAACCGGATGATTGTGTTCATCCTGCCACTGTCCGCCTGTTTCTGCGTGTCTCTTTTTCGTTTTTATCTCAGTATCGCTTATATTTTCTGTGTTTTGCTATCATTTTCACATTGTGAAAATAGCAACAAAATTTTCTTATACTTCTGGCTTTCTCTCTTTGTAACCCAGAGCCTGCTCCAGGGCTTCCTTCTCTTCTGCTCCAAGCAGCACTTCCGTTTCTCCCCGCTCTACATCTTTCAGATACAGATAACAGCCTTCCCGGCTGTGAACAGAGTTCAATACAAAACCGGTATTGGTATAATCCAGAAGTGCCAGTGCAAAACTCAAGTTTCCACCCATTCCTTTAAACGCATTGTACTTCACAATTCCGATTTTCTGGAATGCAGCACGGCTGTTTTTGTTGGCTGTACGGATTGAATCCTTATTGTAACGGTCCTGGGACTGCAGATCAATGATGGCATTCATCTGATCTACAATCATATTTTCCATGGTTTCCGCGTCTTTTCCTCTCATAAAGAGGTCATATCGGCGGTAAAGTTTTCTCATATTGATCAGGCAGAGCACTGTCACAACCAGTAATATCAGGGTAAGAACCGCCGATGCAATCAAAAGATACACCGGATCAAACCCAAGATTATTTAAAATACTTCCTTCCATATTAATGCATTCCTGTCCTTCCATTTTCAGACTATACCGGCTGAATAGATTCAATCAATTCTACAAGACGCTCCAGCTCTGCCTCGGAGTAATACTCAATTTCAATTTTACCCTTGGACTTATCCTTTCGGCTGATGTTGACCTTGGTTCCCATAACCGTTTTCATGCGGTTTTCCATATCCTGAAATACCAGCTCCACAGCCTCATCCACTGGTGTTTTTTTCTTTTCCTTCTTTTCTTTTCCCAGAAGTTTGACTGCTTTTTCTACCTCGCGAACACTCATGCGCTCCTGTTCAACCTTCTTCGCCAGATCTATCTGCTGAGATGGATCCGTCACAGCCAGAAGTGCTCTTGCATGTCCGCTGGTAATGCGTCCCTCTATCAGCATCTGCTGGACCTCAGGAGCAAGGTTTAAAAGACGCATACAGTTGGTGATCGTGGTACGGTTTTTGGAAACGCGCTCCGCAATCTCCTCCTGTTTCAGAGAAAATTCCTGCATCAGCCGCTGATAAGCCAGGGCTTCCTCAATCGGATTCAAATCTTCCCGCTGTACATTCTCAATCAATGCTATTTCCATGGCCTGCTGCGGACTGTACTCCCGGATTACTACCGGAACGGTCTTTAAGCCAGCCAGCTTTGCCGCTCTCCATCTGCGCTCACCAGCAATGATCTCATAGCTTTCGCCCCTTTTTTGAACCAGAAGTGGCTGCAGCACGCCATATTTTTGAATGGAATCTGCCAGTTCTTCCAACTGTGCCTCATCAAATGCCTTACGTGGCTGATCTCGATTGGGTTCAATTTCCGATACTTTGAGTTCCAACTCAGTCTGTGCCGGCGCTTCCTGTTCCGGCTCTACACCAAGCATCGACACGGATTTTGCGCTTTCCTGTGCTTTCTGATTCAGATTTGCGTTTTGTACTTTTCCAGCCTCAGATTCAGATTTTTTCTCATTCTTTTTCTGTGTTCTTGCGCTGTTTTTCTCGACTATCCGATCGGCACCATTTGCCTTTTTTCTATCAGCTGCCTTTTCCTCCGCAATTACCTCTTCTATTGTATCCTCGCCGAACAATGCGCCGAGTCCTCGTCCTAATCCTCTCTTTGTTCCTGCCATTTCTATTCTTCCCCTCTGCCAATTACTTCTGCTGCCAGCATTCGATAACTTTCTGCGCCCGTTGAACGCGTATCATAAATATTAATCGGTTTTCCGTGGCTTGGTGCCTCAGCGAGCCTTACATTTCTTGGAATAATAGTTTTGTAAATATTCTTATTTAAATGTGCTTTTACGTTTTCAACCACCTGCAGAGACAAATTAGTTCTCGCATCGTACATGGTAAATACAACGCCTTCCAGCTCCAGCTTCGGATTCAGTTTTTTCTTTACCAGTTCCACCGTCTGAAGAATCTGACTCAATCCCTCCAGAGCATAATACTCACACTGGATCGGTACCAGAACCGTATCCGCCGCTGTCAGCGCATTGATTGTAAGCAAGCTCAGGGATGGTGGGCAGTCAATGATAATGTAATCATAATCTCCTTCTATCTTTTCCAGCTCTGTTTTCAGCAAAGATTCTTTATTCGGAACATCAAGCAGTTCAATTTCCGCACCGGCAAGATTTACATCTGATGGAAGCACATCCAGATTTTCCTGCACTTCCCTGATAACGCACTCTTCCAGCGTACACTCTCCAATCAGCAGCTCATATACAGTTTTATCCATATAACCTTTTTCAAAGCCCAATCCACTGGTTGCATTTCCCTGTGGATCAAAATCGACTGCCAGAACCTTCTGTCCTGCTTCAGCCAGACATGCTGATAAATTGATTGCTGTCGTGGTCTTTCCCACGCCACCCTTCTGATTTGCAATTGCGATGATTCTTCCCATAGTATCGTCCTTTATCATTCTGATTTTGTAACTATTCAGTACCTCTTTATACTAATCTTATTTTAGCAATAAAATTAGTATAGCACACTTTTTTTGCTTTTCCTATTCTTTGTCATAAAATGTATGTGTAAAAATGCACTTTTTATAATTTTTCATGTTTCACGTGAAACATAGCTGCTGTTCACGCGTTGCGCAAACAGCAACGGATTTTATCGATGCTTCGCATTCCAAATCGGAAAAATCTGCTGCCATCACAATGTCATACGACATTTTCAGTTCAGAAAATACCTACTCGCGTATAGTAACTATCTTGCATCTTTTGTAAAATAATACTATACTAAACATATGCAAAACGCATATCTTCGCAAGGCAAAAAAGGAGGTACTATGAAAGCCAAAAACAAATTACTCACGCTCCTTATTCTTTCTGCCAGCGCTGCCGTTACTACTGCAGCAATTAACAAAGCAATTCAGGTTTCTGCCATTTCTAAAAATCTTCTGGCTGAACCAGAACCACTTTGTTTCAAATGGCGTCTTGGCAATGTTCACTATACAAAAGAAGGAACTGGAAAACCGCTTCTACTGATTCACGACTTGGATACTATATCATCCGGTCATGAGTGGAAACAGCTCATTCCGCTTCTCCGTGATGAATACACCATTTACACTATCGACCTGTTGGGATTTGGACGTTCCGAGAAAGCGAATATGACATACACCAATTTTCTGTATGTGCAAATGATCTCCGATTTTATTAAATCTGAAATCGGCCATCGCACCAGTATCATTACCTCCGGTGAGGCTGCTTCTATCCCACTGATGGCATGTGCAAATAATCCAGATTTGTTTGATCAGATTATGGCAATTAATCCACGCAGTCTTTTGGATTTCAGCTCCATTCCTGGTAAGACTGCTAAAATGTACAAATGTATTATTGAGTTTCCAATCCTTGGCACACTTCTGTATCATATCGCAAGCAGCAAAAAAATGATTCTGGAAGAACTTGTCACAAAGAAATTTTTTAATCCATATTCCGTGAAATCCAGTTATGTGGACGCATGTTATGAAGCTTCTCATCTCGGTGCTTCTCCTAAATCCACTTTTGCAAGCATCCGCTGCAATTACACAAAATGTAATCTGGTCAATGCTCTGAAAAAAATAGATAACAGCATTTATCTTCTTGGCGGAGCTGGTGTGGAAAATATCGAAGACCGATTAAACGAATACAAGGATTATAATTCTTCTATTGAAACCGTTCTTGTGCCCAAAACAAAAGAACTACCTCATTTAGAACAACCAGAAAAAATTGCAGAACTTATAAAAACTTATTTCTGCTAATTATAATTTATTGTAACTTTCATACGGTCAATACATTTCATTCACTATACTGACTGTAATGAAAATATAGAACAGCAAAGAAAATGTTTCACGTGAAACATGAATTTTATTTTGTAAAGAAAAGGAGAACTTTATTTATGATTCAGTTCAATCACTTTAACTTCAACGTTTTAGATCTGGAAAAAAGTCTGAAATTCTACAAAGACACGCTGAACCTGGAACCGGTTCGCGAAAAGAATGCTGCAGATGGATCTTTCAAACTGGTCTATCTCGGTGACGGCAGCAGTAACTTCACCCTGGAACTCACCTGGCTCCGTGACCGCAACGAACCATATAATCTCGGTGAATGCGAATTTCATCTTGCTTTCGTAACCGATGAATACGAAAAGCTTCATGAACAGCATAAAAAGCAGGGTGTTATCTGCTACGAGAACGAGGCCATGGGAATCTACTTCATTTCCGATCCCGACGGATACTGGATTGAAATTGTGCCAGTCAAATAAAAATTTAAATCATGTTCACGAAAGGTCCGAAGCAGGCCGGGGCGGTAGCCCGCTGCACAAAATATAAGTGCTGTGTTCGGACGATGTGGCTGACAGCCGTTTGCGGATAGTCGGACTGACCGTCCGCCTCCCGAAAACGTCAGTCACCACATAGCCGGACACATTGCACTTTTATTTATGCTACGCGAGCTACCGTCCCGGCCTGCTTCTGCTTTCCTGCTATTCTACGGTAATAAAAAACACAGCCAGAATGGTACTGGCAAAAAGCTGAAATTCCCGGCTTTTTATCAATACCGTTCTGGCTGATTTTATTTTCTCTTAGCGGAGCCAATACAGCAGAAGCCGGTTATCCCGGCATTCCGCGGAGCATAAATATGGGTATACGTGTCCGGCTATGCAGCGACTGGTGTTTGAGACAGGCGGACGATTAGTCTGACTATCCGCAAACATCTGTCAGCTGCATCGTCCGAACACAATACCCATATTTTGCGCAGTGGTATGCCGGGATTACCGGTTTCGGACCTGTAGTGGGTTCTGTCTCTATATTGCTTTTTACTTCCCTATCGGTTCCTTCGACGGCATCCCTGCTTTTCTTGGATATTTCTTTGCCGTCTTCGCAATCTTATCGATCACCACCAGTGACCGGTCTGCATCGGCTCCGGTCAGTTCGAAGCGGATGACATCTGCAACACTTCCTCCCAAGCTCTCAATTGCCTTTGTTCCCTGCTCCAGTTCCTCGTCAATCTTACCAGACTTATAAGGAATAAACGCACCGCCCACCTTTACAAACGGCAGGCAATATTCAGAAAGTGTTGCGGCATTGGCCACGGCACGGGATACGCAGTAATCATACTGTTCCCGATATTTTGCATCCCGTCCAAAATCCTCTGCTCTTCCATGAATCGTTTCTATATTCTGAAGTCCCAGCTGACTGATCACTTCATTCAGAAATTTGATTCGCTTGTTCAGAGAATCCAGCAGCGTGATTTTCAAATTCGGAAATGCAATTTTTAATGGAAGTCCCGGGAAACCTGCGCCGGTTCCTACATCAATTGCCGATGCTCTTCTTCCGTCCTGAAGCGGCACTGCCTTCACCAAAGCCAGACTGTCAATAAAGTGCTTGCTTACTACTTCTTCCAGTTCTGTGATTCCAGTCAGATTCATAACCTTATTCCATTCAACCAGCAGCTCATAGTAACGGTAAAACTGCTCCATCTGCTTCTCCGACAACACGATCCCCAGTTCCCGGGTCCCCTCCGTCATCTTATCCACAAAAACCTGTTCCATAATTCCTCCTACGTGGAAAATTCAATTTTATCTTGCTTTTAAACCCTAAGCCAGAAACAACCAGGACTGCCGCAAACATAATTTCAGTAGTTTTGGAATATCAGTTGTACACATCTTGAACACACGTGTCCGAATGTAGCGGATGCAGTCCGATGCAGGCGGACACGTGCTGTGAGAGCAAGCGAACAACGATATCCAAAACGGAGGAAACTATGTTTGTGGCAGTCCGTTTCTTATGATATTACTTTGAATGCCGCATCTGCTCCAGGTGTACCAGCAGCACGGAAATATCTGCAGGTGATACACCGGAAATACGGGATGCCTGTCCAATAGACACCGGCTTATACAAATTCAGCTTCTGCACTGCCTCGCGCCGCAGGCTGTTCACACTGCTATAATCAAAATCCGGATCCAGTTTCTTTTTCTCCAGCTTCTTAAACTGTGCCACCTGCTGCTGCTGCCGCTTTAAGTATCCCTCATATTTAATATTTATGTTAACCTGTTCTGCTGTATCATAAGAAAGCTTCGGCCGCTTTTCATCAATCTCGGTTAACATAAAATAGTCAAGCTCTGGTCTGCGCACCAGTTCTGCCAGGGTTGCTCCCGTCTTTAACGCAGTACTTCCATGACGCTCCAGAAATGCCTGCGTCTTCGGATTTGCGCCTACATTCGTCTTTTCCAGACGTTCTACCTCTGCCTGAATGTCTTTCTCCTTCTGAAGCACCTTCGCATAAGTCTCGTCATCTACCAGACCGATCTCATGACCAATTCCGCGCAGACGCAGATCCGCATTATCCTGACGCAAAAGCAGACGGTACTCCGCACGGGAAGTCATCATACGGTACGGCTCGTGATTTTCCTTGGTTACCAGATCATCAATCAAAACGCCAATGTACGCCTGGGAGCGATCCAGAATCACCGGTTCCCGGCCAAGCACCTTCATAGCCGCGTTAACGCCTGCCATAAAGCCCTGTACTGCTGCCTCCTCGTAACCGGAGCTGCCATTAAACTGGCCGCCACTGAACAGGCCGCTGATAGCCTTAAACTCCAGAGACAGTTTTAACTGTCTTGCATTAATGCAGTCGTATTCGATTGCGTAGGCATTCCGCACAATCCGCACATGCTCCAGCCCCGGAACAGTACGGTACATGGCATACTGCACATCCTCCGGCAGGGAGCTGGACATGCCGCCCAGATACATCTCGTTGGTGTAAAGTCCCTCTGGTTCAATGAATACCTGATGGCGGGTCTTATCCGGGAATTTTACTACCTTATCCTCAATGGATGGGCAGTAACGCGGACCAGTTCCCTCAATCGCACCGGAAAACAGTGGGGAACGATCCAGATTATCACGGATGATCTGATGTGTTTCTTCATTCGTGTAAGTCAGCCAGCAGGAAACCTGCTCCTTCTGTACTGACTCTGGATCCGTGGAGAACGAAAACGGTACCACACGCTTATCGCCGAACTGCTCCTCCATCTTGGAAAAATCAATGCTGCGGCGGTCCGCCCGGGCCGGAGTTCCGGTCTTAAATCGGAACATTTCGATTCCATTCGCAATCAGGGAATCCGTCAGATGATTGGCCGGCTGCAGTCCGTTCGGTCCGGTGGCGTTGCTGACATCGCCATAGATACAGCGTGCCTTTAAGTAGGTTCCGGTTGCCAGAACCACGGCTTTTGCGTGGTACACCGCCCCGGAGTAAGTCTTCACACCGGTAATCTTATGATCCTCCACGATAATTTCCGATACCTCCGCCTGGCGGATCGTCAGGTGATCGGTATTCTCCAGGGTCCGGCGCATCTGGCGGCTGTAATCCTGCTTATCCGCCTGTGCGCGCAAGGAATGAACTGCCGGCCCCTTGGATTCATTTAACATCTTGGACTGAATAAAGGTCTTATCAATATTTTTTCCCATCTCACCGCCCAGGGCATCCAGTTCCCGGACAAGATGGCCTTTGGAGCTTCCTCCGATATTGGGGTTGCAGGGCATCAGGGCAATGCTGTCGACACTCACCGTAAATACGATAGTTTCCAGCCCCAGCCGCGCGCAGGCTAATGCCGCCTCGCATCCGGCATGACCGGCACCAACTACTACAACATCATATGATTCTTCTAAATATGGCATAGTTTTATTCCTTCCAGCTTTGTTGCTATTTTCCCATACAGAATTTTCCAAAAATCTCATTGACCAGATCATCTTCCACCGCTTCTCCAATGATGGTTCCGAGCTGCTCATAGGCATCCATCAGGTCAATGGTCAGAAAATCCTCCGGCATCTGATTTTCAATACTCTGTTTTACCATGTTCAGGCTGTTTAACGCATTCTGAAGTGCCGTCTTATGCCGCACATTGGTAATCAGGACTTCATCGTTAAAATCAATGCTTCCTTCATAAAAGAGATTCTGAATCGTTTTCTCCAGTTTGTCAATGCCTGTCTCTTCTTTTGCAGAAATAGGAATGATCGTTTTTCCAGTCTTCTCCTGCAGCATTTCCTCGCTGATCACCGTTTCCAGATCGGTCTTGTTCAACAGGACCACAGCCTTCCGGTCACAGATCAATTCCATAATCTGGGCATCATTCTCATCAAGCTCCCTGGAACCATCCACCACATAGATGATAAGATCCGCCTCATCTGCTGCCACCTTCGCCCGGTTCACGCCAATCTGTTCCACCACATCATCGGTCTCCCGGATACCGGCCGTATCAATAATATTCAGGCTGATTCCGTGCATGCGGATATGCTCTTCCAGTGTATCACGGGTCGTTCCGGCAATATCCGTCACAATGGCACGTTCCTCGCCAAGAAGTACGTTCATTAAGGAAGATTTTCCAGCATTCGGCTTACCAAGGATTACCGTACGGATTCCCTCAGAAACGACTCTTCCGCTGTCCGCGGAGCGCACCAGCTTTTCCATCTCTCCGGTCATCCTGTCCAGTTTTCCACATAGTTCTTCCTCATATCCGTCTAAAGAAATATGCTCCGGATCATCTAACGCCGACTCAATAAAAGCAATCTGATACAGAATCTGCTCCCGCAGATCCTTCACCTTTTTCGATACAGAACCCTTCAACTGGCTCACAGAACTCTTCACAGCATAATCATTCTGCGCGTTGATCACATCAATCACGGCCTCCGCCTGAGACAAATCAATTCGCCCATTTAAAAAGGCCCGCTTGGTAAATTCTCCCGGCTCCGCCGGTCTTGCTCCATATTTGATTACTGTCTCCAGTATTTTTTTCATCACCAGGACACCGCCGTGGCAGTCAATCTCCACCGTGTCTTCCGCTGTGTAGCTGTGCGGTCCCCTCATCAGCATCACCAGCACCTCATCCAGCATCTCATCTCCATCGTGGATCATTCCATAATAGATCCGGTGGGATGGTGCCGTATTCAGATCAAACTTTCCTTTTTTTCCTGCAAAAATCCGGTTCACAATGGAAACCGCCTGGTCTCCGCTCACCCGGATGATTCCGATTCCGGAACTGCTCATGGCCGTTGCAATGGCCGCAATGGTATCTGAACTTCTGTCTTTCAGCATATTTTCCTCCGACTTGGCCTGCTTTGGCCAATCTATCAATAACCCTTAACGAAAAGGAACAAAAGGCTGCGCAATGCCTGAACGGCAATAGTAACAGCAAAAGCGGATGCCAGGTGGTGGTCAGACCACTACCAGACACCCGCCTGCTATTTCTGTATTGTGCTCACACAATTATCTGCATGGCATATTTTCGCCTCTCAGGAATTTTGAACCGTTTTATGCCTCAGTCGGTGCCGCTGCTTCTTTCTTCCCAGCTGCGGCCTCTGCCTTTGGCGCTCTGTTCTCCGCGTTTCTGTTTCTTCCGCGGTTATCACGGCGGGAACCATAACGCTCCTTTCTTCCACCTGCCGGAACCTCTTTCTTTAAAGAGATTACCACATGACGGAACGGATCCTCACCCTCACTCCGTGTCATGACATATTTATCATTCTGAAGTGCAGAGTGAATGATTCTTCTCTCATACGGATTCATCGGCTCTAAGGATACCGGATGCTTGGTCCGTTTTACCTTATAAGAAATATTCTTTGCCAGAGTCTCCAGCGTCTCTTTTCTTCTCTCACGGTAATTCTCGGTATCAAGCTTCACTCTTAAGTAGCCTTCGGTCTCCTTGTTTACCACAAGGCTTACCAGATACTGTAAAGAATCCAGAGTCTGGCCGCGCTTTCCGATGAGGATTCCCATGTCGTCACCCTCCATGGAAACCAGAAGTTCCCGATCACTGGCATTGTATGCCGTCTCGATAGAAACCTGCATACCCATAGCGCCAAACACCTGATCCAGGAATTCCTTTGCCGCTTTCTTTACTGCTTCCTCATTGATCTTTACTGCTTTTTTCGGTGCCTCTTCCGCAGAAACCTCTCCAGCAGCTTCCGGCACTGCTTTCACTTCCTCACACTTCGGAGCCGGCTTCTCAGAAACCGGAGCCTTCGCTGTCGGAGCTGCTGCCTTTGCGCTCTCTGCTTTCTTTGCGGCTTCTGCCTTCTTTGCCGCCTCAGCTTTTTTAGCAGCTTCTGCTGCCGCAGCAGCCTTTCTGGCCTCCTCGGCTTTTTTCGCCTCTTCTGCCTTTTTCGCTTCCACAGCTTTCTTTTCTTCCAGCTTCTTTGCCTCAGCAGCTGCCTTCTCCTCTGCCTCGCTCATCACATGGGCGCGGATGATACAGGGTTTCTTACCAAAGATGCCAAGCAGACCTGCGCTCTCCTTCTGTACCACTTCATAATGAAGATGCTCACTGGTCGTCTGCAGCTCAATCAATGCTTTTGTGATTGCCTCGTCCAATGTACTGGCAGAGATTGTAATCTTTCCATCCATGGTGCTACCCCCTTATTTATTATTGTGCTTTTCATTATATCTGGCTACCATATTTGCCTTGGAGGCCAGACTGCCCGGTTTTGCATCTTTATTATAATAATTGTTGGATGCTTCTACCTGTTTTTTGCTCTTCTCAAGCTTCTCAGCGCGTTCCGCTTCTTCCTTCTCCTGAACTGCCTGCATATGCTTTAAGCTTGCAGTTGCATTCTGATTTACTTTCTGCGGCGGAAGGCCTTTCTTTGCGCGTTTCTTGTTAGCCTTCTCAACGTTCTTACGGATCAGCTCATCCATATCTACCTTATCCAGGTAAGAATTTACAACAAGCTGCTGCAGTAACTGGAAGGTACTGCTGGCTACCCAGTAGATACCGATTGCTGCCGGGAAGGTAAAGCAGAAAAATACAGACATCAGCGGCATGGTAACGTTCATGCTCTGCATCATCTGGGAGCTCATATCTTCCTCATTGTTCTTCTTCGGCTGGGTTGCCATCATTAACTTGGTGCTCGCATACTGGGTCAGACCTGCCAGAATCGGAATCAGCCATGCCAGACTCGGTACAAAGCTTCCGTTAAACGGGTTGGATGCCAGATTAATGCCAAGGAAGGTATTCATCTTCTCAATGGTAGACGCATTTGTGGAAATGACATCTGCCGCATTCGGGAATGCCTGCGCCAGATCATTCCACTGAGCCGGATTCAGCTTGTAGAGAATATCAACCATCTTATTGGCCAGAGCCTCACCGGTCACACCGGTTAAGTCTCCGATCGGGTTAATGCCCGTTAACGCAATATTGTGGTCGGTTGCAAACTGGAGCAGATTTGCCGCAGCCCCCTCGCTCAGGACAGACGCGGAAGAAGTTCCGGTCAGTGCATAGACCACATTCAGAAAATGTTCCTTTACCGGCATCACGTAAGCCGGAATGCAATAGATCACGCGGTACAGCGCAAACAGGATCGGCATCTGGATCACAAGCTGGAGACATCCTCCAGTCATGGATGTGCCGTATTTCTCATAGACAGCTTTTGTCTCCACGTTCATCTTCATCATGGAGTCATTGTCTGTTTTGCCCTTATACTTTGCCTGAATAGCCTGAAGCTCAGGCTGCATGACAGCCATCAGCTTGGATGCCTTCTGCTGCTTGATCGTCATAGGGAACATCAGTAATTTCACAACCAGGGTAAATAAAATAATGGATAAACCGATGTTAAGCACACCAAAGGAATTGGTGAACGTAACGAGTACATTCAGGATCCATCCCAGAATCTGGGAGATCGGACCAAGAATCGCCCCATGAACCTTCGTTAATACTAAGTAATCCAATGTGCTACCTCCTCATGTGTTACGGAACTGGATCATAACCGCCTTCTGCCCATGGATGACACCGGAGTATCCTCTTCACAGACAACCATAAACCTTTCACCACGCCATACCTGGTAAGTGCCTCAATGGCGTATTGAGAACACGTAGGCGTGTAAATACAGTGAGTTCTTACTTTCAGCGGGGACAAAAAAATCTGATACCCGCGTATCATTAATATAAGAAGCTTTTCGATCAAACCTGCAATTCTGTTAATCATATTCTCACTTCGATTCTTTTTTAATGTTATGCAGTCCGCACAGGTGCATAAATGCACGCTCAATTGTCTTATAATCTGAGTCTTTTGCGGCAGCGCGCGCTACCACGATGATGTCTAATCCTTCTTCCAATGTGTCCCTGTTCAGCCGGAAACTCTCCCGCACCAGCCGGGCCAGATGATGTCTCACCACGCTGTTTCCAACTTTTTTACTGACTGAAATGCCAATCCGGGACTGGCCTCCATCAGTCTTTCTTACATACATGACCAACTGTCTGTTGGCATAGGATTTCGCAGTCCGGTAAATTGTCTGGAAATCTGAATTTTTCTTAATGCTCGGAAATCGTTTCATCTTTTTACCATCTTATTATAATACAAAAGGCCACAATTTCTTGTGACCTTGATTCATTAAGCGGATAATTTCGCTCTTCCTTTTGCTCTTCTTGCAGCTAATACTTTTCTTCCACCTGGAGTACTCATTCTAGCTCTGAAGCCATGAACTTTTGATCTCTGTCTGTTCTTCGGCTGGAAAGTCATCTTCATGTTGCGGCACCTCCTTTTTTACATCGCTTATTTGATTGAACACATTACGACTATTTTAATTAAACATCTTCTCAATTATATAGAATTCATGCGGGTTCGTCAAGCCTTTTCTTAAAAAAGAATCCGCAGAAAATCCACAAAAAATAAGCAGCCGCGAAACCCTGCCCACATACCAGGTGTTGATATTGTGAATAAGTTATCCACAACTTGTGGATAAGTCTGTTGATAATTTTCACAAAACGGCGAAGATTTTTCGGTTTTCATTGAAAATCAGCGGTTTATGGTATACAATGTTTCTAGATTGGGTGCTTTTGCGTATCCACAAACGGGCCCATTTTTTTCCACATGAACTGTGGATAGACTGCGGCCACAAAGATGCGGAACCGTTCCTATAGATTGATTAAATACAGGAGACTGAACGAATGTTAGAAACACTGAAAGAAAAATGGAATGAAATACTAAAATATTTAAAAGAAGAATACGACATCTCTGATGTCTCCTTTGACACCTGGCTTCTTCCGCTGGAGGTCTATGCTCTGGAGCAGCCGGGAAATATCGTAAAGATTATCGTTCCGGATGCCAATTTTCTCGGATATATTAAGAAGAAATACAGCACCATGCTGATGGTATCCATCGCAGAGGTCACCGGCATCAAGTGTGATTCCGTTCAGTTCCTTGTGGAGGAAGACATTGTTCCGGAACCTGCTGCCTCAAACCAGCTCATCCAGAACAACACGAATACGGTCAGTCCGGCTACCCTGCAGAATGCCAACTTAAACCCGAAGTACACCTTCGATACCTTTGTAGTCGGTGCCAATAACAATCTGGCCCACGCCGCATCCCTGGCCGTTGCCGAATCTCCAGGTGAGATTTACAACCCGCTTTTTATTTACGGAGGCGTAGGTCTGGGCAAGACGCACCTGATGCACTCCATCGCAAACTTCATCTTAAAGAACAACCCGAAGGCCAAGATTCTTTATGTGACCTCCGAGAAATTTACCAATGAGCTGATCGATGCGATCCGTAATAAAAACAACATTTCCACCACGGAATTCCGCGAAAAATACCGCAACAACGATGTGCTTTTAATCGATGATATCCAGTTCATCATCGGCAAGGAAAGTACCCAGGAAGAATTTTTCCATACGTTCAATGCGCTTCACGAAGCCAAAAAGCAGATCATCATTTCATCCGATAAACCGCCAAAAGAGATTGAAACCCTGGAAGAACGGCTGCGTTCCCGTTTCGAATGGGGTCTGACCGTAGACATCCAGTCTCCGGACTATGAAACCCGAATGGCAATCCTCCGCAAGAAAGAGGAAATGGAAGGTTACAATATAGATAATGAAGTAATCAAGTACATTGCCACCAACATCAAGTCCAATATTCGTGAGCTGGAAGGCGCACTCACCAAGATCGTTGCCCTTTCCAAGCTGGAGAAAAACCGTGAGATCGACATTGAACTGGCTGAAAAAGCACTGAAAGACATCATTGCGCCGGGCGACAGGCAGGAAGTAACCCCGGAATTCATCATCCAGATCGTTGCCGATCATTTTAACCTTACCCCGCTTGACATCATGTCCGCAAAGCGCAGCAAGGAAATTGTTTATCCACGCCAGATTGTCATGTATCTGTGCCGCACCATGACCGAAACCGGCCTGCAGAATATCGGCAAGGCACTGGGTGGCCGCGACCACACTACCATCCTGCATGGTATCAAGACCATCAGCGCAGACCTGGAGAAGAATCCGTCCCTCCAGAACACCATTGACATTCTGAAGAAAAAGATCAGTCCGCAGTAGTATTTAGTTGACATAAAACATGGAGCCGCCTGCTTTCCCACTTATTCACATTTTTCTGTGGAAAAGCAGTGGATTGCATGTGGGCAGCCTGTGGATGGTTTTCAGGACAAATTTCCTCATTTTTTCACATGTGGATAACCTCCAGATATTCCAAATCATTCAGGAGAGTTTTCAACATCCTTATTCACGCCCGGAAATCCTTTTATTTTATGGGCTGAACAGACTTTTACACAAATCCACATCCCCTACTACGATTACGACGGAATTTTATTTTATATATCTTTAAAAAGACTCTGAACCGACAGAAAGGAAGTTATCAACATGAAGCTCGAATTCAAGAAAGACGCTCTCTTAAATGGAATCAACATTGTATCTAAGGCGATTCCGTCCAGAACAACCATGTCAATCCTCGAATGCATTCTCATTGATGCCGATGCCAGCGAGATCAAGCTGACTGGAAATGATATGGAGCTGGGAATTGAGACAAAAGTAGAAGGTTCCATTCTGGAACGCGGTAAAATTGCACTGGAAGCAAAGCTTTTTTACGAAATTATCAGAAAATTACCGGATGGCGAGACCCCGGTTGTCATTACTTCAGACAATCGTTTTAATACCATCATTGAATGTGAGAATGCAGTATTCAATATTCAGGGCCGTGACGGCGAGGAATTTTCCTATCTTCCGTATATTGAACGTGACCAGCACATCAGTCTGACCCAGTTTACCTTAAAAGAGGCGATCCGTCAGACCATTTTTTCCATTTCCCCGAATGACAGCAATAAGATGATGGCAGGCGAACTTCTGGAAGTAAAAGATGATTTTCTCAAGGTGGTTTCCCTGGACGGACACCGGATCTCCATCCGCAACATTCAGTTAAAGGAACATTATGATAACCATAAGGTTATAGTACCAGGCAAAACTCTCTCCGAGATCAGCAAGATCCTGACCGGTGACAATGAGAAGGAAGTTCTTATTTATTTCAGCAAAAATCACATTTTATTTGAATTCGATGATACGGTTGTGGTTTCCCGCCTGATCGATGGGGAGTATTTCAAGATTGACCACATGCTTTCCAGTGACTATGAGACCCGCGTGAAGTTAAATAAGCGTGATTTCATGGATAACATTGATCGTGCCATGATCCTGATTCGTGACAGTGACAGAAAGCCTATCATCATGAATGTGGAAGATAACAATGTGAACATGAAGGTAAAGTCTGCGTTTGGTTCCATGAATGCCAATGTACCGGCCCATAAATCCGGCAAGGACATCATGATTGCGTTCAATCCGAAATTTTTGCTGGATGCGCTGCGTGTCATTGATGATGAGGACGTGGAGCTTTACATGATGAATCCGAAATCCCCGTGCTTCATCAAGGATGAAGAAGGAACCTACATCTATCTGATTCTGCCTGTAAACTTTATCAACGAAGCATAATACGGCGTTTAGAAAGGAAAATTATGGAAACCATTAAATTAAGAGACGAATATATCAAGCTGGGCCAGGCTTTAAAGGCAGCCGGTTTATGCGAATCCGGTGTCGATGCCAAGTATGCCATTGAGGACGGCCTGGTAAAGGTAAACGGAAACGTAGAGTATCAGCGCGGCAAAAAGCTCCGCGACGGAGATGAAGTAACCTTTCAGGGAGAAACCATCCGGATTACATTATGATCATAGAGTCCATTGAGCTTCAGAATTACCGGAATTACGACCAATTACATATGGAATTTTCTCCGGGCACCAATATCCTTTACGGGAACAATGCCCAGGGAAAGACGAACATCCTGGAGGCAGTCTATGTCTGCTGCACGACCAAGTCCCACCGCGGCAGCAAAGACCGGGAGATGATCCGTTTTCAGAACGACGAATCCCACATCAAGCTGACGGTGCGAAAACGCGATGTTCCCTACCGCATCGACATGCATTTAAAGAAAAACAAAGCCAAGGGCGTTGCCATCAATGGCATTCCCATCCGCAGGGCCAGTGAGCTGTTTGGCATTGTGAATGTAGTGTTCTTTTCGCCGGAGGATTTAAACCTGATTAAAAATGGTCCGGCGGAACGGCGCAAATTCATTGATCTGGAACTGTGTCAGTTAAATAAGCTTTACGTTCACTCGCTGGTGTCTTACAACCGGGTCCTGCTGCAGCGCAACAAGCTGCTTAAAGAGATCTTCTTCCATCCGGAATACGAGGAAACACTGGATGTGTGGGATATGCAGCTGGTACAGTACGGGAAAGAAGTCATCCGGTTCCGGGAGGAATTTATCGGACAGCTCAATGAGATCATCTGCGAGATCCACCGGAAGTTGTCCGGCGGTAAAGAAACCTTAAAGATTGTATACGATCCAAATTCCGGCGCAGAAGAACTGGAGGCAGGACTTGCGAGAAGCCGCAGCCAGGATGTGAAACAGAAAACGACGCTTGTGGGCCCGCACCGGGATGACATTGGATTTTATATCGATGACATTGATATCCGGAAATTTGGTTCCCAGGGGCAGCAGCGTACCGCGGCGCTTTCCTTAAAGCTTGCGGAGATTGAGCTGGTAAAGAAACTGGTGCGTGATTATCCCATCCTGCTTTTGGATGATGTGCTCTCAGAGCTGGACGGGGAACGGCAGAACCATCTGTTATCTGCCATCGACCACATCCAGACCATGATCACCTGTACAGGACTGGAAGATTTTGTAAACAACCGTTTTCAGATGGATAAGCTGTTCCGCGTTGTGAACGGAACGGTGACCAGCGAAAACTGACGATATACTTTTATTTTTTGACTAGGAGGAAATAACATGAGTGCAGAATACGGAGCAGACCAGATTCAGATTCTGGAAGGGCTGGAGGCAGTCCGGAAGAGACCTGGTATGTACATTGGCAGCACTTCGTCCAGGGGCCTGCATCACCTGGTTTATGAGATTGTAGATAATGCAGTAGATGAAGCCCTGGCTGGCTACTGTGACCGGATTGACGTCACCATCCATGAGGACAATTCCATCACAGTACTGGATGATGGACGCGGCATTCCGGTCGGCATTCAGAAAAAAGCCGGAATTCCGGCGGTGGAGGTTGTCTTTACCATCTTGCACGCCGGCGGTAAGTTTGGCGGTGGAGGATACAAGGTATCCGGCGGCCTGCACGGGGTAGGCGCATCTGTTGTAAATGCGCTTTCTACCTGGCTGGAGGTGCGTGTTTACCAGGATGGCAAGATTTACCAGCAGCGCTATGAGCGTGGGAAAGTCATGTATCCGTTAAAAGTAGTCGGTGAATGTCCGGCAGATAAACACGGAACCGAGGTTCATTTTCTTCCGGATCCGGAAATTTTTGAGGAGACTGTATACGATTTTGAGGTCCTGCGCATCCGTCTTCAGGAGACCGCATTCTTAACCAAGGCGTTAAAAATTACCCTGCGGGATGAGCGTGAGGAGAAAAAAGAAAAAGTATTCCATTATGAGGGCGGCATTCAGGAGTTTGTCACCTACTTAAACAAAGGCAAGGCAGCGCTTTACAACAATGTCATTTACTGTGAGGGAACCCGGGACGGCGTGTTCGTTGAGGTTGCCATGCAGCACAATGATTCTTATACTGAGAATATTTATACCTTCGTGAACAATGTCAATACACCAGAGGGTGGTACCCATCTGGCAGGCCTGAAAAATGCCCTGACAAAGACGATCAACGATTACGCCCGCAAGAATAAGCTCTTAAAGGACAGTGAGCCGAACTTAAGCGGTGAGGATATCCGCGAGGGCTTAACCGCTATTGTCAGCATCAAGATTGAAGAGCCGCAGTTTGAGGGACAGACCAAGCAGAAATTAGGAAACAGTGAGGCAATGGGAGCGGTAAACAGCATCGTCAGTGAGCAGCTTACCTATTTCCTGGAGCAGAATCCGGCAGCAGCCAAGACCATCTGTGAGAAATCTGTTCTGGCGCAGCGCGCCCGCGCGGCTGCAAGAAAGGCCCGTGATTTAACCAGAAGAAAGACGGCCTTAGAGGGTATGGCACTTCCGGGCAAACTGGCAGACTGCTCCAACAAAGATCCGGAAAAATGCGAGATTTTTATTGTAGAGGGAGATTCTGCAGGCGGTTCTGCAAAGACGGCCCGCTCCAGAGATACCCAGGCAATCCTGCCGCTTCGCGGTAAGATCTTAAACGTAGAGAAGGCAAGACTGGATAAAATCTATGCCAACGCCGAGATTAAAGCCATGATCACTGCGTTCGGTACCGGAATCCATGACGATTTCGATATCTCCAAGCTCCGTTATCATAAGATCATCATCATGACCGATGCGGATGTAGACGGCGCGCATATCAGTACCCTGATGCTGACCTTCTTATACCGCTTCATGCCGGAGCTGATCAAGCAGGGGCACGTATATCTGGCACAGCCGCCGTTATACAAGCTGGAGAAGAACAAGAAGATCTGGTATGCCTACAGTGATGAAGAACTGGCCCAGATCATCAAGGAAGTCGGCCGTGACAATAACAATAAGATCCAGCGCTACAAAGGTCTGGGTGAGATGGCCGCGGAGCAGCTCTGGGAGACCACCATGGATCCGGAGCGCCGTATCCTTCTGCGTGTGAATATGGATGACGATGTGGCATCCGAACTGGATCTGACATTTACTACCCTGATGGGGGATCAGGTTGAGCCGCGTCGCGAATTTATTGAGGCTAACGCGAAATACGTACAGAACCTGGATATCTGATGCAGCATGATGAAATGCGGCAGGAAAGCGTGACAGCGTACGCTTTCTGATGGAATGAGACAACAAGGAGAACAATATGGAACCAAATATTTTTGATAAAGTTCATGATATAGACTTAAAATCCACCATGGAGAAGTCTTATATCGATTATGCCATGAGCGTTATCGCTGCACGGGCCCTGCCGGATGTGCGGGACGGTTTAAAGCCGGTTCAGCGCCGTGTACTTTACTCAATGATCGAGTTGAACAACGGGCCGGATAAGCCACACAGAAAATGCGCGCGTATCGTCGGCGATACCATGGGTAAATATCACCCGCACGGTGACAGCTCTATCTATGGAGCTCTTGTAAATATGGCGCAGGAGTGGTCTACCCGTTACCCGCTGGTAGATGGTCATGGAAACTTTGGTTCCGTGGACGGTGACGGCGCTGCAGCCATGCGATATACTGAGGCACGTTTAAGCAAGATTTCCATGGAGATGCTGGCTGATATCGGAAAAGATACCGTAGATTTTGTACCAAACTTTGATGAGACTGAGAAAGAGCCGGTTGTTCTTCCGTCCAGATATCCGAATCTTCTGGTAAACGGTACCACCGGTATTGCAGTCGGCATGGCCACCAATATTCCGCCGCACAATCTGCGGGAGGTGATTAGCGCTGTAGTCAGGCTGATCGATAACCGCATTAAGGAAGACCGTGATACCACTCTGGAAGAGATTCTGGAAATCGTAAAAGGACCGGATTTCCCGACAGGCGCTACCATTCTTGGTAAAGCCGGTATTGAGGAAGCATACCGCACCGGCCGCGGCAAGATCCGTGTACGTGCAGTATCTGACATTGAGACCCTGCCAAATGGCAAGAGCCGCATTGTGGTAACAGAGCTTCCGTATCTGGTAAATAAAGCAAGGCTGATCGAGAAAATCGCAGAGCTGGTAAAAGAGAAACGTGTGGACGGAATCACCGATCTGCGTGATGAGTCTGACCGCCAGGGTATGCGCATTGTCATTGAGCTGCGCCGTGACGTGAATGCCAATGTCATCTTAAACCAGTTATTAAAGCACACCCAGCTTCAGGACACCTTTGGTGTTATCATGCTGGCACTGGTGAATAATGAGCCGAAGGTCTTAAATCTTCTGGAGATGCTCAATTACTACTTAAAGCATCAGGAAGATGTAGTGACCCGCCGGACCAAATACGATTTAAATAAGGCAGAGGAGCGTGCCCATATCTTACAGGGCTTGCTGATCGCGTTAGACCATATTGATGAGGTTATCCGCATCATCCGCGGTTCCGAGAACGTCCAGATTGCAAAGCAGCAGTTGATGGAGCGATTCGGCTTAAGCGATGTCCAGTCCCAGGCTATCGTAGACATGCGTCTGCGTGCTCTGACCGGTCTGGAGCGCGAGAAGCTGGAAAATGAATACAAAGAGTTAATGGCGAAGATCGAGGAGTTAAAAGCCATCCTTGCAGATGAGAAAAAGCTGCTTGGTGTGATCCGTGAAGAGATCCTTGTTATTTCTGATAAGTACGGTGATGACCGTAAGACTGCTATTGGTTTCGATGAGTTTGATATGTCCATGGAGGATCTGATCCCGAATGAGAATACCATTGTGGCTATGACCAAGCTTGGTTACATCAAGCGCATGAGCGTGGATAACTTCAAGAACCAGAACCGCGGTGGCAAGGGCATCAAGGGCATGCAGACCATTGATGAGGATTACATTGAGGATCTGCTGTTAACCAAGACCCATAACTACATCATGTTCTTTACCAACAAGGGCCGTGTCTACCGTCTGAAGGCATACGCAATCCCGGAGGGCAGCCGTACGGCGCGCGGAACGGCCATCATCAATCTTCTGCAGCTTCAGCCGGAGGAGAAGATTACAGCCGTGATCCCGGTGAAGGAATATCATGAGACGGATTATCTGTTTATGGCTACCCGCGGCGGCATGGTCAAGAAGACTCCGGTGAAGGAGTATGAGAACGTCCGCAAGAATGGACTGCAGGCCATTGTTCTGAAGGAAAATGATGAGCTGATCGAGGTAAAGGCAACGGATAACACCAAAGATATCTTCCTGGTAACGAAGAAAGGCCAGTGCATCCGGTTCCATGAGACCGATGTACGTGTGACTGGCCGTGTATCCATGGGTGTGATTGGCATGAAGTTAAATGATGGCGATGAGGTTGTCGGCATGCAGATGGATACCCAGGGCGAAAAGCTTTTGATTGTATCGGAAAATGGCATGGGCAAGCGCACCCCGATTGAGGAGTTTACGGCCCAGAACCGTGGTGGTAAGGGTGTTCTCTGCTATAAGATCACCGAGAAGACCGGTGATATCGTAGGAGCAAAGCTGGTACACGATGATCATGACATCATGATGATTACCAATGAAGGCGTTGTGATCCGTATTTCCGTGGAAGATATTTCTGTGATCGGAAGAAATACCTCCGGTGTGAAGCTGATGAACATTGATCCGGATTCCAATATCCGCGTAGCAAGCATTGCAAAGGTACGCGATGACGGAGAAAAGTCCGAGGGAGACGGCATTGAAGAGTTGGAGCTTTCTGAGGAGCATCCGGAAGAAAAAAAGTAACAAAATGAGCAGTGATTCATAAAGAAAACGAAGAGGATATACTGCCAGTGGTTTTAGGCGGCTGGCAGCATGTCCTCTTTCTGCGTTATTTAGAAAAAAAGAAAAGCCGGCGAAAAGGAACGGTCAGAAAAACATGTTGAGAACAGTAAATGTAAAAGAAATTACGGCTGCGATTAAGGAAATGTGCATCGAGGCGAATCAGTTTCTTTCAGAAGATATGGCAGCGCGCATGAAGAAAGCGGTTGACGAAGAGGAAGCTCCTCTTGGAAAACAAATCTTAACCCAGCTTCAGGAGAATCTGAAAATCGCAGGGGAGGATATGATCCCGATCTGTCAGGATACCGGTATGGCAGTGGTCTTTATCAAAGTTGGCCAGGAAGTTCATTTTGAGGGCGGCAGCCTGACGGATGCAATCAATTAGGGGGTTCATGATGGTTATGTGGACGGCTTTTTAAGAAAGTCCGTAGTAAAAGATCCAATCCTCAGGGAAAACACAAAGGATAATACACCGGCTATTATTCATTATGAGATTACAGAGGGAGATCAGGTAGATATTACTCTGGCGCCAAAGGGCTTTGGAAGTGAAAATATGAGCGGCGTTTTCATGCTGAAGCCGGCAGACGGCATTGAGGGGGTAAAGAATGTCATTCTGACAGCTGTAAAAGACGCTGGACCAAATGCCTGCCCGCCTATGGTAGTGGGTGTCGGTATTGGCGGTACCTTTGAGAAGTGTGCCATCATGGCAAAGCATGCCCTTACCAGAAACTTAAATGAGCATTCGGATATTCCGTATGTAGCAGATCTGGAAAAAGAAATGCTGGAGTGTATCAATGGCCTTGGAATCGGACCGGGCGGACTGGGTGGCCGTGTGACCGCGCTGTCGGTTAACGTGGAGACTTATCCTACCCATATTGCAGGTCTTCCGGTAGCCATCAATATCTGCTGTCATGTAAACCGTCACGCACACCGTGTATTATAGAAGGAGATTCCTATGGATAGAAAAATTCAGGTGCCGATCAGCAAAGAAGACGCAAAAAGTCTGAGAGCAGGAGACTATGTATATCTGACCGGAACCATTTACACTGCAAGAGATGCTGCTCATAAACGGATGCAGGGCAGCCGCTTCCCATTGAGATGGACCGCAATGTTATCTATTATATGGGACCGTCTCCGGCAAGAGAGGAAAGACCGATTGGTTCTGCAGGCCCGACCACCGCAAGCCGTATGGATAAATATGCTCCAAACCTGATTGATCTGGGCCTGGGGGCTATGGTTGGAAAGGGCAAACGCAGCCAGGCAGTGATTGATGCTATAGTGAGAAATGGCTGTGTGTATTTTGATGCAGTAGGCGGGGCTGGTGCGCTGCTTTCCAAACGCATTCTTTCTTCTGAGATTGTTGCCTACGATGATCTTGGAACAGAGGCAATCCGCAGGCTTGAGGTAGAGGATTTTCCGGTCATTGTTGTGATTGATTCTGAGGGCAATAATCTCTATGAAACAGCAATTCAGGAGTATGCGGAAAAAAATTAAAAATGTGGTTGACAAAGTAATGTCTGTACTATATAATAGGCTATGCGTCTGAAAGCGCAAGTGGACAGCGCAAAATCATATGGAATTATGAAATTCGGAGAAATACTCAAGAGGCCGAAGAGGCGCCCCTGCTAAGGGTGTAGGTCGGGCAACCGGCGCGAGGGTTCAAATCCCTCTTTCTCCGCTCAATTCCAGATGATTCTTTTTTTCTCTTTAAGACAAATGTCTGAAAAGAAAAATAAAAAAGTTGTTGACAAACGCGTGAATATCTGGTAAGATATAACACGCTGCTGAAAACAGCAAAACGAATCTGAAAAGATTCAAAAAGAAAATAAAAAAACTGTTGACAAAGCGAAAACGATGTGATAAAATATTGAACGTTGCCGCTGAGAACAGCAACAACATGAACCTTGAAAATGAAAGATTGAACAGTGTTTAAAACCCTGAAAATTCTAATAAAAAAGAGTCCTGGTTGGACATCTTTGGAATG
>SKEE01000032.1_pt1 | contig 153228 bp, 145 predicted proteins | sample 4826661 | NCBI WGS metagenome assembly SKEE01 (sample SAMN11008817, study PRJNA524170) | human gut metagenome | biome: Human fecal sample; material: Feces; isolation source: fecal sample from pouch patient p20 | host: Homo sapiens | place: Israel: Tel-Aviv | collected 2016-11-14
ACTTCCAACGACTTTGTATCCAAAGTGACCAATTTCACTTGGTCTGTTTTCCTATCAAGTCTCCATAATCCTTTATCTGTACCCACCCACAAATAAACAGAATCTGTTTCGGCTATGGAAAAAATGGGGGTCAACGTAAAATCCTGAGGGGTATATCCGATAAAATCCTATCTTTGTGTGAAACAAACGAATCATCAGCGATTATGGAAACTAACGGTTACCGTCTCCTTCTTCCCGAAGGTACCTTGGATTATTTCAACATTTCCGATGTAAAGGAAAGCAGTAGTGAAATCGTGATTTACCTGGAAGAGAAAAATGAGCTTCCCGGTGAATATTCGACTGTCAAAGTGGAAAGCAAAGGCTTCTACGACCCTGTAGTAGTCCGGGACTTCCCCATCCGTGGCAAGAATCTTTTCCTGAATATCCGCCGGCGCCGGTGGATTTTGAAAGACGAGGGGCGTTACGTAAGCCGTAACTGGAAACTGGTAGCGGAAGGCAGCCGTATGACGCATGAGTTTGCGTCTTTTTTAAAAGAATTATATTGATACGCTTCCTGTCAGTTGTAAGCTGCTGGGAACCCTGTTCGGTGTGGACGGTGAGCTTCTTGAACGTCAATACCGCAACCACTTGAGCGGTTATCTGAAATGGGAGTCTCTTCCTCATGCCGGGGACTGGCTTCTCTTTGAGAAGAATATAGGGGCCTATGTGGGTATAGATGAAGTCTGCCTTTCGCGTGGTGAGCTCTATACTATCCTCATAAACAAGGAAAAGACAGGCCGTTCAGGCAGCATCATCGCCATTGTAAAAGGTACAGATGTAAGGAGTGTCACCTCCGTATTGCTCCGTCTCTCCCGGCGCAGACGGTTTCAGGTAAGGGAAATCACTATGGATATGGCTCCTAATATGGAACAGATCGCCCGTGTCTGCTTTCCTGCGGCACGCCGTGTTACTGACCGTTTCCATGTGCAGAAGCTGGCTTTTGAAGCTTTACAGGAAATGCGCGTGAAGGCACGCTGGGAGGCTTTGGACAAGGAATCAATACAGATCGCATACGCAAAGGCGTGCGGGAAGATATACCATGCCCCGACCTTTGAGAACGGGGATTCGCGCAAGCAATTGCTCGCCCGCAGTATCTATCTGCTGTATAAAAAAGAGTCATTATGGACTGAATCCCAACGCATACGTGCCGGTATCCTCTTCAGGGAATATCCCGACCTGAAGAAGGCATACTATCTTTCCATGAGGCTCGGGTTGATATATCACCAGTGCAAGCACAAGGACACCGCTCTGACAAGACTTGCCAGATGGTATGACGAAGTTGAAAAGTCCGGCTTTCTTGCGTTCGGAAGGGTAATACGTTCCATACAGACACATTATCTGGAAATCGTCAACTTTTTCGACAGGCGTTCCACCAACGCAGCTTCCGAATCGTTCAATGCCAAAATCAAGGACTTCAGAACACAGTTCAGAGGAGTAAAGGACAGGACTTTCTTTCTATTCAGACTGACTAAAATTTATGCTTAATCTATGAATCCCTCAGGTTTTTACGTTGACCCTATATTGCCGTATTTTGTGTTTTGTGAGAAAATAAAAAATCCTGATTGCCGAAATCAGGATTTTACTGTCTTTTTTTCTTCAAGGTGGTGCCACCAGGAATCGAACCTTTTGTTTCGGTTTATTCTAATCCCTTGAGTGACTGCACATTTGTTACTTTATCTTTTATGAAAGCCATTGAATTAGCTCTACACTAAATTCATCGCTTTTCTTTATCAATTCAACAATCGTTATCTCTTTAACGATACAAAGGTAGGTAAAAGGTTCGATTTCCACAAATATTTTACTCTTTTTTTAATCATCAACAAATAAACAATAGCCACAAACAGTAACTATTCAGTGAAAGGGCAAATAAGGTTGAACTTCCCCTTTCGCTAAATAGCTACGATTACGTTCTATCAATCAATGGAATAATGCACTGTTCCTGTATCTTCTTTTCTCAAACGAGAAAGAGAAATCATTGTTGGTTAATGGAAAAATCTTATTCTGGAGGAGAAAAACCTTAATCGCAACCATTAAAATATAAAAATAACAAAAGGCGTGCAGAATTTTAGAATAAAAGCCTTGTATATAAGATTCTATTTGTATTTTTGTAGAGATAAAATAAATGCTAATATGATACAGGAAATAAAGATTAAAAACTTTCTATCATTTAAAGATGAAGTTTGTTTCAGCTTCGAGGCTACTAACGATAAATTTGCAGAAGAGTCTCAAGTCGTTACAATCAATGAGAATACGAGGCTGCTACGTTTTGCTATCATATATGGCTATAATGCTTCAGGGAAGTCTAATTTACTGAGGGCTTTAGATTTCCTGTTGTACTTCTGGTCCTTTAAACCGAAAGACTTGGACTCTGGAACGGGAGTTATTCCGTTTAAATTAGACAAGACTTCGGCTGATGTCCCATCATGTTTTGAAATGGTGTTTTTTGTACGAGATACAAAATATTGTTACCAATTGGAATTGGACCAGTACCAAGTATATTTGGAAAAGTTATCATATTATAAGACCACCCAACCTATAATGCTGTTTGAAAGGACGCTGAAGGATGGGCAGTCAGATATTCAATTTAACCCTAAGGCAGAAAAGATCAGTGCTGCAGCAAAAGAGATGATCAGTGTGAATTGTTTAAAAAACACATCTTTTTTTGTGGCTCGAAATCAGGTGAATGTGAGTCTTCCAATAATTGATGCGGCAAAAGAACGAATGCGGAATCAACTGATGCCTGTTATATCGCCGACAATGGGACTTACTTCATACGCTCAGAGGCGAACTTCAGAAAACAAAGAACTGATTGATTACATAGTGAAATTCCTACATGAAGCGGATTTCAACGTTACTGATATTTCGTCGAATGTTATCAGCAAACAACTTACAGATGAAGCTATCAAGTTCTTGACAGAGGATAATGATGACCCCGATGAGGTTTCTAGCAGGGAAATGGAACGTATTAAAAAAGAGCGTACAATAAAACAGGTTCAGACCACATTTGAACATACAGTAGAGAATAATAATGGAACGGAAATTTACCAGATGGACAAGAAGTATGAGTCGACCGGTACGATGAGGACTTTTGGAATTGAGGCTGCTGTATATGATGCGCTTAATAGTGAAGCTGTATTACCAATAGATGAGTTAGAGACATCGCTGCATCCGATGTTATTGGAAAAAATTCTGTTTGAATATTTGAAAGTGCATTCAAGGTCTCAGCTTATTGTCACTACGCATAATGACGGCTTGCTGGATTTGCTGGATGACTTAATTAGAAAAGATTCAGTATGGTTTACTGAGAAAAAGAAATCGGGCGTTACGGAGTTGTATAAACTAACTGACTTCAGAGGTATCAATCGCCTTTCGTCCATAAGAGAGGCCTACCGAAACAAACGTTTTGGTGCAACAATGGGATGATGATGTTATGGGAGAAAGAGAAATAGCGGAAGGCGTAAAAAAGCTACCTTATTTTAAGGTTGTCGCAGATGAACCTATGTCAGAGCAGAATGACGGTACGAGGGATATAGGTGAATTGTACCCTTTTTTGATTTGTGGCGGTACGAATACTGAGCGCTATTATTTTATGCATATCAACGACAAAACGAATTATAAATTCAATATCAAACCAAAATATTTTGGTAATGAGTCGAACTATACAGAAGCTTTTCCAAAAAGGATAAAGGAAATCTTGAGTGCCAATAATGATGTGAAGATATTTTGTGTATTTGATTGGGATACGATATATGGTGATGAAGCAAAACTGAAAAAACATGAGGTTTTTGAGGAACAATTCAAAGAGGAAATCTCAAACGGAACTGTTACGGTATGCCCTAGTATGCCGAGTATTGAGTATTGGTTCTTATTACATTTTGTGGATGATACAAAACTACTGAAGAACTATGGAAAAGTTGCGAGCGTGCTGGCACCTTACTTGAAACCATGCTTTTCAAATAAAACAAAGTCTTTAAAGAAGTTGCTAAAGAGTGAAAAGTATCTCAAAGATGTAGCGTGGGTGGAAAGTTTATGTGCTAACGGAAAACTTGCGTTGGCTATAGAACGAGCAGAAAAGAATATTAAAGTTGCAGAGGCAGCAGACAAGCTAAAAAATCAGTCTTATTCTTATGTATATAAGGTATTCAAGAGATAGATATATAAACAAGTTAATTCATATAATATGGTTAGATTTCTTCAGATATCAGACATACACTTCAGGAGGTTACCCGACGCAAGGGATGAATATGCCCAATTGAAAGCAAGACTGTTTGAGAAAGTGAGAGAGATATGCACTACTTTGAAAGTTGACTGTATTTTAATTTGTGGTGATGTGGCTTTTTCTGGAAATACAGAAGAGTATGAACAGCGAGCTAAAGTATTCATAAATAACTTGCTAGAAATAACCCAGTGTCAAACAGCTCAAGTATATATGGTACCAGGTAATCATGATAAAGATAGAAATGCCAAATATCAGAATACTAGATGGATGTTTCGAGAGTGTATGTTAAATGCAGAAAAAATAGATAATCATTTCTTTGACTTATACAAGGAAGAAAATGATGTGTATAGCAAATGCCTGATGCCATTCGATGCTTATTATAATTTTGCAAATAACTACAGATGTGTGCCAGAAGCTGTGGCTAATACAAGAAATGGACAACCAAGGACCTACCTTGACAGACTAAACTGGACAGATGATTTGAAAGTAGGGCAATATACACTTAGGTTGCATGGTATTAATACATGTTATGTATCTGACAAAGAAGATGAAAATCACAATCAAATACTACCTAATGAGCTATTTTATACGACAAAAAATAATGGAGTTGTAAATGTGTCTGTGATGCATCATCCTTTAGACTTTATTAAAGACAAAAAGGACATAGAAAAAGCAATGGATGAACTTTATCCCATACAGTTTTACGGACATGTTCATCACCAATCGATAGAAAAAAACGGAACACTGAAAATATTTTCAGGTGCTATAATGCCACCTAAAGGAGAAAGTAATTGTGAGAATGGTTACGAACCAGTATTTAATATTATAGAATTTAAAGATGGACACGGTGTTATAATTGTCACGGTGAATCCTTATCAATGGGAATGGACAAGTAAGAATGACGGAAGATTTAATGCCATACAACCAGAACCTTCTTATCAAATAAATGTTGATGATTCGAGCCAATATGCTTTATCCATAGAAAAAACATTAAAACTACCGAAGGGTGTGACAAAAAAGGAAATAGAGGTGGAATTCTTACAAAGTACCAAGTCAGAAGAGATAATTCACAAAATGTATAATGCATTTGAATTTCAAAATGATGCAGTAGCCGATGCTTCTACATTCTTTAGACGTGTGAAGGATGAAGATCGATATGTGGAATTGTATAATTTTATTCACGAGTGATTATGGTAGATAAGAAGATACTGAGAGAAATGTCACAAGACGTGCTAGTTATTCCTTTTACGGAAGAAATGGCAGAGAAACTTGACAAATTTTGCAGAATTCAGATAGAGAATATAGAGCAAAATAAAGTGGAAAAACTTATCATGAGTTTCCTTACAAGGAAGAATGACAAAGAACTTGAAATGGCATTCAACAAATATGCTACAGAAAGTGAACAAACAAACAATATTCTACCTGTTGCCATATTGCCTGTACTTGCAGAGTATATCGTATTGCTGGTTATAGACGGATGCGAAGAAACAAAGAGAAGAGCCTTATATACACTTATGTTGAAGAATGCCCTTCTGATAGCGGTGAAAGGTGATGGATTTGTGGCACACCCGAAAGCTGTGGCAGACATCTTTGGTAACTATTATGACTATTTGCGAGACGAGAAGGTGTTCGGGAAGGGCGAGGAGAACAATAATGTGCTTGCGGAGTTATTGGATGCAGACGAGGAGAGTTTCACTGAAAAAATAGGAGAAGTAGATAGTGAGACGATTAAGGCTATCGTTTATGATGCGGTGTTATACAGATATGCTAATTTTATAAAAGATATAAAAATTGATACAGAGCATCTGGTTAAGGGTGTATTTCAATTGTCTAAGCAGTTGGTGTATAACACACCATGGAGATATGCGGACACAGATGTGGCACATACCATCAAGAAACTCCTTGGGGAAAGGGGGGAGGAAACCATTCAATTAGGAATGGTAAAAGAGGAACTTAAAGAGTTTATGGAGGGAGAAGAAATATCGTACGGATTAACATCGGTGCTGCTAAGGTTGATCAATGATGACGATGCTGGAATTGACCTCCCTAATGCTACGGAATTCAAAGTAAATGAATTGACTGTGTATCTATTTTATGAATTTCTGGCAGAGGCTATGAGTTCAGAAATTGATGATATAGCGGAATAGGAGGAAAAATATGGCTGAAAAAGTAACAGATGTTGTTTCTGGAAAAATAGAAACAACAGTCACAGAACAAACAACGAGAGAAAAAGAAAAGTTTGTAAGTCAGACTGAGCAAATGAAAAAGAAACCGTTAATTACGACGGAAGACCCTTCGGCCTTGTATTGTGATGCCTTGAACGAACACAACATCAATCAGGTAGCAGATGGTAGTGAGACAGCTATTGTGGTGTTAGTCGGCTTTGAGGAGTATGGTAAATCGACATTTACTAGTTCGCTCTATCATTGTTTCTTTTCCAAAGAACAGTACTGTGGACACATAATGTATGATTCTGAAACATATTCAGGCTTTGAAAGGAGATTACTCGTGAGGAGCATGAAGAAGACTGATCCACATTTAAAAAACAAGCGAACCATCAAAGGAGAGGACCCGCTTCTTGTACTTTTGCTAGACTCAGAAAAAACAGGAAAATATAAGGTAGTTATATCAGACAGATCGGGCGAGGACTACTCACAGTTTGCTGGAACAGAGGAGGAAATCAATGATAACCAGATACTAAAAGTAGCTGATCACATTGTTTTCTTTATAGATTGTGAAAAATTGATGAATAATTTCGCCATGTTGAGATATTCATATCAAAATTTCCTCCAAGAGTTAGTTAAGGGGAATCTTCTGCCTAAAAACGGACAAATTAAATTGGTATTCAATAAACATGATCTGGTTAAGGATAACCCAGATTATGAGGGAAAAAGAAGTCAGGCGGAGGAAGTTTTCAAAAAAGTTCTGGGAGACAGGACGTTTGATAGATATGAAATAGATTCAACGGGAGTATCAGATAATTTCGTATCCGTAGAAAAATTAGTAAAGAGCTTTCTTCATAATGAAGAAAATAAGCGCAGAGAAAGAATAGAAATACTGGATTGGGTGAAAAAAGAACTAAGCGATTAAGGATATGTTAGAGAAAAAAATACTAATAGCAGGACTGCCTGATGCAGGTAAGTCTACTTATATAGCAGCTTTAAATGGTGTGATGAGTCAAGAAGGCGATTTTTGTTTGACTCCTGCCGATAAAGCTTCAGAGTGGGTCTATGTAAACGAATTGACAAAAAAATGGTTGCAATGTAAAATCGTGGGACATTCAACTGATGGAGAAACCAAGTTTATTAAATGGCCTTTGAAAAAGAAAGATGGACAGGTGATCGACTTGATTATTCCAGATATGAAAGGAGAAACTTATCATGATATTATCAATGATGACTTCGATCCGAAGTTTGCAGAGTTTTGCAAAAGTTCGCAAGGAATATTATTTTTTATCAATAATATGAGTCGGTTTGTGCTAAAAGACCATGCAATGAAATTGGTTAAAGAGGATGATAACAATGCTGGAGATAAGGAAGAATTGAAGAAAGAGGCAGATAAGCTGAAACTTAATGTATTAACAATGCCAGATGTGACTAAAAACTTGCTTGTTATCAAATATCTGCGAAAACTTATGGGTAATGTAAAGATAGTATTGGCCGTTTCGTCATGGGATGTAAAAGGAGATTATCATTCAATTGAAGATTATTTCAAGACAATATGCCCTGCTATTTACAACTACGTAAGATATAATTTTGAATCTTATATGTTTTGTGGTGTAAGTGCTCAAGGTGCAAAATATGATCAGCCAGGAAAAGACCTTAGTTCTCTGACTGAGAAAGGTCAGCGAGCATATATTTTTACAGACAGGAAAATATACGATTTATCGACCCCCCTAGAATTTTTAATATCGGAGTGATGAAAATAGAGCAAGCACTTCATGGATATTATGAAGGGCATAAACTGCTGGCATCATCAGTGGAAACCTTCAGTCAGACAGATAGGCGGAAAATGTCAATTCTGAGTGATTGGGATGAGTATGTGCCAGATCAAGAAGATAGTTCTTATCTGACATGCTATCCGTTGCCAAACAGTCCATATTATGTTGTAGCTAAGACATGGTATGCATCTGAAATGAAACGCCCCGGCTGTGTATGGACACACTCTTTGCTTTTTAATTTCTCAGAAATAACTTCTTTTTTTGATTTTCTCTCACTGCTTTCATTATTTGTTCGACCAAAGAAAGACGATTATGAACAGTATTCAAAAACTATTAAAATAACTGGAGTAACCAAAAGAGAAATAATCAGTGATGAATATGTTGAAATGCCATCGCTAGATTTTTGGATATCTAAGCTATATGATTGTAATGAGCCTCTAGTACTGACATATCAAGGGGATTCATTGAAAGGGCAACAGTTCCTTCTTTCGCTGATGAATCATATACCTCAAGCGATGATAAGGGGCATGTCTTTTTGTTCTGGAACAGGCAGACTTAGGAAATTTGATAATGAAGTGTTTGATTTTCAAATGACATCTGAGGTGAGGAGGAATATTCCTAACATTAGTGGGAAGATCAATGCAAAAATAAAGGTAGATAGTTGGTTTGCAACGATAACTGACTCAGTTTTGCATAATCAGATAGACATTCCTATGCTCATCTATAGGTTTAAGGAGGATATTGGAACGCGGGTGGATGCCTTGGCTGTAGTTGTGATGGTTTATACTCTTCTTGATAGATTGAAACAGCCAGGAAAAGAAAACGTCCAAAAATTCGTTCTCTCTTTAAGAATGATGGCAACAGTATTTCCAAAACCAGAGGATGGGGAGAGATTCAAAACGGTGATTCTTTCAGAGAATGTGACGAAATACTTCTTTGGTGAGGATTTTTTTGTTTACCAAATGGCTGTTAATCCCTTTTGGAGATCCTATAATTATGAAATATTTAACTATGAAGAGAGAGTGAGACGGTTTGTTACTTCAGAAGAAGTACATAGGTACGCACCCTTGATGAATGATATTCTGAAGGCTCAGACAGATAATCCTTATGCTAAAGAGACTCTTTTACAGACCATCAGAGAATATAATGATGGTGAAGCAAGGCTAATATTCGAAAAGTATTGGGATTATTATTACTTTTTGATCAAGAATGACAGCAGAATGTTGAACCATAAGGTTTGGATAACAGCAGAAAAGGAGAAATTTATAAAATTGTTGCAGGTGTTTGTGAATAATACTCCTGAGAGATTTGATTATTGGGAGTTACTTCTTTCAACACTGCTATGGGAAGACATTACAGTTAATTCAAACATCATAAACCTTGTTGGTACTCATATACCGTCGATAGTTAATGAGATACTGAATAGGATAAGCTATGGGTATTATGTAAGAGATATATGGAAAGAATATTGCAAAGCGCACAATAGAGAGATGCTGGTGTGGATGAAAGAGAAATTATCCCTGAATAAAGAAATTGTCAGATTGGTAATGGATACGTTTGACCCATCTTCAGATATAGTCAGACAGTCAGAGCCTGCAGTTTGGAATTGCATGTTGAGTGTAGATTTAGATAATGGTATGATATTGGAATACAGTACATTCATGTTTGTTCTTTCTTATAATCTACCAAGAAGTGATTATTCTTTTGCATATTATCAGCATTCCTTCCTTCCTATTTATGAGGCGACTTTAGCCGATAGAATAGATGATTTTTGGCCACAAATAGGACCATTATGTCCTAAACCATTCTTAGGATGGGAATGGGACAGATGTGAGATGCTAAGAAAAGGTTTCGCAGAAAGGGTTTTTAATGAAAACCGAGGATCTAAGATTGCCAAGAATTTTACAACAAAAAGTAGTTTGAATAAGAAATTGTATAAGCTGGCTGAAAAAAAGTATCGAAATGCATAGAATTCTTTTAGGAATAACGGAACACATTATTCGTGAGGAAAACCGCAGGCACGGTACTTTCTTGATGAAAAAATGATGTATCGCATTTGATTTTAAAAACTTTGCATTATTCCTCTGAAATCCTCGTTTTTCATGTTTTATTACACCGTAGTCCACTTTACAGGTGTATTTGTGCTGAATTTAGACCGATTCTTTTGCTTTGCGGTGTTAATTATATAAATTTGCAACATGAATAACTGATAACTTAATATTATGGATAGATGGGGCCTACAGATAAATTTATAAAGCTATATATACCCAATATAGAAGAGGTACTTAACAACTGGGGGTTCGTACCTAACAGTCGTGAAAGAAATATTAAACTGGCTGAAATAATAGCATGGATTAACAATTTCAGACCGTCAGAAATTGAATATGCTATAAAAATCATGGAGAATATTCAATATTATGATGATAATAGAGTTCGTGGTATTATTGAGAACCTTTCAGGTAGAATACAAGCTTTTTTTGGAGGAGAACTCAAAGATGTATTGTTCTTTCCTTTAGGTGTTTCTTCTGCTTCCAGTGGAAGTATGTATTTGTATCAATATAGAAAAGAGTTACGCTTGAATGAAGATAATTTTAAGCAGGACAGTTTTGAGAAATATTTAAATAGAAATATCCATATCGTATTTTTTGATGATATTATCGGTAGTGGCAATCAGGCTACTCGATTCTATAATAGGTATTTAAAAGATAAGCCTGCTAAGTGCTATTATTTCTCATTGATAGGTTTCGAAGAAGGTATCTCATATATAAAAAAGAATGCTGCTTTTGAAGCGATTGTTACCGGGAAAATATTAACAGATGAAGAAATGGCTTTTTCTGAAAATTCATTTGTTTTTACAAAAGAAGAACGGGATATAATTAAACCAATCTGTGAAAAATATGGTAATCAATTATTTAAGAAACATCCTTTAGGATATGATAACACACAAGCCTTGATTGTGTTTCCGCATAACACGCCGAATAATACACTCCCCATCATTTGGGGCAGTAATGATAATGAGACATCAACTGGAGAATTACCATGGAAACCTCTATGGAACAGGATAAAAGCAAACAATGAAGGTCAGAGAAAAAACAAAAAATCTTCTTCTACTGGTGGCTCATTTTTTGATGAAATAACAAAGGAATGTTGTATTATTAAAAATAAACTATCTGCTTACACTGAGTTACAAATCGTAGAGGAACAGAATTCTGATTTTATAAGTTATCACATCCAGTCAAAAAGTAATAGCATTTTTTTTAAAGTAGCCAGAAATATATTTTTTGATACAGATAAAAGTGTTTTAGTATGGCTTTACAAAAATAAGCAAACATCCGTAGATGCTTCTTTTAATGCCATTGCTGAACAATCTCCTAAAGATATAAAAGTAATAAATTTGGGAGTATTTTTAGGAAAAGAAGAATTAGAAATCAGTTTCTTGACCATAGAAGATTTTACAAAAGAGATTTTTAGTGAAATAATCTTATTCATTCAATAAAATATGTCGAAGTATACAGAAGATATATTTCATAAAATCCGTTTGGCAACAGAAGGGAAATGCTTTTCTATATGCGCTTTGCTGTCAAATAAAGGATATGGAAAATTGACTCTCGCCAAGCAATTTATAGAAAGCCATGGCTACAATTATATCACAATAAACAGAGTTCCCGAACATTTTAATCATTTGTATCCATTATTGTGTGCTTTAAAAGAAAGCACTACGGATTATTATCATTTACATCTTAAAATCATTCAATTCTTAGATGCGAATCCACCATCTGCTCTTATTTTTAGCGGTAGTGAGTCCTATCAGGAGGAATTACTTCGGATTATCACTGAAGTATCCTCATTTTATATAAATAACACGTCAGATGCCAGCCCAATAGTTTTCCTATTCCTTATCAATGATACACAACCCCCAGCCTCATTGGATAAATACTTTGCTGAATTCAGTCAATATGTAAATTACATTCCCTTTGAAAGATGGAAGGAGAATGATTTACTTGAGATTTTTAGGGATAAATATCCGGAATGTAATTATCTGGAAAAAGATATGGAACAAATCATAAGCCTGTCTTTCTCAAATCCAGGAGATTTTATTTCAAATTTGGAAGAATTAAAACGAAAAGGAATCTTCATTAGGAATAATGATGAAACTTGGCAGTTGTCTGGTTTTAATCCAGATGTTCTAAGTCGCAGAATGGTAAGGGTAGTTCAAGAACGATTTGAAAAGTTAGATGATAACTTGAAAGAAGCTATACAAAAGGCATCCATTATCGGCAAGGAATTTGACAGTAAAACACTGGAAAATCCATTAAAGGTAATACGTGCTCAGCAGCTATTGATGCAGATTGAGGATATTTCACAATTAATTTATACGAAATTACCGGATAAAACATTGTATAGTTTTGAAAATGATGAAGCATATCTTTCCATAGATGGGTATGTAAAAGAAAGTGATAGGAAAATATGGAACAGAACGATTGCCGAGTATTTTGCTAATGAAATTAAATATGAATACATGCGATTGGATGAGCAGAAAATAGATGAATTGTTACGAAAGGTTGCCTATTATTATAAAAAAGCAGAAGATTATAAAGAATCTATCACATATTATATGAAATTGATTTCTCGTTGCTTTGCGAATTCTAATTACAGCCAGGTTATAATGCTTGTCAAGGATATAAAACAGTTTCCCAAAAAATATCTAACTAATAAGACGCTTAGAATAGCTTTGATTTACAGTATAGAAAGTAATGAGGTTTTATGCGATTTCACGAGTGCGTTAAATGATTATTATGAGTTTGAGAGATATTCATATATTAAAAACAATGTACTCTCGTGGGGATTAATTAAAAAAGCTTATTATCTCTACTATGCAAACAAAGTGCCTGAGGCATATAGTCTATTGCAATTCATCAAAGAGGAAAAAGAACCATGCACACTCACTAATGCTAAACTATATGTTAACGGGTTTAGTATGCTAAGTGCAATCGGAGAAACGGTGGGAAGTAAAGATTATATTAAACATTATAATTATGCACTGACACTCTCTAAGAAGTTTAATCTCACTTATTCATATTATAATCTGCTGCGAAAAGCTAATGCTGTGCACCCTGGGAAAATAGGCATTGACATGATGCTTGAAGCATACTATTATTTCCGGAATAAGAATAAATATATGCATGCCATGACTGCACATAATATAGGTACGGAATATGCTCAGATTATGAAACGTGATGAGTCTCTCAACTATTTACAAGAAGCTAGACAATTATTTAAAGAGTTGGGTAGTACCGGACAATTGGTTACATTAAACTCAATTGCAGTGTATACAATGATATTTGAGCATGACTTTGTAAAGGCATTATCCATACTAAAAAATTTGGATAGCTTTGATAGTTTTCAAAAATTGGCTCTTTTGAATAATACAGCGACCTGTAAAAGAAAATTAGGATATTTGGATGAAGCAGAAGAATTGATTGCTGAAATTACAAAAATAAACGATAAGGAAGGAAATCAGTTTGCCTGGTACAAAGAGTGCTTAATTTTACAAAATGCTTATTTATGCAAAGCTCAGGGCAGGTATGAAGATGCATTAGGGCACTTTTCTTATTACATCGAAAATCAATATGGTATTATAAAACCCAATAAAGTGTCGGTAATAAAAAATATCATCTTTTTATCTCACCTTCTTAATAAACCGCTTACCAAGAAGGTTGAGAGAATGAAAAATGCATACGATATATGTGGACAATCTCTATATGAGAATGACTTAATGTATGCTGATTTAATGTTTTGGGAATAAAATCAGATTATTTTTAGTCTTTTTAGTGCCTGATTAACTACAATACCTATCAATTGATGAAAATTTAAGTCCATTGATTTTGCACAACAATCAAAATCATCCCCAAGAGAAGGTAGTGGAGTACTCTCCAGGAAAAATGGAATACCATTTTTATCTATTCTCCAATCAATACGGGAAATATCATATAATTCAAGAGCATTGTGGAGCAATTTCGACTGTTTTTTAATCAATTCGGTGATATGTTTTGGAATACGAGCAGGAATATATTCCGAATTCATTCGTTTACTTTCGGTATCCCATAAATCCAGGTGTTTCCCTTCATTATTTGTGACCTCTACCAAAGGATAAACAGTAGACTTATTTCCTGTCCCTACAATAAAAGACAAGATATCTGGTCCATCAATGTACTTTTCAATTACCAGTCCCTGATCATACAATTCGATTAATTTTTCTATCACAGTTACTAGGTGATTAATATCATTTACTTTTCTTAGTCCCATGCTCGTACCTTCTCTGTCTGGCTTTACTATTAAAGGAAACCATGAACTATTGATTTCAAAGAAATCTCTAAGAGATTGAAACGTGTGAATTTTATAGTCAAAATAAAAAGAATCTGGAGTCTTTATTCCCAAATGCTTTGCAAATAGCTTTGTATGAAACTTATGATTAGTAAAAGATAATCCAAAAGCATCGGAACCTATATAAGGTATTTGCAATGTTTCGCAAATTACAGGTACTAACATTTCTCTATTTCTGCTTTTAAAACCTTCGGACATATTGAATACTACATCAAAAAGTGTTTTATAGTCCGTGTTCTTAACAACTTCCACAAACTTACTAGGTGGGTTAATTAGGATAACTTCATACCCTTCATATTCTAGTTGCTCTTGCATATATTCAACATCTGAGAGATATGAGAAGTCACAATAGTTCAGATCTATCGTATCAATCCCGTAATCTTCTTTAGTGTCAAATACAATTGCAATTTTAATTCTGTCCATGATATCAGTTATAAAATTAATTGGTTGTTGAATTCATGTTTTCAAATTGTAAATATTCCCGTCTTGTGATCCTGTAAATTTCACAAAAATCCCCATCAGAAATGAAGTTGCTAAAAAAACTAAGTCCCAGTTTTTTCGCAACTCTCACAGAACGATCATTTTTTAAGTCTATATAAGCGTATATGCATTCTAAACCTAGATTTTTGAAAGCGTATGTAACAATAGCCTGTGCTGCTTCTGTTGCATAGCCTTTTCCCCATGCAGAACGATTGAATCGCCAACCGACTTCAATTTCCAACTCATCATCATCAGGAGCCAGAAGTACCCAACCCAGAAATAGCGAAGGATTATTTTGAGGAAATACTGACCAATACCCCAATCCCTTTTCATAGGGGCCTATAATGCATTCTTCAAGAATCGATTTATGTGCCTCCGAACCATCCCATACTCCGGGAAAATATTTCATGACTTCTGGATCCATATCCATCGCCATGAATTTTTCCAGATCATCTAAAGAAGATGGCCTCAGGATTAGACGTTCTGTTTTAAATGTAAGTTGCATATCAATTACCAATAACTATTATAATCAATAATTTTACCAGTAAAATCACAAATACCAACCACATCTCCACTTTTCATCCAATGATTTGTAGGCACAGTAATTTTGCCAATAGCATTCATCAGGTCAATAACGTGAGTGGGGTATGCAATTCCGCTAAGCCTGTTCCTTAACTCAGTCATGATTGAAATTTCTTCTTCAATGCTCATGATAAAGTATTTATTAGCCGGGATATTGGTACAATGATAAATATAATACGGGCGTACCCCTATTTGAGATAGTGTAGTGAACAAATGCTCCAAGACTTCTACATTGTTGTTTATGTTATTTAAGAATACAGACTGGCTTAACATTATAAATCCAAGCTTTCTGATTTTTTCAATAACAGGAACAGATATTTCATTCAGTTCATCAGGGTGATTTACGTGAATACTAAAATAGAAAATCGGAGGTAATTGTATTATTTCTTCTAATAATTCAAAATTTACTGCTAAAGGGTTATTGATAGGAAATTTAGTATGAATCCTAAATACTTTTATATGTTTTATTTCACTTAAGCGAAAGCATGCATAACGTAAAATATTAGGATTTGTTAAGGGATCTCCACCGCTAAAAATGACTTCTTTAATATTAGGGTGTTGCTCTATATATTTACAGATAACATCAATATCATGTTGGGTTAGCATTCCGTCTCTATCCATTCCAACTCCAACCCTGTCTTGTCGTTCGCAATAGCGGCAATTTGCAGCACAGGTATATGATAACATGATTAGAACTCTATTATTAAATTTATGTATCAAGCCTTTACTTTGAGTGTGTTGTTTTTCCAACATGATGTCTCGGGTTACATCTATGGGGATGTTCTCAATTACAGGATCATTATAATACATCTTTTTTACAGCGGAACTTTTTGCTGCCAGTTCTCTTAAATAATCTGTTGTTTTTTCTTCGAAGTGATCCATAATATTAAGTTATCAGTTATTCATTGTAAATATTACATTCTGATTTATAGGTGATTGAATTTGAAATGTAGTTTCTTCGCAGGAAAAACTATAATCCATAAAATTATGATGAAATCGGATATGAGTTATTGCCGGAAGACAGCAGTAGAGCAGGTTATTTCAGATTTTCTTTTCCATTGTCAATATGAAAAGAACTTGAATGAAAAGACAATTTATGCTTATCGTTCTGACTTGTATATGTTTAATAGGTATATTCATGAGTTGTATCCTTCGGTTGTATTTGAGCAGGTGTCAAAAGATATGCTGAAAACGTACCTGCAACATATATCGACTTACAAGCCTAAAACGGTGAAGAGAAAACTGGCATCCCTAAAGGCTCTGTTTAACTACTATGATTTTGAGCACGATGACTTTCTGAACCCTTTCAGAAAATTGCGTATTCGCTTTAAAGAGCCTTATGTTCTTCCAACGGTAATGACGTGCAATGAGGTGAAAGAGATACTTAAATATCTTTACAAATTAAGGGCGGATAATCCTGATACGGGTGGTTATGCCTATAAGGCACAGACAAGAGATATTGCGGTTGTAGAACTTTTATTTGCTACCGGTATCCGCGTTTCCGAATTGTGCGAGTTGTCATGTGATGCCGTTGACTTAAAGCAGGCAACTATTAAAGTTTTTGGAAAAGGCAGCAAGGAACGGGTCATACAGATTTGTTCTGTGGAGGTGTTAAAAATACTCAGGCAATATCAACGTCTGTTTGCTCCTTCCGAATGTTTTTTCATAAATAGGTTAGGAAACAGGCTGTCCTCACAATCCGTCAGGCTGTTAATCAAGCGATGCCAGGAAGAAACAGAGATTGGGAAAAAAATCACTCCGCATACTTTCCGCCACACTTTTGCCACATTGTTGCTGGAAGAGGATGTGGATATCAAATACATCCAGAATTTGTTGGGGCATAGCAGTATAACCACCACGCAGATATATACCCATGTCAACATGAATAAACAAAAGAAAATTTTATCCTCCAAGCATCCACGTAAGAAGATGGAAATGGAGAAGTGATATCTGTTACCATGTCCATGCCTTGATTAATAAAACGGGGTGTCATCTGATGACTTTTGATGCCATCTGATGCCATTGCTTTTCATGTTTCAGATATAAAGCGGTTCTTTGCCCAAATCCATATAAATGAGACGTTATGAACATACAAGAAGCAAAGAATATCAGGCTTGTTGATTTTTTAGCCGGATTCGGACATGAACCGGTAATACAGCGTGGAAACAGTGTATGGTACAAATCGCCCTTCAGGACGGAAAAGGAGGCCTCTTTCAAGGTAGAGCTTCATAAGGAACTATGGTATGACTTCGGACTGGGAAGGGGTGGGGACATTATAACGTTGGCCAAGGAGATTTATCGGATACAGGACATAAGCCATGTGTTACGGTGTATTGAGGATAAAAGGACGGTTTTGAAACCGGTTATTGTATCCTGCCCTTTTAAAAAAACGTATCCAGCCTTTCAGAACTTGAAAATCAACCATCTTTCCAGTCGGATACTGTTTGCCTATCTGAAGGAACGGGGTATCGATCTGGAAACTGCCCGAAAAGTATGCAGGGAAGCCCATTTTAAACGGAACGGGAAGAATTATTTTGCCATCGCTTTCCCTAATATTTCCGGAGGGTACGAGATACGGAACAGGTATTTCAAGGCTTGTATCGCTCCCAAGGACATCACCTGTATCATTAGCACGCCGGAGAGCAGGATTTGCTATGTTTTTGAGGGGTTTATAGATTTTCTGTCTTTCAGGCCGGCTTTTCCATCCTTGGAAGAGGGGGATTATATAGTGTTGAATTCTGTCAGTAACTTACAGAAGGCTTTTTCTTTCCTTTCACGATATGACGGCATCTGTTGTTGTCTGGACAATGATACCGCCGGAAAAAATGCGGTGCAGGCATTAAAGGACAAATACGGAATCCGTATATGCGATCTCTCGCATGAATATTCCGGATATAAGGACCTGAATGAATATCTGTGCGGGAAAAACAATCAGCTCCATATATAATAAGAGGTATTGAAAAGACTGTTTGATGATATATCCTTATTTCCATCCTGCTGCATGTGGCAGGAAGCAGGGTGATTTTTAATGTGGCGATACTGTGTTAATAGTAGAATGTGGTCAGATGTGTTTTATGGTCTTTTACAATCTTTACTTTCTGCATCTGTCCGTATATTTCACGCACGGATACCGGACAGTTCATCTTTTCCCACTCTTCCGGGGAAATCCTCATGTTGGAATGCCTGAAACATAGTATGACCATCTCCTGGGAATCCTCTTCTACGAATATGAAACCTTCATGGTCATTGACAAACTGCTTGAGTCCATCCTCATCCTTACAGGATATTTCTCCGGTGTACATATCCTCGCCCGACCGGGTGTTTTTGCGGATATGGATTTTGAACCATTCCTGACTTTCCGGCTGTTCAGGTGCGCCACATTCCCACAGGGCTACTTTCGCATCGTAGTAAACTTCCCCGTTTTCACATGCCCCGTAATGTCCCCAGTGCTTGAAACGGCCGGTAGTCCAAGTCTTGAACCTTACATCACCGGTCTTTACCAGCACGCACTCGCCGCCATGCATATCGCATTTGATGCCCTTCTTATCCTGGGACACGAACGGGACACGGGAGAAATTCCGGAGCACAATGTTATCTCCATACACGGCATCTACGAAGAACGGCTGGGAACGTTCACCGTATCCGGAAATAAAGAACAGGCTGTCACCTGTACGGGGATATCGGTTGGAACGTGTTTTTTCGATGTGTTCCACCATTGTGTTCACTTTCTCTATGTCTTCCCGGACAAGCCCGTGTATCCGGTCATACCAGTAGTTCAGACGGATGAATGTTTCCTTGCAATACTTGTTTTTTGTTTGAATCATGATTTTTTTTATTTTATGGTTAAACATGCCCGGCTTTGGTAAAGCCGGTATTTCTTTTCTTACATGCATCCGTTTGTCTTTTGCCCTGATTGTGCAAGGCTTGGCGAAAAAATACCGCAGCGAAGCGAGGATGATTTTTTCAGCCAACCAGTCCGAAGGACCGCCTTGCACGATCAGGGGCAAAAGGCTAGTTTTGCAGGTAAGAAATAGAAATGCGGAACATTGCTTGATTCCAAAGTGGAAAAAATTATTTGCTCTCCTCTGAAAAATGTAATATTTTCCTTGGATTATCATCGAAAAAGAGTGTTGTATATTGGTTTCTATCCTCGAAAAAATGTATCTTTGCAAGAAACAAGTGAATAATTCTTATTTTAAAGGAATCGATGAAACGGAAGATTATACAACAGTTGAAACTTTGGAAAGATAATCCTGCGAGAAAACCTTTGATACTGTTGGGTGCTCGTCAGGTTGGTAAAACTTGGGTGATGAAACATTTTGGTCTGACTGAGTTTGAGAATGTAGCCTACATCAACTGTGATGTCGAGCCACTGGCCAAGGAGTTATTTGCAGCCGACTATAACATCCCCCGTATTTTGCTGACACTTCAGGCTATCACAGGAACGAAGATTGAAGCAGGAAAAACGTTGATTGTATTCGATGAGTTGCAGGAAGTGGAACGGGGATTGCACAGCTTGAAATATTTTCAGGAAAATGCGCCTGAATATCATGTGATGGCGGCTGGCTCTTTATTGGGGATTACTTTTGGGAAAGGTCAGTCCTTCCCGGTGGGTAAGGTAAATGTAATGCATCTATATCCGATGGATTTTGAAGAATTTCTGATGGCTTCCGGTGAAACTGATTTGTGTGATTTGTTGCATCAGCCCGATTGGGAAATTTTAAAGATTCTCAGTTTAAAATATATTGATTTGCTTCGCCAATACTATTATGTAGGTGGCATGCCTGAAGTGGTGGATTGTTTCTTTCAGCATCAAAACTTGCAGGAAGTACGTGACAAACAGACTGAAATCCTGGATGCTTATCGGCGGGACATCTCTAAGCATACGACACCTACTGAAAGTATACGTATCGGACAAGTGCTGCAATCCTTGCCTTCACAGTTGGCCAAAGAGAACAAGAAATTCATCTATAATGTGTTGAAGAAAGGTGCCAGATCTACGGAATATGAACTTGCCATTCAGTGGCTGATGGATGCAGGTCTGGTGTATAAAGTCAGCCGGGTAAAAGAACTGCAGATGCCCGTCAAATTTTACGAAGATCTGGGTGCCTTCAAATTATTCCTGCTTGATTGCGGTCTTTTAGGTTGTATGACCGAAGCGCCCGCCAGCCAGATGTTGGTAGGAGATAATGTATTCAAGGAGTTCAAGGGCGCTTTTACCGAACAGTTTGTCTTGCAGCAATTAGTGACCCAAGGCTTTTCGCCCTATTATTGGAGCAGCGACAAAACACCCGCGGAGATTGACTTCGTGGTACAGACGGAGCATCGCGTGATACCGGTGGAAGTGAAAGCCGAAGAGAATGTACGTGCGCGTTCCATGTCGGAATATATTAAAAATCATCCCGATTATCAGTTGAAAGGACTGCGCATCTCCATGATGGGTTATCAAGATCAGGGTTGGATGGAGAATATTCCGCTGTTTGCCATTACGAAGTTCTTTGGATGAATGGTACTTTCATGGATATGAGATACACCTATGAAGAACTTTGGGAGGCTTATCAAAACCTTCTGAGGGAGAACGCTGTTTTGAATCAGGAGATTCAGCGCCTCAAAAGCGGGAATGCAGGGGGAGCTGTCGGATGTAGCACACTTCTCCCAAAGGAACAGCCAGATGTCCGCCTGTCTTTAGAGGAGAAGGTAGCTTTGTTCAGGAGTCTGTTCCGAGGCAGGGAAGATGTATTTGCCCGACGTTGGTATAGCCGTACGTCCGACAAATCCGGGTATCAGCCGGTATGCCTGAATGAATGGAACCGGGCATACTGTGACAAGAAGAAGTTCAAGTGTGCGGAATGTCCCCACCGCCAATTCAAGGCGCTTTCCTATGAGGATGTGTATAAGCACTTGGAGGGAAAGCATCCGGAAGGGGGTGATGTAATAGGGGCGTATGCTATTCTTCCTGATAATACTTGCTGCTTCTTATGTGCTGATTTCGACGATAAGTCCTGTGTCCATGGCTATCAGACTGATGTATTGGCCTATGTGAAGGTTTGCAAGTCATGGGGAATACACTGTTATATGGAACGTTCCCGTTCAGGTAATGGAGCCCATGTCTGGATTTTCTTCGGGCAACCCGTACCTGCCGTAAAGGCAAGAAAGTTAGGCTTTGCCTTGTTGACTCATGCCATGGAGCGGAACGCGAAGTTGACTTTCAAGTCTTACGACCGTTTATTCCCGAATCAGGATTATCTCCCGGAAGGTGGATTGGGGAACCTGGTTGCTTTGCCTTTGCAGGGGCAAGCCCGTAAACTGGGCAATAGCGTCTTTGTCGATGAAGACTTTGTAGCCTTTAAGGACCAGTGGGGTTATCTGCAACAGGTTGTTAAGGTTTCAGAGGAGGAAGTGGATGCCCTTCTTCAACGGAAAGGGCTCTCAACGGATATAGGCGAATTATCCACCACCAGTGAGACTGTTCCTTGGAAAGTTCCCGAAGTGCAGGCTGTCACCCGATATGATTTCCCAAAAACAATGAATATTGTTCGTTCCAATCGGATTTATGTGCCGTTGAAGGGCGTTTCAGGGAAAGTGCTGTCACATCTGAAGCGGGTCGCTTCGTTCAGGAATCCGGAATTCTATGCTAAACAAGGAATGCGCCTTTCTACCTATAATATACCGCGTGTCATTTCCTGTGCGGAAGTTCTGGAGGATTATCTGGCATTACCTCGGGGCTGTGAGGATGCGGTGTTGGAACTGTTAAATGCCAATGAGGTAGCCTATACCATTCAGGACGAGCGGGAAAAAGGGCAAGTGCTCACGGTGCATTTCAAAGGGCAGTTGCACGAAGAACAAGCCGAAGCCGTACGTGTGCTGATGCAGCATGATCAGGGTATTCTGAATGGAATAACAGCTTTCGGCAAAACCGTAACAGCCATCGGCCTGATAGCAGAACGTAAGGTAAATACCTTGATTCTGGTGCATACGAGGACCTTGTTGGAACAATGGAAGGTGCGGTTGGAGGAATTTCTGGAGTTGGAATATCCGGTAGAAGAAGCCGTTCCGAAGCGGGGAAGGAAAAAGTATTTTTCTCCCTTTGGTACGTTAGATTCCAAAGGAAACAGCTTGCATGGATGGGTAGATGTCGCCCTCATGCAATCCTGCTTGACCGATGAGGGGGTAAAGTCTTTCGTCCGCCGGTACGGCATGGTGATTGTCGATGAGTGCCATCATGTTTCCGCGGTCAATTTTGAGCAAATCTTGAAATCGGTTCCTGCCACGTATGTGTATGGGTTGACAGCTACTCCCATTCGGAAGGACGGCCATCAGCCTATTATTTTTATGCAGTGTGGGCCGATACGCTATTCGGCAGATGCCAAAAGTCAAATAACCAGGCAGACTTTCAAGCGATGGCTGGTGCCTCGATTTACAGCATACCGGGACCTTTTAGATGAACCGCCAATATACGCGCGAATCGTACAATCCCTTGCTACGGATGAACAGCGGAATGCACAGATAGTGGAAGATGTGCGTATGGCTCTGGCAGACGGACGGACCCCGATCGTGCTGACTACGCTCACTTCGCATGTGGAACGGCTGGGGTTGCTGCTTTCTGTATATTGCAGGCATGTCATTACCTTGGTGGGATCCGAATCCATGAAGGAGAAGCGTGAAAAGATGGAACGGTTGGCAGCGCTTCCTCCAGAGGAACCTTTGGTGATTGTGGCAACCGGACGTTATGTAGGTGAAGGCTTTGATTATCCTCGTTTGGATACCCTATTCTTGGTTTCTCCTGTTTCATGGAAAGGCATTGTGGCACAATACGCCGGACGTTTGCACCGCGAGTATCATGGAAAGACTGATGTCCGCATTTATGATTACATCGACATTCACTTGCCATTGTGCGACCGCATGTACCAGCGCAGGCTGAAAGGATATGCGGCTATTGGCTATCAGCTGTTAGAGAAAGGAGTGCTTGTAACCGGTCATCATACGCAAAGTATATTTTCAGGTAATAACTATCTGTCCCCCTTGGTTGAGGATATAGCTCAAGCCAGACATTCCGTAATTATCTCTGTGACGAAAACCGGATTGAAAAAGCGTTCTCAATTAGGAATCGCCTTGAAGGAAGCCATGCGGCGGGGAGTACAGGTGGTTGTGTTCGTGAGAAACAAGACTGAAGAAGCAGAGTGGTCGCAAAGGGAGGGTTTGACGGTTCGTGTATCCGAACGTTTGACCTTTCAATTGGTGATGATTGATAAAAAAAAGATGTGGTATGGCAGCATCAATTATATGGGTTATGCCACGGAAGAAGAGTGTGCAGTAAGGTTTTCTGATGAACACTTGACGGCGGAAATGCTGGATGTGTTGTATGGTGAGTGAGCAGATTTTGGGAGGAGAGAGTTTGCATCAACAATGGTAAGTGTTATACTGATGAGAAAGTTACTCATACAAGATGACCGATTTATCATAGCCCCATAAAGTTTCGGCCTGTTATATCAGAAATTCTTGATAATAAGTGACATTATATTGAAGATTAAAGCGTAATTATGATGCGTTATCAGTACAATGACAGTTAAAAATAGAGATCGAGAAGGAAAATTATGAAATAATTCTTCTAAACCGCTTACATGCTCGGGCACAACTGGGAGGCGTTTTTTGAGGAACACTCATACTTTTCCATGCTCCGCAATTGGCATAACCATTACGGTTAGCCCACTGGAGATTGTATTCGCATTGAAAACAAGTGCGCGACGAAGGGTCTGACAATGCTTCCTGCTCATCAATTATTCTACGTTTTTCTATGGAGATTTTCAGCTCTTCTTCCTCCTTTTTCTTTCTTGCTTCAGCTTCTAACCTTTCCTTCTCTTTGATTCGTTCCTTTCTCTCGTTCTCGGATTTAATACGTTCATATTCTTGCTGGTAATTTTGGAATAACTCAGACTTGCAGAGCCTATATTTATGTCCGCTTTCTTCAATGACTAAGTATTGATTTATACCTGTCAAACTATAAACAGGAACACCTGCACAATGGTACGAACATCCCAATTCACATTGCCTGCATTCAGATTCATCAACCACCCGTACGGGCTTTCCGGCCTTGTTGTACAAAGATCCTACTTGAGAAAAATAAGTCACGTTATTCATCCATTTCCTGTCCTTTGAAGAAGATAACAGAAAAGATTCCAGTGTTTCCAGACTTTGGTTGGAAAGGTCTATTTCCAAGCAATTCATGTTCTTATAATCAATAGCGGTCTTGTGTTGGATCTTGTACTGGAAAAGGAATTCAATAAGATATTGCTGACCTTCTTTTGTTGTCGCAATTACGTCCGGTTGTTTATCCGCCCGTTCAAAGCAACAGTCAATTCGTACATCAACGAATTCAATATCCATTTCTGGAAATATTCCATAATAAGAAGGTGCATGAATACGTTTTGCGCTTTGAATAATCTGCTCTGCCAATTTATACATGGTGACCACATAGCATATCTTAAGGTTGGCTCCACGTGTATCACTGTGATGGGCAAAACCGTGCTGTCTCACTTCACCGTGACGGGCAAGCAAGCGTTCGTGACAATAAGGACACTTGCATCCGCATTGAATACCTCTGGGCACGTTGTCAACATGGATCATCTTGCCTTGTTCATTTTCAGCCCAGGAGAAAACAAAGTCAATATTCATACTTCAAGATTTATGTTAATCAGTCAGGATTGAACTTTGGATAACTTTTCCAGTAAAGTCCGGCATTACGTCATACATTTTGCCGGACAATTCTGACTGTTTGTTGAAAGAAATGCATCCATATTCCTCTTTGGAGTCGTAAAAGACACCAATAATCTGCTCGATGTACACATCGGCGGATTTTTTGTTTATGAAATAGGCATCGAATTCCTTTAGGAACCGGGCCTTGACAACCGGTCCACATATTATTTTCTCTAAGAAGGAACGCAAATCCTTTTCGGGTATCTGCTGTAAAACCTCGATTATTTTTTCTTTCTTTATGCTGTTTTTCTTTTTTGCCATGTTATAGTGTATAATAGGTTACAGTTCGGTTTTTGGCTTTCCATTTGACTTGTCAACACGTAATTATGACAAAGATAAGTCTTTTGCTTCTAATTAGCTTCTAAAAAATGGTATATTTGCAGACTGATTGTTTGAAAACAGATGTAAAGTATGGTACAAATAGAAAAGAAGATGTAATGTTTAACGGAAGCATGAGGGTAAGCCAACCGCATGCTTCAAAATATTACATCAAAATGAGCAGATCAAGAAAAAAGTTCCCGGCTGGGGTTAATTGTTGCTGCAAGTCTCAGAAGAAGGGAAAGAAAGTGGCATCCAAGCGGTTCAGACGAAAAGTGAAAGTACTGATGCACCAGGAAAGTTATGAGCGACTGCCTTTTTTCTCCATCGAATTGACTTCTCCGTGGGATTTGGGTGGAGACGGAAAATCTTTCTATGGTTTTCGCTCCGAGTGTGACTGGTATGAAAAGGTAATGCGGAAATGACGGAAAGCTTTGATTCCACGGTAAAAAGCTACCTTGTTCATAAGTAGTGTGCTTGCTAGCCCAACTTTAACGCCCCGAAAAATCAGCCTTTTTCGGGGCGTTAAAGTTGCAAAATCGTTGATACCTAATATTTCATTTTTCTAATTAAACATGTCTGGCATTTGTGAACATGTGGGATTATCCATCAAAAGCTTCCATTCTGTTTTTTTCCAACAAAGCAAGGATGTCCTTCTCCTTATATAGTAATTTGCCTCCTATTTTGTAGTAAGGCAGTTTGCCGTTTATTCTGTACTCTGCCAGCGTCCTGCGTGTCAGTTTCAACTGTTCGGCAAGCTCACGGTCCGTAATGTAACGTTCTCCGTTCAGAACCGGACGTAATTTCTCCTCCTGCTTGTCCAGCATTTCGGACAGGCTGTCTATGTTCCGGAAAAAACGAATGATTTCCGGGGTTTCTTTGGTCAACAGGGATTGAATCATAGCACTTCTAAAGGGTTATACGGTGAATATTGTTTTCCATAAAACAGATAATATCCTGACGCTTGTAATACACCTTACGGTCTATATGACTGTAAGGGATGGCCCTGCTTCTGCGAAGCTGCAACATCTTTCCGGGAGAGACGTCCATGAGCATGCAAGCCTCCTGGTTGTCAATCCAGTCGTCCATACCGGATATGCCACTTCCGCATGTTTCACACATTTTTTTTACAATGGCTTCCAGAGCCTCATTCATTTCCATGAATGTTTTAGCTTCGATACATACAAACTCCATAAACTTCATTTTTTGTCGGATACGAAAATATGAAAGGGAACATTCATGTCCAAAAGGATGTCGTCAAATGACATCAGATGTCATTAAACGTCATATGTAACAGAGGGCTGCAGGGGTAAACTTCAGGAAAATGCTCTGAAATAAATATTATCATCAATTATATATGTTGAATACTTTGTGTGGAAGCGTCATCAATTTACCCGGTTTTAAGAACATAGGCGGGATATTACCTGTAAATTGTAAAGTTTACATTCGGACTTTACAGTTTTATACTTCAAAATTTTACACTTACCATTCACCGATAAAAATCATAAAATGTTATTTGTTTGATTCTTAATAGAATACAATTTATGATTAAGTTAAGACCGGCATTCCGGCATAGATTTTTCACTAAAGATGGCATATACTCTTGAGAGTGCACACAAGAAAGGGTATTTCAGTAATAACCTTTAAAATACAGGAGATACATGCCATGATGTATATAGACAATGAAGTGCTCGAGAAAATGATAATGACCATAGTGGAAGGTTTTGACCGCATAGAGAAGAAATTGGACAGGATGGGACGTGTGAAAGAGTTCTTGAACGGTGACGAGCTTTTGGACAACTATGACATAGCCAGGCTGCTCAACGTGTCGCTGCGGACAGTCGCCCGTTACCGGGAAAAAGGACTGATCCGCTATTACCAGACGGATGAGAACGGCAAGAATTTCTACAGGAGTTCGGATATACAGGATTTTTTGCAGAAACGGGGAAAGAAAAACTGAACGGGAGAATGTGGATATGCGGAAGTTGTGCTAACTTTGTCTTATAAACGATTGTTATGAAGACAAATACCAATTCTAGATATTCCGTTGCGGTCCTTATTGACGGGGATAACGCCTCCTTTGAGAGAATGGAGGATATAATGGGCTTTGTTTCCCGTTATGGGGATGCCATTATCAGACGGATATACGGGGACTGGACGAGAAAAGCTCTTTCCGCATGGAAGGAAACTGCCCGGGAGCATGGATTCAGGCTTGTACAAGCTTCCTCCCATGCTCCCGGAAAGAACACGACCGATATCGCGCTGGTCATAGACGCGATGGACATTCTTCGTGACGGCCGGGCGGACTGTTTCTGTCTGGTAGCCAGTGACGGTGACTACAGCCTGCTTGCCCAACGGATACGGGAAGCCGGATTGAAGGTGCTGGGATATGGGGAGGGCAAGACTCCCGTATCACTGGTACGGTCCTGTTCCGTATTCCTGTATGCCGACCGGAAAGGGAACAAGACTGAGGACAATACTCCCGAATTCTTTATCCGAAGGGACATGGAGTATTTCGACAAGGCTTTCCGGCAGGCGGCTGACGGCAAAGAGGAGGTCTCCCTTTCGCTGATCGGCGGCGCATTGAAGAAAATGATGCCCAAATTCAAGGTCAGGAGATATGGATGCAAGACATTGGGCAAACTCTATGAAAGGCTGGACCGGTACGAGCTGGTCATGACGGAAAAGGGAGTGGCAAGTGCCGTGCGGCTGAAAGGCTGAACCGCACGGCGGGAACAATCAGGAACCGTCAGTTTTCTTTTATGCATCCTTGCCATGCATAAAAGGAAACTGACGGTCGTTGTCTATACCGGAATGGGATTTATCCGTAGTGTATCGAGATTGAGATAGGCTCCCCGGTAGAATATCCTTCCTTCCCTGAGCATACGCCACAGGATGTCGCAGCCGGTTTGTGCCAATATGGAATTGATGAAAAGGTCCTGCTTCTGCAAGGCTTCCGCCAGCGAGCAGCTCGGCCCCGAATCCTTTTCCTTGATGGTGGAGTAACGTACCTCTTCGGTAATGACATTCATGCGGGGAATGGGCAGGTACTCGTTGGAGACGGGCTGGAGAATCTTGCCACGGATGTTCCCTATCAGGACCTGTCCGGTGGTCCGGGCGTTGCCGAAGTCCATCCAGTATATGGGCGACCGCTCGTTATTGGAAGTGTGTTCCCTGTGTTTCTTCAGGAACCGCCAGAGGTTCATCCTGGAGCGGGTGTTGTCGGTACAGGTGACGATGATGTTCGCCAGGGCGGGTTCTTCCCGGTCTGTGGAGGCTTTCAGCGGATAACGCTGCCCCTTTGCCTCCCACGAGAAACCGAAAAAACGGTTGATGCGGGTCACAAGTGCCGCTGCCTTGTTCAATCCGAGTTCCGATCCGCTGAACAGCTGGCGTCCGATGTTCGCTTCCGTGACGGTATCGGGGTCAAAAACCGTCACGTGCAGTCCCGGATGTCCGAGAGCCTGTAATGCCACGCTCATCCGTGCCAGGCCGGTGGCCACCTGTGAGCCTGTTCCGCCCGCACCGATTACGAAGACGGTCACGGGATGGTAGGGATTGAGCAGGTATCTGTCTGTATAATGAATCTTTTTCATGCCAGTAAGTCTTTAAGTTGTTTGCTCATGGGTTTCAGTTCGTTCTCGTCAAACGGATTGGCGCGTGCCTTTTCCGTTACCGAGACCAGGTTGCTTCCGGTCGGGTTCCTGCTTCCTCCCAGATGGGAGAATTCGCTGAGCCAGAAACGTTTTTCCCAATACTCGAGGAGTTTTGAGAAAGTCATATCTTCCGGGGGAGTCAACGTGGCATTTCCCAGACAGACACTGCTGCCCGTGACATTGAAGAAAGGGGCAAGGAAAAGCGGGCTGTTCTCCGCCGGTTTTTCCCCCTTGTAGGAGAAAATGTCCAGCCTGTCACCGGAAACCTTGTAGATCACGCCGGGCACATGGAATGTCCCGTCAGGAATATTCAGGCTTCCGGCAAAGAACATCCGCCGTTTTCCCGGAGGATTGTACCAGATGTACCTCTCGTGCCCCTTTCGGGTATCACACCACAGCATGTTGGCGGGGATTTTCCCGTGCGGCACGTTCCGCCTGTCATCCGTATAGGATTCCACCAGGGAGTCCATGAACTCATAGGTGACGGGAACGGCAGCCTCCATCCTGCCCCTGTCGTTGATGGGATGCAGCTCGAGGTAATGCATTCCGTTCCCATAGCGGTTCTCACGGTATTCATACGCGATCAGTGCCGCCTTGGGAACCATCACCTGTTGAAGTTTGTTGGTCAGTTCATTCATGTCATTCACTTTAGAAGTTGTCAGCTATATGTTTTGTAAAACGTGCCAGCCATTTTGAAAGCCTTTCCGGGTAGTCGTCCATTTGGAAGAGACAGTCCGTTTCCGGTGTAAGGAACCTGTATGTGACCGGTGTAAGGGCATAAGTCTCCTGGTAGTCCGAGTTCATGAACCCTTCCATGCATTCAGCCAGCGTGTCGCGGGTAGAGTAGACCAGCATGACCTGGCTTTCCATTCCCACCGGGTAAAAATCACGCTCCTCCTCATACGCCCAATCGTACAGGTAGTCTGTGAGGTTCGGGCTTTCCGGGGTGATCAGTGCCATGCCCTCCCTTATCAGGTCCAACAGTTTTTGCTCCTTCTCCTTTTTTGTCCGGTAATTCCGTACAGCCTCTTCCAGAGAATTGCAGAACGGTTTTCCCGACATCCGTTTGAGCGCTTTCGCCCGTTTTCCTGACTGGTAGGAATCCGCCAGCCGCCTGTTCGCCCTGATTTCTTTCGGGGAGGCGTCGGAATCCCGGTTTTCCCAGTCTTCCAGTTCCTCTATGGCGAAGTCATAGCAAAACGCCTCGGTGACATTGCAGACTCCGTGATGCCGGACGAATTGCCGGATGAACTCCCTGACAATGTTCCTCAATGGTACGGGAAGCCGTTCCGTAAAGTCAATGGGAATCCAGAACAATGCGGGCTCCGGCCAGTCGTGGTAGCGGAACAGACAGAAATGGAGTCTTCCTTCTTTCTCTTCCAAATTGACACATTCCGGCACGCTCTCCTCCATCGCCTTGTACAGCCCGGTGATTTTCAGACGGGGGCTGCCCCCTTTCCTGTATCGGAAAGGGAGCTTTATACCCATAAGTCCGGCATAGTTCGATGCCGATTGGTAGAGATAGTCAAAATTCTCCGGTGTCGTGAGATTGACCGGTGAACCGTCATATCCGTTCTTATACCAAAAATCCGGAGCGTGGGGAGGAATTTTATCTGTCAGAAAATCATGACGCTTCCCGGTGGCGGCAGTATCCTCCTTTTTTGTTCCGCTGTCCCTCTTCGGATGTCTGACGGGCCGGCCGAGCGGATAATGAGTCCCGCCAGGTTCTCCTTGGCTGATTCTGAGAGCAGTCTGCATGGTTTGTCCTCCTTTTTCTTTCTCTTGTCCATACGCTTATCCTTTCACTCCGATGGTTGTCTTGAAGCGGTAGACCGCCTTGTCCTCCTCCCATTCCGGCCCATGAACGGTCGCCGTTGTCAGTTCGGGATAGGTCATGGAATAGAAGTCCATCACCTCGTTTACGGACAGGCTGCTGTCCGGGTCGCTCAATACCAGTTCCTTGGAGTCCTTCCTAAATTTGAAAACTCTCTGCAATCCTTTGATTTCAAGTGCCATAATTTCTTTGTTTTATAAGGTTTAACAATATACCATGTCCATTTGTGCCATGTCCGTCATGCGGCATTCCTTCGGGAAGTCCGGATATTCCGCGTACGGGTCTTCCCTGAGCATTTCCCGGTCATCCTCGCAGTCCTTGTCGAAGTTGTACATCACAGCCTCTTGCGTTTGCCGGTATTGTTCCGGGCTCTCATAAGTTCTTGCGGTCTCCTGCGCCGGTGCATACTGTGACGAGGCCGGTTGCATCCATTGCTTTCCGTCCATCCGTGCCTGTTGCATCTGTACCGGTTGATGGAACTGAATTCCTTGCGGTTGTGGAACTGCCTGTTGCGGGACTGGTTGCGTTTGTGGTGCGGGCTGCGTATATTGTACGGGTTGTGTTTGCGGCTGTCCGGTAAATGGCGTTCGCTGTCCGGGATGTACAGCCGGCTGTGGCGGTTGCGGTTGTGAAATGGGTTGCGGAACCGGATCCGGCTGCTCGGGCAAAAACATCGGGATTTGCTCTCCGCTCCGGTATTGCGATGCCGGGGCTGCCGCCGGTTGCGGTGCCGTCTGTTGTGGAGCCGGCTGCGGCTTGGGCATTGGCGGTTGTTCCATGCCGAACAGGCTTCCCTCCGATGCCTTTTTCTGTACCTCCGCCATCTTCACGTCAATCTCCTTCTGCTTGTCCGGAAGTGCCAGTATCCTAGCCTGCTTGAGCCATGTCAACGCTTCGGAATAGCGTTTGCCGGTCATGGCATCCTCCGCCTTCTTAAGCAGCTTTTCCATCTTTTCCCGTTTCTCGCGGACCTCCTTGGACTCTTTTTCCGCCGCTGACCTGGCGGCTTTGCTTTGTGAGATCACCTGTGCCGCCTGCTTCTCGAACGTTTCCAGGTTGGTAAGGATACCCTGCGCTTTCTGTAAAGGTGTGCCGACAGCCTGCAGGAAGCCCGCATCCAGCTCTTCCGGCGTGCCGTTCAGGATGAGCGGGACGATGCGCTCCCCGTCCTTTACCCCCGACCGCCTGGGAACAACGGCCACCGTCAGGTTGTTGTTTACTCGTCTGATGTTGATACTCAGGTCCGTGCCTGCCGTGATCATTTGGTTGATTGCTTGAAAAAACATAATGGTAAAATTTAAAATGTTATACATAAGTTTCCTTGAAAAAATCCTTCAGGATTCTCTGCCTGTCCGGATTCGAGGCGATGCCCTTCAACGGTTCCAGATAGTAGCCGATACGTTTCGGCCCGTCTGTCGTATCGGGAATCCGTTTTTTTACAGGTCTCACACGGTTTGTGGCGGGCCATGCGGCCGGCATGGCCGGAGCCGGCGGGGTGAATGCAGCTGTTCTCATGTCTTTATGCTTTAAGGGTTATACAAGCATGCCCATGACGGTCAGGGCGATAATTATTTTTACAATGAGGGTGAACGTCCTGAAAAGGAGGCTGATGAGCGTTCCCGACAAAAGGAACAGGACGATCAGGTACACGGGAATGATTCCCTTGCTGTAGAGCAGGCATATTCCCGTAAGCAGGACCAGTGAGACCGTCCGCTTGCAGATGTTTTCGATAAGTCGCAGTTTCATGTCTTTAAATTTTTAAGAATGAATAATCCCATCGGGATATGTTTTCCCGATTTTATAGGCCTCCGGCCCTTGGATTGCCTTTTTGCGCAAGGCTTGGCAAAAGAAAATACCGCAGCGAAGCGAGGATGATTTTCTTTTGACCAACCAAGCCCCCAAAGGGGGCCGCCTTGCGGCAAAAACGAGGCAATCCAAGACCTTTGCCGCTTAAAATCAGAAAAACGTATCTTGCACATATAAAAAATAAAAAGGAAGTACAGACAGACGTCTGCACTTCCCTTGTCTTGTTGGCTTTGACATTTGTTTATATGGTTCCCTGTGGCCGCTTTTCCACCGGATGGTTCCGGAATATCTCGCCTGTCACCTCATTTACCGTTTCCAGCACGCCGTCCAGGAACTCCTCCTGCGAGAGTTCCCCCCGTTCTATCCGTGCCAGTTCAGTTTCCCAGCCCGAGGTGAGGGAGGCGTCGGCCACCTTCATACCGCGTACCGTCTCATACAGGAAAAGCCCTTTAGGGGTCGGGACGACATATTTACCCGAATAACGGATGTATTTACGTTCCAGCAGCGTGCGGAGGATATTCGTGCGGGTGGAGACGGTGCCCAGTCCGGCCTTGTCCATGTAGTCCACCAGTTCCTCGTCCGTATAAGGGGAGACCGGCAACGACTTCTTATGTATAAGGCTGCATCCTGCCACCGGCAGGATCTCTTCCTGAAAAAAATCCGGCAGCATCGGGCAGGGCATACAGCCTTTTGCGACAATATGTTCCCTCTCGAAGATTCCGAGCCATCCTTTTTCCAGGATGCGGTATGTACGGATGCGGAATTTACGTGCGGCGCACACCGCATCGACGGTTGTGTATTCCACCTTGCAGGGCGGCATGAACGTTTCAAGCACCCTGCCGACAATGAGCGTGTAAACCAGCATTTCCTCCCGGCCCAATTTACCGGGCTGTATACCTGTAATGATGATGGCATGATGCTCCATGGTGTCTTGTGCCCCAATGCTGTCCTGCGGTGCGGCAAGGTCAACCATACCGGCATATTGTCGGAACTCCTTGCGGGAGAGCATCTTCTCCATGACAGGCGGCAACGTGTCATATACATCCCCCGGCAGCAGGCGGCTGGAGGTGCGCGGATAGGAAATCAGCCTCTTCTCGTACAGGCTCTGTGCAATCTCCTGCACCTGTATGGCCGTCAGGCCGTGGTAACGGTTCGCGTCTTTCTGTAGTTCGGCCAGGTTGTAAAGTGCCGGTGCCCCGATTTCCTCCGTCCGTTTCCTTACCGTTGTGATGCGGGCGTTCTTTGCCGCCTTGCAATCCTCGTACAATGCCAGTGCCTCCCGGCGGGCCACAAGGTCGTCCACGTGGCGCATCTTTAGGATACGGTCATTCTTGCATAGGCTGATGAATACGGGCCAGCTGTCAGCCGGCATGTGGTTCTCCCTCTCCCGGTACCGTCTGCATATCTCCGCCAGTACGGGGGTCTGTACCCTGCCCAGCGAGTTGTTCCCGAAGCCTACCGCCTTGCAGATGGCATGGCTTGAATTGACGCCCAGGAGCCAGTCCGCCCGGTTACGGCTGTCCGCCGCCAGGAACAGGTTGTCGAACCGGTCACATGGAAGGAGGTTCGCCATGCCTTCCGTGATGGCCTCGTCCGTCAGAGACGAGATCCAGAGGCGGAGGCAGGGTTGTTTGCACCCCAGAAAGCCGTAAAGATGGCGGAACAGCATCTCTCCCTCCCGGGAAGCGTCGGTTGCTGCGATGATGGTGTCGCATGCGTTGAGTACCTTGGCTATCACTTTCAACTGGAGCACCGCATTGATGTCGGGATTCCACCCGGTGTCCGTCTTCACGTGCCTTACTGTCAGGACGGAAGGCGGCAGCAGGGGAAGGTCCTCCCGCTCCACACGGGCTGTTCCTGAATCCTTCGGCATTGCCAGGGAGAGCATGTTGCCGTATGTCCATGTCACCATGTAGCCGTTCCCGGTCATATAGCCGTTCTCCTTTCTGCCTGCTCCCAACACTCTTGCTATCTCTCTGCCCACGTTGGGCCTGTCAGTCACTATTGCGATCATATTCTTTTTCTTTTTGATGCCCCGTACCGGATTGGACGGTACGGGGACATGTTAAACTTGTTTTATTTTTTGTTATTTCTTTGGAGATTCCTCCTGACGGATGCCGTTGATTTCCATGATTGGCCTGTTGTTGTCACCGGGTACCAGTTTGAATGTGGCATCCATGGCCAGGCTGATTACCGGGGTACGGAGTCTCAACGGGATGATTTCCGACTCCTTGCCTTGCAACAACAGGTCAAGGCTGCCGTCCGCTTCCAGTTGCTCCTTGCTGATACCCACGGCCTTCAGGCCGGGCCAGTCAATGTCTTCTACATTATAGATATAAGGGATGTTCCGATTCATATTCATACGGTTCGGGGATTTGATGTTTGTAAAACTGATTTTGTCTCTCTCCGATCGGGGTCATACCGCTTGTTTTGCGCCATTCTTTTGTTCCTGCTGCTGGCTTTGGGCGGTGTCCGCCTGTGCCGCACGACGGGAAGTGTCCCTGCGGATATCCGGGTTCTCCTGGAAATACTGCAACTGCCCGGAATAAGGGTTTACTTTCAGGTAGGAGCTGAACGTCTGCCCATTGTTTTTCAGCCCTTCGACAAGGAGGGTCTTCCCGTCCTGGAGGTTCGCCTTTTCCTGCGCCGTGAACACATGGCCGTAAACCTCCGCCGGGATACGTGGCGCCTGCTGCTCGTTGAACCCGTCCGGCGTGCGTGAGTACATCGTCCTGCCGGTATTCATGTCCAGCTTGACAAACGCGGAGAATTCCTCTCCCTTACGGTTGATCATGTTTTCCAGATAGACGGCCTGCCCCTTGCGTAAGGTTTCCTTATCCTCGGGGGTCAGTTGCACGCTGCATATCTCCTTGGGGATATAGATTTCTCCGGTTTCCGGATTATGACGGGTGTAATTCGGCCGTCCTGTCGTCTGGTCTATCGTGACAAACGCGGAGAAAGCCCCGTCCCTGTTCTTGAACTTCATGTCCTCGACCAGGATGGTATGTCCCTCGCTGAGCATCTTTATCTGGGTGGGTGAGAGCGGTACGCCCCCGATGGATTTCTCGTTGAATACCTGGTTCTTCGGGAAGATGAACTCCAGCCCCCTGCGCTCGGCGCTGTATTGGAGCGTGGCGTCAAATTCCTTCCCCGTCTTGGAGGTCATCCCCTCCACCTTGACGGGTTGTCCCTCCTTCAGCAGTCTGATCTCCTCGTCCGTAAGTCTTACCCCGCTCACTTCCTGCGGGATGTAGACATGCTCCTGCCGGACGGCGACCAGCTCGTTGGTGTTCTTGTCGATGGAGATCAGGCAGGGGGTGTACTCGCTGCCACGCAGGTTGAGTTCCACCGCACGTCCCATGTTGCCGGTCTCACGCAGGTTCTTCTTGTCCTCCTCGCTGAAGTTGAATCCGAAATAAGGGCGTTCCAACTGCGGTTCCTTGCGTATGCCGTGAATGGCCAGTCCCACCTGTCCATCCTGTTGCGGGATGAGTGAGAGCCTTGCATCCAGTTTGGCTGTCAGCAAACCGGAAAGATGGATTGTCAGGGGCACCAGCTTGTTGGTCTTGTAGCCCTTCAGCATGGAATCAAGGAGTCCCTGCTGTTCCAGCGAAGCCTTTGAGATTCCGACCTTTTCCAACTCCTCCCAGTTGACCATGTTCTCATTATACCGGTAATGCGGTCCTTGCGACTCCTGCGCTGCCTGTTGAGCCTGGGGCTGCTGCTGTTGCTGTGCCGCCTGCTGTACCTCGCTCTGTTGCAGGGGTTCCTGCGGTTGTGTCTCTTTGTCTGCCATAGCTGTCTTTTCTTTTTGGTTTACACTTTGTTCCTTCTTGTTTTCTCTCGGACGGATCTCGTAGCGTTTGAGGAACTCCTTCACTGCGTCCGTCTTTTTCCCTTCCGCCAGGTCCTTGATCGCCTGCTTGTTCACCTTGTAGTCGTGGAAGGTCATGCGGAGCAGGCGGAAATGGGTAGGTTCCTTGAACTGGCTCCAGAAATTCTTGATGAAGTTTTCGAGTATGCTCGAATTCTTGTCGAATTTCAGGAATGAGTTCTCATTCTTCTCGTCCGCCGGAACCGTCTTGACCTTCCCGTCCTTGTCGATCTCGCTGACTACTTGTACACCGGCTTTCGGGTCGCTCTTGTTATGAACCATCATCAGCTCGGTGATCTGTTCCACCAAAGGGGCGTCGTTCACGGCCTTCGGTTTCCGGGTTCGTCTAGGCTTCCCATTCGGGCTCTTTTCTTGTGCCATACCTTTTCTTTTTGGGGTTAATAAATTGCTTTGACGCTTCAAATGTATGGGCTAAATCCGAATAAAATGCTGATTTTCAAAAAGGTGTCATCAGATGTCATCAGATGTCGGCAAATGTCCGAAAGACTGGTTTTCCGTGAGAGAAACATGCCGTGAAAACAAGGATATGGTATGCGGAGGAAGGGCGAAGAAGTCGGCACGGGCGCGAAGGGAGGATTATGCAGAGCAGAGTGAGCTGAAGTCCCTGTCTTCTCATGGGGGCGGCGTTTTTTTCATAAGACATTGCCAGGGCTGCCCATATATCCCGTACTTCCTGCCGGATTTATGGAGATATAAAGGAGGCCCTCCTTTTTTCATCAATGACACGGTCATGCGTCGCGTCGGTCGCAGTGAGTCCCTATAATCTTTCCCGAAATCAAAACCATTGTCCGGGCGTTTGTTTCCATGTGTATTTTCCGCGACTTGTCGCAAGGAAAATACTCATGGAAAGCGAAGCCGGAACGCCCGTGACAATACGGTTTTGATTTATCTTTGATTATAGGGAACTCGCTGGTATCCGTCTGTTTTTCACGAATTTCCCAGAAAACATATACCGTCTTGGTATTTATACGATATAGATATTTCTGGACTTGTTCCACGGAAAACCGTCGCTTTTCATTTTCGGACTTTGATTCTTTACAAGGCTATTCGGACTGTCTTTCAAGAAGATTTACAGAGTTTGGCATCGGCATCAGGTGATATTCGGTGTTCCAAGTGGAGAAGCGGAATCCAGGACTAAATATTTTCTTCCTTCAACAATATAGCCCACGGGTTGTATCTATGTACCTATTATTCATCATAAAACAGACTATATATGGCTACCATTAAATTAAAATTCCGTCCATCGACGGTACGGGGTAAAGCCGGCACGCTCTGTTACCAGCTTTGCCACCGTCAGGAGAACAGGCAGATTACCACCGACATGAGGATATTTCCCGAGTGGTGGAATGAGACGAAACGTGAGCTTGTTGCTGTCCCCGGCAATGAGAGGGTCCTGACCGCCTACAGGAAACGGGCGGAAAAGGAGATGCGTGACATCCGTGAGATTATCCGCGAGCTGGACTGTAGCGGAGAAACATACACCTTGTCGGAAATACTCAACCGCTATCGCTCCCTGCCTTCCGAGCCCGGTTTCCTATACTACATGAAAAAAGAGATGGAAGCGCTTTGGGAGAACGGCCAATACGGTACCTCGCGTAATTACCGGCGTGCACTGAACAGCTTTTCCGCTTTCCTGGATGGTGATGACGTTCCTTTCTCATTGTTGGATTCCGCCCTGGCGTGTCGGTATGAGTCATGGCTGTGGCAACAAAAGGTAGCGAGGAACAGCAGCTCGTTCTATATGCGGATTCTGCGTGCCGTCTATAACAAGGCCGTAAGGCAAGGTCTTGCGTTGCAGACTTTCCCGTTTCGTGAGGTTTATACAGGAGTGGCTCGTACACCGAAACGCGCCGTGGATGAGGAAACCATCCTGAAGCTCCAAAGGATTGACCTCTCGGACTCACCGGCCCTGGCACTTTCCAGGGACATGTTCGTGTTCAGCTATTGTGCCCGTGGAATGGCGTTTGTGGACATGGCATATCTGAAAAAGGAGAATGTGGACAGCGGGCGAATCACCTATTGTCGTCATAAGACAGGCCAATACCTGACACTCCATATCGAACCGTGTATGGCGGCGATACTGGAACGATATGGGCGGGTTTATCCGGAAAGTCCATATCTTTTCCCCGTCCTTACAGATGAACAGCCGGATCAGGCTTACCGGCAATATCGGACCGGGTTGAACTACCATAACCGAAAATTGAAACGGTTGGGTAAATTGCTTGGCGAACCATTGCCTTTGTCCTCATATACGCCACGCCACAGCTGGGCTACCGCCGCACGCAACCACGACGTACCGATTGCTGTCATCAGTGCGGGGATGGGGCACAGCAGCGAAAGGACTACGCTTATTTACTTGGATTCTTTGGACAATGCCGTGATAGATAATGCGAACGAGAAGATTTTGAAGGGTTTGAACGATACCATTTCTATGTAAGAGATGGTACACATGTTGTTTTTGCTGATAATTAGGCATATACATTGCTATAAAAGTACATTTTTGCTCGGTTTGCTCGGTTTTAGACTCGAAAATACGCTCGAAAGGATAATGCAACGTTCTCCTTTTATTTTATATTCTTATTACGGCACTATTTTGACTCATATTAAATTAGTAATGCAAATGATTAATAATCAGTTATTTATAAATGGGGGGGGGGTAAAATAAGGAAATAAAAACGTTTATTTTACTTTTCAGTTTTACTGAGAATCATTACCTTTGCAGTGTGTTTTTACCCTCTCTTACATAGAAACGGTACGAATACGGGGGTTACGGTATCTGTTCACTGTAGTCAGGAGCGGCCCGCATTCCGGAAGTCCTATAAGGAAAGAACCGGATTAACCTTGATTGCTGTATCTTCTTCCACTTGAAAAAAACAGAAGGTGCAGGAATGAGAATTATATCCTTTTTATAAACCCGGTAACATTGCTTTCCTTTGGACATAGAAACACATACCATTGAGCATTGGTTCGCCCTGAAAGTATTTTATAACAAAGTTTTCGAGATCGAGGACATGTTGAGAAAAGACAAGTTGGAGACTTACATTCCTTGTGAGGAAGCATTGGTGGAACGCAACGGCGTGAAGAGGAAAGTCCGCCGTCCGGTTATCAGCTCGCTCATGTTCTTCCGTTCCACTGTCCGCCGTGCCCTGGAGGTACAGCGGCAGTTCACGGACAAGGTGATTCTGTACACAAGGCAGAAGGGATTGAGAAAGCTTCCTCTCGCCATTCCCGAGCGGGAAATGAACATCTTCATGCTGGTCACCTCGTCCGGCGAGGAGGGAATGGAATATTTCGGTGAAGACAACCCCAAGTTCCACCGGGGCGAGCGTGTTCGGGTGATCGACGGGAAGTTCAAGGGGGCGGAAGGTGTCATTTGCCGGATCAAGAAAAACAGCCGCCTGGTGGTTACCGTCCAGGGCGTATGCGCCGTGGCCACCACCTATATCCCGCAGGCATTCCTGCGACGGATAGGGCAGGAATAAGGGAAATATCAAAAGAATCATATAGTGGACATACTTCATCTTATCGAATTTGCCTTCACGGTTTTAACCGGCTGGACATTGGGTGCGATGGTCCTGCCCCGCATCTCGTTGGTCTCGTTCCGCCGCCGCCTGTTCGACTCAGTGGACGGGCGCAAGCTGCACACCGCCCATATACCCCGGCTGGGGGGGATCGCCTTCTTCCCGTGCATCACTATCACGGTGTCACTCGTCATTATCGGGCATAACCAGTGGATGGGCAGCAATATGCTTGACGTGGATCTGACCAACCGTCTGCTTTCCGTATTCTGCGGCCTGTTCCTGCTCTATCTTACGGGGATGATGGACGACCTTATCGGTGTACGTTACCGCTCCAAGTTTCTGATACAAATACTTTGCGGCATCCTGTTGGTGGCTTCGGGACTCTGCTTCGACAACCTGTACGGACTTTTCGGCATCGAAGCCATGCCTTATTATATAGGCGCTCCGTTCACCGTGTTCATCATCGTCTATATCCTGAACGCCATCAACCTGATAGACGGTATCGACGGGCTTGCCTCCGGGCTGAGTATCATCGCCTTCTTCGCGTTCGGGTGCATGTTCATCCGTCTGCAATGGTGGATGTATGCCTTTATTTGCCTGGCCACCATCGGCGTGCTGCTACCGTTCTTCTACTACAACGTCTATGGCAATGTCCACCGTGGGCGCAAGATATTCATGGGAGACACCGGATCACTCACTATCGGGATGCTGCTTGCCGTGATGGCTATCCGCCTGAGCATGTCCGACCCGTTGAAGGAAAGCACCTTTCCCGGCGCCGTCGTGATTGCATTCTCGTTCCTGATAGTTCCGATGCTGGATGTGGTACGTGTGGTGCTGCACCGTTGGCGCGAGCGCAAGCCCCTTTTCCTGCCGGACAGGAATCATATCCATCACAAGTTCATCGCTCTGGGGCTGTCCCAACGACAGGCGATGGCCTGCATCATTGGCATCGCTCTCTCCTTTGCCGTGGTGAACGTTTTCCTGATCCATTGCTTGTCCACCACGATCCTTTTCCTGCTGGACGTGGCGGTATGGACGGTGTTGCATTGTTACATCACGGTGAGGATCAACCGAAAGAATAAATTAGAAAAAAACTGTACAGAAAATAAAATATGAAAAATCGATTTTTGACACTTCTCCTGGGGTTGGTGTTGCTGGCGTCTTGCAATACCTCCAAGGAGATTCTCTACTTTCAAGACATTGCGGTGAACCAGCCCGAAGCCATTGTGGGCGCAAGAGACATCACCGTGCAGCCCAAGGACCAGATTTCCATCATGGTATCCAGTAAAGACCCGCAGTTGGCGGCGTTATTCAACCTGACACGTGTCCAGTACCGTGCCGGAGCCACAGACTTGCGTGGTGGCAGCAATAATGGTGAAATATCCGGTTACACATTGGATGACAAGGGGAATATCGACTTTCCCGTCATAGGGTCGCTCCATATTGCCGGTATGACCAAGAGCCAGATTGCCGCCCTTATCAAGAAACGGTTGGTGGACGAGGACCTGGTGAAAGACCCGGTTGTGACCGTGGAGTTTATGAACCTCTATTTTTCAGTCTTGGGCGAAGTAAAAACTCCCGGCAAATACAGTATCACCAAAGACCAGATATCTTTGTTGGAAGCCATCAGTATGGCGGGCGACCTTACCATTTATGGCAAACGCGATGCCATATTCGTCATTCGCGAGGAGAACGGTGAACGTGTCACCCACTGGGTGGATATCCGAAGCAAGGATATTTTCTCCTCCCCGGTCTATTACCTGAAACAGAACGATGTGGTGTATGTGCAACCTAATAAGGTCCGTGCCGGACAGTCCACCATCAATGAGAACAGCGTGAAATCTGTGGGACTGTGGATCAGTATTGCCTCGTTCCTCACCTCGTTAGGTGTGCTGCTGTTTAAATAACTGGATGAACAGAATATCTTACATATTATGATAGAAAAGAAAACTGCCGTTGGAAAACCTGCCGATGATTTTATACGAATACAAGATTTGTGGGGAATGTTCGTACCAAGATGGCACTGGTTTGCCCTCTCCCTGTTTGCCGCTCTTGCCGTAGCGGCTTTTTATCTGTTGAGTACCCCGAATATCTATACACGTACCGCTGCCATCTTGGTTAAGGACGATACCAAGGGCGGTTCGTCCACTACAATGAGCGAGTTCTCCGACCTGGGTATCTTCAGGTCGAATACCAACATCAATAACGAACTGCTCACCTTGAAATCCCCCACGTTGATGACTGAGGTGGTGCGGCGGTTGGGGCTGAATGAGACCTATACCGTCCGCAAGGGACTGAAGGATGTGGGATTGTACAAAAGCAACCCTGTAGCAGTCTCCTACCGCCACCAGGATGAAACGCCTGTCAGCTTCAAGATAGACTTCTCGTCCAAAGAAGAATTTACCATATCCGATGTAATGATTGACGGTGAGGAATCAGAGACGGAATTCTCTGGTAAAATGGGCGATTCCATTCGCATGGAAGTAGGTACATTCGTAATCAATCCGACCAAATACTGGAATGATTCATTCGTTGGGACTTCCATCCGCTATAATAAAGGTAGTGTACGTGCCGTAACCGACTATTACGCCACCGCTTTGCGTGCGGATTTGGGTAACGAGGATGCCACTATCATCAATCTCAGCATTGATGACGTATCCATCCCAAAGGCGGAAGATATCCTGAATACGTTGATCGAGGTATATAATGAGAAGTGGATCCAGGACAAGAACCAGATTGCCGTCAGTACCTCGCAGTTCATCGGTGACCGTTTGAGCGTGATTGAAAGTGAGCTGGGCAATGTGGACGAGAACATCGCCGGTTACAAGAGCGAGCACCTGCTGCCGGACGTGCAGGCGGCATCCAGTCTTTACCTGTCCCAGTCCGCCGAGAACAAGAAGGAGTTGCTGGCACTCAACAGCCAGCTATCCACCGCGCAGTATATCCGCAGAGAGTTGAACAACAAGGAACTCAGCCAGTTGTTGCCCACCAATTCCGGCATAGCCAATGTCAATATCGAGAGCCAGATCGGTGAATACAACACGATGGTGCTCGACCGCAACCGCCTGATCGCCAACAGCAGCGAAAAGAACCCCCTGGCAAAGGACATGGCCAACTCGCTGCAAAGCATGCAGCGCACCATCATTCAGTCGGTGGACAACCTGATCGTGTCGCTCAATACCCAGATACGCAGCATACGCCAGCAGGAAGCCGCGACCACCAGCCAGCTGGCCTCCAACCCGAACCAGGCGAAATACCTGCTTTCCGTGGAACGCCAGCAGAAGGTGAAGGAGGAACTGTATCTTTACTTGCTCCAGAAACGTGAGGAGAACGAGCTTTCCCAGGCTTTCACCGCTTATAATACGCGTGTGATTACCGCCCCGAGGGGCAGCATGTTCCCCACAGCTCCCCGGAAGATGAATATCCTCCTTGTGGCATTCGCTATCGGCTTGCTTGTCCCGGCGGTGATTATTTTTATGAAGGAGAACATGAACACCAAGGTACGAGGACGCAAGGATTTGGAAGATCTCAGCATACCTTTCATTGGTGAGATTCCCCAATACTTCAGCAAAGAGAGGAAACTGGGATTCAAGAGGAAGAAGCAGTCCTATATGAAAACCATCGTGGTGAAGGAAGGCAGCCGTGACATCATCAACGAGGCGTTCCGTGTGCTCCGCTCCAATATGGATTTCATGGCGGGCAAGGACAAAGGGCAGAACGTGTTCGTACTAACCTCGTTCAATCCCGGCAGCGGAAAGTCATTCCTGACCATGAACATTGCCATGAGTTTTGCCATCAAGAAAAAAAGGATATTGGTGATAGACGGCGACCTGCGCCACGGTTCCGTTTCCTCCTACGTGGATTCGCCACGGATAGGTTTGAGCGACTATCTAGGAAACCGTGTCGACAACTGCAATGAAATCATCGTGAAAGACAAAAAATACGACAATTTGCATATTCTTCCCATCGGTACTGTTCCTCCCAACCCGACGGAATTGCTGGAGGACAGCAAGCTGGCTGCGCTGATAGAAACCCTGCGCAGCGAGTACGACTATATCTTCATAGACTGTCCGCCCATCGACATCGTGGCCGACGCGCAGATTATCGAAAAGCTGGCTGACCGTACTATTTTCGTGGTACGCAGCGGCTTGCTGGATCGCAGCATGCTGCCTGAACTGGAAAATATCTACCAGGAGAAACGTTTCAAGAATCTCAGTATGATACTGAACGGTACGGAAAGTGCCGGAGGCCGGTACAGCTACCGTTACGGATACCGCTATGGCTATAGATACGGCTATCACAACAGCTACTCCTCCTACTATGGAAGTAAAGGAGAAATGGGGGGGTAAATGGATGGTTATCAAATGACCGGTAATATGTTGTTCTCTTATATAAAAGCATGTTACAACTATGTGGCCGTTCCGTAAGACAACAACCCTCGCACAGAGTGGCATCCTGAAAGGGATGACCGACTGCCATAGCCATCTTCTTCCGGGAGTGGATGACGGGGTGGAGACGTTGGATGAATCACTCCGGATTTTAGATACGATGGAAAAGCAGGGAGTCAGAAAGGTGTGGCTCACGCCGCACATCATGGAGGACATCCCCAATGAAACCGCAACTCTGCGAGAGAAGTTCCGGGAACTGGAACAGAGTTACAATGGTACGATGGAGCTGGCTTTGGCGGCGGAATACATGATGGACAACCTCTTTGAGGAACGGTTGGAAAAGAATGACCTGCTTCCCCTTGTGGAGGGAAAATGTTATCTGTTGGTGGAAACCTCCTATTTCAATCCGCCGATGGGCCTGCTCTCCGTCCTGCAACGCATCCAAAAGAAAGGCTATTACCCGTTGCTGGCACATCCCGAACGGTACGAATACATGCAGAAGAAGGACTACAAGGCCTTGAAGGAAGAACACATCTTTTTCCAGCTCAACGTGCCCTCGTTGGCCGGGATGTATGGCAGACATGTGCAGGAAAAGGCGGAAGCCTTGCTGAAAGCCAAGGCGTACTACTGTATCGGTTGCGATATCCATTCAGCGTTTTTTTACCATAAATTATTACAATCTGATATTCGTAAAAAGATCGTAATGAATTTTTTGGAAGAATCCTAATTTTCATGGGAATAATATAGATTCAGAAGAAGCTTGGTATGTTACATACCTCTTTCATTGGTTGTCACATATTGCCAAAGTTCAAATCTTCTGAGTTAAAGCGACTGTAAATCAATATACATCCTAATGCCCACAATTGTTGTAAGGTTCGAACTATGCAGAAAAGAAACCGGTTTCGGTACGATTTATTATCGTATCTACAAAGGGCATAACCGGCGTATGGAGTTCTCCTCGCGTCTTCGCTTGTCGGCCTCTTCCTGGGATGAAGTCACGAAGACTGTCAAGGGAAATGATCCCGAGGCTTGTCGTCTCCGTACTCAGATTGAAGCCGATCTTAAACTTTTGAATCAGATTATTACGGAAGATGTTGCCGCTCTTCTGACCATGGGTGACATGATAAGTATCTTCAAACGTCGGAGAACGATAGTAAGTCCTCATCCGCTTCCTTAAGAATTGGATTGATCAAACTGCGCAGATAAAAATATATCGTTATGAAACTTAATTTTTCCCTCCATTTCAGAACATTCATGACCGGAGCGATTATATTCTTGTCTTTGGTTATATTGTTAATCAGTTTGCCAGAAGTCGAATATTCTATTTTTGAAGATATTCTTGATGAAGAGAGTGGATTTTATATGTTGTTATTTTCTTTTTGTCTCATCTTTTTTTCCTATGGAATAGGGATGATGTTGGAGATTATATCGAATCCGTTTCCACGAGCTACTTATTTAATCAAACATTTGGATAGTTATTTGGGAATATTTACACATACCGATTCAATTGTTCAGAAATCTGAAGCATATAAGGTTCTTTATCGGATTGATGTAAAAGGGACAATTGATAATTTGAAGGTTTACAAATACATGTTCACATATATCATATCCCGAAATGATAATCTGAACAGAGAGATACAAGGATGTATTTTCAGGATATATGCCATGTTATCGCTACTTATAGCGGCGGTTTTCTTGCTTGTAGCGATTCTGATACAATTCTTATTTGCAGATATTGATTTTAGTGACGCACCTGCATTTAATGTGACTTTGGTAATTTTATTAATGATCAGTATCATGCTTTTGTATAGGGCATGGCAAAAGAGTAAAAGAAGATTTCTTGATGAGATGGAACAAGCATATTATGTTTTAACAGAGTTCCCTGCAGATGAATAAAATGAATTAATATCGTTTTTATGAAAGGTATCGTATTAGCGGGGGGAAGCGGGACACGCTTATACCCCATCACAAAGGGAGTAAGCAAGCAATTGCTTCCCATATTTGACAAGCCGATGGTTTATTATCCGATTTCAGTCTTGATGTTAGCTGGCATTCGGGAGATTTTAATCATCTCCACCCCTTACGACCTGCCGGGGTTCAAACGGCTTTTAGGTGACGGTTCGGATTATGGCATACATTTTGAGTATGCCGAGCAACCCTCTCCAGACGGGCTGGCACAAGCATTCCTTATCGGAGAAAAGTTTATCGGCAATGATTCCGTTTGTCTGGTATTAGGTGATAATATCTTTCATGGAAACGGTTTTACGGCTATGCTGAAAGAAGCTGTGCAGATTGCCGAGCAGGAACAAAAGGCGACGGTATTTGGCTATTGGGTTAATGATCCGGAACGCTATGGTGTGGCTGAGTTTGATATAAGAGGTAATTGCCTCTCCATTGAGGAAAAGCCGGAACAGCCAAAATCCAACTATGCGGTAGTCGGGCTTTATTTCTATCCGAATAAAGTGGTGGATGTAGCCAAACATATCAAGCCTTCGGCACGTGGGGAGTTGGAGATTACCGCCGTGAACCAGCGGTTCTTGGAGGATAAGGAACTGAAGGTACAGACCTTGGGCAGAGGATTCGCTTGGCTTGATACCGGTACGCACGACTCCCTTTCGGAAGCATCTACCTATATTGAGGTGATTGAGAAAAGGCAAGGATTGAAAGTGGCTTGTCTGGAAGGTATCGCTTATCGCAAAGGATGGATTGACCGTGAGAAAATGAAGCAATTGGCGCAACCGATGCTGAAGAATCCGTACGGGCAATATCTGTTGAAAGTGATTGACGAGGTGGAACGTACAGGGAAAGATAATTTGGATTGACATGGAAGTAATAAAGACAGCGATAGAGGGTGTGGTCATCATCGAGCCACGCATTTTTACGGATGCCAGAGGCTATTTCTTTGAAAGTTTCTCTCAAAAGGAATTTGACGAGAAGGTACGCCCCATCCGTTTTGTACAGGATAATGAAAGCAAGTCAAGCTACGGCGTGATGCGCGGACTGCATTATCAGAAGATGCCCTATACACAGAGCAAACTGGTACGCTGTGTGAAAGGAGCCGTATTGGATGTGGCGGTTGACATACGGGAAGGATCTCCTACATTCGGACAACATGTGGCTGTGGAACTGACCGAGGAAAACCACCGGCAGTTCTTCATCCCGAAAGGGTTCGCACATGGTTTTGCCGTATTAAGCGAAGAAGCCGTATTCCAATACAAATGCGATGAATTCTATGCCCCGGAAAGCGAAGGCGGCATACAGCTGATAGACGAAGCATTGGGCATTGACTGGAGAGTCCCGGTAGAGAATGCCATCCTTTCGGAGAAAGACCTGCACAGGGCATGCTTAAAGGATTCCGTATTGGATTTCAAATACGGAGAAGATTTGTATAAATAAGAAACTTGATATGAACATTTTAGTGACAGGAAGCAACGGGCAGTTAGGCAATGAGATGGTCCGAGTTTCCGGCAAGAGCAAAGATCGCTATGTCTTTACGGATATCGCGGAATTGGATATTACGAAACTGGATGCCGTTCTTTCGCTTGTACGGAAAGAACAGATTGACGTAATTGTTAATTGTGCTGCCTATACCAATGTAGATAAGGCAGAGGATGATGAAAAGACGGCAGACTTGATCAATCATGTGGCTGTCGGTTATTTGGCTGTGGCAGCCAAGTCTGTCAATGCCACGCTTATCCATATATCTACCGATTATGTTTTCAGGGGAATCAACTACGTTCCTTTTACGGAAGAGGACATGACGGAACCGACCGGTGTATATGGCAAGACAAAGCTTGCAGGAGAAGAAACCGTTGTCAATTCAGGCTGCAATTATATAATACTGCGCACTGCATGGCTCTACTCGGCATGGGGCAATAACTTCGTGAAAACCATGCTGAAATTGACGAAAGAGAAAGACATATTGCCTGTCATTTTCGACCAGATAGGTACACCTACTTTTGCCGGTGATCTGGCAGATGCCATAGGTTGGATTCTTGACAGGAGAATGACCGACAAGAAAGGCATTTATCATTTCAGCAATGAGGGAGTATGCTCTTGGTATGACTTTGCGGCAGTTATAGCCCGATTGGCAAGAAACGAGTGTGATGTCCGCCCGATTCATACCTTTGAATATCCGAGCAAGGTGAAACGTCCACATTATTCGGTTTTGGACAAAACAAAGTTCCGCGAGACGTTCGGTTACAAGATTCCGCATTGGATGGAATCGTTGGAAAAATGTATCAACCAGATAAAAGCACAGAACAATGGAATTTAAACGGAATATATTGATTACGGGCGGCGCAGGCTTCATCGGTAGCCATGTGGTGCGCCTGTTTGTGAACAAATATGCGGACTATCACATTGTCAATCTTGACAAATTGACTTATGCTGGTAATCTGGCTAACCTGAAAGATATTGAGGACAAGCCGAATTACACGTTTGTAAAGGTGGACATCTGCGATTTCGAGAAGATGCAGGAGTTGATGCGGCAATATCATATCGACGGCATCATCCATCTCGCTGCCGAAAGCCATGTGGACCGCAGCATCAAAGACCCGTTTACCTTTGCCCGTACTAACGTGATGGGGACGCTCTCCTTGTTGCAGGCGGCCAAGATTTACTGGGAAAGCCTTCTGGAGAAGTACGAAGGAAAACGGTTCTATCACATTTCGACCGATGAGGTATATGGAGCATTAGAGTTGACACATCCCGAAGGGGTAAAACCGCCTTTCACCACTACGGCTTCTTCTTCGGAGCATCATTTGGCATACGGTGAGGATTTCTTCTATGAAACAACGAAATACAATCCTCATTCACCCTATTCGGCAAGCAAGGCGAGTAGCGACCATTTTGTGCGTGCTTATCATGACACTTACGGTATGCCAACCATTGTAACCAACTGCTCGAACAACTATGGACCTTATCAATTCCCGGAAAAGTTGATACCGCTCTTCATCAACAACATCCGCCACCGTAAGCCGCTCCCGGTTTATGGTAAAGGAGAGAATGTACGTGACTGGCTTTTCGTGGAAGACCATGCACGTGCCATTGACCTTATTTTCCATCAGGGGAAAGTTGCCGAGACTTACAACATTGGTGGCTTCAATGAATGGAAGAACATCGACATTATCAAAGTGGTAATCAAGACCGTTGATCGTCTGTTAGGACGTGAAGAGGGAGAAGACCTTGACCTTATCACCTATGTGACCGACCGCAAGGGACATGATATGCGCTATGCCATCGACTCTTCCAAACTCCAGCAGGAATTAGGCTGGGAGCCTAGTCTTCAGTTTGAAGAAGGTATCAAGAAGACCGTCCGCTGGTATCTGGACAATCAGGAGTGGATGGATAATATCACTTCTGGGGAGTACGAGAAGTATTATGAGGAGATGTATAAGGGAAGATAGCAGCATTACAAATGCTGAAATAATACGTAAAATAATGAATAACAGATACAAATCTTTAGATATAGCAAAAGCCATTTGCATTATTCTAATGGTTGTAGGCCATAGCGGACGCCCGACTTATCTGCATGATTTCGTTTATATGTTCCATATGCCTTGCTCCTTTTTCGTAAGTGGTTGGCTGATAAACAACAAATACATAACGAACTTGAAAATGGTATTGATTCAAAAGGTAAAAGGTTCATATTACCCATTCGTGAAATGGACGTTGACTTTCCTGTCTTTCCATAACGTCTTTGCCTCGATGCACATTTATGCAAACAGGGAAAAAGGGACTTAGGCAATCTTATTCGGCTTGTAATCTCACCAGTCACCAATTAAAACGAGTAAAATATTAATAGAATCCTTAATAGCGAGCATTTAAGAATGATTTCTATATGAGGAGTTTACCCTTTTGGATGGGGATGCTTACCTTTTGTAATGATTTAATGGGAATTATGTTCATTTCATTAGGGTAATACATATAGAAAGTAACTAAAAAATTATATAAGTATGAAAGCTGTAATTCTTGCAGGAGGGTATGGTACAAGGCTCTCTGAAGCGACTAATTTAATTCCCAAACCTATGGTAGAAATAGGTGGCAAGCCAATTATATGGCATATTATGAAATGCTATAGTCACTATGGCATAAATGATTTCATTATATGCTGTGGTTACAAGCAGTATGTTATAAAAGAATATTTTGCGAACTATTTTTACCACAATTCTGATATGACTGTAGATTTGTCGGATAACAGCGTGAAAATCTTAGATAATCATTCAGAGAAATGGAAAGTCACATTAGTTGACACTGGATTAGACACAATGACAGGAGGAAGATTAAAACGGATACAAAAATATATAGGTAACGAAAGGTTTCTTCTCACTTATGGAGATGGCGTAAGTGACTTGGATATCGTGGATACAATAGATGCACATGATAAATCGGGAGCGTCTATATCCATGACTGTATTTAAACCGCAAGGCAAGTTTGGTAGCGTACAAATTAATAATGCTAATAATCGCATAGAATCTTTCTTAGAGAAACCAAATGGTGATGGTAATTGGATAAATATTGGCTTCTTTGTATGTGAAGCAGATGTGTTCAATTACATTACCGATGGTGATGACTCAGTAGTTTTTGAAAAGGCTCCATTGGAGAACCTTTCTAAGGATGGTAAAATGCAAGCCTATAAGCATCGTGGTTTTTGGAAATGCATGGACATACTAAGGGACAATGTAGAACTTAACGATATGTGGAACAAACACCAAGCTCCATGGAAAGTATGGAAAGACTGAACGGTCGAGTGAAAATAATACCGCGTCGGCTGATTAAAGACGACAGAGGATGGTTTCTAAAAGTAATTGACGGAAAAGAAGAACATCTTCCGCCCAATACAGGAGAAATATACCTAACGATGGGAAGATCAGGGCAGTCGAAAGGAGGGCATTACCATCCTAAGGCAGTCGAATGGTTTACTCTTATCAAAGGGGCTGCGTTATTAAAATTGTTTGATGTACTTCGGGGTAAGTATGATGAGATAAATTTAAATTTTGAAAATGCTGTCACTATTTTCGTTCCCAACAACATAGCACATGAATTTGTGAATACAGGAGCAGATGATTTCATCCTCCTTGCTTATACAGACTTATTATATGACCCAAGCGATACTATCGCATTTAAGTTCGATAACTATGATAGATGCTTTTAACGGTTTTTTTCAGAACAAGCGTGTCCTCATAACAGGGCATACAGGCTTCAAGGGGTCCTGGTTGTCAATATGGCTTCATGAACTTGGAGCGCAGGTTGTGGGTATAGCACTCAATCCATCTACAGATAATGATAATTTTGTTCTATCTGGAGTAGGAAGTAAAATAGTTGCAGACATCAGGCAAGATATTAGGGAAAAAGAATGCATCAAAGATATTCTTAAGGCATACAAACCTGAAATAGTTTTCCACCTTGCCGCACAGCCATTGGTTAGACTTAGTTATGAGATACCCGTGGAGACCTACGAGACAAATGTGATGGGAACCATTAATATAATGGAGGCTATTAGGATGACTGATAGCGTTAAAGTTGGTGTTATGATTACCACAGACAAATGTTACGAGAATAAGGAGCAACTCTGGGGATATCGAGAAAATGAACCAATGGGTGGATACGATCCATATTCTTCTTCTAAAGGTGCTGCTGAGATAGCCATATCAAGTTGGAGAAATAGTTTTTTAAATCCACAACAGTTTGAGTTTCATCATAAAAGCATTGCGAGTGCCAGGGCTGGCAACGTAATAGGTGGAGGTGATTGGGCAAAAGACCGCATTATTCCCGACTGCATACGTTCAATAGAGAAGAATATACCTGTTTGTATACGCAACCCGATAGCAACAAGACCTTGGCAACATGTACTCGAGCCACTCAGCGGGTATCTATTGTTAGCAAAAAAAATGTGGGAATCACCAACTTCCTTTTGTGAAGGATGGAATTTTGGTCCCAATATAGATAGTATAGTGCCAGTGTGGGATGTGGCCAATATGCTCATAGCAGAATATGGGCGAGGTACTTTATCTAAATTTTCGGGCAATGAAAAATTACATGAGGCAATGTTGCTCTCTCTTGATATAACGAAAGCACGTTTTAGACTTGGATGGAAACCATCATTGAACTTAAATGAGTGCATTCGCTTGACGGCAGAGTGGTATAAATCATATACATCCTGTGACACTTACGAATTGTGTGTAAAGCAGATAAAAGAGTATGTTGACAAAGGGAGGCTCTGAGTTAGTACCAAGTACACGCCGACAAAACCATATTGATACCATATCGGGATTATTCATAGTTCAAATAGTATTATTGCATATAATAATACTCACTCGTTGTACTGAAAATCTCATATACGATATAGTATTTCAGCAACTGTTTGTGTTCTATATGCCATGGTTTTTCTTCAAGAATGGCTTGTTTTATCGGCATAGGAACATGAAAGATGCAATTCAATATATTACACAGAGATTGGTTAAGCCCTATATCTACATTTTGGTAGTAAGTGCTGCGGCAACTATACTATACAGTGGTAGCAATAATTTTAATGGGATATATGTAACCTTTGACATTATCACTCAACTTAAATATCTGTTTTGGCATGGTGCTTTAGCAGAAAACCTTCCGCTATATTTTCTGTTATCATTGAGTATAGTCAGAATCTCTGCTGCTACAATTGATAGGTTTAGTGACAAATATGGGAGTACTATCACTTTTATTGCAACTGTCGTTGTGCTGATTGTATTGGCATAAGTGTCTTTTAGGCTTCCAGACTATATAATTAATTCATTTATTGGACTTTTATTTTTCTCATTAGGTCGTTTGTCTGTATCGCTATTTAATAGCGACAAGATAGTCTACTTAGCAACTGCCATTTATACGGTTTTAGTTTTCTCATGCCTAGTTTTGTCGATTTTAGGACAGGTTTCACCGTGCAAGGTAAATTCTGGATATGGGTCATAATAAGTTTGTGTGGGATTATATTTATAAACAAATTATTTTATGAAATTAATAAGGTTTTACCTTTAAGTTGTTGATTTACATAGGTCAACATAGTATGGCAATTTATGTCATCCACTTTTTACTGATCTTTTTATTGACGAGGATAAGTGTTGATTACTTGTTGATTGGAGAGGGTACATTGACTCTTTTTGGTTTGGTATCGGCATGTATCACGATAATCCTTGCACTTCTTCACAAAACGATTTACAAGATTATTTGACATGATTTTATGAAAGTATGCATTATTGGAACAAATGGCTTTCTTGCGACTGCAATAGGACAATGCTTGTCGGATATTGATGGTTGTGAAATACTGGCTTGTGGGCGAACAGCACCCAGTGAATACGAATTTACAGCATTTAAAAAAATAGATATAAATGTTTCAATATTAGATCCGACATGGTTTCAATCATCGGATATTATCATATATTGCGCTGGAGCTGGCATACAAAGTCAAAATAAAGACAATCCAAAGGATATCTATACGCTCAATACAGAGACCCCCTTAAATCTGTGTATAGGGTTAAGAGAGGTCTCCTATACCGGTACCTTTATAACCTTCGGCTCTGTATTTGAAATGGGCGCTACTTCCGACAAAGAATTATTTACAGAACAAGACATAACTACATCTACATGCGAAGCACCAAATGATTATGTCGTTTCAAAAAGGTTACTAACACGATTTGTTTCAAGCTATAAGCGTGACTTTAGGCATTTGCATTTCATTATTCCCACGATATATGGTTCTGGGGAGAATCCCAATCGGTTGATACCCTATACGGTGCATTCTATAAAGAGTAATCAGCCATTGCATTTTACTTCAGGCTCGCAAATAAGGCAGTATTTGCATGTCCGTGATGCATCAAAAGCCATAGTTAATTCTATAAAAGGCAATGTGCCAGGTGGAATATACAATCTTTCAAGCACAGATGTTTGTTCAGTTAAAGAGATCGTTGAATATCTGTTCCAACTGGCAGGCAAAAAATTACCCATGAATTCTTTCGGACAAGCACAACGCCAAGATGCGTGTATGCAATTTTTAGCGCTAAATGGCTCAAAGTTAAAGAACTTCATTGGAGAGTATCAATCTATTGATTTGTCACAAGTTTTGACTGAATATTTCAAATAACGGAATGAATAGATTATTGAAACTTCTCCATTACATTGGGATAGACAAGTCCATAGCCTACTCTTCAGGAGGCAGGGTTGTTCAGGGATTGACAGGCTTGGCCTCTGTATATTTCATTGGCACTTACCTGTCTCCGGAGGGACAAGGCTACTATTTCACATTTGGAAGTGTGCTTGCACTTCAGGTGTTTTTTGAATTGGGTTTGCATAATGTACTTACCCAGTTCACTGCACACGAGAAAGCCCATATAGAGCAAGATAAATATTATAATCTAATAGGAGAAAGCAGATACATTTCAAGACTATCTTCGATACTAAGATTTAGTGTAAATTTGTTTGCAGCAATTTCTCTTGTTTTTGCGATTGTTATCACATGTTTAGGCATATACTTTTTTAGGAGCTCGACTGCACCGGAGAATGGTTCGGTAGAATGGCTAACTCCATGGATTATTTTATCAATCTTATCGGCTGTTTCATTATTCATGTCTCCTATTTACGCAATACTCATGGGACTAAGCAGAGTGAAAGATGTAAGCAAAATTCGTTTTTTGCAATCAGTGTTTATGCCATTATCAGTGTGGACAGGACTATTATTGGGGCTGAAACTATATGTTCTGCCATTATCTTCATTTATTTCTTCGGCAATAGGTATTTTTTGTATGTGGCGAGGAGATATGTTTAAACAACTGAATAAAATATGGATAGCCTATGGATCTGAAAGGGTTAATTACATCCACGAAATTTTCCCACTGCAGTGGAAAATGGCATTAAGCTGGATAAGTGGATATTTCATATACCAACTGTTTAATCCGATTCTGTTCCGTTACGTGGGAGCTGAAGCCGCAGGCCAAATGGGAATGACCATGCAAGTGCTGAACGCTATACAAGCATTTTCATTCAGTTGGATGTCAACCAAGATCCCGACTTTCTCAACTTATATTGCAAGACATGAATTTGCATCCCTAGACAGTCTATTTAAGAAAACACTTATTCAGCTACTCTCTGTTTGCATACTCATCTTGATTGCATTTATAATGGTTTTGAATTTCATTGATTTAATATTACCTATTGGCATCTCCGAAAGATTTCTTTATGGGTTACCATTGATAATAATATCCTTTTCTATAATTCCTAATCAAATACTATCCTCCTTGGCTAACTATTTGAGATGTTATAAAAAGGAGCCATTGGTATTTATATCGATAATAATTGCCTTGCTCTGCACAGCATCATCATTTATATGTACCCAATTGTATGGTTTGGATGGGATGGTGTGTGGATATACATTCATAATAACATTTATAGAATTACCTTGGATTTATGCAATCTACAAGAACAAGCGTCACGAGTGGCAAACTTCTCTCAATAATAATTCCGACCTATAATGGCGGAGAATGGATTGAGCAAGGAATAAGAAGCATTGCCCAACAGATAGAGAATATGCCAGAAGTAGAATTAATTGTGCGTGATAATGCTTCAACCGATAATACTATTGATATTGTAGCATCATTACAAAACGAATATCCAGGAATCATTAAATATAACCGGAGGGACGAAAATACGCCTTTTCTTGATGCAAATTTCAAAGAGGCAATTGACTTATCATCAGGAGAATACATAATGCTTGTCGGTGATGACGATGCTCTAATGCCGTTTGCAGTGCCATATTTGGTTAAGCTTATTGAGGACAATAAAGACATCACATTGTTCTACGCAAATAGGATTGTAGCCAATTGGGATTTCACTCACGCATTTTTAAGAGATTGCAGAATGGTCGTGCCAGGATCAAACATCATCTACCACAACATTGTCGATTTCTTGCTGAGCAACATCAATGGTCCCGATTTTATTTCAGTGAATGTTATCACGCGAGAAGCCTATCTATCGAGTACAAAAGTTGATACCTCTCGATATTATGGCTATGAATGGTATGGGCGATACCTATTTGGCACTAAAGGCCGAAATGTGATGTACATAAGTGTCCCACTTGTTGTGCAACGGCTACCTCGCAAAAGGTCATGGGGAAAACAATCGGTGTTATATGCATTAGTTGGTCTATCCAACTTATTACACGATATTGATGATACAGGAACTGTATATGACATGTGGATGAAACATTTGCACAGCAAAGGTAGAATATATGCAACCCTTTCTGGATTGACTCACAATAAGCCTCTTTATAGAGAAAAATACACAGAAATCATTATCCATCTAAATGGTTTTGAGAGATTAGATGCATGGCTATTGCTTCATTGTGGTGTTTATAAATATCTACATAGTTTTATTCTTATTGTATTGAAAAAAATTAAATATATAGCATGAAATCTCCGAAAATTATTGCAGAAATCGGTTGCAATCACAAGGGTGATATGGCAATCGCCAAAGAGATGATAATGACCGCCGCCACCTATTGTAAGGCCGATGTGGTCAAGTTCCAAAAACGTTGCAATCGAGAGCTATTGACTCCCGAAGAATATAATGCTCCACACCCGCACCCCGAAAATTCATATGGGCGCACCTATGGCGAGCATCGAGAATTTTTGGAATTCGACCTTGAGCAGCACCGTCAATTGCAGCAGTGGTGTAACGAGTTTGGTATAGAATATTCCACTTCAGTGTGGGACATTACTTCGGCCAAAGAGATATGCACCCTGCACCCGGGCATGATAAAAGTGCCATCGGCTTGCAACCTCAACAAAGGGTTGCTTGAGTACCTGTGTGACAACTTTGAAGGTGAGATTCACTTGTCGTTCGGCATGACTACTCGTGAGGAGGAGGAACAAATCATTCAGCTCTTTGAGCAAAATGGTCGTAATGGAGACTTGGTTATATATGATTGCACATCGGGCTACCCTGTCCCATTTGAGGACATTTGTTTGCGTGAACTCACTCGCTTGCGTGAATTGTACACTTGCCGTGTCAAGGCTATCGGCTTCTCCGGTCATCACTTGGGAATTGCCGTAGATAGTGCTGCCGTAGCTCTTGGAGCAGAGTGGATAGAGCGTCATTATACCCTTGATCGCACATGGAAAGGTACTGACCACGCGGCATCGCTCGAACCCGATGGTGTGCGCAAACTTGCCCGTGACTGTCGTGCTGTTGCAAAATCATTGACTTATAAATGCGAGGATATTCTCGATATTGAGAAAGTGCAGCGTGATAAGTTGAAGAAGCATCAGATAAAATGGTAAATAGTATGGAACAATCAAATCAACGTTCATGTCTTATTGACAATGGAAAAGGCGTGTTTATAATTTTGGTTTTATTAGCACATACCCCCCCATTTTTAACAATTAATACAATTCCATTGGATGTAAAGATGGTTATACACTGCGTGATTATGCCAGCTTTCTTTTTTTTCTCGGGTGTTTTATCAAAAAACATAAAGAAACGAGTTTATAACTCTGACTTGAATCTTTTGGTTCCGTACATAATATTTTCATTAATATCTGTGACATTCAACGGAATTCGATATGGCAATCTTGCTCCTGCAAGCTACAACATCTTCATCCCCAAAATAGGTTTTACTTGGTATCTGATAGCATTATTTATAATGGTGATGATGCTATCTATATTTGCTAAGTTAAAAAAGGCTTTAGGGTTGTCAATATCCCTCATAATAAGTCTGCTGATTTGTTATATATTTACTGATGAAACATATCATTTCCTTTCAATTGGAATAGCTTTCTCCATGTTCCCAGTTTTCTTACTTGGATATTATATCCCAATAAACAAGTTTAATTCATTTTGCCAAAACAAGTTCTTTATCATATTGGGAATTGCAGGTATTGCAGCTATTTGCATTCTAACGGAGATGGATTTGATATACTTCCGATATAGACCACATTTTTTCCACAAGAGTATAATAGCAGAAGTTGTAAAAATAGCATGTTTTGTTTGTACTGTTTTGGTAGTATTAGGCGTGAACGCCATTCTTCCGCAGCGCAAATGCTTTTTGACTACAATTGGGAAAAATAGCTTGATGGTGTATTTGCTTCATGAGTATGTTTATAGCTTTTGTGGCCATTTATATGATTTTGACAATGATTTTGTAGATCTTGTAATCGCAATTGCTTTAGCCATTAGCCTCTCTTATATGTTGAGTCGACCGCTGATAGCAACTTCATACCACAGCATAGTCAGTAAATTAATGACAGCCGTTCATCGTTCACACACAGGTTATATGGAATGAGCGTGTAATGGACACATATAGTTTATGAGGGTGAAGTAAAGATATTGAATGCGGAACATAGTTGCTTATGATTTATTAGCTGTAATTGTGCAGTAGAACTATATTTTAATATTTACAATCAATTTATGACTATAGCATTTATCCCTGTTAGAGGCGGGAGCAAGTCAATTCCTCTGAAGAACATAAAGCCTTTTTGTGGCAAGCCGCTTGTGTGCTGGAATATTGAAGCGCTTGAACGTTGTGACGAAGTGGATGAGATTATCGTAGCCACTGACTCCGACAAGATAGAAACGGTGGTGACAGCACATCATTACAACAAAACGCACATCTATCGCCGCACTGCCGAAAACGCCTGTGACACAGCAAGCACCGAGAGTGTAATGCTTGAATATATAAGTTTTGCCAATCTTCCTGCCGAATGTGTCTTTATGTTGGTGCAAGCCACATCTCCGCTTACCGAAACTGAGCATTTTACTCAAGCCCTGCAAATGTATGCCGGAGGCAAATATGATTCAATCCTCACGTGTGTGCGCAATTACCGCTTTTTCTGGAACGAGGATGGCACAAGCAAGAACTACGACTATCGTAACCGTCCGCGTCGACAGAATTTTGCCGGAATGTTAATGGAAAACGGAGCTTTCTACATCAATACGGTGGGAAACATTGTGACATCGGGCAATCGTCTGAGCGGTCACATAGGGATCTATGAAATGCCAGAATACACTGCTATGGAAATTGATGAGCCCGATGATTGGACAATACTCGAAAACTTGATGCAGCGACATATACTGTCAAAGCAGTGCACCGATGCCAAGCAAATAAAGCTCTTTCTTTGTGACATCGATGGCACGCTCACCGATGGCGGAATGTATTACAGTGAAACGGGTGACGAACTAAAGAAATTCAACACTCGCGATGGTATGGGGCTACAACTATTGAGACAAGCGGGGATAAAAACGGGCATTATAACATCGGAAGACACTAAAATCGTTGAACGTCGTGCTCGAAAGTTGAACGTCGATTTCCTGCGTCAAGGTCGCAGAGAGGGGGGCAAACTTGCTGCAGCACAAGAGATATGCGACCAAATGGGAATATCACTCAATGAGGTAGCCTACATAGGTGACGACATCAACTGTCTTGCCTTGCTTCAAACTGTTGGACACAAGGCATGCCCTGCCGATGCTTGCAGGCAAGTGAAAGAAATCGCAGGCATACATATTATGACGCATAATGGAGGCGAAGGGTGTGTGCGCGAGTTTATTGACAATGTAATCTTAGAATAGGTGGACTTCATCGACAACTCAGGAGTAGGCTCTTTAATCAAAAACGAGCAGATTAATTTTGTGGGTGTTGCAATCACACCGTGGCATGCCCATGGCATAGATTGTGCTATCAAATATCTACAGAACAACGGGGTTGAAGTAAAAGGCGTAGTGATAATTTCCCTTGCAGTAAAACAGGGCAAAATAACGCATCTGCTCACCGAAGATAATTTTGTGAACACTTGTTGCAAATACTATAAACGTGAAGCGATTTTCGACACCAGTGTAAAACATATATTAGAAACGCTCAAGGACAACTATCTTGCAGCAAAAGTTTACAACAATCAAAACCCTAATGGCAGACCGCTTTATATAGCTACTGCGTGGCATCCTAATATAAACCTGCTGATGAGCCTACATAATCATCTCGGGGCAGGATATAATTTCAAAATGATGGTAGTTGAAGAAGGATTGTCGACTTATTTCCCACAAGTTAAATCGTGGAAACATGTATGGAACACGACAAAGACTTCCAAGAAGGGCATATCTTTAGTGATGTCGGTATTGCTAAGGCAATTTTCTTCGTGGTTAATAGCCCGCTTTGAAAATAATACCCAATGGACAAACTTAAATCTTCTACTTGGTCAGGACAAGGGTTTGCATCCAAATCCTCTTGCTACTAAATACTATCGCAAGGTTTTGACTGAGTTCAGTCGCAAGAATGTTCAACAATATGCCATACCCGACCTCAATGGTTGCATTGTTATTTGTACAATGGCATATATGCATTCCGAGATTGAAAACGATTCGGACGTAACATCTCTAACTGCTGTTATGAAAGCATTGCAGCAAGCTGGTAATACAGTGTACATCAAACCTCACCCACGCGATGTGGACTATCGGCAGCGTTATGCCCCATTGTGCTGCCAGTTTATCGATGTTCCATATTCGGTCGAAACCTTAATGGTAAAATTTCCTCATATAAAAGCCATTGTGAGCTTCTCATCTACTTCACTTGTTACTGCGAAAATGCTCTTTGGCATAAATGCAATATCTATTCTCAATATCATCGAGCAAGAAAAATATGGCGACTATATTAAAGACGAAATGAAATCGTTCGTCGCTTGTTTCTCAAACTTAGTAAATATTCCTAAAGATATTGACGAAATGGCAAAGATTCTATCATAATTAATTTCTTGAAAATGCGACTACCAGTCATCATTCTCAACTATAACACATCACACGATTGTTGCAAGTGTGTTGAGTTCCTACAACATCAGGAGGGCGTTGAGATAGAGATTGTCATAGTGGACAATTGCTCTCGTCCCGAAGATGTGGCGGAACTGCGGAAGTTGTCTGCCTCTGAGGGATGTACTCTCATAGAGAATCACGAGAACCGAGGCTACAATGCAGGCAACAACATCGGTCTGCGCTATGCTGCATCAAAGGGATATAAATATGCCTTGATTGCCAATCCGGACATGGAGTTTCCACAGACCGATTATGTAGCCCGCCTCGTGGAGGCGATGAACCAAGACCCAGACATCGTTGTGGTGGGGAGTGATATAGTGGATACGGATGGTTTACATCAAAATCCATTGGACTTTGTGAGTTTTGGGTCAGAATTGTTGTGGCCTATAGAGATGCTGAGAAACAAATCGACACGTGCATTAGAGCATACACAAAATAGATATTGCAATGTATTGATGGGGTGTTGCCTGATGGTACGCATGAGCTTTATGAAAGCAATAGGGCTCTTTGATGAAGGAGTTTTCTTGTATTGTGAGGAAGCGATATTTGCCCACCAAGTGAAGCAATATGAAAAGAAAATTTATTACACAGCCGATACATTTGCTGTACATCGTCACATAAAAAGCGAAAAAAGTAATCCATATAAACGATTGATAACATTGTGTAATAGTCGCGATTACAAAAATAGTCATCATAGTGATTACAATGGTATTCAAACGGCACTGTTATATTACAGTAATTGCATAAGAAGATGGTTCTTGAAACTAAAATTGTGTTCTTTTCATGACAAATAATTTGCCGGTGCGCATTGATGCCATAGATTGGATGAAAGGACTATGTATTACAAGCATAGTGTTTCTACATATAGAAGATGGAGTGTTACCTAATTGGCTAAACCGTTTCATTGGTCTATTTATGATTTCCGGATTCTATGTTACAAGTGGTTGGCTACATGGTCTCAAACCCACTTCTAGTATTAATTTGCGAGAGTTTTCCAAACGGCGTTTCAAGTCTATTGGCGTTCCCTATTTGTGGTTCACAGGCATAATTCTATTATTTGATGTGTTCTTCTGTGTCGTTGGACATTATACATGGTTTATGCTTTTTCGCGATGCCTACAAGGCAGTAGTGCTCCGTGGTATCGGCACACTGTGGTTTCTACCTGTGTTGTTTTTTGGGGAATTATTATTCGTGACTTGTAGAAAATTTAATAAATTCCATGCTGGGATGGCAATTGCTTTCATTGGCATTTTGATAACAGATTATGTCATGAATTTGGTATCAACCAATATAGCGGGCATGAAAAGTGAGATCATCTTGGCTCCTCTCAAAATGGTTCATCAATCAATGCGGGCTTGGCTTATTATTTCTATTAGTTGTATGGTGTCAATGATGACGATGAAAGCAAATTGGCAAGGACATAAACGATGGATAGGAGTCGCTATGAGTTGTTTGACTCTTGCATTATTTATATTTTTCTGTTACAAGGGTCAATATTGGGATGCAAGCTATAACAATGCAGTTGGTTTCTTTGCTAATATATTAGAGCCATTGTCGATTTTATTTGTCCTTATAGCTATAAAAACCTCTAATGTGGTTCTGAATTACCTGAGATATTGGGGCAAAAATTCGATTATTCTCATGACCGTACATTACTCAATTTTGATGGAACTAATAATATGGCTATATACATCTGCAATGGGGTATCCACCTTATGGTTGGATAACACTGGTTTGTTTTGTTGCAATAATGCTATTACAATATCCGATTGCAGAGTTTATAAATCGCAAATGTAAATATATTATTGGACGATGATTTTTTCCCATAGTAACAATAGAAACACATTAATAGTAATTTTTGGAGCTGTTCTGTTGAGTGTCTATCCCGCATTTTTAATGAATAGTGCCAAACAAAATATGCTATTATTAGCGGTAATGGCAATATCACCAATAGTTATATTCATGTCTCAAAAAATTCTGGTTAAATATGACCTGCCTCTCTTGATAATGTATGTATTAATGTTGTCATTTCCGTTGGTGTTTTATCCTGTTTCGGTCCGATGGTCGACACTGATTTATACGGGATTGTTCATCAGCTTGTTCTTAGCATATATAAGGATATTGTATTCAAGTGGACTAACAGTGGAGCTATTCAAAAAGCTACTAAAATGGTTAATATACTTGTATGCAATAACATTACTTGTTCAATTAATCTGTTTCTTCCTTGGACTGCCAATTTTTAATAGAATTAATATTGATTTAGGGCATGGTTTCCCCCGATTAAATTCCTTAGGTCCCGAACCAGCATGGACAGCTCGAATCTTAACCCTCATGATGTTGTTATACTGTTGCTTGTCAGATTATCTAAAGGGGTATAAGATCGGTCTCAAAGAAATAATAAAGGAAGATAAATGGGTATTCATCAGTTATGTATTTGTGATAATAGTTTGCGGTAGTACGACCGGATTGATATTTGCGGGTGTGCTTCTGTGTAGATTTGTCAATATTAAATCACTACTGTATGTAGTTATTCTATTGTTAGCTGTTTTTGCCTTGGGAGATATGATAGGGATTAGCAGTTTCGACCGTATGGTAAAATTCATTCCAGCACTATTTACTTTAGATGAAGATCTTATAATCGATGCAGATGGAAGTGGTGCCAGCAGAATTGTACCAACTTTAGTAGCTATTAAACAAGTGTCTTTAACCTCTTTAGAAGGCTGGATAGGGCATGGTGTAGATGCGGATGTGGGTATGTTGAGAATAGGAGGTATCAAAGCGAATGGAGGCGCATTTAGTCTTTGGTATAACTATGGATTTGTTGTGCAAGTAATATATTTTGCATATATAATCTGGATCAGTGGGATTCGAGGCGAATGGACTTCAACAGCAATAGCTATTTTATACATTTTTGGAGGAGTCACATTAAACATTCAACTTCTATGGTTCCTTTTAGCAATGTGCTGTACATATAAATTTGTAACGACTCAAAAAACGTAAACTTCAATTACATAATATTATGAAATTTTATTCAGATGAAAAGAATATTCAAATTTTGATATCACTTTTAAAAGCTCATGGAGTTAAATTTGTGATTGCTTCGCCAGGTAATACCAATCTAACTCTTGTTGCAAGTTTGCAGCAAGATGTGTTCTTTACCATTTATTCGGCAGTTGATGAACGTTCGGCTGCCTATATGGCTTGTGGAATAGCCGAAGAAACAGGCAATCCAGTAATGCTTAGTTGCACAGGGGCCACAGCATCACGTAATTATATGTCGGGGCTTACTGAGGCCTATTATCGTAAGTTGCCTGTCCTTGCTGTGACTTCGAGCAGGAGCAATGGTGAAATAGGACAAATGATACCTCAAGTCATTGACCGACGGATGTTGCCAAACGACATAGCACGTCTTAGCGTTCAATTACCAATAGTTAAGGATGCGCAAGACGAATGGGAATGTAACTTAAAGGTAAATCAAGCCTTGCTTGAACTTAGCAGGGGAGAAGGCGGACCGGTCCATATCAATATTCCCACGACATATTGTCCTACTTACAACACCAAGGAACTACCGCGGCAGAGAGTCATTAACCGATTCTATCCTCATGATAAAATGCCGCAACTTGATGGAAAAAAGGTCGCAATATTTGTAGGTTCACACAAAGACTGGAGTCCCGATTTAGCATTACTTGTAGATTCCTTTTGCGAACGGTATAACTCTATTGTTGTTTGTGACCACACAAGCGGATACCACGGTAAATATCGGGTTCAATATTCACTTATTGGAGGACAAGAACAGATTGTTACTACTTTAAACCAAGTGGACGTTCTGATTCATATCGGTCAAATATCAGGGGATTATTTCTCGTCAATTGGAAAGTTTGCTATGTCTGAAGTTTGGCGCATTTGCGCCGATGGCGAGTTGCACGACACTTTCAGGAAGTTGCGCTATGTGTTTGAAATGAAAGAAGAACAGTTCTTTGTCCACTATAACAGACTCGCCCAATCAAATGCATCCAATACTGGTTATTATAAAGAGTGTAGAAAAAAATATAATGCTCTGTATAACAATTGGAATTCAATTGAGAATAAAGTGCCGTTTTCTAACATTTGGGCTGCCAGCCAATTGGCAGGTAGTATTCCACAGCACAGTGAAGTACATTTTTCTATTTTGAGTAGTTTGCGTTCATGGAACTTTTTCGAGTTACCCGAGACTGTGAAATCATACTGTAATGTAGGTGGGTTTGGCATTGACGGTTGCATGTCATCGACTGTGGGTGCTTCGCTAATTGATCCTCAGAAATTGTATTTTGGAATAATAGGCGACTTGGCATTCTTTTATGACCTCAATTCTCTTGGAAACAGACATATAAGCAACAATCTACGAATACTTTTGGTAAACAATGGAATAGGAGCCGAATTTAAACTGTATTGTTACCCCGGTGCGCGCTTGGAAGACGATTGCAGCCCATACATCGCTGCACAGGGCCATTTTGGCAACAAATCACATAAACTGGTGAAACACTATGCGCAAGACCTCGGTTTCGAGTATTTATGTGCATCAAACAAAGATGAATTTAACAATGCAAGCAAGCATTTTCTCAATCCTGAAATCACAGATCATCCTATACTATTGGAAATTTTCACGAAAGATGAAGACGAAAGCACTGCATTGGAAATCATCCGCAACCTCGACAGCAATGCTTTGGGCATGTTAAAAAAGATAGCCAAAGGTATATTTGGCGACAATACCAAACAAACAATAAGAAGAATTTTGGGCCAATGATGCCATTTAGAAGGTTTGTCACTAAAATAGTAAGATTCGTTGTTGCACAGCGCAAATTAGTGGTGATAAATATTGCCGATTACTTGCTTAAAGGGCATATAACCTTAATCACAGGAGGGACAAGCGGGATAGGACTTGAAATAGCAAAAGTCTTCATGAAAGCTGGGGTAACGGTAGTGATTACCGGAAGGAATTCTGATAAGCTGAAACAGGTAATTAATTTATTAAATTTTGAATATCAATACATTACATGTAATAGAGTATTCTATACAAATGGATATGACTGATATTGCAAGTTTAGATGAATGCTTGAAAGTGGCTATAGATAAAGTTGGCAAAATAGACATATTAGTCAATAATGCAGGCGTACTTGGCAGTGGCATCTCCCGATGTACCGAGCAAGAATACGATACAATTTTAGATACCAACCTTAAAGGTGTTTTCTTCCTTTTCCAAAAGGTGGGTCACTATATGCGCGACAATCATATCGAAGGCAACATACTTAATATCATATCTTCTTCAAGTTTGCGACCGGTCAATTCGGCTTATACCCTTAGCAAGTGGGGCATACGAGGTTTAACCATGGGGTTGGCATGCACTCTGGCTCCTTATGGCATTGTAGTGAATGGCATTGCTCCAGGTCCAACTGCAACCCCAATGATTATGAGTGACCCTCATGCCGACAATTATTACCTTCCACGCTGTCTCGCCGGACGATATGCCATGCCTTGCGAAATTGCTAATATGGCTGTAGTCTTAGTTAGCAACATGGAACGAATGATTATTGGAGACATCGTGTACATGACCGGAGGGGCAGGTCTTATAAACAATAAAGATGTAGATTATTCTTTTGATTAAAATACAGAAATGAAGGTAGGAATTCTCACACGAAGAGCGGGATATAACATGGGGTCATCTTTACAAGCCTATGCTATGGCAAAGATGATTACCAAGTTGGGGTATGATGTTGAAATAATCAACTATGACGAATATGCTCATTTTCTAATGTGGCGTATAAAACCTGTTATATCCAGAGTTGTCCATGTGGCATTGTACGTTTGGCCACTTAACAGAATATTTGGCAATTGTCATCAACAGTTTAATAGAATATTCGAACAGCGCAAACGCTTTGAACAATTCGAAAAAAAATATTTTCCATTGAGCAACAAGAAATTTTGCCATTTATCCCAACTTGCAAAAACTATTGGACATTATGATGCCTATGTTTGCGGAAGCGACCAAATATGGAGCCCTTATATGTTCGACCCTGTATTCTATCTGGATTTTGTACCCCAAAATAAAGGAATACGCAAGATAGCTTATGCACCATCAATAGGGGTAACTCAACGGGAGGCTATTACGCAAAAGCAATGTCAAATGATGGAAACCATAGATTATGTATCTTGCAGGGAACAAGAAGGAGCCAATCTCCTTTCGGAGATACTCAATCATAAAGTTCCTGTGGTTCTTGACCCCACCCTTATGCTTAGCAGAGCCGAATGGGAACAAATACAGTCAAATATAGAACTTCCTTATAATGGCAAGTACATTCTTACATATTTCTTACACACTAGATACTATAGGAACAACATACCAAACCACTACATACACCAGTTAAAAGCCCAAACTGGTCTTAATGTGGTAAACATACAGATGCACAATATGGAACAAATAGTAAAAGCCGATCTACACCTATATGATTGTGCTCCCCCCGACTTCATTCGTCTAATTGCTAATGCCTCTTATGTCGTTACCAATTCCTTTCACTGCTGTGTCTTTTCACATCTGTTTGCCAAGCGTTTTTTTGTATTTGAACGCTATCGTCTAATTGGTGATACCCAAGAGAATCAGAACCCACGTATACGTTCATTCCTTAATTTGATTGGTGTTGGCGAAGCATTGATAACAGACGAAAATGCAAGAATAGTTTTGGGAACACAACAAGAGGATACAAATAAAGAACGTATCGAAGACGCCAGGAAATTATCATTTGAATTTATTTCCAAAGCACTAAGTTAGCTTTATATCGGGTTTCATATTAACATATTTGGCTTGAATTCCATGAGTAAAACGAAAATTTTTGTTTCGGCATTTTCTTGTATGCCACACATAGGGTCAGAACCGGGTGTCGGTTGGCACTGGATAATGGAGATGTCGAAATATTATGAGCTATGGGTTCTGGTACATAAAGAACCTATTGATGATATTGAAAAATATGTCAAACAACACGGCATAGACCAACTGATACATTTTATTTACTTTGACATACCTCTCAATTCTCTATTCTTTAAAGATGGAAAATTTCGTTGGGTGAGAACATATTATGTATTGTGGACAATGTTGGCCAACAAAATTGTCCGGAAAACAATGGAAGAAAACGGCATTGAGATTTTCCATAATCTAACTTTCGGGAACGCCATTTGGCCAGTGAGCCATTTTGGTCAAAAAAAAATCTTCATATGGGGGCCGATAGGCGGCGTAGAGACCATTCCTAAAGAATTTTCCATAAACTACAACTTTAAAAGCCGTTGCTTTGAGGCTGTCAGACGCATCATAGTCAAGTCGCTAATATTCAATTGGGGATTTCTAAAACGATGTAGGAATGCCAATTTGATATTGTGCAAGACCGAAGATATGTTAAACACCATTCCAAGCAAGTATCAGCACAAAGCCCATCTTTGTACCGATGTTGCAGTTGAAATAAGAGACGCAGAAAGTGCTAAAAAAAATCAAGCAAGAAGGAATGACATTGATATAAATTTCTTGTCAGTTGGAAGATTGGACGGATGGCGTGGCTTTGATTTACTTATTGAGGCTTTTGCTATCGCAGCGATAAAGAATCCTCACATGAAATTAACTATTCTTGGCGATGGCATAGAGAGAAACAATTTAGAGAATCTGGCGTGCAGAAAAGGAGTGTCGAATATAGTCAATTTTATAGGTAGCGTGCCTGTTAACGACTATATTAAATACATCCAAAGTTGTGATGTAGTAGTGAATAGTTGTTTAAAAGAAGGGGCGGTTACTGTATCTTTTGATTCAATGAGATATGGCAAACCTTTAATATGTATAGACTCAGGAGGGTTTACGAAATATTTCAACAAAGAATATGCCATAGTACTACCGCGTAATAACAGGCAGGAGCTAATTTACTCTTTAGCTGAAGCCATGCTGAAGATGACAAACAAAGATATTCGAGAGAGCATGGGGGAAAAAGCAAAAACAGCAGGCAATTCATTCTCGTGGGATGTAAAGGGTACTATCATCTCTAAATTAATTGATAACGCTTTAACCATGTCTTCAATATAACTACTACAGTGGTATCCAACTGTTGGTGCAGACCACCACAAAAGCAGGTCACTCGCAAGTAATTCACGAATGGAGGACGTTGCAGGAAGAGTTTTTGCATCATTTATTTACAAAGACAAAACGGGTATTACGGTTTGAGGAGACAGACTACTGTCACACACTGTCGGATTTGGGAGGGTATTTTGACTGGCTTCCGTCAGAAGAAACAAGAGTTTTGTTAAGAAATGTTACTGACAAGGTCTTTATGGATCGTAAGGACTAAATGGTAGAATATGGTGTATATCACGCTGACTTTACTCCATGGAACATGTTGGTTGAGGGGGCAATTGTTTGTGTTCGACTGGGAATATGCCTCTCTTACCTACCCTGCTAGACCGTTATCATTTCTTTACGCAGACGGCTATCTTTGAGAAGCATTGGGGCGGCAGAGAGATTATCGGTTATATGCAGTCGGCCAAGGGCAATGGATGGAGAGAGAAATACAAGCTCTACCTAATAGGTGTGATGGCTCGCTTTACTCTGCGTGAGAAGGGAAAGATGAGTGGTGACATGAAGCGGAGCTTTGATATATGGTTGGATATGCTTAACTTTTTGAATCAATGAAACAGATTGTTTGTTTTCACCTTTTCAATGACTACAGCGGCAGCCCAAAGGTCTTGAAGATGGTCTTGGAGGGCTTGTTGAGGAAAGGCTATCAAGTAGATTTGGTATCGTCTGAAGGTGGAGTTTTGGATGAACTGCTACGCTATAAAAATTTGCATAAGCATTCTTATCCATATAAGTTCTCAAACAATACTCCGCTTACAATGCTGCGTTATTGCTTGGTGCAGCTCTATACTTTCTTTCTGTCCTTCCGTTGGCTGTTCTGTAAGGATGTAGTGTTTTATATCAATACCCTGCTGCCTGTTGGTCCGGCACTGGCGGGTCGAACAATATGTAAGCGCGTTGTCTATCACTATCACGAAAATGCTTTTGTCAAGGGAACTTTTTATAAAATCTTGGCCACTCTGATGCAAAAGTTGGCTCATGAGATTATCTGCGTTTCCCAATACCAAGCATCATTTCTAAAACGCACACATGGAGTAACAGTTATCCCCAATGCTTTACCTAAGGAATTTACAGACAAACTTATATTTGCACCGGAGGCAGCTTTTGAACGCAAAACGGTATTGATGCTCTCTTCCCTAAAGGAATATAAAGGGACAAGGGAATTCATCGAACTGGCAGAAAAACTCCCTCAATATAAGTTTGTGTTGGTGATAAATGACACCGAAGAAAACATAAACAATTATTTGGCAGCCAATAAATTACGTGATTTAACAGGGAGGGGTAAATCTGACGATTTATCCACGCCAAGCGGATGTCACCTCTTTTTATAACACAGTTACCATCGTAATCGTATTGACCAACCCACGGCAAGCGGTAGAGACATTCGGACTGACGGCATTGGAAGCCATGAGTGCCGGTTTGCCGGTAATCGTGCCGACACAAGGAGGGATAGCGGAGATGGTGGAAGATGGCAATAACGGATACAAGATAGATGTACAGGAATTGGATGCCGTTGGCAAACACATTTGCGTATTGTTGGACAATAAAGAGTTGTACATCCGTATGGCAAACAACGCATTACTGTTTTCTGCCGGTTTTGACAGCGAGAAGGTTGTCACGAAATTAACCCCAATAATAAAGATTTGAGCATGGATAATTTGCAAATCATTTCCCGCCAGAATGATGTGACCCCATTCTATAACGAAGCCTCCATTGTACTTAATCTTTCCGACAAACAACGGTTTGTAGAGACATTCGGCTTGACGGCATTGGAAGCGATGAGTGCCGGACTGCCGGTAATTGTACCGACGGAAGGAGGAATAGCCGAAATGGTGAAAGACGGGGTGAACGGATATAAGATAGATGTGCAGGATTTAGATAGAATCGATTGTATGATAGAAGAGATTTTCCAAAATAAAGATCATTACATTCGTATGGCCAATGGGGCAAATCAAGTTTCTTTAGGTTTTAAAGAGTCTGTAATGATTGAGAAAATCCTCACGATTTTAAACAGATAGGCAACGGTAATCGGGAAAAACGGTACAAATGAAGCGAGTCTTCTACAACTGGCTGAAGATTTACAAAATAGGGATTTATTATTTTGCTATTCCCATTTTACTATGTTCCTATAGCAATGTTATTGAAATAATATAGGAGAGTCTTTGTTAGTAATTCCTTTACTATCGGACGATTCTATTAGAATTGATAGAAAAAAATTATTGGCATGAATTCAATTTTTGTTTATTTGTTTACCCTTTGGACTATTCCGCATTCTCTCTTTGTATCGAGAATACTTTTATCCACACAGGCAGATGATAATGTTACCCTGAAATATCAACAGTTTGTCCGTGAAGAAGCAAAAGAACACAGGCTGTTCCTTGAAAATTCCTTTGATAAATTGCTCCTGCTTATTTCAGGCGGAACATTTCTATTCGGTACCATTCTCACATGGATGAACTACAGAACAAAGGATGATATTACAACAGCAGTGAATAAAAAATTCAACGAGCAAATTGAAGCACTCTTAGGGACAAAATTCGATGAACTGCGAACTAATTTGGATTATCAGGATAATGAGCTAAAAAAGAAATTAGAAACCGCAGACAGACTGATTTTAGAATTGTCCGCCAAGATTTCTCAAACAACTCTCTCCGGCATTGAAGAAACAGAAATCAGATATTCGCAGAGACATTTTTCTTCGGTAGAATCTGATATCAACCAAATCTTATGGGTTGATGACATGCCTGACAATAACAAACGGATAATAAATATGTTTTCACAGGACAATGTTTTTTTTGATCTTGCGAGAACTACAGTTGAAGCGACTAAGAAACTTGCAAAAAATGATTATATAATGATAATTTCAGACATGAAAAGGGATAATTCTCCAGATGAGGGGTTAAAGCTTCTCAAATTGAGAAATGAAAAATATCCCACAGTTCCATTTGTCATTTATTCGTCTTCCAGATCTTTAGCAGGTTATGCTCATACGGCAAAGAATGAAGGTGCTACTCTTATTACGACTAAGGCAATCGATCTTTTAGGTTATATTCAGTCTTTAATAGGAAAAACGTAAGTCAATCAATCAGGACTTAAGAAAATATAAGGTCACACAACGAAGTATTGGCAGGGTGGGAAGATGCGGACGTTTAGGCAACATCCGTTACTATTTTAGCAAAACAGACCCAAAATAAATGTGTCTCAATGACTGGCGGAGTGCCATCGTGAGAACCTTATCGCAAGAATTGAAAGGAGAAAATAGGGATGCAATCGCAAACAACCTGATTTCAATGAAGCGGCAACTAAAAGATATCTATATATAACCTGACTCAGAATCAAATTCTAAATGAAACAAGTAGCTATCGTGGGCATACAAGGCGTGCCCGCAAAATATGGCGGCTTCGAGACTTTGGTGGAGAACATTATCGGTGATAACTGTTCTCCGGAAGTTCGTTACACCGTCTTTTGCAGTGGCAAGGATTATGCCACCCGTCTGAATACTTATAAGAATGTCCGACTGAAATACATTCCTTTGTTCCATGCAAACGGAGTGCAAAGTACACCTTATGACATTCTTTCAATGCTGAAATGTTTGCATGGATACGATACGGTGGTGATATTGGGTGTAAGCGGATGTATTTTCCTGCCGGTATTTCGGTTACTGTTTCGCAAGCGTTTGGTGGCAAACATCGACGGACTGGAACACCGGCGTGCCAAATGGGGAAAATTCACCAGATGGTTCCTGCGTACCAGCGAGGCGATGGCTGTCCGCTATGCCGATGTGGTGATTGCCGACAACAAGGGTATTCAGGATTATGTGAGGGAGACCTATCATAAAGAGGCGGTTTTGATAGCCTACGGGGGAGACCAGGTGCTGAGAAATATATCAGAAGAACGGCAGATGGAAATCCTGCGGAAATACGGGGTGACACCGGGCAACTATGCAGTCAGCGTATGCCGGATAGAGCCGGAGAACAACAGCCATGTAATTTGTGAGGCATTTGCCTCCAGCGGGAAAGATATTGTGTTCGTGGGTAACTGGGAACGGAGCGAATATAGCCGTGGATTAAAACAGAAATACGCTGAATACAGCAATATACGAATGGTGAATGCGGTATATGATTTGGACGAGTTGTATGCGCTGCGTAATCGGTGCTGTTGCTATGTTCATGGGCATAGTGCGGGCGGTACCAATCCCTCTCTGGTGGAGGCGATGTTTTTTGGAAAGCCTGTTTTGGCGTATGATGTGGTATATAACCGGGAAACGACTGGGAATAAAGCCTGTTACTTCAAGACTGCGGATGAATTGACGGAACTACTGAACCGGAATACACCGGACGGTACGCCGATGAAAGAGATAGCCATAAGGCGATATACATGGAAATACATTGCGGAACAATATGAAATATTGTACTAAAGAAATATATAAGAATAAAAAAGATTGACAATGAGGGGGAAAACGGTATTTGGGGTGGTTGTATTGCTGTTGCTGCCGGCTTTAAAAGCTTTGTCGCAGGCACCGGTCAGCCCCAAAGTGGAATTGTTTGCAGGGGCGGAATTGCATTATCGGGATATCTTCTACACGAAGATGTACGAGGTTTTGGTGAACCTGACTCCCGGTCTGAAATGGCACATCGGCAACCGGTGGCAATTGGCCGGTCAGGCCATAATCCCTGTTTATAATGATTATGGGGATCGGTATAAGAAGGTACGCTTGAGTATGGCAGTGCTGTCTAAGGAATGGGACTGGAACGGTTCGCAATTCTTGAAAGTGAGCGGTGGACTGTTCGGACGGGAACGCTATGGGCTGGATGTGAAATGGATGTATCCGATTAACAGATGGCTGGCATTGGACGCACAAGTGGGTGTGACGGGCTTCTGCTCAATGGCTGTAGATTGGGAATGCAGCAAGATGGAGCGAGTGACGGGACAAGCCGGAGTGAACGTCTATCTGGAAAAGGTGAATACGGAATTCCGGCTGCACGGTGGCCGGTATCTTTATGAGGATTATGGCGTGACGGCCGAAGCCATGCGTCATTTCAAGCACTGTACGGTAGGTCTGTATGCCCAATACAGCGACCAAGGCAAGGAGAACGGAGGTTTCAAGGTCATCATGATGATTCCACCCTACAAGCGGAAAGCCCGTAAGGTGATGGTACGTCCGGTTTCCAATTTCAGGCTGACTTACGACATTCAGGGACAGCCATACGCTGTTAAGATGTATACCACCGATCCGGAAGAAAATGAACGTGAAGGGCATTACGACCGCAACCGTCTGCAATGGGGTGCCAATCGGATGGAACCAGACTTCATCAACAAGGAAGGAGGCAGACCATGAGACAAATTACAATTCTGCTAATCGGTTGCCTGTTCTTTTTCGGAAGCGGACAACTCTTGCACGCCCAACAATATACGGGCATGAGCGGACTGATCCATGTACCGAGCGGAGAAATGGATGAAGCGGGAGAGGCACGTATCGGCGTACATTTTCTGAACAAGGAATTCACACCGGAAAAGGGTTTCAACTATGAGGGGAAATACAATACGTTGAGCCATTATCTGAGTATCACTCCTTTCTCATGGCTGGAAATCGGCTATACCTGTACTTTGCAGAAAGGGCGTGCAATCGATAATGACGGACAAGTTCAGGAAGGCAGGCCTAAATTGCGCTTCAAGGATCGCTACTTTTCCGTCAAACTTCAGCCTTTGAAAGAGGGAAAATGGTGGCCGGCCATTGCCATTGGTGCCAATGATCCATACGGTACGGACAGCAAGACCGGAACCGGAAAGGAAGGTGAAAGCCCAAAGAACGGTGACGGGAAAAGCCAGTATTTCTCTAATTTCTACATTGCCGCCACCAAGCATATCGGCTTGAAAGGGCACAGCGTCGGCTTCCATGTGGCTTATCGCCATTGGAAGCGTGACTATAACAGCAAGTGGAACGGTCCGGTAGGCGGTATCACTTATCAGCCTTCTTTCCAAAAGAACCTGCGTGTGATAGCCGAATACACCGGTGATGACGTAAATGTAGGTCTTGACTGGAAACTGTGGAAACACCTGCTGATACAGTCCTCCCTGCAGAACGGGAAATACTTCTCCGGTGGCGTATGTTTCTGCATCAACCTGTTGTAGATAACAAAATTGCAAATACCATGAAAGACACAACTGATTTATATAAGGACATCAACGGAAATGGAATAAAGCAACTGGATGTATTTATAGACCGTTATACCTTATTGCTGGGTATTCATGTCAAATATATCATATTCATTTTACTCCTTTTGATCCTGTATATGTTGAGCGATACGGATTTCTTCTGCCGCCATTCATTCTTCCATGCCATTGATTGTCAATGTAATTCTGGTGCTGTATGTTATAAAAGCACGGAATGTGCCTGCATAAGGTTCAATCAAAATATCAGAATTGTGACAATTACGGTCATTCTCATTATATTCTGCATTATAAAGTGGATATACGCATGTCAAATGAAACCGATGGTGACCGCTTGTTTCCAGGTTTTTACCAGACTTGAAATCTATACCTATCATAAACACAAGTCGGAAAGGCTTCATGAAAAGAAAAGGGAGTTAGAACAGGAAAAAATGAAATCGGAATTTTATTACGCCGAGTTGAAAAGGCAAATCAATGAATACCATGAGAACGGGAAGCCGGAAAAGACGCAGGGAAAGGGTCTGTTTGACAAATTGAACAGCCACTGTCTGAAAATAGTCCTTTTAAGCAAGGAACTGGATGACCTTTCTGTCGCAATAGAACGGACAGAAAATGAAATGCATGGATATAAGTATGAAATCGACAGTTACGGATCGGAGATTGAAAATGCGATAAGTTCATTCGTTTCCAAGAAGAAGCGGAATATAGTCTGTGAACCGGACAGAATCCGGATCAGGATGTTGTTCAAATCACTTGGAGCGCAACTTCTATATACCGTAGAACCATAAACTTATGACAACAGAAGACCGTTACGGAAATCCGTTCGACAGGTACTCCTCACGCACCAGACGCCTGAATTACCACCTTCCTTTCTGGCAGCATGGCCAGAAGAGCCACAAACACGGCATGAATGGCGCATTCATCGGTCGTGAGGATATCCTGTACCGTCTTAGGAACTGGATCCTGAGCAAGTCGCAGACCGGTTCTTTCCTTGTGGCAGGCTATAGGGGAATGGGAAAGACATCCTTCGTGGAAAAGGCTCTCTATAATATCACCCGCCAAAGAAGAAGGAGCAGCCGGATTGAGTTTTTATTCATGCTGATGCATCTGCTGACGATGTTCGTAACCTATCTGCTTTGTTTCAGATCCCTGGATTTCGAGAGAATTGACTGGATTACAGGAAGTTTTATTGTAGGACTTGCATTGATATTGCTGTTGTCCGTCGGAATTGTATTGTATATAAAGAAGTACCATATCCGGTATGTATGCAATTACTTGTCTTTCGGGATGGGGCTTGTTCTATATACAGTCCGAAGGGAAGTGAAAAAAGTGGAACGTCCCCTGGATATCCTCCGGTTGCTGAAGAAATGCGTTTCGGAATGCCTGTCAAGATTGAGACGGCTCAACCGGGAAGACCGGAGCAGGCTGAACAAGACTCTTTTCAATGATTTCCGCAAGAAATCGTTCAGGCGCATAGCCATCCACATCAACCTCGGTCACGAGATATTGACGGAAAGGGACATCCTCTGCCTGATAGCGAAGCGCATACAGAACGAGGTGGAGAATTTTGTATCCAACAAGCATACCTATCTTATACCGGCTTACTCGTATATACTGGTGTGCTGCCTGCTGGCAGGCATCCTTACTCGCGGATTGGTGAACGGTGTGTTTGATATTGTATATGACGTTTATTTGGATGCGGGCCAAACGCTCCGACAGGCGCATTCGTTCCTTGCTTTTCTCAATGATGTGTCCCATGCGATTTTCGGCGAATATAAGACCCTTTCCTCCCTGCTTGTCTTTCTGTCAGTTTATGCCGGCGTTTATCGGTCGTTGATGTGCACGTTCCGCTTTATTCCCGGTGTCAAGCAGTTTGTCAACGTCAGACGGCGGTTGCGTATCCTGAACGCAAGGATTGATACGGTCATAGATGAGGAGTCTGCCCCGGTCGCTGAAACGAATTCCGGTTTCGTCAACATCTCCCTCGGACACAGGACGAAACGGAACTATCCAATGGCCGGTGTACGGGAGATAGAGTGCGAGCTGATTGACATACTGGAACATTTCAACCGGGTGGTCAGCTCCTACACCCTGAATTTCATCATTATTTTTGACGAGCTGGACAAGATAGACCCGGAGTCTGTCTCCAAAATCCAGGGGGAAGACCTGGAGGATGCGACGTACGAAAACTCATCCAACGGCTTCTCGGGGGATCTCGGTTCCAGACGCAGGAAGGAGAATGTGCTCAGGCTGTTGGCCAACATGAAACATTTCATTTCCACCGCCCGTGCCAAATTCATATTCATCTCCGGCCGGGAATTGTATGATGCCTATCTCGCCGGCCTGTCAGACCGCGAGTTCGCCATCAGCAGCGTGTTTGGCGGTGCCATCTACGTCGAGAGCTTCCTTACCTCGAACCGTGCCCAGATGAACGTGACCTCCATGACGGAGCAATACATATGCAAGATGCTGCTCCCGGAAAAGTATTTGCAGGACAAGATGACAGAACGCTATTACAGGTATGGAGCGACCACGTTGGAAGCTCCCTCCTTGAGATGGTATTACAAATACCTGTACGAGCTTTCCGGGAAAAAAGGAAAGGGAAGAGCGGATGAATGGGAAATAAACGGAAGCATCATATTCCTGCACTATTTCTCCACTTACCTGACCCATATCAGCAACGGTTCACCCCAGAAAATCCAGTCGTATTTCAGGATGTATATCCGAACGGCGGACAACCTGTACCGCAAGGGGAATTCCAATCCCAGGATATTCGGGATATCCTCTCCGGCAAAGAAGCCGGACCGTACCTACGTGCTTACATTCAATTACGTCAACCAGCGGAAAATTGCTTTCATTTTCTATATGGCCTATCCGATCATGCAGGCCATTATCAACAATGCGACCCTGCATGGTGACAAGATCCTCATTTCAGCCTCGTTCCTGATGAACCATATCTACAAATACCACAGCTACAGTTTCTCATGGCGCAATCTGGAACAGGCCCCGGAGTTGCTGGAGGTGTACCGTACACCGGAACTTCGGTCATTCATACACTCCATCCTTTCCTTCATGGTGCATACCCACATGAGCAATATATCTTCGGGTTTGTACAATTTCAAGTTCAGGAAAAGCATAGCCAATGAGATAGCCATATTCTCCAAGCACTCCGAGGAGGTGTCCGCCATTTTCAACTTCACTCTGGACGAGTCCCTGTCGGTGAAAAGGCATTACGCCCGGTTGATGAACCATTATACCTGCCTGCTGAACCGTTCCAACTCCCGGAATAACCATTACAGCATCCTGTTGTCCAGAATCCACCAGGTTCTCGGGGACTTGCAGATGACGGACGAGAATTACCTGGAGTCGGCACTGGAATACAGGAACAGCATTGTCTACCTGAAAGAACTGTTATATGAGGACGGATCCCCCGAATTCGACGCATCGGGCGATGTCATGCTGCCGTTGATCCGTAACATGCTGAAACTCGGGCTTACGTACGAACGGAGGAGGACTAATAATTCTGCATACGTGATTTATTATGAACTGGTATCCATGCTCATCGATTTCCGGTATGTGGATGAGGCCAAGCTGGGTATGGATCTGAAAGTGGAGAAAGCCACGGACTGGCGGGATAAAAAATATGTGTTGTACAAGAAAAAAGAGAGCGAGGAGACAAAAGGGAAAGATCTGGTATATTTCCTTACCCGGCAGGATGAGATTGACAAGAATGAGACTTTCAGAAAGGAAATAACCTCCCAGCTGTTTCAGAAAGGACCGAAGAAAGCTTGTGACAGCGACCAGAATGTTTTCGAGATACAGGGCGAGGAACTGATCGGCGACTTGTCCAAAATATTGACGCCGGAGAAGACGAAACTGATATTCCGGCTTTCCCTGTTGGAGGATCTCCGGCTCGTCTATCAGGCTGTTCTGGCCAAGCTCTTCGTCCTTGAGAAAGTCGAGCTTGGAGGCATCACCAAGGCCAACCTGGATGTGTCGGAGGCGGAATTCCGGTATTTGTACCGTGTGACCAATATGAAGGAGAAGTTCATCATCCTTGCGGACTATTTCAGGCGGTTGGCGGAAATCTTGTATTACAAGAACGGACTGATAGACAAGAATTCCGACGCCTTTGTCACCGGGCTTTATTTCTGGGGATACGAGTTTGATACGGATATTGAGGAATATTGCAGGGAAGAGGGACTGAACACTACAGCGCAACGAAGAATAAAGGATGAGCTGAAAAAAATCAAATGGAACGAGCTGGATTTTAAAGCGGAAGAGCACTGGGGCAAAGATTATGTGAAAGTATGGGAAGTGATAAAGGAATCCCTAGAGAAAGGAACTCCGCCGCTTGAGTCAAATACATCCGGAAATGCGGATAGTGAGGATAAAGGTACTTTAAAAGCATTTTTAGGGAAGTGGAAGATAGAAGAATCTTATGTGAAGAACCTCTCTTATTGCAAGGTGGACGAATGCAACCGCCATAGGGCGGAAATGCTGAGAGAAGGACGTTCCCTGCCCTGTTTTGCCTGCCGGTACTATACCCGCAGCATGCATATATTGTTGGAGCAGCTGTTTGGTGTGAAGGATATTGAGGACAAGGTGTCGAAAGCACGCGAGTTCCTGAAACGGATTGACAAGGTGGAGAACAACGGCGGTGAGGGGAATACACGGGATGAAAACGGCTCGCACCTGTTACGCTCCAACTACTTGCAGACTGTCGCCATCGTTCTGGATGGCATGGGGAATGTACAGGTCAGCTGTGCTGACAGGCGTTCGGTGTTGAGCGAGGGTTTCCTGCTTGAGTTGTCCCGCCTTTCCGATGACAATCACACGTTCGAGAGAATGGAGAGCCTGGGATGTCTGGAGAAGGCCGTCCTTTATTATTGGGCCGCTTCCCGCTTCTACAAGAAAGGCGCATTGCTGAAGGAGGCCTCCATCTGCATGAAGAAAATCCTGCAACTGCTGAGACAGTACCTGACAGTGAGGGAGTTTTTCTCTTGTACCGGGCAGGTGGAGATGGTGGCAGGATACCTGTGCCCGATAATCAAGAACGTGTCCCGTAAGGCCATCCTATACTTGTATGCCCATAACGAGAACATAAGCATCTCCGAGATTCAGGACTTGAAAGGCGTCTTCTCATTAAAGCCTTATGAGGATATCTCGCTTGAGAAATTATCCCTTTACCCTGACATTGAGGAAATTATCCTGTTGTCGATGGAGCTGAAAATGATTTGCTACCGGATTTACGGATATGATGCTGCACTGATGCCGGAGGACTTCCAAAAGCTGAAAGCCTTGAATATCATAAGATTGTATTCTTTCCGCATGGCCTCCATCTTCAACGTGGAGAAGACGGTCTGCCAGCAGTTGGCGGAATCGCGCGTGAAAGCCGTATGGAATTTTTCTTTCATGGGCTACCTGCTGGACGGTGTGGGCCTGACCGAAACGGACGCAGAAAGTGGCGCCCCAAAATACAGAGTGGATGCCCCCATCATCTTTTACCGGAAATTAAGGGCTTATCTGGAGCGGTCATTGGACAATGACCGGCTGGGGACATTCGGAATGGATTTGAAGGAATGTGGTATTCAAAGTGGTACCGTGACGGTAAACAACAAATTAAAACTGCTGGAATTCCTGCTGAAAGACTCCATGTTCTGCCTGCAACGTGTCCTTTCACTGCTGACAAACAATCCTTCCCAATCGTTGCAATCCAACAGTTACATCGCTGATACCTACCAGATGATGTTTGAGTGGACCCAGGTGTTCAAATTTCTCTATTCGCTTTATGAGTATATGGAAAGCGGGGAAGAGGTACGCGGCAAGATAGTGAACTCGCTCGTGTTCTTCATCACCTCCCGGCATATATCCATGGAAGACGAGGACCCGCTACAGGACAAGCAGAGGAATCTTGAGGAACTCAGGCAAGTGGTCGGGGACTGCGCCACCATTATCAAAGCCGCATGTGGCAGATCCGATACGGAAACACGCAGTACGGTATTTTATAACCAGGTGCTTGCCGCAATCGACCGTACCAACCTGAGGTATATCATCAGTAATTATTCCGCGGAGATGGCCCTGGAATATTACCGCAAGGCCAAGGAGACACATACGGAGGGCAATGCCTACAAGGAAATGATCTCCAACATGTATTACCTGGACGATGACTTGCAGAACGACACTTCCCAATATCATATAGCATTGGAACGTTACATGCTCAACTGCGGTTATATCGACCGGAGGGCGAAATCACTGAAAGAAGTGTACAGCAAGGCCAATATATATAATGTGGAATGGTATGAGAGGGGAGACCTTTCCACCCCTCTGAGCCAAAGGGACATGTCCGTCCTGGATTGAAAATGGCGGTACGATTGTGAATGCGAATATATAAAAACATACTATCTGATGGAATATCCCTTGTTGCTTGAATTCCTGGACACCCGGTTGGAAGCTGCCCTCAATCAGGAACGGTTCAACCGGCAGAGCATTCATTTGTATCGGTGTGGCGATAGTTGGCTGGCGTTGGAATATTCGGCATGTCTGTTGGAAGAGCGATTCCATTATAAGGACAAGAATCCGTTGATTTTCCACTTGAGGGACGGAAGGCGTGTGGTGATGGTGGAGGTTCCCGCTAAGGAGACTCGCGGCAGGACATGAGACCGGTCGGCAAGGAACGGGACATATCACGTTGGATGCCGGTCGTCGGGCAAGTGATTATGCCGGATGGAAGGAATGGATTCTGGATGATTGAGAAGGTCCGGAAAACATCTGTCATGAGAGTTATTTATCATTTATAATTAACATTTTAATTCATTTTATTTATGTACAATTTTGTGAAGAAAGGGGCTTTCATGCTCCTTGTTGCCTGCCTTGCGATGGGTATGGCAAGTTGTAGTGACGATGACCCCGATTACAGCAATGTAACCCCGCCTACAGTGGCTGTGACACATAGTATCAGCGGGCGTGTGACAGGTGTTGACGGTGAGGGTATTTCGGCAACCGTTTCCATGGGCGGGACATCTGTAACGACTAAGGCGGACGGTACGTTCGTGTTTGAAGATGTAGCCGCAGGTACTTACACCTTGAAGGCGGAAGCGGATGGCAAGGAGCCCAAAGAGACTTCCGTTACCGTGAGTGACGGGGACAGCAACAATCCGGTGTGGAACGTGGCATTGAGCAATAAAGGGACTGCGATTGACGTAGAGCCGGACGGTTCTGCCAGCGGTGTTGTCACGTCCGAAACATTGAAAGGGAATGAGGAAGGCAAGATAGAGATGACGTTGACCGCTCCGGCGAATGCCGTTAAGGAAGGTACGCAAATCATTGTCACTCCCATCTATTCAACGGATGAGGCTGAACAGGCCGCAGTTCGTTCTGCCGGTACGAAGGCGGTGGGAAGTACCTTGCTGATAGGTACGAGAGTCAGCTGTTCCGATGCGTCGGCCGAATTGAATGGAACTGTGATGACGTTGGAATATGACGTGGATCCGGAGATGGCTGAAACCATTACCGCACAGAAATATGTGAACGGGACGTGGGTAGATGCGGAATATACGGTAGGAGCGGACGGGAAAGTCACGGTGACAGCTGACCGGTTCACCTCCTACTCATTGCTGTGCAATGCCACCATCAGCTCATCGAAAACATCGGAGGCTGTCAGCTTCTCTCCCGACTCATGGGACAATCTGTACGGAAGCGGTGACATGGCCGTTTCATCTGCTTCCTATTCCTACAAGATCGGTACGGATATCAGTTCGTCCGGCACGAACAAGATCACAGCTTACCTGATTGAGATCGTGGCACGTGCCGCAGGAGCAGGTGTGACAGAGGCAACAGGTACCTATCCCATCAATGTGACCCTGCCTGTCGGTACGGCCATGAGCATCAGTGGACAGCAGGAGGTGACCACGCTCACCGCATCCGCCTTGGGACGCAACGTATCCGGCAGACAGTACGGGACGGTGTCTGTCATCACCCGGTCTTGGAACCGCCAGCATACGGGTGGAACCAATTGACAGAACCGGTGTAAGATCAGCCTTTCATTCATTCCGATACGGAAGCCCCTGCCTGAACCCGGTTACCGGAGGAGACAGGGGCTTCTTCTATATTTTATCTATCCATTGAATTTATGGAAACAGGGAATATCCCATTGCAGCATAAGGTACTTTTAGGATACATGATATTGGTCGTGGCCGTTTGCGGCATGGTCTCCATCCTTTTATACGAACGGTACCGTATGCGTGTGATAAGAGCGGAGACATCGGAGATACGCCGGATCCGGCATGATATCAATACGGCCCACCGCCATATCACCGAACTTGCCACCGACGGGGAGTCCGTCATTGTCTGGAATGATGCCGACTTCCGGGAGTACCATGAAAAACGCCTGCATACTGACAGCCTGCTGCAAACGTTGAAATCAAGTTGCGGCACGTTTGTCCTGCCCGGGCAGATTGATTCCTTATGTCATTTGCTGGAGGCGAAGGAAGAGCATCTGTCCCACATCATGCAGGCCATAGCCCAGCTGGAGGAGGCGGACAGCCTGCTCGCAAACCGTCTTCCCGTTGTCGCCAGGGAAGCGGTCCGCACCCGGACGGTCACCCAGAAGATGAAAGGAGTTGCCGGCTGGATCGGAGGTAAAAAGAGCGTACAGGTTCTCGAACCGTCGAAAGGACTGAGGGAATTGAATGACAGGCTGGTTGCCATGCAGGAGGAACGCAACCGCCGGATAGACGCCTATGCCGACAGCCTGCGCAGGCAGAACAAGACCTTGAACCAGAAGCTGCATATACTTGTCACCCATCTTGACGGACAGGTTCAGGCCGCATTCGTTAGCCGGGAGGAAAGGATCACGGAAGCCGGGGAGCTCTCTTTCAAACTGTTCGCCATCGTGATCGTCTCCGCTTCCGTCCTATTGTCCGTCTCGTTCCTGATCATACGGCATGACATCAGGAAAGAGAGGGAAGGCAGGTCACAGCTCCAGCGGGTAAACAGGGAGAACGGGGAACTGCTGGAAATGCGCAAACAGATCATCCTGACCATCTCGCATGACATACGGGGGCCTTTGGGCAATATCAGCAACTGCGTGGAGCTGGCCTCGGAAACCCGCGAGAAGAGAAAACGGGAGGTGTATCTGGAGAACATCCGCCATTCCTGCCGCCATATACTGAGCCTGGTGAACAACCTGATGGATGTCTATAGGATCAATGAGACCAGGGATACCCGTAATGAGATCCCTTTCCGTTTGGGCAGCCTGCTGGACAACATATCGGAGGAATACGCCCGGAAAGCGGCCGGCCAGGCCCTGCTGTTCGAGAGGTGTCATGAGAATGTCAACAATATCACGGTGAGAGGAGATGCCGACAAGCTGGAACAGATACTGGACAATCTGCTGACAAACGCCATCAAGTTCACCCCGTCCGGTACGGTCCGTTTCCATACCGGATATGCGGAAGGCAGGTTGCATGTGGAGGTAGGCGATACCGGTATCGGCATGGACAGGGAGACACTGGGCCGTGTCTTCCGTCCGTTCGAGCGTGCGGCGCAGGAGATAAACTCTGAGGGGTTCGGTCTGGGGCTCTTTATCACGAAAGGCCTTGTGAAGGTGCTGGACGGAAACATAGACGTGGAGAGCCGGCCGGGCAAGGGCACGATATTCCGCCTGACGTTTCCTCTTCCGGAAACAACGGAGGATCCGGAAACAGAGGAGTTCCAGGTACAGTCCGCCATGGTACTTCCCAAGCGTGTGCTGGTAGTGGATGATGACAGCATCCTTTTGAGAATAACGGAAGACATGCTCGGACGCCACGGCGTGGAATGCACGACCTGCCAGAGCGTAAAAGAGGCGGTTCTCGCGCTCGACCGTCTGGATTACGATCTGGTGTTGACAGACATACAGATGCCCGTGACTGACGGTTTCGGCCTGTTGAAATTGCTGCGCGGTTCGGATATCGGAAATTCCCGTACCATCCCTGTCGCCGTCATGACGGCACGGGGTGACGGCGACTCGGGTGTCTATGCGAGGTCCGGTTTTTGCGGTTGCATACACAAGCCTTTCTCCTCAAAGGGACTGCTGGCCTTTCTTTCCTCCGTAAAGGCAGGCAGAGCTGCCGGTGCGTCCCCGTTTGATTATTCCCGTCTGATGGAAAGTACGGACGACCGCCGGCATATGTTCGGGCTTGTCATGAAAGAGTCGGAAAAGGATCTGGCCGAACTGGAAGGGGCAATGGAGGGGATGGACCGTGAGGCCATGCGGAGGACCGTGCACCGGATGGCTCCGGTCTGGGAATTGCTGGGAGCCGGTGACGTGTTGTCGGACTACCGGAAAATCCTGCATGACAAGGCCGCAGGCGACGAGACGGTCAGAGGGCGCACCTTGAGGGTTATGGAGCAGATACGGACACTGATGGATGAGGTGAATAATGAATTAGAGAAAAGGGATGACGGGAATGAAAAAGACCTTACTGGTCGTGGAGGATAACCTGATCCTCTGCGATATTCTTGAGAAATGGCTGCTGAAAGCCGGTTATGGAGTATTGACGGCCACGGACGAGCCTTCGGCACGCCGAAAAATCAAAGGGAACGACGTGGCGCTGGTGCTGACGGATGTCCGCCTCCCCGAAGGGGATGGCATCAGCCTGCTGGAATGGAGCGTGTCCCAAGGGTTACACATCCCTTTTGTGGTGATGACCGAATATGCCTCCATTGCGGATGCGGTGCGTGCCGTCAAATTGGGTGCGAAAGACTACTTGCCCAAGCCTGTCCATGAGGAACAACTGATGGAACTGTTACGGGGATTGGTCGGCCTGCCAGTTTCCGTTCCCCCGAGGAAATCATTCATGAAAAGGTTTAGCGTGGCGGTCCGGGAGACCGAACGGATAGCTTGTCGTGTGGCTCCCCTGGATTGTTCCGTCATGATCCTTGGACCGAATGGTAGCGGAAAAGAATCTGTCGCGCAGCTGATCCAACGGCATAGCGGACGTAAGGACAAGCCTTTTGTGGCGGTGAACTGCGGTTGTATCCGGGGAGAACTCGCCGCATCGGAGTTTTTCGGTCACGTGCAGGGGGCGTTTACCGACGCGAAAAAGGATACTGCCGGCTATTTTGAGGCGGCCCGGGGCGGTACGCTCTTCCTTGACGAGATCGGAAACATGCCTCCTGAAATGCAGACACTGCTACTCAGGGTATTGCAGGAAAGAGTGTATTGTCCGGTGGGCAGCCGCAAAGAACTTGAAGCCGATGTACGGATATTGTCGGCCACCAACGAGGATATGGAGCGTGCCATACGGGAGGGGCGTTTCCGGGAGGATCTGTACTACCGTCTCGCCGAGTTTGAGATACGCCAGCCCTCCCTCTCCGAATGCCCGGAGGATATATTGCCGTTGGCGGATTTCTTCCGTGAGCGACATTCAGAAGAGATACGTGTGGAAACCTCCGGTTTTACCGAACAAGCCAGAATCTCCATGCTTTCCCACTCATGGCCGGGCAATGTACGTGAACTCGGTAACCGGGTAAGGCGTGCCGTATTGCTGGCGGAATCCCCCTCGTTAACCCACAGAGATTTGGGTCTTGAGGCGGCCGTTTGTAAAACAGGTGGAAAATGCAAGAAAGGCTTGATGGAAGAAGCGGAAGAGAAGGAACGAATAAGGAAGATCCTGGAAGAATGTGGAGGTAAGATCAGCCGTGCGGCGAAAATGCTGGGGATGAGCCGTCCGACACTATACAAGAAAATGGAAATGTATGGATTGAGATAGAATTTTCATATGTTTCGTTCATATATAAGCCGGCAGATTCCGTTGGAGAAAGTTTTGCGGCCAGGAAGTTTCCAGCGGGCAGGCTGGAATTCTTCCGTCAGGGGGGATTCTGCCACCATAAGAAAGGGGCAGCGGATAAAGTACCGTCTCGTCCACCAGATTATACCGGAAAAGTCCATCGGCATATTCCGCGCTACCTCCATCTCCTACTCCTGCCAGATAAATGCAATCCTTGTCGTGCTTTTACCTTACATTCGGCAAGGGACATTCAGTAAATCCTATAAAATTAGCCAACTGATTCATACTTACAGTATTGTGAATTAGTTGTTTTTTTGTATCTTTCGATATTCCCCCGCAAATAAGGTTTGACAGCCAAAACGGGGGGAAATATCCAAACTAAGATATGGCGAGGATACAAAATATTTCAGAGATTCATCCTACTTTGGGATTTACAGAATTCGAATTTCTTCAATTACCCATTCACTTGTCATGATTTGTCGGGTTCCTTTCCTTTTTCGCTTTCCAGACCCAGTCGTTTACGGAGTTCCGGGTCATTTTTGATGCGCCGCATCTCCTCATTGATAATAGCCTGCGCGTCCGCCTTGATCTGGTCGTAATTGCGTTGTATCTGTTGCATCATGATGTCGTTACCGTTCCTGTCCTTGAAGTCGTTGATGACCGGGATTCTCTGATAAGCCTTTTCTTCCGCGCTTATCCTGGCATGGTCCACGACGATTTCGGCATGAAATATTTTCTGTTCTATCCTCTCATCGAAATTATCCGCCACAGCTCCGACAAACGTGCCTTGCGAGAGGTTGGCAATCTTGGATGCCGGAATAAGCGAGTCAAGCTGTGTGTTGATGGAGGTGGATACGTCCTGACGGTTGATGGAAACGGACTGACGCTGTTGGAGCACTTTGCCGAAGCGCTCTGAAAGCGTTTTTGCGGTTTCCCCGACCACCTGTCCGCTGAAAATATTCCCTACCGTGTTCTGGATGACCTTGGATTCCTTTTCACCGTAATCGCGTGTCAGCTGGCTGAAATCCTGAAAACCCAGAAGCACGCCCACCTTGTTGCTTCTCGCCGTCGCGATCAGGTTGTCAAGCCCACGGAAATAGATGGTGGGAAGCTCGTCGATGATGACGGCGCATTTAAGCTGTCTTTTCTTGTTGATAAGCTTGACGATACGGGAATTGTATAATCCGAGCGCTGCCGAATAAATGTTCTGCCTGTCCGGATTGTTGCCCACACAGAGCAGTTTGGGTTCTTTCGGATTGTTGATATCCAATGAGAAATCATTACCGGTCATCACCCAGTAGAGTTGTGGGGAGATCATGCGCGTAAGGGGTATTTTAGCCGAGGCTATCTGGCCCTGGAGCTGGTCCTGGGCATTTCCTTTCCATGCGTCCATGAAGGGGGAAAGATAGTTTTCCAGCTCCGGATAAGAGGTCAGGATGGTGAACAGATCCGAGTAGGGCTTGTTGAGCAGTTCCACCGCGTGGGGAAACGTACAGTAAATGCCGTTCTTGTAAATCTTTAAATACCAGATTATTGCCGCGAGCAGAATGATGGGGGACTCCACGAAGAAGTCCCCCTGTTTTTCGATCCAGGTGCGGTTGAGGTTGAGCATTATCGTATAGCTCGCCTCATACGCGTCGGATATGTCCGTCATGAATTCCGGATTGATGGGATTGCAGCGGTGCGACCTGCGTGGATCATCGAAATTGATGACATAGAACCGGGGCTTGACCTCGTATTTGTCCATATTCTTCAATAACGAGTTATAGGCGATGGTGGACAGGTCGTCAAACTTGTAATCGTAGATGTAGATCGCGAAGCCCTTGGCGATAAGCTGGCGGATGTAGCTGTTGACTATCGCGTAGGACTTGCCACTGCCCGGCGTCCCGATAACCATGCAGGCTCGAAAAATATTGACTATGTTGGCAAATCCATTATGCCACCGCCTGTTATAATAAAATCTTGTAGGGAGATTCACCGAATACTCGTTCTCGATCAGACGGGTTTCCTGCATGAAACTCTCGTTCTCCATGTTGAAGACGTCCTCCATGAGGTTGTGCTTATGGAGCCGGCTCATCCACAGACCCGCCATCAACAGGCCAAGATAACCCGCGGTAAGCGTGCAGATATACAATATGGAGCCCACCGTGTGTGGCAAAGACAGCTCAAGCAGCCACCAGTTCAGAAAAAACAGCACGCTTCCAGCCACCAGGGCCGTATAGATCTTGTGCCAGGTGATTTTTTCCCCTTTGACCCCATGCGTGCCCAGACAGGAGATGGCCAGCAGAAGCACCGCCAGCAGCTTGGTCCAGAGGATACAGTTGAAAACACCGGTCGTGTTGTTGAAGTTTACCAGAATCCGGTCTATCACCTCAAGGTTCAGATGCCATGCGGTGATACTTGGATAGCAGTACACATAAACGTGTACCACCAAAAGAAAAATACGAACTCCATTATCTTGGCGAGAGCCCTCAAATCGTCTTCCTGTTGCATAAAAATTGTGGATAAACGGGTTGATACTTGTTTTGTCTAAATGCCACGCGACTTACGCCCGGCTTTCTTCTTTTTCTTCATGCGGCGTGCGAAAGCCTCCTCCTCGTAATCCCGCGGATTGGTTTCCATGGAAAGGATACCCGCCGCTAGTTCGAGCGCACTTTCCTGTCCGTCCTTGTAACGATGATGCCGCCAGAGCTCCGCGGCGGTATGTCCGTCCCGTTCATTTGCGGATATGCCCTCCAACCATTTGAAATAGTCGTTGAACACATTTGCGGAAAACTCCTTGCCCATGCGTGAGCCGTTGAACACCTCCCGGCGGTTGTGGTCAATGAAGGTGACACCGTAGATACGTCCCCGCTCATTCTCACGGAAGACCACATCGATACGGTTTTGCCCGAGCAGTTCCACAAACCGTTTCCGTGAATCCGCCAGCCGCAAGGCACGGGCGATGTCCTCCTGTATGGACGGTGCCCGTTTCCCTTCCTTGAGGGCTTTCAGGTTCATCAGCATCCGCTTTTCCAACTGTTCATTTCCGAAGCGTTTCCCAAATCGGGAACTCTTGAACGGCGGACTGACCACCCTGCCGGTATCATCCGTGGCCGAATAGACAATGCCGGTGTATGATACACCATTGTATTCTCCCCTGACCTGTTTCGCCTCGATGTTGAGCGTGGACAGTAGCGCGCTATATTCCCCGAAGGTCTGGAAACGGTAGCTTTCCAGCACGGCCTTAAGGGTATTGCCTACCTGATGGCGGACATCTCCCAAGGAGGCGTCCACCTTCCTTAGTTCCGCTTTCGGATTCCGCCTTTCCACATCCGCTCCGTTCCGCAGGCCGAAATCCGCTTCCAGTTCCCGGCAGGCGGTCATGGAACGCCGGTGCTCGTAGGCATCGCTGATCTTTTTCCCCTGTTCATCCACACATACACTGACGATATGGATGTGGGTATTGTGTGTATCGGCATGTTTGTAGGTGATGTAAGGCTGGTTCCCATACCCCATCTTCCGCATATAACGCTCCGCCAGTTCTGCCAGCCGCCCGTCAGTCAGCCGGTCTTCCGGTGCCGGTGAAAGGGAGATGTGCAGGACGGGCTTCTCCGTGTTGCGGTTTGCCAGCAGGTAGTTCTCGAAAGAGAGCAATGCCATGCGTATGTCCCCGCTCGGCAACCCCAGCCGGTCGGAGATCATACGGCTGCCGGAAAGGATCTCAGCCGTACCAGCCGCTACCTTGTCGTAGTTATAGGCAAGCGCCCCGTAAAGACTCATGCCATGACTTATTTTTGCAACCATTTCCGCTCGTATTCCTGGGTTAGCGCCATGACCTTTTTACAGACGAGCATCAGCTCGAGGCTCAACCTTTCCAGTTTATAGAGCAATGCCCTCGCCCGTTTCTCCCCGAAATTGTTCTTCAAGGCACGTACCACCTGGTTGTAGTTATTGCCGACAGCCTGGAACTGTTTGTGGAATTCTGTCAGCCTGATGTAATAGTCCATCGTCGCCTTGTCTATTTTCACGACCTTTATCTGTCCCGAGAAGATGGATTTCTTGATGAACAGCGTGAGGTTGCCGACTCCCGAATCCGCCAGCAACTTTTCAAATCTTGTGTTCTCCTCGGCGTTTAGGCGGAAACTGTACTTGCGGTCCGCCGGATCACTTTTGGGCTTTCTGCCCGTCCTTGTCCCTGTTGTTTTCTCCATACACATGAGATTTTTGGTTTGTACTTTTTTTCTCTTCCAGAATCCGCGACTTTGGAGCGGATTCCCCCGCCCCTCTGGGCGGGCAAGTTGGTTCTTGTCTGACAAAAGACTTTTTGTCGGACAAGGACACAACTTGCTCTGTTCGTTTGAACAGAGAATCCTCCTATGGTCGGATTGCTGTGCGACGCTTGCGGCGTGCCGTGGTCCGTGAACTCCTTCTTCCTTCATTGCGTGATTCTGACTTTGCAAAAATAGAGGGATGCAACAAGCTGTAAAACAGACCCCAGTATGACATTTGATGACATCTGACGACATCTGATGTCAGAGCGAGACAATATTGGCGGAAGTCTTGGAAATAGCCGTTACTTTTGGACTGTGACAGGGAAACAATCTTCCGATGTGCTGATAAAATATACCCGTGTTACCAGCAGGTCATCCTCTGTCCACGGCATGTTTTTAAAATATTATGTTATTGTGTTAAGCGAAAAAAACGGAATGATAACCATGAAAAGAGAAAATACAATGATACGGCCATTTGGCGACAAGATGCCGGGAGGGTACATGCATGACAGCCTGTACCTATATGACAATCTTCCGTTTTTCAGGTATGACGGTAATATTGCGCCATCATCCGGTAGGGAGACAAGCCCCTCATATCTTATGAGGAGGTTATTCTGTAGTGATAACAAGGCCGGGATATGCCATCCGTACCGTGCCATGTCCCATGAACCCGACAAGCCGTTGAAAAGAAGAAACAGCGAGAACATTAAAACGATTATTAACCCACAATTCGAAAGCTTATGAGCAAACGATGCACATTCATCGCCTTGAGCAACCAGAAGGGCGGTGTGGGCAAGTCCACCATGACGGTGCTGCTTGCTAGTTATTTCCACTATGTGAAGGGAAAGAATGTAGCGGTTATAGATTGCGACTATCCCCAGTTCAGCATCCAGGCGCTACGTTCCCGTGACATGAAAAACGTCGAGAGAAGCGAGTCCCTCCAACAGTTGTTGTGCAGGCAGTATGAACGGACGAGGAAGAAAGCATATCCGGTCCTTACCTCCGGTCCCGGCAAGGTGCTGGAAACGGCAGACCGGTTGTCGGGGAACAGTGATATCCTTTTCTTTGATTTGCCCGGAACGGTGAATACTCCGGGAATCCTTGAGGCCATCATCAACATGGACTATGTGTTTACGCCGGTCGTGCAGGATCGGATGGTCATGCAGAGCAGTCTGTCTTTCGTGGCGACGCTCCGGGATTTCATCCGGCAATATCCTGAAGCGCCGTTAAAAGAGATCCTACTGTTCTGGAACAAGATTGACGGACGTGTCTCCAGGGAGGTTTACCGTCACTATAACGAGATTTTTGAGAAGATCGGTCTGAAGACGCTCTCGACGGTCATGCCGGACATGGAACGTTATAACAAAGAGACCTCCTCCGGCGGGCAGACATTTTTCAGAAGCACCTACTTTCCACCTTCGGAAAAGTTGTTGAAAGGGAGCAATATGGATATGTTGGCCGGGGAGATCGAACGGATTATCCATCCTAAATCCGACAAAACATGAAAAAAAGGGGCGTATTCAATGTCAATGAGGAACGGTTGAAAGAGTTCATGGCCAACGGTACGGATGCCGAGGGCACTCCTAAGACTCCTTTTGCGGAAGAAAAGACCACAAGGGAAACCGACATTTTCCCGTCCGTACGGGAAGAAGCGGACAAACCGCTTCCTGTTTTCCGCGAGCCGGTCGGAAGCGGAATCTCACTTCCGGAGAAGATACAAGAGTACCGAAAAAATTTTCTCAACCGTAAGATTGCCGTCCATCGAAAGCAGACTTATATCTGTTATGACACCTACCGTAGGCTTGCACGGATTCTGCCGTTGCTCAGTGACGGCATGACTGTTCCCGCTTTTCTGGACAATGTGCTTGACCATCATTTGGAAGTGTATGAAAAAGAACTGGATGAAATGGTTCGCTTGAGTACCCAAAATTCGCATTAGATTATGGAACATCTGTTTATTTATCCAGTCCTGCTGTTTGTAACATATTTGCTGTACAAGGTACTCAAAATGAAAGCAGGCAGGAACCGGTTGAGGAAAGGCGGGGCTCTCCCCCCGATGCAAACGGATATGAGGAAGTCAGTCCGTGATACGACTTATATGGAAACCGTATTTCCGGCAGAATTCAAAGAACACCCTGACGATGCGGATTTCTTTCTTGATTTCGCAAAGATGGATATTCCGGAAAATTTAGGGGAGACCCTGATTGAAGCCTTGTCCAATAGCGGGATTCCGGAACCGGACGCTATCGAGACTTCTGTAGAGGAAACGACCGGTCTGCAAGCCGGTCCGGTTTTGAAACAATTCAAGCAAGAAGAAGATATGGAAAATAAAGATTTATTGAAAGGCATGGAAAATGCGAGTGTTTACAGAGAAATGTTCCTGACCCGGAAAATGACCGGAGCCAGGAGACAAACCTATATTGATGAATCCTTGTATGAGACATTGACCGGGATCCTTCCTGTCATTGCGCCGGGAATATCTGTACCCACGTTCGTGAACAATGTGTTGGCGGAGCATATGGAGAAGTACCGGGATATCATTGATGAGACGTGTCATCGAAAATTTAAAGAAATGATGGTATGGAAGGACTCGTCTATCTGTCGGTGAGGGTCGGCTGTGCCGCTTACCTGTTATATAAGGTATGGGGACAAAAGAAAAAAGTACATGAGTTGTGTGACCTGCTGTACACGCCGGTGAAAAAAGAGCAAATGATATCGATGTCACCGGAGCCGGCGGATGAGAAAGAAGTGATGGGGAAGACACGCTTTGTCTATCTTGACGAGAACGCCGGGAAGACGGCGGCCCCCTATATGAGCCAGCCGCTGGAACAGGGGACGGACTATATCGGTGAGGATGAGGAAATCCGGGAAGAGGATGTGGAATGTCTGCTTCCGCTGGAGGAGATGGAACTCCTTCGGAAGGAGCAGGAAGAACTGGACGGCGCATTACCGGAAACGGAAGTGATTACGCAGGCGGTTACGCTGGAGGAGTTCAGCCTTGTCGGGGATGTGCTGATGAGGGTGAACGGGGCGGACCAGGATGCGGACAAAAGGAGCAGTGCCGCACGGACGCTGTTCGCTATCCGCAATACCAGTCTGTTCGATCTTTTCATTTCCCAGGTAGGGAATGAGGAAGCCGTGAATAAACTGCTGGAAGAGAACCTGGATGAAGATGGAAACCCGCGACCTTTGAAAAAAGAGGGGAAAAGGAACAATGGCGGAGTTGACTGGCGGAAGTTGGTGTAAGAGAGAACACTTTCGGGGAATAGGATTCCGCCTGCGAACATAGGCGGAATTCTATATTTTACAGAAAGGCGGCTTCCATTTATATGTCGTTTGGCATGTGGCTTTATTTCGGAAGTGATTTATTCTATAAAAAAGAGGAACTATTATTTTTATTTTGAGCATTTGCTCGTTATATTTGCAAGCAAAAACAATATATATAATGTCACCACGTCCCAAGAACATCCGTAAAGTTAATGACATGCCCGTTACCGCAGGATTCAAGCCTATAGGTCTGAACGGTTGTTGTAAGAATACCATATTCTTGCATTTTGAAGAGTATGAGGCGATACGGTTATGCGATTATGAAATGAAAACCCAACAGGAAGCGTCTGTTTCAATGGGAGTATCACGTCCGACACTAAGTCGGATATATGTCAGCGCAAGGCGAAAGATTGCCAAGGCATTGGTTCGTGGTGTTACCTTAATGATAGAAGGCGGAGCAGCGTACACTGACAGTGAATGGTTCCGTTGCGGAGCATGCGGTTTCTTATTCAACAATATCAATCCTGCGCTTAAAATCCGCAAGATGGAATGTCCGGCATGTCACTCCGACGACTTAAGCATAAGTAATATTAACATTAATAAAAATGAGATTATGATGAAAATTGCTATTCCGACCAAAGAGAATGTAGTCGATAACCATTTCGGTCATTGTGAGTATTACACAATCCTGACAGTAGGACAAGACAACCAGATTCTAAGTAGCGAGACTATTCCTTCTCCGCAAGGATGCGGATGTAAATCCAATATCGCAGGAGAATTGGAAAACATGGGAGTCAGCGTTATGCTGGCAGGAAATATGGGACAAGGTGCCTTGAATGTACTTACAACCCACCATATCAAAGTTATAAGAGGCTGTTCGGGTAATATTCTGGAAGTTGCCACTGATTATTTAAGCGGGAAACTTACAGATTCGGGAGTGGGTTGTTCATCCCATGAACATCATCATGAATGTCATGGACATGGTCATAAAGAATGATGTCCGGAAAGAATAAGATGCCGCTTAATATTATCATAGACTTTGTCATGCTGATGGCAATGGCTTTGGTAAGTATAAGTGGCTTCATTTTGGAAATAGTAATTCCTTCCCGCCATGCTGTAAGATTCCAAGACGCTACCCCATGGTGTTCACATTTACTGGGCTTGGGAAGGCATGATTGGGGTAATATTCATTTGTGGGCGGGAGTTGTATTGGTCACTCTGCTTGCCATTCATTTTCTGTTACACATAAAGATGGTATCGGTTTTTGTCAAAAAGAAATGCCCGAACCATACACTACGGATATTGCTTTATGTTTTGTTATTGATGCTGTTAATGATAACAATAATGCCTTGGCTTTATTTATGTTATTAATTTAGAACAAGAGGGTGTGTCAAAACTCCTTTTTTGAAAAGATTACCCCTGCTACAAATAGCCGTGGCAGGGGTAATTCTTTCTATTTGGGTATTATGACACACCCTCACTGTGTATCCCGGCAAATGCTATGAAAGAAATTCAAAAAGATTGCTATTACGAAATTTGAACTTCAAAAATCTGAAATACAAACAACTGTCACAGAGCATAATTATACGGCAATCTATGCTTCCCTTTCGAAAAAAGTATTACCTTTGCAAATCAAATTAATACCACTTTTTAAGTGAACTCAAAGTTTAATTATGGGAAAGCCTTTTAAGGAAGAGTTGAAAAAGCTTTCGGAGACTATTCGATGGGCTGAGCAGCAGGATGTGACGCGTCTTGCACAGTTTCTGTTTGCAGAGAACAAGCAGATACCTTTGGTGTGCATTGGTTCTGGCGGTTCGCTCAGTGCTTGCCATTATGCAGTTCAGCTCTATCAGCAGCGCAATGGTGTGCTGGCACAAGCGATGACCCCACTTCAGTTGATGTATGCAGGGTATAATATTATCCGTAGCAGCAAACTGCTTTTCCTTAGTGCCAGTGGTAAGAACAAAGATATACTGAGTGCCATCAAGTATGGCGTAAAGTATAACGAGACAGGCATGATGAGCTTGACCCTCCGCAAGAACAATCCTACCGAGGAACTGCTGGAACAGTACCCCAAGGTACAGCGTTGGTGCGAGAACATCCCCAGCGAGAAGGATGGCTTCTTAGCCACAAATTCGCTATTGGCTACATTCACGCTGCTTTGCAAAGCAGCGTGCGCTTCCAAGTATCAAGATTCAAGATTCAAGTTGAACGACCTGCAGCCTGAGACCTTCAACCTGAATCTATCAGTCATTCAAAACTTCATAGTGATGTATGGCGCAACAGGAGAACCCGTAGCATGGGATATTGAGTCAAAACTCACGGAGGCCGCTCTTGGCTCTGCCTTGCTCAGCGACTACCGCAACTTCGGTCATGGCCGTCACCATTGGTTCGACAAGCGGGGAGAGAACTCCTGCATCATTGCACTGGTAACGCCCGTTGAGAGGGAACTGGCTTATAAGACCATTGGATGCTTACCTAAGAGCGTACCGGTCATCTATATAGAAACAGAGTTGGATGGTCCTCAGGCATCTATTGACATGCTGTTGAAGGCATTCCGCTTTGTCAACGACTTGGGCGAAGCCCGTGGCATTGACCCTGGGAAACCAGGTGTGCCAGGATACGGACGCTTGCTCTACAACCTTAATTACTACAAGCTGACAAATTGCATCTTACCCGCAGAGAAAGCACTTGATGTGGCAGTGTTGCGCAAACTTGGCATAGCAGGTAGGGAAAATGTCCCTTTGTGGGTGTATTACAGTGAGTCTTGTCAGCGTTTTGTACGCCAGCTGAACCGTGGCAGGTTCACCACCGTAGCCTTTGACTATGATGGTACACTGTCAGCCTCAGACCGCAAAAGTCGTTTTACGAATGGATTATGCGATGAGATAAGAGATGCGTTGATGCCTCTGCTGGAAAACGGTGTACAGATAGTGGTGGCTACAGGTCGTGGCAAGTCGGTGGGCGAGTCGTTCCAAGAATCCATTGACCAGAAATACTGGCTGCAAATCAAAGTGGGCTACTATAATGGTGCCTGTCTGTTGACTTTAGGTGATGAAGATGAATTGAAAAAGTGGAAGAAACAACACTTTGACAGCGAACTGAAAGAACTGGAAGAAGAACTGAAGTTGAGGCTCCCTGCCGAATGTGTAGGTTATAAGTTTGAAGAGCGTAGTCTGCAACTGTCCATTGAGGGAGAGATGACCCAGGCGGAATCACAGCTTGTATATGATACCTGCCGTGAAATCATTTGGGATAAGCAAATGAAAGGTATCCGTGTGTGGCGCAGCAGTCACAGCATGGATATCGTAGTTTACCGTGAAGTGAGCAAACTACGAGTGATAGAAGATCCTGAACACACCTTGTGTATAGGTGATTATGGAACCGTGGAAGGCAACGACTATGAAATGCTGACTAGTAAGTATTCACTGAGCGTTGACCGAGTATCTAAGAATACGGAGAGTTGCTGGAACATAGCCCCATCAGGTATGAAAGGACTTGATGCAACCCTCTATTACATAAGTCGCATGAAGGCAAACGAAGGGAAAATAACGTGTAAGTTTAGCGTATGAACAGTAATTTAGCAAATCAGCTTCTTGCAAGCATCATGAAATGGGATGCTCCCACATTGGCATCTGAACGTGCTGCCCTAGAATTTATGGGTAGCATGAAGTATGATGCTTATGATCGGTATATGCCGGGTATGCGCTTTATGAGTAGTCTGGTGCAGTGGCTGAATGATATTGAGGAAGGAGACCGTGATGAGGCTTATAAGTTCATAAAGGATAAATTGGTCTTCATATCCTCAACGCAAATGAACTATCTGGTGGATTTGTTGTATGACTCTAAGATACGACCTATTCTGCTAGATATGGCTACTGTAGAAATGGGTATGCCATCATATAAGCGTTCAAGTAAAGTGGTGCGTAGCCGTTTTGAGATTGAGAAGCGTTCAGCACTTGTCATTGGTCTCAGTGACGGTGCCCATACAGACATTTTGCGTCGTAGTGCAGGTTTCAACAACGAGCAGGTCTTGACCAACTACTATCCTGCCGGGGAAAAACTGAAGGATATGTTAGAAGAGTTACGTAAAGATGACAAACTGAAAGGTATAGAAAAACCTTACTTTCGGAGGATTTTCCTAATAGATGACTTTACTGCCAGTGGAAAAAGTTTTATCCGCTATGATGAAAGTGATGGGAAGTATCATGGCAAGTTGAAAAAAATCATTGACGAGCTGTGTACTAAAGGGGCTGTTGAAAAGGAACATAAAATCGAGCATTTGAGCTATCTATTAGATCCTAATCAGGATAAAATACAGATAGATATCTTGTTTTGTATTGCTACAGAAAAGGCGAGAACCAATATAAAGAATAACTTTGATGATTACTTGAAGTCTGTTAATTGGCAGGATAAAGTGGAGTTCAACATTCATATTGTTCAGTTACTTGAAGACAAATTATCGAACGACATCAAGAATGATAAAGATTTAGTGGAGGTATTGAAGAAAGATGAGCACTTTGTGGAAGAGTGTGTTATCTCCAAAAGCTACAAGGTTGGCAAAAATGATAACCCGTGGTTGGGTTTTGATGAATGTGCCTTGCCTGTTGTGCTTGCTCACAATACGCCAAACAACTCACTGCCAATTATTTGGCAGAATGCAGAAAGATTTCATGGATTGTTTCCCCGTATAAGCCGCCACTGACCATATGAATATCTATAAGAACCCATTTGCCATACGTGCCTCTGAGCGAATAGAAACTGACGAGATGTTCTTGGAACTTTTCTCGTCGGAGCCCTTAACTCATCTTGAAGAGAAGTTTGAGCAGGATAAGCTATGGAACAATGTGACCACCATCCTCAGTTCGCCAGGTGCGGGAAAGACCACCTTATTGCGTCTGTTCTCACCCACAATCCTTCAGCGAATCACTGAGCGCAATACAGCTTATAAGAAGCTGAAAAGACTGGAAGTAATAGATAGTGAACGTATCAAGAAATGTGGCGTGTATCTCCAGTTAGGCCGTGACTATGAATTTCTAGAAGATGATATTCTGTTTAATGAAATAGAACAGAAGAGATTATTTCTGTCGCTCCTTAATGCGAGGATTGTGCTGGCTACTTTGAAAAGTTTAATGGCACTGGCTGGTATTAAATACACCCAATTAAATGAGATTACGTATACGCCAGAGGAGATTATTCTAGAGTTAGGAGATTTCAAATCAGAATACACAGGAAAAGAATTGTTGGATTGGGCCGCAGAGCAGGAACGTAAAATATGTGAGTTTCTTGACAATTTTGTGATGCCGGAAGAGGGAATTCAGGGAAGTAGTAAGCTGTTTGCCCTGCAAGCTATGAAGGCTTCTTGGTTTACCCATAAGGGAGAGAAACTTTGTGAAGATTTCATCTTCCAGATAGACGACGGTCATAAACTTACTAAGAACCAAAAGAAGATTATCCGTGATGAAACCGTTGAGGTTCGCCTCCCTGTAACGCTTTGGATAGCAGAACGTTTGGAAACACTCTCTACGACAGACATACTGAGTGATAAGAACATTAAGGACAGGGATGACCAGACTATCCATCTGGAGAACACCAAAAAGGGCATATTCAATCCAATGGTTAAGAATATTGCTACGTTACGTAGTGCCTTCTCTGCGGATGGAATCACCCTTGCCAGTGCGCTTGCCTGTGATACCACAGTTAACTACAAAGCGTTATACAACGATGCTAGTAAGAAATATCTGGCGCAATTGACAGAGCTTCATAACTTTGACAATTACACAGAGTGTGTGGCCGCCATAGAGAATCAAGACCCGTATGAGAGGGTACTTAATATGAGAGCCTTGCTGATGCATGCTGCCCGTCAAGGCGCAAACGGTGCAATGAACCTGTTTGGATATACTGCTCAGGATTTGGAATGGATGTTAAATCCGTTGATGCCATTGGTGAAGGAGATAATGTCCGGTGAAATAACAAAGTTGCCACAGTATTACGGCTTCTCTACACTTATGGATCTGGCCAGTCAGAATGTTGAGCAATTCTTGGATTTGTCTGCCAAGATGTATGAACTGTTGGTAGCCAAGAAAATTTCAGACCCTTCACACTATGTATTAACTGCAGAGGAACAAGATAAGATTGTCAGAGACTTTGCACTTGCTCGTTTGGAAGACATCAAGCGATTTCCGCGAGGTAACAAAATCTACGGTTTCTTGATACATCTGATAGATTTCTGCTGTAGTGTGACTTTTACTCCTACATATTCATATCGTTCTGTTACCGGCTTTGCCGTAAAGGAAGAGAATTCGAGCAAATGGGGGAAGGATGGCTTTTGGTTCCAAGATCCTGACAATGAAGAGTTGGCAACGATTTTGAAAGATTGTCTCGCATATAATTTCTTGATGAAACAGGGTGTAACCCAAGGTAAAAAAGATCAGAAATGGACTATATTCTACCTGAATAGCTGGCTTTGTGCATACGCACATCTGCCGCTTGAACGTGGAGGATGGCGTCCATTAACACTTCATAAATTAAATTCTTGGCTATGAAAAAACGTTGGAAGTCATACGTGATGTATCGCCAGAATGAGAAACTGATGGAATTCTGGAAAGAGTATTATAAGGACAAGTCTGGGGCGAAAGTCCTTTTCTTGTTGGGTAAGGGCTTTGACCCTAGAATGAATAATATCTTGAAACTGTTCCTTGAAAATAACCCTGAGCAGGTATTGGATTGTGTTGCCTTCGATTTCCCCAATGAGAAAGATCCTGTAGAAAATAAGAAGTTATACGACATTAATTCGCAGCAACTTACAGAGTTGAAAGACCAATACGGCTTTGGTTATGAGGAGTTGAAAATTGACGGTAACTTACCTTGGGACAAGCGTATAGCTCAGATGAGTCGCAAAGTGATAGACAAAGACTTGGGCGCATATAATGACGTGATAATGGATGTTAGTTCACTACCCAGAGCTTTCTATTTCAATATTGGCAAGGCCTTGTTTAACAAACTTGACAAAGATAAATCCAAGAATCTGTTCTTTGCAGTATCTGAAAATGTTACGATAGATGAACTGATTAAGAAAACACCGGTAATAGACAATATTGAGCCGTTGGTGGGATTCCGTTCTTTGTCAAACCGTGAGTCTAATTTAGATAGGATTAATATCCTGATTAGCTTGATGGGTGACCAGAACATTGACATTCTGCGGAGCATCTACAATCATTTCCAGCCATCAGATATGTTCCCCGTATTGCCTTTCCCTTCGAAAGACCCACGGCACTCTGATCATCTGATGCTGAAATACCATGAGTTCTTCACAGAAAAGCAATTTACAGAGCCACAGAATGTCACATACGCTGACGAGCAGAATCCTTTTGAATTGTATCGTATTGTGTCTAATATGATTCAGGGGCATCAGGCTACGTTCAAGCCTATCAGTGACCACGTTTGTTTTGGCATCGCATTGCTGACAAGTAAATTGCTGTCACTTGGCGCACTGCTCGTGGGATTGGAGTATAACAACTGTGTAACTATATATAACGTAAGCTCAGCGAATTATGAAATTAAAGACGCTACTGTGTTTAAGAAGTCCAATGAGGGGAGTGAACCCTTCCTGCTTTGGATTACAGGAGAAGCATACAACGAAAATTGATGTTGGTCAATAAATAACCCAATAATAGAAATTTCTTGTTGTATATTTGCGCAATTAGACAAAAAATGTCCATTTTTGCAAATGAAATAATAAATACAAGATAATGGCGAGCATAGCAAGCTGGATATATGATAAGCCGCTTAGAGGCAATTACACCTTCACGCACGATGAGGTGGCGCATGCTTTCCCTGACATGAGTGCCGGCAGCATTGCGCGGGCACTAACTAGGGAGGTAAGCAAGGGACGGATTATGTCGCCCCTGCGCGGCTTCTACGTCATAGTGCCGAATGAGTATGTGCTGCGTGGGGCTGTGCCGCAGTCGTTTTACTTGGATGACATGATGCACCATCTGGGACGCAAATACTATGTAGCTCTATTGAGTGCGGCAAGTTATCACGGAGCTTCGCATCAGGTTCCTCTGCGGTTCAGCGTGATGATAGAGCCTCCCGCCATGCGTGACAAGAAAGGAAAGAAGTACCTTACGCATTATTTCTGCAAGAGTCATATTCCTGAGGCATACGTGGAGAGACGGCAGACGCGGACGAGCTACATTAACGTGTCATGTCCTGAACTGACGGCAGTGGATTTGCTGACGTATCAAGCTAAGACAGGAAGCATTTCGCGAGCAGCCACTGTTCTGGCTGAATTGGCTGAGAAACTGGATTTTGGACGCTTAAGGGCTGACTTCGTGAAGAAGGTGCCAGTAACTAGTCTGCAGCGTTTGGGCTATATTTTGGACGAGGTGCTGGAAGAAGGGGAAACGGCAGAGTCAGTGTACAGTCTGTTAAAGTGTTCCGGTTTTGTACTCCAGTATGTGCCTTTAAAGGCAGGAAAGAGCAGCGAGAGGTGCGAAAGGAACGCCAAGTGGAAAATTATTGTGAACGAAACCATTGAGATTGACGAGTTATGATACCAGAGCGATATATTACGGAATGGAGCGAGCAGGCTCCGTGGGTGGTGAATAAATTCATCGAACAGGATTTGATAGTCTGCCGTGCGTTAGTGTCTATTTATAGTGATGCATTTCTTGCGGAGCATCTGGCGTTCAGAGGCGGCACGGCATTGGGTAAGTTGTATCTGAAGCCACAGCCCAGATACTCGGAGGACATCGACTTGGTGCAAGTGAAGGCAGAACCCATCAAAGAGACGATAGACCATCTAAGGGATGCGCTGGCCTGGTTGGGCGAACCAGTGGTAAAGCAGAAGAAATACAACAATACGCTGGTGTTCAAGGTGCAACCGACGGATATAGATGCGGGGGAGATTCACTTGAAGGTGGAGATTAACTGCAAGGAACATTTCAGTGTTTTTCCAATGGTAAGAGTGCCTTTTGCGGTGAATAGTTCGTGGTTCAAGGGAGCCTGCGAGGTGCAGACGTATGAGTTGGCAGAACTGACAGGAACGAAACTAAGAGCTGTGTATCAGCGGAGGAAAGGACGCGATTTGTTTGACCTGTGGAAGATACTGTCAATGCACCCCGAGTTAAATAAAGGGAAAGTGATTGAGAGCTATGAGCGGTATCTGGGCTTCACGACATCGCACCTGCCTACGTACAAGGAATTTGTGCTGAATATGAACGGGAAGCTACAGGATGAGGAATTCTTGACGGACACAGAAATGATCCTTGGGCCACAGGTGGAGTATGCCCCTCAGGTGGCTTGGGAAAAGGTGAAAGTGGAGTTGGTGGAAAGACTTAATACTGAAGTTTGAATCTTGATACTTGAAACATGGAACTAGAAACAAATAATATCATAGTTGGTGCAGGCCTAATAAGTCTGGATGTGTTGATTTGGGACGGACAAAGAGTCCCCATATCCTATTACGTGGGTGGCACATGCGGTAATGTAATGATGATTCTCTCCCACATGGGTTGGGATGCCTATCCCATAGCCCGTCTGGATGGCACGAAAGACGGGGTGAGGGTGTTGGATGACATGAAAAAGCACCATGTACATACTGATTTTGTCTCTACCCAAGACGGTAAGACACCGGTGATAGTGCAGCGTAACTTCATTAACAAGGATGGTGTTCCCACGCACAAGTTTGAATCACGCAACAATATCGGGCGGTTCTATCTGGACTTCAAGTCGATGACGCTGAAACAGGCGAATGAAGTAATTGAGAGGATAGACTTTGTGCCAAAGGTATTCTTCTTTGACAGGGTTTCACCTGCCATCTTGAAGATAGCCACCACATTTAGGGAAAAAGGGTCGGTGATATTCTTTGAGCCTTCCAGCAGAGGAGGTAATGTTAGGCTGTTCAACAAATGTGTTGAGGTGTCTGATATAGTCAAGTTCTCGGAACAAAGGATAAAAGACATTAACCAGTTTAAAGACTATAAGGATAAGTTGTTTATCCAGACGCAAGGAGCAAAGGGTTTGAGCTACCGCTTGAGTGGTGATTGGAAGCACTTGGAACCTGTTGCAAATGAAAAAGTGGTGGATACCGCTGGTGCGGGTGATTGGACAGCGGCTGCTTTGATTAATAATTTGTTCAAAGACAAAGTAATGTTTGGATTATGCAATCTCTTAGAATCAGATTTGGAAACAGCTCTGAAAGAAGCGCAGAAAGTAGGTGCTGAGAGTTGCTCTTATGAAGGGGCGCGTGGCATGATGCAGCAATGAAACAACTAAAGGACAGAAATATAGATGAAATAATAGCGAAATTTGATACCAGACTGCAGAATTGAAGATATATAAGAAAATGGAATTTGAGATGAAAAATTTGCTCATTAAAAAATTATTTATACTCTCGCTTCGGAATATCCAGCGCACTTGTTAATTACGATTCTCATACTGCGCTATAAAAGGAACTAATAAGAGGGTGTATCAAAATAGAGATTACCTATCATTCTGTCATCCCGAGCGTAGCCGAGGGATCTCAAGATTGGTTAAGTGAGATGTTTCGACTTCGCTTCGCTCAACATGACAGAATGATAGCTGTTTGTCATTATGTGACACACCCTCTTGTTTATTTATGAATATCCGATATGGCAGGACATTGGAATTCAGATTCAAGATCCTCCTCGAATTTCATACCAGGTTATTGAAGGCAATGGCTGTATATGGCATCATACCTTTATTTCCGGTAGTTACGGTTCCTGTCAATCCGCAATCTCAAACCGCACAAGCATGGAGTATTTCTTTTTAATTGTACGGAAGCTGTCAAATGAAACGACATTGGAGGACAGCACGTTACTCTGTGAGAAAGGAAGGCTGCCACCTGCTTCGTCTTCTACAATACGTATTACCGGTCCCAATTTTTTGCCCAATGCCTCCACCAGATAGGCCGCTTTCCTCTGCGCCGCTTTCAAGGCCGCGATTTTTCCTTTTTGATGGTAGGACAACATGTCCCTGTTTTCCAGTTCACCGATGCGCATGGTATGGATACCTCTGGTATCCATACGTTTGAGGATTTCATCAACCTGTTTGAAATCCAGTAACGTGATATCGAAGGTCTTGGCCACCAGAAAATCCTGCCCTTGCTTGCGCCAGTAATCACCGATCTCCTGCGTGCGGACGGCATCCGGGGAGATACCCGCGTCATGCAGCACTTCCCGCAGTCCCTGTTCGATCCGGTTCAAAGAAACCTTTGTACGATATTCCTCCGGTTTGGACTTGCCATCAAACTCCTCCTCGAAGTATTCACGGATTTCGATAATGTAGTGAATCCTGTCCGGTACGATCTCTATCTCGGATGTCCCAGTCACTTCAATGTAGCGTCCGTCTGCCTGCGCCTGTGACAGGCCGGCTAGCGGCAGGAGCATTGCCAATAATAATAGTCTTGTTATCATAAGCGGTTGTATTTATTTTACTTCAAATTCCGTATCCATATAAATTTCGAGTTGCAGTCCTATTCGGTATTTTCCTGAAAGTAACCTGCCTGCTTGGAATCGTTCCTTGTCGTTTCTGTCTGTTATCCGGTTGACATCCCATGAGACAGGAATGGTAAACAGTATCGCTTCTCCACCTTTCAAACGGGCACGGCTTTTCATATAATTCGCTTCTCCTACCCAACCGGAACGGGCAAAGGGATGTACCATATATCGCTCGTCTGTACTTATACTAGGGAAAAAGACCGGTTGTACCTCCAGGTTTGTATGGTTTTCAAATAAAATACGTATGGAATCATTATCGGATGGTAATACCTTGAAAGCAAAGGCACCGTCCATTTCCGTCTCCTTTATGGAAACAATACTTTTACCTGTCAGATTGCAATAGGTATGGATGTTGGCAAACACATAAAAATTAGCCTGGTACCTGTTGGGCTTTAACGGATATTTAAACTCGGACATACGGATATGTTCGGGTAGCGTATCGCCTTTGGATAAATCTCTTCCTCCAATGGCGAATACAAGATTGTCTATAAAGGGGAAACCGAGCCATTTGCCATTTACCATCTGTTTGAGATTATGATATTCAAGCTCGGCTGTAGGGCCATCCATATTGATTATATCAAGCACAATCTCTTTTGTCCGAGGAGAATATACTGGTTGTCGTGTCCTGATTTTGTAGGCGTCCGCATGGGTGATGGTGACAGCGGGAAGCCTTTGTATGCGGATGCGGCTCTCATACTTTTCTATTTCCGACAGTGACAGCGGAAAATCGATATCCTGCGCTTGCAATTTGGGTAACAAGCAGAATAAATAAACTGATAACAAGTACGCTATTTTTTTCATACGCTTTGACTTTAAGGTTGTACAAACTTACATCTTCTGTTTATATATCTCCATTCTTCACTATCCCAATAATGTTTTTCGCCGTCAGACCCGGATACGACTTTTTGTTTTCCCGTAAATGTAACCTTAGCCTTTCCTCCCTCAAAAGGGTATGCAAACTTGAATTGGGGAGTAATGATTATGTGTCCCGACGAATCGGCAAAACCCATCAGGCCTTTCTCATCCATGATCCGGAACAACCCTTCCTTGACATAATCAGGTCCGTTATCACATTCGACTACATAAAAAAGTTTCTTGCCTGCATCGTTAATGCAGACTATTCTGGCATCTCTTGGCTTGTCTTCGTATACAAAGCCTATACCTTTGATGGTATCGGTTTGACAGAATTTATATCTGCCGTATGGCACAATGGTATCTCCACGCTCATTCAGATAACAGACCGGAACACCCGCTTCCAAACGAGGTTCAGGGGTACGGGCAATCAAGGTGGCATCATATCTCATCAAGACGGGTTGGTCGCAGGTGGAATAACCGGTAATAACCACATCCGCCTTCGGAAGGAGCGGCATGGTATCCAGTCTGTATTGAATGCATAGCGTATCCTTTCCGGGGCATAAGACAGTAGGTTCATTTCTAAGCGATTGTAAAACATCCAGTACCGATTTTCGGAATGTACGGGGCGTTTTACCAAGAATAGTGGCCGTGGTGATGTAACCATCCTGATTTACTTCGTAAGCAACTCGCAAGACACGGCCTTTGTTCTTCTTCTGCCAGACTATCGGGTATTTACATCGTCGGTTCAAAGTCTTGATAAGCCAGCTTTCATCCCGTAGCTCATCCAATGATTTATCCTGTCCGAAGATGCCGGGAGGTACTTCCTCGCGCCATGTTTTCCCGAATTTTTCATCCAGATAGCGGAACACTTCCCGGTTGTAGGCTGTCAACAGACAATTGGGCGTGTTTAAATAGCAATCCATCTTTCCGTTTTCTTTCAGGGGATAATAGCTATAATATTTGACTCCATACTTTTTCCAAAAGATATGTTCCCGTACTTTTTTGTCTTGTTCAATGGGTATGACCAGTTTTAGATTCGGGTGCCCTTTATTGATATATTCACGTGACAATTCCGGTGAACATACGTATTCTTCGATATAGTCATAAGGCAATGTCAATACCAGTTGTAAGGTGTCCGTGCATGTTGTTCCGGACACGGTGACGAGTGTGTCACAAGGATTCAAGCCAATAAATTCTGCCCGCAAAAGACATTGTCCTTTTTTTAAATGTTTTATTCTGAAAGTTCCTGTAGAATCAGTCAGCCAACCTTGAAAAGGCAATCCCTCTGCTCTCAGATTGGAACCGGTCAACGGTCTTTTTATAACATCATAGGGCGGAATCTGTCGCACTTCTTCCCCATAAACTTTACCTATAATGGAATATTCGGTTGTATCGTTATCCGTTTTGGATGGTAAATCATTTTTCTCCCAAATACCTAATACGCAGCTTGGAGGTTCCATGGTATATTTCCCGTTGATGAATAGTATCTCCCATGGATAAATACTTTTCAGTGTTTCTTTGAAAGCTTTCACTAATGGGTGGTTCCGGTCTTCAATGTTTTCTCCTTTGGGACGTATGAACAAAGTCCGGACATCAAAGTTCAGGAGATGTCCATCCGGGGTACATTGGATATTACGTATACTGAATATCAGCCGCTGTCCTTTGTACTTCGGGAAACGATGCCAGGGGAACCGCCGGATGATCTCATCTTGTGATTCTAAAATCTTTATTCCATGTTGTTTGAAATTATGGTATGTCCGTACACTTCGTATCCTGCCTTGCCTGAGTAGAATTACCTGTTCGGTTTCCATATTACGGTCGAAACCGGAGTGGACATAACGAACCAAATCACCTTTGCCGGCCCGTAGTTCACCGCTGAACCAGCGGGCAGGAATCCTTCCGTTCTCATAATAAGGGGTAAAAAGTGTTTTCAGAGCGTCCGTATGGTAAATCAAAGTGGAATCTTTCCGGCTTGCCTTGTCATATACGCATATTTCCATACGTTGCAGGTAAAGGCAGCTGTCCTCTATTTTCCAAAAGGCCGTATAACCATCCCAGTTGGCGGTTGACATACAGTGATTTTCCGGAAGAAAATCCCTTAACCGTGCATATAGGGCGGAATCCTTGTCTATCGGTCTGGCCATCAGCCACCATTGCTCACCATTGATGTAAATGACATCACAAGACTGTCCCGTCGCCTTTATATACAAAAAGACGAATAGAAACAAGATTACGATAGAATATCTCTTTATACGCATGGACCTGTTTTACTTAATTGTCGCGCTATTCTTTTCAAAAATACAAAAAAATACTCTGATTAAGATTAGACTGTTTCTTTTATGCTAAGTTTAAACGTTTTCACAACATATACGTGTTTCACTCTCATTCTTCTATGATTAGACATACAGGCTCGGATATCGGTAACCTCTAGTCTCAAGTTCAGTTTCCTGGCAATCTGTAAAGAAATATAGATACTTACGTCATCGCAAAGACGTTTACTGCCAAATCCGGACATCTGATGACATTTGATGACATCTGATGACAGCACTGAATTACAGTACGTTATTCCATTTTACATTCGCTGTCGAATTCAAATTTATGTCTCACCTAAATGATTCGACAATGAAGAGAAGAATCCTTTTTTCTGTGATGTGTGCGGTTATTGCCGCCAGTGTTTTTGCGCAGGGCCAAGGTCAGGGCCTTGCCGGTATCAACGAGGCGACCAGTCTCATGACCTCGTATTTCGATCCCGCCACTAAGCTATGCTACGCCATCGGGGCCGTCCTGGGGCTGGTGGGCGGTATCAAGACCTACGGCAAGTTCTCCAGTGGCGATCCTGATACCTCGAAGACAGCCGCCAGCTGGTTCTTCGCGTGCATCTTCCTGATCGTGGCCGCCACCATCCTGCGTTCCTTCTTCCTCTAGAGGCATGAGGTATCCGGTAAACAAAGGCGCGGGCAATCCCGTCGAGTTCAAGGGGCTCAAGTCTCAATACCTGTTCGTTTTCGCCGGTGGGCTTGCGATGGTGCTCCTTGTGGTGGTCATCCTCTATCTGGCGGGTGTGGACCAATGGATATGCATCCCCTTCGGGAGCATATCCGGCGGCCTGCTGGTATGGGTGACTTTCCGGTTGAACGTCCGCTACGGTGAACACGGACTGATGAAGCTGCTGGCCGAAAGACGCCATCCGCGCTACCTGATTCACCGCAAGAGAGCCTTCAGATTATTCACGAAAAGAAAAAAGCGACAATCATGAGAAATGTTTTAAAGGCGGAAACGCTGGAACGCAGGTTCCCCCTTCTCTCGGTGGAGAACGGCTGCATTGTGAGCAAGGACGCCGACCTGACCGTGGCTTTCGAGGTGGAACTGCCCGAGTTGTACACGGTGACGGAGGACGAGTATGAGGCCATGCACTCTTCCTGGATAAAGGCCATGAAGGTGCTGCCGGAGCATAGCATCGTCTGTAAGCAGGACTGGTTTATTCAAGAAACATACCGTCCCAAAAGTGATGGTGAGGAACAAAGCTTTCTTACACGCAGCTATGAACTACATTTCAATGAAAGACCTTACCTGAACCACAGATGCTACCTGTTCCTGACAAAGACGACCCGCGAGCGCAGCCGCCGACGGAGCGATTTCAGCACCCTCTGCCGGGGATTCCTGCTGCCCAGGGAGATAACCGACAAGGACACGGCCGTCCGCTTTCTGGAGTCGGTGGAACAGTTCGAACGCATCATGAACGATTCCGGGCATATAAGGCTGCGGCGTCTGGAAACGGACGAGATTACCGGCACGGAGGAGCGTGCCGGACTGGTGGAGAAATACCTCTCGCTCTCGCTGGAGGATGAGAGCGCCGTATTGCAGGACATCTGCCTCAAGCCCGGACGGATGCGTATCGGAGACAAGCGGCTCTGCCTGCATACCCTCTCGGATACGGAGGACCTGCCCGGCAAGCTTTCCACCGACATGCGTTACGAGAGGATGTCCACGGACCGTAGCGACTGCCGCCTCTCCTTCGCGGCGCCAGTGGGACTGCTGCTGCCGTGCAACCACATTTATTCGCAGTACGTGTTCATTGACGACGCGCAGGAAATCCTGCAGATGATGGAGAAGAATTCACGTAACATGCTCTCGCTGTCAAGATACAGCCGGAGTAACGCCGTGAACCAGGAATGGACGGAAATGTATCTGGACGAGGCGCACACCAATGGGCTGCTTCCCGTCAGATGCCATTGCAACGTCATCGCCTGGGCCGAGGACGCGGATGAGTTCCGTCGCGTCAGGAACGACACGGGCAGCCAGCTGGCCATGATGGAATGCACGCCAAGGTATAATACTATCGACACGCCGGTCCTCTATTGGGCGGGTATTCCCGGCAACGCGGGTGATTTTCCAGCCGAGGAGTCGTTTTACACCTTCCTAGAACAGGCGGTCTGCCTCTTTTCCGGAGAGACCAATTACAGAAATTCACCCAGTCCTTTCGGTATCCGTATGGCGGACCGTCAGAACGGAATTCCGGTGCATGTGGACATTTCCGACCTGCCCATGAAACGGGGAATCATCACCAACAGGAACAAGTTCATCCTCGGTCCTTCAGGCAGCGGGAAGTCCTTCTTCACCAATCATCTGGTCCGGCAATATTACGAGCAGGGCACACATATCCTGCTGGTAGATACGGGCAACAGCTATCAGGGATTGTGCCGCATGATTCACGACCGCACCCGTGGGGAGGACGGGATCTACATTACGTACGAGGAGGACAACCCGATAGCCTTCAATCCGTTCTATACGGATTGCGGACTGTTTGACGTGGAGAAACGGGAAAGTATCAAGACATTGATCCTGACCTTGTGGAAACGGGAGGACGAGGCACCGAAACGTTCGGAGGAGGTGGCCCTTTCCGGGGCGGTGAACGCCTATATCCGGATGATTTCGGAGAACCGGAGTATCAAACCGGATTTCAACGGTTTCTACGAGTTTGTCGCCGATGACTACAGGAGAATGATTGAGGAGAAAAAGGTGCGTGAGAAGGACTTTGACATTGACGGTTTCCTGAATGTGCTGGCACCTTTTTACAAGGGCGGAGACTATGATTTCCTGCTGAATTCCGACAAGGAGCTGGACCTGACAGGCAAACGGTTCATCGTGTTCGAGCTGGACAACATCAGTGGCAACAAGGTACTGCTTCCCGTGGTGACGCTGATCATCATGGAGACCTTCATCGCCAAGATGCGCAGGCTCAAGGGGGTCCGCAAGATGATTTTAATAGAGGAATGTTGGCTGTGACATGTAAGTCTTGTATATGATTGTTTGACGTTCAATTCCACGAGTTGGAAATAGAATGATTAAACCTGTTGTTCCGTCAACAGTAGCCTATGGGAACGTGCGACATTAAGTAATGAACTCGTGCGTCAACAGAACCAACAACGTAGCCCTTCCTAAAGGAGAAGTCTGAACCGCGAGGGGATGACAACTGCCGTTAGTATCGAATGGCATGGGAGCTAGGCTGAATGGTATGAATAATGTAATGTGAACCGTTGATAAACGTCGTAACTTCGAATGAGCCGCCAATGATACTGGGCTCTAACCCAAAAGGGACGCAGCCAGATAATTCCCTCCAGCATGGAATTACACGGATATAAAGACTGTCGGCGGATAGACGGATTCTAACCCATTCATTTGTCATATACAAGAAACATGGTAAACCCGTACTTCTCCTGTGTAACAGCAGGTAAGCAGACCGTAAGTGAAGCCGAATGGAGTGCGGGCAGAGGAATGTGGAAAAAGCGAACGCCATCCTGTAACGGGACGGATAGAGGTTGAAACATCACCTCACACGAAAGTGGGCAGACTTCCGCATGGTGGTTGTTTTACAAGAAACTTATGGAACTTATGAAAGGAGAAAAGCAAATGAACGAAATTCAAACATCGTGTGCATCTACTGACCGGAAATGGAATACTTGGGAAAGCATTGACTGGAACAAGTGTGAAATGGCGATTAATAAGCTACAAGCGCGTATTGTAAAAGCTCAAAAGGCAGGCAAACACGGCAGAGTAAAAGCTTTGCAGTGGGTGCTGACGCACTCGTTTTACGCTAAGGCTTTAGCCGTAAAACGTGTTACATCAAACAGAGGCAGTGACACCGCAGGCGTTGACAAGGTAAAATGGTCAACTCCCAAAGCCAGATTCAAGGCAATCGGCGAACTGAAAAGAAGAGGCTACAAACCCCAGCCATTAAAGAGGGTCAATATCAAAAAGAGCAATGGTAAGTTACGCCCTTTAGGTATTCCAACGATGAAAGACAGGGCAATGCAGGCTTTGTATCTGCTTGCTCTGGAACCAGTATCGGAAACAACTGCGGACAGTAATTCCTACGGTTTCCGTAAAGAGAGAAGTACTGGAGATGCAAGGGAACAATGTTTTTGTGTCCTTGCAAAGAAAGCTTCTCCCGAATGGATTATGGAGGGTGACATCAAAGGTTGTTTCGACCACATCAGCCATGAATGGCTACTGAACAATATCCCTATGGATAAAGTGATGCTGCGGAAATGGCTCAAATGCGGTTTCGTCTTCAACAAGGAGCTATTCCCCACGGAAGAGGGTACTCCACAGGGCGGTATCATTTCACCAACTCTTGCGAATATGACACTGGACGGACTGCAAACTATGCTTGCAGAGAAGTATCACAAGAAATTTGTAAACAAGAAAACGATCTACTATCCCAAGGTACATCTTGTACGCTATGCGGATGATTTTATCATCACGGGTAGAAGCAAGGAAGCTTTGGAAGAAATCAAACCGTTAGTAGTGGACTTTCTCAAAGAAAGGGGATTAACCCTGTCGGAAGAGAAAACAAAGATTACACACATTGATGACGGATTTGATTTTCTTGGGTACAATATCCGAAAATACAAAGGAGTACTTCTAATTAAACCATCCAAAAAGAGCCTGAAGAAATTCATGCAGAAAATCCGGGGAATCATTGATTCCAATAAAGGAAGCAAGCAGGAATCACTTATAAGGCTCTTGAATCCTGTGATAACAGGCTGGGTAAACTACTATAAGAATTGTGTGGCTTCTGACACATTCAGAAAAGCTGACTACCTGATATTTGAAAAGTTATGGCAATGGGCCAAGAGACGACACCCCAAGAAAGGCAAATATTGGATTGCCGACCGATACTTCACACGGGTAAAAAACCGTAACTGGTGCTTCGTGGCAAACTTCAAGAAAGGCAAGACTGATGACAGGATTGCCCTGAAAAGGCTGTATGACACAAAGATTACCCGATATGTCAAGGTAAAAGGTGAAGCAAATCCCTTTGACCCCGAATGGACAGAGTATTTTGAAAAGCGCAAGACTTACAAGATGCTACAGTCACTCAACGGTAGAAAATCGTTGCTGTACATGTGGGAAAGACAGAACCATTTATGTCCCGTATGTGGTAAACCCATAGACAAGGAACACCCTTGGGGAACTTCCCAACAAATAGTCAACGGCAAGAAAGTAAAATTCCTGCTGCATGACAGTTGTAGAAGAAAAGTCATTCAAACTAAAAAGATGTAACTATGAGCTGGTTTCTATTGAATAGAAATTTAACACCGCTTGAGCCGTATGATTGGAAACTTTCACGTACGGTTCTGAGGGGGGAAAGGGGCAGTAATGCCCCTGACCTACCCGGCAAGGCCCTGATGTCCGCCAATATGAGCGAGTACATCAAATACCTTTTCAAGACGGTCAGAAAGTATTTCGGTGAGGCCGTGGTGGTAACCCAGGAGGTGGATGACATCATCAGCTCCCCTATCGTGAAGGAGGCCATCATCAACAATTCCGACTGTAAGATCCTGCTTGACCAACGGAAATACATGAACAAGTTCGAGCACATCCAGCGGCTTCTCGGCCTGACAGAGAAAGAAAAAGGGCAGATACTCTCCATCAACCAGGCGAACCATCCCGGGCGGTTCTACCGGGAAGTGTGGATCGGGCTTGGCGGAACCCACTCGGCGGTATATGCCACGGAAGTGAGCGGGGAGGAATATTACACGTTCACGACCGAGGAGTCCGAAAAGATGGAAGTACAGCGGCTGGCAGAAAGACTGGACGGCAACCTGGAACTTGCCGTCCGCCATCTGGCAGAGAAAATGCGAGAGGAACAAGGACAAAGATCAACCCTAAAATGAAAACGATTATGAGAAACAAACCCCTTATGAGACTGGCGGTATGCCTGATCGGCATGGCCGCCCTGGTATTGCAAAGTTGTGCGGACGGTGGTACCGACCGTGACAGACTCTGCGGATCGTGGACCAGCGTGGACGGCAAACCGGACGTGTTGGTGTATAAGGAAGGAGAGGCTTACAAGGTGACGGTATTCGCCCGTAGTGGCAAGACACGCCGCCTCAGGCCGCAGACCTACCTGCTGGTGGAAGAGAACGGCAACCTCTTTATTAATACGGGGTACCGTATCGATGTATCCTACAACGAGGAGACGGATATTCTGACTTTCTCACCCAACGGGGATTATGTACGGAAGGAGGAACGCCCATGAGAGCGAGGACATTCCTGATCGGGATGGTGCTTGTGCTGGGCGGGAACATGGCCCGGGCGCAATGGGTGGTGACCGATCCCGGAAATCTGGCCCAAAGCATCATCAACATGTCGGACAACATCGCCCATACCTCCAAGACGGCGGTCAATACGGCCGACAATTTTGCGGAGACGGTAAAGATCTACGAGCAGGCCAAGAAGTACTATGACCAGTTGAAGGCTGTGAACAACCTGATACAGGACGCCCGCAAGGTGCGTGACATCATCCTGATGGTAGGCGACGTGTCCGACATCTATGTGACGAACTTCAAAAAGATGATGAACGACGACAATTTCTCGTCCCGCGAGCTGGACGCCATCGCCTTCGGTTACACCCGCCTGCTGGAGGAGAGCAACGGCGTGTTGCAGGACCTCAAACAGGTTATCAACGTGAGCACGCTCTCCATGACCGACAAGGACCGTATGGACGTGGTGGACAACTGTTATTACGAGATGCGCCGTTACCGCAACCTGGTGAACTATTATACTAACAAGAACATAGCCGTGAGCTATCTCCGTGCCAGGAAAAAGAACGATATGGAACGTGTGATGCGGCTCTATGGAAATGAAACCTCCAAATACTGGTAGCCCATGGTACCTCTGACGATAGATTTTGCCAACCTGCATACCATACTGGGAACCCTGTATGACGATATGCTCCCCCTCTGCAAGGACATGATGGACGTGGGTAAGGGGCTTGCCGGGCTGGGCGCCCTCTTTTATGTCGCCGTGCGCGTATGGCAGTCGATGGCACGTGCCGAGCCGATAGACGTGTATCCCCTGCTGCGCCCCTTCGCCATCGGCATCTGTATCCTGCTTTTTCCCACACTGGTACTTGGCACGCTGAACACCGTGCTCAGTCCTATTGTGCAGGGTACGCACAAGATGCTTGAGGGGCAGACGCTGGACATGGAGCGGTACCGGGTCCAGAAGGAGGAGCTGGAAAAGGAGGCCATGCTGCGGAATCCTGAAACCGCCCACCTGGTAAGCGACGAGGAGTTCGACCGCCAGATAGATGAGCTGGGCTGGTCACCCGCCGATGCCGCCCACCGCTTGGGGATGTACGTGGAGGTGGGCATGTATAACCTGGAGAAAAAGATCCGTGACGCGTTCCGCAGCCTGCTGGAGCTGATATTCGCCGCGGCGTCGCTGCTGATAGATACCGTGAGGACCTTTTTCCTTGTCGTGCTCTCCATTCTGGGACCGGTAGCGTTCGCCTTCAGCGTATGGGACGGTTTCCAGTCCACGCTCGGGCAGTGGTTCACGAGGTATATCTCCGTCTACCTGTGGCTTCCGGTCAGCGATCTGTTCAGCACCCTGCTCGCCAAGCTCCAGGTGCTGATGCTCCAGAACGACATCCAGGAATTGCAGAACAATCCTGACTACTCGATAGACAACTCGAACAGCGTCTATATCATCTTTATGCTTATCGGGATTATCGGGTATTTTACCGTTCCGACGGTGGCGGGCTGGATCGTGCAGGCGGGAGGAGCCGGGAATTTCAGCCGCAACCTGAACCGTACCGCCACGAAAGCCGGCAGCTTTGCGGCAGGAGTGGGCGGCGCCGTGTTGGGAAATATCGGAGGACGGTTGAGAGGCAAATAAGCCTTGCCGGAAACATTTGTTCATTCATTCAAACCAATCATTCGAGAAATGGAATTCAAGTCTTTGACCAACATTGAGAGCAGTTTCCGCCGCATCCGTATGATGGCGGCCGTTTTTATCTGCTGCTGCACTCTTGTCACCGGCTACGCGCTTTGGAGCTCGTACCGCTTCGCCGAAAGGCAGCGTGAGAAAATCTATGTACTGGACGGGGGGAAGTCGCTGATGATGGCCCTTTCGCAGGATCTTTCGCAAAACCGTCCTGCCGAGGCGAGGGAACACGTAAGACGCTTTCACGAGCTGTTCTTCTCGCTCTCTCCACAGAAAGAGGCCATCAGCCACAACATCGACCGTGCCCTGCAACTGGCGGACAAGAGTGCCTACCACTATTATGTGGATTTTGCCGAGAAGGGATATTACAACCGCCTGATATCGGGCAACATCAACCAGGTGGTGCATGTGGACAGCGTGGTGTGTGATTTTGCCCGTTACCCTTACAAGGCGAGGACGTATGCCCGTCAGATGATAATCCGTGAGAGCAACGTGACCGAGCGCAGTTTGGTCACCACCTGCTCACTCCAGACTACGGGACGTTCGGACGACAATCCGAACGGGTTCATCATCGAACAGTTTACCATTCTAGAGAACAGGGATATCAGAAGCACGGAACGATGAGAAAAGAAAAAAAATACCTGAGACGTATGGATTGTTGTATCCGGCTGTTCTGCCACCGCCTAACAAGGAGACAACGGAAGATCGTGACAGCCACGGCATTCCTCCTGTTTCTGACAGCCTGCCTCCATGCCATCCTCGCCTCGCTATCCGGCTTGGGAGAGCCTGGGGGAAAAATGAAAATAGAACATCTCCGGCCGCTTGACTTGCGACCGGAAAAAAGTACAATCAATTTAAACACCCCATCCGATGAAAATAGATATCCAGAGGATTAAAAAACAGCTGGGATTCCCAAGCGACCGGCCGCTGACTCTCCAAGAGAAGCGCCGGTATATGAAGTTCGCCGTCTATCCGCTCTTCTTCCTGATATTCGCGGGGATCGTCCTGTTGATATACAGTCCGACCGAAAAGGAAAAAGCGGAGGCGGAAAAAGAGAGGGGATTCAATACCGAGATCCCGTCTCCCGAAGAGAGCCGTATGGAAGGCAACAAGGTTAGCGCTTACGAGCGGGAAGCCTTGTCGAAGAAAGAGAGAGGACGGAAAGACACTTTCCTGGAAATGTCAGAACTGTTCAACCGGAACAAGGACCGGAAAGACACCGTACCGTCAGTGGACAGCGGAGTGAACCTTGAACTGCCGTCCGTACCGGAAACCGCGCAAACGCATAATCCGGTACGTTCCTCCACCTCCGCCTACCGTGACATGAACCGCTCGCTTACGACCATTTATACGCCACGGGAAACCTCCCGGGAGGAGGAACTGCTCCGGCGTATCAAAGAACTGGAAAAGAGACAGAACATGGAACCGTCCCAGGAACAGTCATTGGAGGAAAAGATGGCCCTGATGGAAAAGTCATACGAACTGGCGGCCCGGTACAACGGCAAGCAGACACCCTCCGTTACCCCTACGGATGACCGGAAAGACAGGACATCGGTCAAGCCGGTCAAGCGGATACGACAAGAGGTGGTATCTTCTCTGGCGCAACCGGTGAGTGACGGGGATTTCATAGCCGGAACGTCCGAAGAAAGGAACACCGGTTTCCATACGCCGGTGGGCAGAACACTGGTATCGGACCGTAATACCATTGCCGCCTGTGTGCACGGCACGCAGACCGTATCGGACGGACAAGCCCTGCGTGTCCGCCTGCTGGAAGCGATGGCGGTGGACGACCGCCTCATACCAAAAGGAACGGTATTGACTGGCGGAACACGGATCCAGGGAGAACGCATGGATGTTGTCATCACCAATGTGGAATATCAAGGAACCGTCATTCCGGTGGAACTGGAAGTGTATGATGCGGACGGTCAGCAAGGAATATTGGTGCCCAACTCACTGGAGTATGATGCCGTGCGTGAAATAGCGGCGGGCATGGGCGGTTCGATGGGAAGCAGCATCAGCATCTCCACCGACGCGGGAGCGCAGATAGCCTCGGATCTGGGTAAAGGCGTCATACAGGGCGTGTCACAGTACATCACCAAGAAGATGCGCACGGTCAAGGTCACGCTGAAAGCCGGACACAGGCTGCTGCTTCACTCTCCGGAACAATGAAACGGTATACAGACGAGAAAACGGAAACCAATTATTCAACAACCAATCAACAATAATCGGACATGAGAAAGAATCTGATGATGTTTGCCCTACTGACGGGCTTCATGGCTGCGTACGCGCAGCAGAGTAGCGGAGATTATTTCGAGGGACTGAGCCGCAAGATAGGCTTCAGTCGGATGATACCCCCGCATGGTCTGGAAATCACTTACGACAAGACCGTACACGTGATTTTCCCTTCTCCCATCAAGTATGTGGACCTCGGTTCCACCAACCTGGTTGCCGGCAAGGCGGACGGCGCGGAAAATGTGATCCGTGTGAAAGCGGCCAGAAAGCATTTTCGTAACGAGACGAATATGAGCGTGATCACGGAAGACGGAAATTTTTACACCTTCAATGTCAAGTATGCCGATGAACCGTTGCTGCTTAATGTGGAGATGTGTGATTTTATTCATGACGGGGAGACGGTGAACCGCCCGAACAACGCGATGGAAATTTATTTGCAGGAGCTGGGCAGTGAGTCACCACGTCTGGTACGTCTGGTCATGAAATCCGTACACAAGCAGGACAAGCGCCGGATCAAACACATCGGCTGCAAGCGCTTTGGGGTACGGTTCCTGCTCAAAGGACTTTATGCGCATGGAGACCTGCTCTATTTCCATACCGAGGTGAGAAACGCCACCCATGTGCCGTTTGACGTGGATTTCGTGACTTTCAAGATAGTGGACAGGAAGATAGTGAGGCGTACCGCTATGCAGGAACAGGTGATTTATCCGCTGCGTGCGTTCAACTATGTCACTCGTGTGGAGGGAAAGAAGGACGAGCGTACCGTGTTTGCCCTGCCCAAGTTCACCATTCCCGACGATAAGAAACTGGTAGTGGAAATGTATGAGAAACAAGGTGGCCGTCATCAGATCTTTGAGGTGGACAACGAGGATCTGGTGCGTGCGGAAACCATCAATGAGCTGCAAGTGCAATGAAGAGGTATTTATATATCACCTTCGCGCTGCTGGTACTTCTGGCAGGGCAGGCGGGAGCACAACGCCGTCTTCCGGAAATGAAGGGTGTCAGTCTCACGGCAGGAATGACGGACGGCTTTTACTGCAAGGCGAATAAACCGGATGCCGGTTTCTCTTTCGGGCTGGCGGTTTCCACCTATACAAAAAAGAGAAACCAGTGGGTGTTGGGCGGCGAGGTACTGAAACGCAATACTCCTTATCGTGACGGTTCTATCCCTTTAGTGCAATATACCGGTGAAGGCGGATATTATTATAATTTCTTTTCCTCCTCTAATAAAACGGTATTCTTAAGCATCGGCGGTTCGGCGATGCTGGGCTATGAATCGGTGAACGGAGGGAAAAGACTGCTGTATGACGGTGCCACGCTGGGACAATGCGAATCCTTTATCTATGGCGGTGCGATAACGTTGGAGGCAGAGACCTACCTGTCAGACCGTTTGGTGCTGCTGCTCCGGCTTCGTGAACGCATCCTTTGGGGCAGCGCTTCCACGCATGCCCACTTTCAGTATGGAATCGGTATCAAATACATTCTCTAATTTTTAAACCCATATACCCATGAAAAGAAAAATCGTTGACTTTATGACGCTTGTATGCTGCATGGCAGTTTCCTGTCTTTCTCTCGCTTCTTGTGGCAGCGAACTGGACGTTCAGCAGGAATACCCGTTTACGGTGGAGTCGATGCCGGTAGTCGGTAAGATCGCTGATGGTGAGACGGTGGAAATCCGTCTGGAAATTAAAGCGGAGGGAAACTTCTCAGGAACAGTTTATACATTGAGATATTTCCAACCGGACGGTAAAGGTAGCTTAAAAATGGAGGACGGTACGGTGTTGAAACCCAATGACCGCTACCTGTTGAATGAACTGAGGTTCCGGTTGTACTACACCTCGCAGAGTGCGGACGCGTCACAGACCATCGACCTTTATTTTGAGGATAACTGGGGGAATTTGCAGAGGTTGAGTTATGACTTCAACGCGGATGACCCCCTTCCGGCTGAAAAGGATGATACGCATGGAAAGGAGGTACAACCATGACATACCTGTATTTGTACATACCGGGAATGGCCCATGAGGTACAGCTGTCGGAATCGGCCGACCGGATTCCCGATATGGGGGACCGGCTTGAAATTGACGCGGCACGGCTCGACAAGTCCTCCCGCAACCTGTTGGAAACGACACCGGCCTGTCATTGCTTTGAAAGGAATGCGGAAACGGAACGGCAGTCCCTCGCGGAATACCTGGCAGAAAGTGTGGTGACCGTAACGGGAAGAAGGTGGAGCTACGGGGATAGACATACGTATTGCACGTTGGATGTGGAGGTAAGGAATTGAATGGAATGAGGAAACTTTTGTTGATTCTGATGGTACTGCCGTTCACTTTGAATGTTCGTACCGAAAATCCGCCCTCCATGCTGGAAAAAGCGGTTTCCAACATCAAACGATGGGAAGGCTGGCATCGGGGCAAGATGCCCTACATAGGTTACGGGCACCGCCTGCTCCCCCATGAGAAGCTGACCGAGAACCTGAGCGAGGCGCAGGCGGACTCACTTTTGAGATGCGACCTTGAACGGTGCCTGAAGGTATTCCGTAAATATGGAAAAGACTCGCTTCTTTTAAGTCTGTTAGGTTTTAATGTGGGCTGTTACCGTCTGATTGGAAACGGGAAGATACCCAAAAGCAGACTGATTCAAAAACTGGAAAGTGGCGATCGGGATATTTACAGGGAATATATATCGTTCCGCTGTTATCAGGGGAAAGTCATTCCAGGCATAGAGAGGAGAAGAAAAGAGGAGTTTGAACTGTTCTATATACCTTAGATTGAAATTATGCAAAGCCGTGAACGGATGCCGGCCATCGTCGTTCACGGCTTTAGTCTTAGCCACTCTTAATTTACCTTTACCCGGTTCATCAACTGCCCCGATATTTCGTGCAGCTCTCGGCAACGTTCCGGCTGCTGTTCCCTCGCAAAGGCGGTGATTCCCTGTGTCAGTTTCCAAAGCGTGGCTCCGCCTGTCACTCCGTCGTCAGGATTGTTGTTCATCAGCAGTTTTTCCACCTCGCGTCCTTCGTTTTTCAACAAGGCTCCTTTCTGCACCAGATTCTTCAGTTCCTTGTCGAAATCCACGTCAATTTCCGATGCGCCTTGAATTTCGATGGCCTTCTGCATGATGGTATCTTTGCTGTACAGTCCTTTGGTCAGGTCTGAAACGGCAGATACGGTGGTCTGCGTGTCCAGTTCGTAGGTCTTTTGGGAGAGGGACAGGGAGTCCGGCAGTCTGCCTCCAAGGTGCACCTGCCGCATGACGGACTCCCGGACCATCCCGTTCAGGCATGCCCCGTTGAGCAGGAAAGACCGCATATCGACCGAGCCGTTGCCATAGTCGGATGTGGAGAAGCGTGCTCCTGCGAAGATGATGACCGTTCCGTTCTTACGGGTGGGTATCTCTATCGGAGTGGGCAGGATCGTCTCGCACCATACTTTCGTGTCGTTCATATAGGCGTCGGACACGACCGCTCCCTGTCCTCCCGCCTCACGGATGAAAGCGGTCAGGATGTCCACCGAGTTTAGCCGACGGTAGGAGTCCGACAATACGCCCCGGACTTCCATGCCTACCGCCCGTATCAGTACCCTTGTGCGCTCGGTCCATCCCGAATGCTCGTTCAGGATGGTGGCGCACAACTGTTTCTGCCAAACATCCCCTGCGGAAAGCTCACGCAGGTATTTGGCGGGAATGCCCATCTTCTCCGAAATCTGACTGATGGCGTTGCCGTGCAGGTTGAAGTTCCCTTCGGGCATTGCCATCTGTACCCTTCCTTCCGCTTTGAAAGAGATAACGGGGTGTTCCTTACTGCGCTGGCTCACTCCGATGGGGGCGATGAAATCCTGCGCGATCCGTCCCTCACTGAGCAGACGGTTGATGGTGTCCATGACATCCCCCTGCCTGCCTTCTATCATTCGCCGTACCTTGTTGATGACTACCTGGTTGAGTCCCTGCTGTTTCTGTACCGGTGCAGTGGCCGGCATGACTGTTGCTTCCATATTTTTTGTTTTTAAAGTTGATAAATTACAATTTGTTCTTATGGCTTGTCTTGCTTGTTTTAGTAAATTCAGATCTGTACTCTTTTGACAGACGGATATAATCCTTTTCGCTATATCCGGCCGGTCCGAACAGTTCATAATATCCGGGAAAGGGTTTTCTTTCCGTTTCCGGTATATGCGTGCTGGTTTCCTTATGGCAACAGATGATGTGCCGGACAAACCGGTAGCACTTGCAAAGATCCGCCAGGACGGTGTACTCGTTGTCCGTATGAGGTTCATAATATCCGCAGGAGAGATTGACGCAGGATACTTCCAGCCCGTTCCTTTTCAATGCCGCCACATCCGTAGCCAGTCCCTGTGCCGGCTTGTAGCCGTACCTCCGGAAATCTATAGCTGAAATGAAGTCATTGGAGCAGAGCTTCATTCCGTTGATTTGTGTTACCATATCCCCGTTCCCTTTCCGGTCACACTGAATCACGAAACGGCAGTCGGAAAAGAAGGACATGTCGGCATGGCCGCTGCCTATGCATCCCACCTCCTCCTGTACGAAGAAGGCGCATTTCACCGCCTTGAAATCCTTCAGGCATTTCAGGCAGATCCAGATGCCGTTCTTGTCATCCGCGCCGATTCCAGTCATCCGTTTACGCTTGTGATCATAGCCGACAATCATCGAGTCCGCCACAAGATGGGCCGCATAGGTGCCTGTCTTGCGTCGGTGTACCTCGTCCATGTGCGCCACGACACAGGGGTAGCTTTCCCGGTTGCCTTTGACCGCGTAGATGTTTCCGTGCCGGTCTTGCCGGAAAGGAATCCCCATCCGCCTGAGTTCCCCGATGATGAACCCGGCCATCTTCCCCTCCTTGCCGGAGGGGGAGGAGATGTTGTAAAGAGCCATTAATTTTTCCATGATACTGGCCTTTTAGGAGATGAACAACTTTTCGATTTGCAGGTACCGTCTGAACTCCGGTACGGGACGTCCCTTCTTGAAGAGGAAGGACGGATATTTCTTTCCCTTGTATTCCACCGACGTGCCTTTCAGTACTTTTCCGAATACGGTGAATATATAGAACATGTCCTGACAATTCTTGCAGAATGCCATATCCGGAAAGGAATGTATCTTTCCGCATTTGGGACATACATATTTTCTCCTGTTTGCGCACCCTTCCGTGCTCCGGCAGGTGGCTATGCTCGTGTCGCCCTCCGTATTTCTCAGTTCCAGGTTGCCGTCCGTCAGATGGAGGCTGTAGAACGTGTCGAGGTAAGGCACCCCTTTCTTGTGCCACCTGCAGGCGGGCACTTTCACCGTCAATGAAACCTGTATATTGTCTCCGACCGCCCATTCCTGCCCCTCAATGGGATTCAGTACGGTGAAATCCGTTGTATGTGTATAATCGTTGTATCTGCGTCGCAACAGGATGTCCGCCTCCTGCGCCTGCTTGCGGATCAGTTCGGCGACGAATGCGTGTGAGGAATAGATGCGGTCCAGCAGGGAGGCGGCAATCGGTGTATTTGTTGATTTCCACAATGTTACCTCGTTCCATACGACAGCCCGTCCGAGTATGTTGTTGCTCTCGTCCCTTGCCACAAGGATTTTAGCGCCGGCGAAGTTGGTATAGAAGTCAGCGGCGTTGCGTGCCTTGTCCTCATACCGCATACAGGAACTGTGCAGGCTGGATGTGTCACTGTCGGCGATGGGGCTGTAGTTGCTTTCCAGATAGGCTTCCATGAAGTCGTTCATGCTTTCATGCAGCCTGACCGTGACTTTGCTGTCCAATGAGAGGGCGCTACAGAAATAATTGGTTTCGTCGGGTGAGTACTTGGGCAGGTTCTTGAACAGTTCAACAAACGTGGAGGGTTCCAGAACTGTACGGTTCTCCGGGAACCAGGGTGCCTGCGGGTTGTTCCGGTCCGGGAAACTGGGATGGGCCAGATCCTTGCTGCAAGCCGTGAACACGATCCGGATTTTCTTGAACGTGCCCGCTTCCGTCCGCTTGCGCTTGGTGGAGAAGCAGTTGTAGGTACCGCGTATGATCTCTTTCACCGGTACGCTCTTTTTTACTTCCAAAAGGATGTCTTTGGCTATCACACTCCCGTTTTCCGCCGCATGCATCAGGCGGGATTTCAATTCATTGCTAACATTCAGTTTCATAATCATTCGGTTTATTGTTTATAAATTCTGCCATGTTTATATGGCAATTGTTTCTTGTCCGGCTGCATTTGGCGCAATTTCTCTTTCCGCTTTCTGAGCAGGTCAACGGACATGTTCCTGCTTGTCCGATATTCCTCCTCGCTCATCCGGCAAATGGAAGGAATGCCCGTCTGGGTCAGTGTATGGTTTACCATCCAGCCGTCCATGAAGTTTTCGGGGAAAAGGCTGTCATGGTGGATGACCTCACCTATGCAGCCATGTACGAGCATGTTGCATACGGTCATCAGGCAACAGGTACGGTTGACATCTTCTGCAACCAGATAATTACCCAGGTGGCGTACATGATATGCCAGCAGCAGCCTTCCGCTTCCGCATGTCGGGTCACAGATACGTTTTCCTGTCGCTGTCTCCCCCGAATCGGTACATAAGACCATCAGGTCGCAGATATCCGGCGGGGTAAAGAACTGTCCGTTCACCTGCCGACCGATTTTGGAAGATATTGCCATGAAGAGGTCACCGAACGCATCAAACCATCCGCCGGATTGCAATTCCCGCTGCATGAGCCGTATCCATTCGGTAAGCATTTCCATAAAATGCCTGTTCTGCTGCCGTTTGTATTTCCAGTCCATAAGGGGCGGTGCGCCGGGAGAGAACCCGTGAATGACATAACGCAGGAAATCGTTGAAAACGGATATCGGATCGTAGCCGTTCGAATAGGCGAAATCACAGACCGTTTTCTCAAGCGGACGTATCGCCTGCGGTGTGTTGTATGGTGCCATATTACTCTGATTTTTTATAGATTGTTACTATATGTCTTTTATGGTCAGTCTGTATCCTGACGGGAGAAATGCCAAGGAAAGAGAGATGGGTGTCCGCTTTCAGCATGTTCCATTCCCATGCGGGAAGTTCCTTCCATTCCATACGGTATGCCCAAAGTATGAACAGACCGGGACGGAATCCGTCGAAAAGCTTTCCGTGCAGAATCCCGACCAGCCGCTCCAGTTCTTCCTTCGAGTAAAGGGTGAATGCCTCATTCCGATAGACAAAGGCATCAGCCGGTTCAATATCCGGCTTACACTCGATGATGTATCTCGTCCATTCTTTTGTGGTGTACTTTCCGTACAGAGGATCGGGTTCCGTGTATTTCCATGCCCTGACGAATGTGTGGAAGAGGACGGCACCGTTCTTGTGCCTTCCGGTATGCCCCCACATCCGAAACTGTTTGCCGCGTATGCCGTCGGGAAGCAGCAATTCCGGACCGGTTATAACCCAAGGGCCTCCTTCCGTATTGTAACCGGTACACTTTTTATTTTCATGGCAGAAAGGTGTATGTGGGAGAAGGCAAATATGGACTTCCCGGTCATCGCCCCTTTCAATGTGTGCCTGCGGATAATAGTCACCGCCACGGGTGATATAAGTGACGACATCTCCTGCGGTCGGTAAACTGACTCTTTCCCTGTCCTCCCGCATCCTTGAAATCAGCCGGTTCACCTTCTCCACGTCACACGCCTTTATGGAGCAGGCACACCCTTCATGCCTGTTGAGAAGAGTCAGACTTTCCAGGTCATAAAAATTAGCGTACTTCATATTGAGATCGTTTTTGTTGGTACAATTTGACCTGACGGGCAACCATGTCGCAGAACTTCTGTCCGTTCTCCTTCTCACTTCTGAAACAGGCAATCATGTCCCAGAGATTCTGCTTGAAGCAGTCGGTCCATTTTTCGTAACAGTGACTTCCATAGACCTTTCCGAACGTTTCCTCGAAAAGTGCGGGAGTCGGCCCTTCATCCCCATGGTGGTTGTATTGCCACAGGGAGGCAGGCAGCAGCCGGTTATAATCCAGTGTTTCCATATCTGTTCTTTTTTAAGTAAAATATCGGCCTACATGGGTAGGCATTTTTATTTCTTGATGTCTTTTCAGTCTGTTTTCCGGGGATTGCGGCAAGGCTTGGCGAAAGAAAATACCGCAGCGAAGCGAGGATGATTTTCTTTCAGCCAACCCAGCCCCTGAAAGGGGCCGCCTTGCACAATCAGCCCGGAAAACAGCTATCTTTACAGCAAGAAATGAAAAAGCAGACCTCGGATTCTCTGTTCTGAAGTCTGCTTCTCGGTCATTGTCGGGTCTCATGTTTTTCAGGTATGTATCTGCCATCCGTGGAACGGCTGCAATGTTACGGCAAACGATCTGTCAGGTATTCCATGATAGAGCAGGCCGCCCACGATACCTGTCCTTCCGTCGGGATAGCGCTGTGTGAAGCCGAACGAGTACGGGGCATGGTCACAGTAGAGTGAGATCTCGCTGGGATAATCAGGGTTTTCTTCCCAGCTTTTCAACCGTTCCAGACATTTTTGGAGCGAGGTGTCACCGATGGATTCGGCATAACGCCTTACATTCTCGAAATGTTCTTCATTCAGGATTTTCATGACTTTTGTATTTTTATCTGTTAAACACGTCCGGCTCCGGGAGCCGGTATTTTTATTTCTCGCCTGCCTGACAGTCCCGTGGCCGTACCCGCAAGGTTTGGCGAAAGAAAATACCGCAGCGAAGCGAGGATGATTTTCTTTCAGCCAACCCCGCAGGGGCCTGACCTTGTACGGGTACACAGGACACGGGACTACCTTTGCAGGGTGGAAAATAAAATATACGGTTGTTTTTTGTTGAGGGATTTTGTGTGGATTCCTTAGATAATCTTCCTGATTTGTTCGCCATTGCCGGACAAATGGTGTATTTTTGCAATTTCTAATTTCAGGATTATGGAAAACTATATAAAGAAAGCGGCGGATGCTTTCCTTGTGGAGCGTCCGTATGGTATGCGTGTGGATTACAGGAAGAAAGGGTTCGTGCTGTTTAACCGCAACCTGAACGTATTGGGCAATGCGGAGCATGCCCGTCTGGAAGAACTGCCTCTGGAGCGGTTCAATGTGGAGGAGATTCCGTTGGATGGTGAAATTGTGGAGGAACACGCCGGATTTACCGATGTATTCTTCTATACCGACTTGACCAATCCCTATGCCGGATACGCGCTGAATTTGCAAAAGCTTAAAGTCTATAACCAGTTTATGTTTCCGCTGGCAATGGCACTGAACCGTGAGTTGTGAGGCCGGAAGATGGCAGCGGTAACAGCCGCATGGAGCAGGCCGTTACCGCCAGATTTTATTATTTGCCCTCTCTTGCTGTTATAAATGCAAGATAATCGTCCACGGCCTTATGACATCCGGTAAAGTCCGGAGTCCGGTGGCCTTTGATTTTCCGGTAGCTGATGGTTCCATCCTTATTTATGCCCCTCACATGCCTGTAGAGTGTCCCTTTGGTCCTGATATGGATGTCAAAACCGTCCCTTCCGGTGATTTCAAGGAATGTTCCTCCCGTGATCCGTTCCCCGTTCAGGAATTTCTGTTTCTGTTCATCGAGCAGCCGCTGATGTTGCTCTTCTTGCGCTCTGCGCTTTTCCACCTCTTTCTCCTCCCGCTCCCTGCGTTTCTGTTCCTGCCTCCTTTTGTATGCCTCACGGGCTTGCATCAGGGGTGCGGTGTCAAGTCCGAGAGCCTCGAACACGCGGACGGAGATCAACCTGACGAAGGCTCCTCTTTCTGCGCCCTGAAGCGTATCCGTGATCCAGTTCCTGCAATAGGCGGCGGCTTCCTCCCTGCGGTTTTCTCCGTTGAGGAACCGGCGTGAATACTGCCCGCTGGAGAAATAAACGTTTTCAATCCGGCAGACCACATGGAAACAGTCATCGTCCTCATTCCCATATTCGTTCTTTCTAGACAGGGAGAGATATACATTCTCGGCGTACGGCTCCAGTTCCATATAAGGAGCCACGACGGTATTCCCGTCAGACCTGTACTTGAATACTTTTGCTTTCATACTATCGTTCAGTTTGTCGGTTGTTGCATATTTCATCTATGATCTCTTTTCCGCTTCTTTCACCCTTCAGGAAGGCAAGGAAGCGCCTCAAAAAGAGCCGGGCACAGTCAGTTCCCAGCTGGGAGCTTTCACCGTCTTTGGTAGCGCATACCGCAAAACGACCCAGTCCGAAACTGTCCTGTTGCGGTACGATGTGGTAAGACAAGTCCTCGCTTGCGTTGATGTGCAACCCACGACGGAAAACATAGAAAGTTTTCGGGATTCTTCTGTCGGTATCGATTTCCATACGCTTGTAACCGTGATGTTCCAATAACCGGACCAGTTCCCTGTTTGTCGGAATTGTATGTCCGATCCAGTCCGGCCAGCTTATATTTTCTATTGTATGTCCGTAATTGTCATATAATATGTCGAACTGTTCCTGGTATTCATCGTAAAATTCCCCGTTCCCGTTGCACATTTCCTCCAAAGCGATGCCGTTTTTACGGACAAGGGCAAGGTCGCCCAGTCCGCACGCGATTTCATTGAGCAGCGTGCGTTCCTCGTCCCTGTCCTTTGCCGTTCCGTAAATTCTAAGCCGGGAATACCGGTGTAGCGCCGAACGGGACGGCATATCCAGTTTTTCCCATATCCCATCGTTTCCTATAGCCTGTCTGGTGTTTTTCGGAAGTCCGTGCCACCACTTGTCCAAATTGTTTGTATCCATAATTTCTGAATCAGATTGTTTTCAAATTCTGTTTTGAGTACCATGCCTGATACGCGGCGGCATACTCCTGACGTTCCCGCTCCAGGGAATCTCTCATCTCCGGGGTGTACCCGAGCAGGCGGATGTATCCTCCGTTATAGCCGGTGAGTTCGCACCTTATTCCGGCTTCCTCCAGTTTGTCGATACGTTTTTGGGCCATTTTTGCGCTTGAATATTCCTTCGGCCAAAAATAGAGTTCGCCCCGTGAGCCGAAACAGTCTTCCCCCAGAATTATTTCCCCTGCATACTTCCGGCTTTCGATGAAGCCGAAACGCGCTTTGCCCAATGCCCGGCGTATTGCCTTGTGTGCCGGACCTTCCGGATGCTTGAATACCTCCGGCTTGTCTTTGCTGCCGAGTCTGGGTGGTTCCACCTTGTACGGCTGTTTGTAACTTCCGATTCCGAGCGTCAGGTAAAAGTTGGTATGGAAATAGTCCGTCATGGGGTCGCTGTCGTCGAAATTGTACGACATGATGAAATCGCAGATATTCACCATTACATCCTTTGCCCTGTCCGTCAATGATTTGTCTGAACCGATGTGATAGTGGTTGACATCACCTTGAACTTTTCCGGACTCTTTGGTGAACGCCTCGAAATCCGCTTTCATCAACCGGATATGGATGGAGTGGTAATTCTTCCGTCTGACGGAGAACTTGTATCCCGGATAGGTCTCCTTGAGCCATGCCCGTACCAGTTCCACGATTTCCGGCGCGTGCTGTCCCTTGTAATTGCGGCCTTTCCAGCGGTATTCGTTATACACGTACTCGGTGTATTCCTTTGCCGTGGCTCCCGGATAGTCATATTCATATACGGTTGAAGTCGCAAAGACATCCGGTTTGTCTTTCCAAGCCTCAAAAAGCCTTTCAAACTCGGTGTTCACCCGTTGCATGATTGCGGTGTCGCCACCCTTGTCCGGGTGGTGCTGCAATGCCAGTCGGCGGTATTCCTTCTTCAAGTCCGCCAGAGAGTGTATGTTCTGAAAATAGGTCATAGCCATAAGTTTTTTATGCCCCTGCGAGGCGGTTGATAAAATATTCCCGGTAGTCAAGGTCAAGACCGAGGTTGAGACAGGCCGTTTCCATGTCATCTTCCCTCAAATCATCTACCTCCTGCAATTCGCGCAGATACCGGATTTCGGAGTCCAGGTACTCCCGTGCTTCCGTTTGACTGCAACCGCATGAGCTGCAGATCAGACTGATAATGTTTCCTCGCATACTGTTTGATTTTTGGGGTTACTGTTCCTTTTTCTGAAGCGTCGTCCGTCATATATCGAGACGGCCCGTTCCACCAGAATCCTGCGGTTGTCTTCCGAGAGTTCCAGGTAGAACCGTTCCGCCGCACCGAATGTGCCCTTGTCTGTCGCCACGCACCATTTTTCCCAGAAATGCGGGTACATGCCGCCATACACGGCTTTGCATTCCTCCTCGCTCCAGGCGTTCCACATGTAGTAGAAGAAACTGGAGACGGTATTTTCCGCTTGATATTTCATGATTCTTTCCATTTGATTGATTGTTGATGCCAGATTCATTGCCCGGAAGGATTACCGGATATTCAATATTGCGCTAAAGGCATGTGGGTCAAGCCTGTAAAACGTCGGAAGGTTAAGTGTGACCATCGGGTAGCTTATCCAGCCGCTCTGACGTCTATAACCTGTATCCTCAGCCAATTTGTTGGACAGAAGGAACTCCATGGCATCAGGATTGTTGTTGATTCCACGAATGCCCTGTCAGGCAGCGAGAATGCCGCCTTATCTTCCAGGTTGACCGTCAGGACCGTGTATATCTCATGGGTCACGGGATCTTTCAGAGACAATGCCGGCCAGCCGTTATGGTACATTTCAATCACGATTGAGAAACGGCTTTCCTGATACAGGAAAGTCTCTTCCATGGACGGATGGTCGCATTTGACAATTTCAAAATCATCCTCCCCTTTGGTAAATGTCACCATCGGATAGGATACATCGACAAAACATTCCTCTTCCCGGTAACAGAGATGTTCTTTTCCCTCTGAACGGATTATAGCCAATCGGGTGTTCATATTCGTAACTGGTTTTAAAATTATTGACTTGCAAGTTAATTGGCCGGCATTCACCTGCCTGTTTCCTTAAACGTGTGATTGTCACCGCCTGCGGACATTTGGGAGAGTTGCCGTCTCACCGCCTTGATTTTCCCGATCAGTTCGTCCTCCCTTCGGAATGAGGGGGTACATTTGGTACGCCTCATCCCGGCTCCCCAGGGGATGCCGCCGCATACTTTTCTCAGGCGTGCCTTTTCGCTTTCCAGGGCCGACTCCAGACGGGCCAGCTTGCGTCGCAACGATTCTTCGGTCACAGTTCTCATGATCTCATTGTTTTTTTAGTATGGTGACGGGTCGGAAAGACAGTCACCATACCGTCGTTATGTGTCACGTTATATTCTAGCTTTTTCCCTTTTGATGCCTCTCAGGACGTACAACAGGTGCAGGAACAGCTCCCTGTCGTAAATCCGGAAGAAGAACGGCTCGTCTGTTTCCCTGACCGTTCCGGTAAACGACACGGACTCCCGGTTCACGGGATATTGTAGGAAGTTGCCGTTTGCCAGCAGGGTGTGCTTTTTCTTTATCACTTCGCCTAGGAACTTGTCCATATCGTCGTTTCCCTCATAGCCGGAGAAGTAGAGGAAATGATGACGGCGCAGGCTTCGCAGGATTTTGGCGGTTTCCAGCCTTACATCCCTGCCCGATGATTCGTCCGTTCCTCTCATCAGGTTGCAGATGAACTTCTTCTTACCATTTATGTCAAGAAACAGATAAGGAACTATAATTGTAGAGGCATGCCGTGCGTGGTCAGAGATGACCATCGGCTTTTCTTTCAGAATGTCTCCTTTGAAGGTAATGTTCCGGTAATGGTTGTCCATCTGCCGTTCCAGCTCCTTTCTTGGCGTGGTAACGGAGCGGAGTCCCGTGAAGTAGCGTCCGCCCGCCCGGAAGCAGAACCGGTAGATGTCCGCATGATAAGGCTCTCCCAGGAAAAAGAAATTCCGGGTATGGCGGATGGGGGGCAAGACATTCATGTAGTCGAAATATCTTTCTTCCGTAATCTCACTGAACGGGGCGCAGAGGGATTGCAGGTGGATGCGTATCATCTTGCGGACGGTATTTCCGGACACGGCTATGAGGTACGGGTTCTTTTCCCTGTCCCTCAGTTCCTCCAGTGTCTCATGATGGTAGTCGCCGTGTATTCCGTCAGACATGGTGGTCACGCAGCTGCCGTCAAAACTGCGTGAATCGACTACGAATTTCAGTTTGTCGTTATTCATGGTTCAGATGTTTTGAAGGTTCAACACTCTCTTGGCGGCACTGAGGGCATTGGAGGTGAGCTGCCGTTGCCATGCCTTGTTTCTGGGTGACCAGCGGAATCCGGAGGATTTCAGTTCCTTTCGTCTGTTGTCTTCGGGAATCCTGTCAAACAGGATCTGAAGGCGGTCTTCCCCATAGTTCCATACAAGTGTCCCGCCCTCGAACGGCACTTCCTTGTTTTCCCGGCTTTGCACCGCTTTCAGCCTTTCGCGCATCCGTTCCGCAAGTTCCGGCAATTGGAAGAATTTGTTTCTCGGGGTGATGACGGGTTTCCTTACCCTTGCGTTATATTCGGAAATGAAGTCCACGGCCCTGCGGACGATTTCCACTTCCCCGTGATTGGCGAAAGTGGATACCTTGTTCAGGATGCTGCTGACGAACAGGGCACGGCTATAGCCCCGGCATTGTCCGGTGTCAATCCCGTGGATGGTGTCGGCGCTGCTCTTGATGTCGCGTTTGAGCGTCTGCCATGCCTTTTCCAGTTTTTCTTCCTCCGGTCGTGCGGCTTCCTTTTTCCGTCTGACGGCTTCAAGAACTTTTTGCCGCCAATTGCGGAACTCCTCGTAGCGGTTCTGATAGCTTCTGTTCGTATTCTCCTGCCTGTGGTAATCGAATCCACCCCGTCCCGTCACCATCGGGTTGGCGCAGCGTGAGAGGGCCGAGAGCTGGGCGGACAGCTTTTGCCGGTAGGCGGCGATGTATGTATCCCGTTCCTCTTCCTGCATGAGTTGCAGGTCGTTGTGCAGCTCCTCCCCGTAAATCATGATGTCCGTCTCGCCACGAATCTCCGGGTCGAAGGAACTCCATGCGTATGCGTCGCAAGCCTGTTTCCACATATCCTCCAGATAGCCCGGATGTTTGAACGCTACGGCTTCCCAGTCTTTGAAGTTCCTGGAATGCAATTCATTCCGATCTTCCGGATTTCCGTACAGGTGTACATAGTTGCCCGTTCCATGATGCTCCTTTCTGAAATGGAACGGTACGGGAGGATGGTCCGTACCCTTTTCCCGGATCATCGTGACCCGGTGCGCATTCTCTGCGGTAAGGCCCGTTACTTGTTCTTCCCGGACCTTTGCTGTTGTTGTTTCAGTCATAACCGTTGCCATTCATAAATTATTTCTACCAGTTCTTCGTCCGCCAGTTTTTGGATTTCCTCGTCCGAGCAACAGCAGGCGATTTCCTCGTCCAGCTTGAAAGCTGCCGGGTCAAGGCTTCCGATGCCGTCCAGCAGTTCCGGCACCAGGCTGTCTGCCGCAACCGTATAGCTTCCGTCCCTGCCTTGCACCTCCCGTGCGGGATAGCTCCTTTCCCGATAAACCAACATTCTCATTTTCGGATTGGCACCCTGCTGTCCTTTGTGGACTTTGCTTGTTGTCTCTCTGTTCATACCTTCATTTTTTTAGTTTGTTTGACATGATCGGCTCCGTGGAGCCGGTTTTTCGGTTTCTTACTTGCCGGACTGTCCTTTGCCGGGGATTGCGCAAGGCTTGGCAAAAGAAAATACCGCAGCGAAGCGAGGATGATTTTCTTTTAGCCAACCAGCCCCTGAAAGGGGCCGCCTTGCGCAATCAACCCGGCAAAGGGCTATATTTGCAGGTAAGAAATTGAAAGAATGGCAGGATTTTCAATTTGTCGGATACAACGTGTAATAAGTGTAATGAGCAAATTTGAAAGCATACAACGAAGGTTTTTCAAATATTTTCCAAACTATCGGATATCAATATCATATCGTAAAACAAGCGAAGGCGTGGCATTCCGGAATAAATACATATCTTCGCGTCAAAGGTGATTGATTGAAATGAATACATTCTCTGCTTTTGATACGGGTGTCATGGTAGCTTTCTTGCTGGGTATCGAGTTTCTTAGGAGTGATATCCAAACAATTCTCTATTGTAAAAGAAACGATCCCGGGATTTTTAAGAGCTGCCTGTATACATTGTTTATATTGTTGGCAAGTCTTTATTCCATTGTGGCCGGAGCCATGCTTAACCCCGAGCCCGTACCCGTTTATGAATTGATACCCGGTTTTCAAATAGGAGTTTATGGTTCTTGCTTTTTGTTTATATTTCTTGTTATCGCCGGTCTTTACCGTAAAATATTACCTCTCGTCCTTTTGGGGTACGCTATGGTATATGTAATCGGTGTACTGATACCGTTACTTGGATATGTAGTGTCCATGATGAATTATTTCGCCAGTACAGGATGATTATGAAGACCAAAGATGTTTTCCAGAGAAAATGGATAACAGACAGTATAACAAAAAGAAGGTATCCTTTTCAGATACCTTCAATGACGGGCCGGTTGCATATTTACCATTCCAGACGTTCCTTCACATTGTTCATCGCCTCTTTCAGGCTGCTGTTCATGACCCGCGCATAATGCTGCGTCATGCGTGTGGAGGCATGTCCGAGCATGACGGACACGTCCTGCAAGGGTACATTGTTGGCGAGCGTGACGGTGGTCCCGAAAGTGTGCCTGGCAACGTGCGTGGTCAGGTTTTTCTTTATGCCGCAGAAATCGGCGATTTCCTTGAGGTAGCTGTTCATTTTCTGGTTGCACATGACAGGCAGACAGCATCCTTTCTTTACGCAGACCGGATGTTCCCTGTATTTCTCCAATATGGCCAGTGGAACGGGCAGCAGCGGGATGTTGCTGATGGAAGACGCTTTTCTGCGGTGTTCCAACTTGACCCTTCCCTTCCTTATCCACCAGTCCCCGAGATTGTCCTGTACCAGGTTTTCACCACTCAGAGTGGCGACATCGGAGAATGCCAGACCAGTGAAGCACGCGAAGACAAATATGTCCCTGACCAGCTCGAGCCGTGGGATGGTGAATTTCTTTTTCATGACGGTCTGCAACTCGTCGTAGGTCAGGAATACCGGATCGGTCTCGTCCTGTTCCATCTTGTAACCGTAAAAGGGATTCTTGCGCATCCATTCCTTTGCCAATGCCATGTTGGTGAATTTCTTGAAACATTTCATGTAGCGGACTATCGTGTTACGGCACAGTCCCCCCTCCGTTTTCAGGTAAATGTCAAACGCACGGATGAACTCCGGTGTCAGCTCATGGAAGGTGATATCCTCCTTGCCGTAATAAGAGGGGATAAGCCGCTGCAATTTCTTCACCACGTTCTTGTACCGGTTGATCGTGACGGGAGAGTAGTCTATGCCTGCCAGTGTTTCCATTTCCCCGATGCCTTCCATCATGGTACCGAGTAGTGTACGCATTCCGGTGTCTTTCCCGAAGACACGTTTCAGGATCAGTTTCGGGGTAATCAGGGCCTGTTCCAATACCAGTTCCTTGTGTTTCTCGAGGGCACGTGCGTGTAACTCCGCAATATAGGTATTCAATGCGATGGATGCCCTGTCCCTGCCCTTGCTGCATCCTTTGGCCGCATTCCATAAGTTCAGAGGCACGCTTCTTTGGATACGGGCATCGTCGTAGCTCCCGTTGATGGTTATCCGCATCAGTACGGGGGCCTCGCCGTTTTTCAACAATTTCGTTTTGAGCACGAAAAAAAGAATGTTCATTGTTCTCTGTTTCATCACTTTTGTTTTTTTAGAGGTGTTACATCCAATTGTTTCGTCAAAACCGGATGGCATGAGGACGTGAAACGAAATGTTAAATTCGGTGGCTTTTTTGAGGGACTTGTAGAATAGCCATAAAAATCCCATTTTTATCAGGTTCGAATTGCCTTTTGTATCCCGGGTTCGATTCCTTTTTTTTATCCCGATGGGAAATACCGAAATTTTAAATTTATTTCACATTTTCAACTCCATCCGGTCATGTGTGCAAAATTACTTTTTCACACCGGAGATTGGAATTGTCAAATAGTTGAAAAACAATGAAGTATGATACATATTTATGGCTTTTTCAAAAGCCTTAAAAAAAGCCACTGAATTGGCAAAATCCAACTTCACAAATATGTAATGAAATGCGTAGTGAGGGTAAAAAAAGAACCCTTGAACTATCTCTAATTCAAGGGGTTTTCTAAAAGTGAAAAGCTTTTTGGTGGTGCCACCAGGAATCGAACCGGGGACACAAGGATTTTCAGTCCTTTGCTCTACCAACTGAGCTATGGCACCATTATTTCTTGTTTGCGGTTGCAAAGGTAGTGAAACTTTTTTAAACTGCAAACTATTTCTAAAAAAAAACACTGATAAAAACATAAGGTGTTTATTATCAGTGTTGTTTAATTAAAATTATTTTTCTTTTAGTGGATTCCAACCTTGCGCTTTCAGCTCAAACTCTTGTCCGTCACGGGTAATCAGGGCACATCCCAGCTCCGGTTTGGTGATGTGACCAATCACTTTTATATTCTCTATAGCCGAAATTCGTTCATGGTCTGTTAAAGGTACAGTAAATAACAGCTCATAGTCCTCACCACCATTTAAAGCACATGTTGTCACATTCATATTCAGTTCTTCCGCCATTACAGCCGTTTGGTAATCAATGGGAATTCTTTCCTCGTAAACGCGACAGCCGGTATCGCTTTGTGAGCATATATGCAGCAGTTCCGAAGAAAGGCCGTCGGAAATATCCATCATAGCGGTGGGCTTGATTCCCGCTTTTGCCAGTTTCTCAATGATATCCTTACGTGCTTCAGGCTTTAACTGACGTTCCAAAATATATTCTTTTCCGGAAAAATCCGGATTTGCTTCTTTTTCTCCTTGGAAAACAGCCTTTTCACGCTCTAGAAGTTGAAGTCCCATATAAGCTCCTCCCAAGTCACCGCTGACACAAATCAAGTCTGTATCTTGTGCGCCGTTGCGATAAACCACTTTGTCCTTGTCCGCTTCACCTATGCAAGTAATACTGATGGCGAGCCCGGTTACGGATGAAGTTGTATCTCCACCCACAATATCTACATGGTGTAGTTCACAAGCCAGTTTTAGCCCATCATAGAATTGTTCTAAATCTTCAATACAAAAGCGTTTGGACAGTGCGATAGAAACTGTGATTTGTTTTGGAGCACCATTCATAGCATAAATGTCCGAGAAGTTTACGATGGCCGATTTATATCCCAAATGTTTCAATGGGGTATAAACCAAATCAAAATGTACCCCTTCCATCAGTAAGTCTGTGGTCACCAATACCTCTTTATCTTTAAACTCCAATACGGCTGCATCGTCTCCCACACCATATTGGGTTTCCGGATTTTTTAACTCAATATCCTTCGTCAGATGTTTAATGAGGCCGAACTCACCTAAGGTCGCTATTTCTGTTCTGTTTATTTCCTGCATATCCTTAAATTCGATTAATCATTTCACGCATAATGGTAGTCATGCGCGGTTGCGCTTCATCTGCCGCTTTCTGAACCTCTTCGTGTGAAACTTCCACAATTTTTCCCTCCACGCCTAGGTCGGTGATAACCGATACTCCAAACACTTTGATGCCACAATGGTTTGCTACAATAACTTCAGGAACGGTAGACATACCTACGGCGTCAGCTCCAAGAATGTGGAACATCTTGTATTCTGCCGGAGTTTCGAAGGTAGGTCCCTGTGTACCGATATATACTCCTTGTTGTACTTTGATACCTTTTTCTTTAGCGATCTCCAGTGCTTTGTCTATCAGTTCTTTGGAGTAGGCTTCACTCATATCCGGGAAACGGGGGCCGTATTCAATGTTCTTGCCGTGCAACGGATGTTCGGGAAAAAAGTTGATATGATCTCTGATAATCATCAGGTCACCAATTTCAAAGTCTGCATTCGTACCTCCAGCTGCATTGGATACGAACAATGTTTTGATACCTAATTCACGCATCACCCGTACAGGGAAGGTAACTTCTTTCATGGAGTATCCTTCATAGAAGTGGAAACGTCCTTGCATGGCCATGATGTCTTTATTACCCAATTTGCCGAAAATCAATTTACCGCTATGTCCCTCTACGGTTGAAACAGGGAAATTAGGGATATCTTTGTAATTGATCTCGTATTTATCGGTAATTTCGTGTACTAGGCTTCCTAAGCCGGTACCTAATATGATAGCAGTTTCGGGACTGGTATGCATCTTTTCTCTAAGAAAATCTGCTGTTTCTTGAATTTTTTCTAACATAGTTGGTTATATTTGAATTAAACAGTTCTTGTTGGTCTTGTAAGAAGATTACCTCAATGGGCAGCATATATATATAAGGTTTTAGTGTCTTGTCCATCAGTGGATGGGCTGCTAATCGTACTGAGTCTTTTTCAGTGGTGATAATCATGCGTTTACCTTCCGGAAGTTTCATGAAACGTTTCTTTATCAGTTCCATATCTCTTGCTGTAAAGTTATGGTGGTCACTGAAAGCCAGTGACTCAATGTGCTCATTGTATGGTGATAAATCTTGAATGAGTTTTGCTGGTGAGGCTATGCCTGTCACCAATAGGATATGCTTATCTTTTTCTATCTCTTTTAATGGAACTGCATTCCCTACTGTAAACAACGGATGCAGCTTGCCGTATGCTAATGTCGTGAAGTAGAGCTGCTGATAGGGGTAAAGTTCCATTTGCTTGCTCAAGACTCTCAAATCCATCGGGGTGATGTCCTTAGGGCATTTAGTGACAATGACAATATGTGCCCGGCTTTTTCCATTTTCAGGTTCGCGCATTCGTCCGGCAGGCAGCAAGGCGTCTTCGCAAATCAGTCGATGGTAATCTACTAATAAGATGTTCATTCCGGGTTTTACATATCGGTGCTGGAAAGCATCATCCAAAATAATCACTTCTGTTCCGGGGGCAATGTGACTATTGCATAACTGCTCTATGCCATGACAACGGTTTCGGTCTACTGCCATATAGATGTCCGGAAACTTCTGTTTCATTTGGAAAGGTTCGTCACCTATCATCTGTACGGACGTATCCGGCCCAGCAAGTACAAAACCTTTGGATTTGCGTTTGTAGCCGCGGCTCAGTACGGCCACTTTGTAATCTTTCTGCAATAATCTTATCAAGTATTCTGTATGGGGGGTCTTTCCGGTTCCGCCCACGGTGATGTTGCCTACCGAGATGATTGGGACATCAAACTTACGTTCTTTGTATATTCCCCAGTCAAACAATTTATTACGCAGCCATACGCCGGTCCCATAAAGCCATGAAACCGGATATAGCCACTTGTTTATCTTGATAAGATTACCTTCCATGCGCAAATTATTGGATATTAGGGTCAAACGGCATACGTGCCTGTATGCAGTTGGCGTTTTTTATGTTCTCCAGCGCCTTGAAGCTGTTATAATAGCTTCCCAAATATTCTTTGATTTCGCTGTTTACATAATGTTTTTTCTGATTGCCCAGCAAACTTGCGAAAATATTTTCTTTTTCGGGATAGCCGATAATACTATAATTTTCTATGCCGGCTTGGGTGGCGGCGGCATTTAATGCCTTGTCTATACCTCCCAGTTCATCTACCAAACCGAGATCTTTGGCCATAGCACCGGTCCATACACGGCCTTCAGCTACTTTTTCAATAGCCTCTGTAGACATTTTTCTACCTTCGGCGCAACGGTTTACGAATAGCTTGTATCCTCGGTTGACATAATTCTGCATCAATTCTTGTTCTGATGCGTTTAATGGACGGGTAAGAATAGGACCTAGGCTGGCACCCAGATCTGCCATTTTATTAGTTTTCACTACATCAAAATTCAATCCTAAAGTTTCAGTAAACAGTTTCTCACCTGAATACATCATGCCGAATATGCCGATAGAACCAGTCAGCGTAGTCGGGTCAGCGAAAATGCGGTCTGCAGCGCAGGAAATGTAATAGCCTCCTGATGCAGCATAATCTCCCATAGAAACGATTACCGGTTTTTTCTCTTTCAGTCTTACTACTTCACGCCATATTTGATCTGAACCGTATGCGCTGCCACCCGGTGAGTTGACGCGTAATACAACAGCTTTTACATCATCGTTATCACGTAATTTGCGCAGGCCTTTACACATCTTTTGTACATCAATACAATCTTCTGTGGAACTGCCGGGAGCATCCAGAATCTCACCGTATGCATAATATACGGCTATTACATTTCCACTTTTGTCTTTGGGCACATTTTTCTTGACGTTTATCATATCTTCTATGAAAAGACTGTTCAGCTTGTCGTCTTCGTCACGACCGCTTAATTGTTTCAGATAGGAAATAACTTCATCTTTATACATCAAGGTGTCTGCTAGTCCGCATTGAACATATTCTTCTGCCTGACAAAAATCCATATATCGGTCTGCATAAGCATTCAGAGTATCTGTCGGGATGTGTCGTGAATCGGATACATCTGCCTGAATACGATTCCAGACAGATTCCAGACATTCGGTCATCTGTTCGCGGTTGGCCGGACTCATTTCTGTAGCGATAAACGGTTCCACGGCTGATTTGTAAGTACCCACTCTGAATACTTGTATTTCCAGTCCTAGTTTGGAAACCAGATTTTTGAAGAAAACAGGTTGCATGCCTGCTCCGTGCCATCCGATACTTCCTTGCGGATTGATAATTATTTTATCGGCCACGCTGGAAAGATAATACATCTTCTGTGCATATTGGTCTGCATAAGCAACGATGAATTTACCGCTTTCTTTGAAATCCAGTAATGCATTGCGTATTTCCTCTAAGGAAGCGTATGATGCTTCCAGATAAGAAGGTTGGATATAAATACCCTTGATTTTGTCATTGTCTTTTGCTTTCTTGATAGAAGCTAGAATGTCATCCAAACCGTATGCCTCAAATTCTTCCCCCAAAAGTTGTTGGAGTGGGTTTTCCTGTACGCGTTCGGATAGACTGCCTTTAAAGTCGAGTACGAAGATAGAGTTGTCTTTCACCACCGTTTCAGTATCCGATGATGCGACTATGCCAACCAGAGTGATAATCCCTAGTATAGTGAACACTACGCCTGCCAGAATGACGCCGATAACGCTGGCAAACGTAAATTTTAGAAAATCTTTCATTGAATGTGTTGTTTTTAATGTTAATAATTAGCTAACAAAAATAGGTTATTGCATTGAAAAAAGCAAAAAAAGTGAACATCTTTTGCTGCCTGTTTGTTCTTCATTTATAATAATAACCTATAAATACGTTGTATTATATGACAAAAAGTTTTAAAGAGGCTCTGAAAGCCCGTCGTACATTTTATCAGATCGAAAACAAATCGACATTGTCTGATAAAGAAATAAGAGATTTAATTCGTTTTGCTGTAGAATTTGTCCCCTCAGCTTTCAATTCTCAAACCACCCGTGTTGCGTTATTAACAGGTAAGGCGCATGAAAAGTTGTGGAACATTGTAAAAAATGTCTTGCGTGAGCGGGTTCCGGCTGAGGTATTTGGCAAGACCGAAGAAAAGATTGATGGCTGTTTTGCTTGTGGATATGGTACTATTCTATATTTTGAAGATATGGCTATCGTTCGCTCTTTGCAGGAAAGTTTCCCCACTTATAAAGATAATTTCCCTATCTGGGCAGAACAGACCGATGCTATGCATCAGTTGGCAGTCTGGACCATGCTGGAAGATGCAGGAATGGGGGCGTCTTTGCAACATTATAATCCGCTGATTGATGATGAAGTACGTAAAGCTTGGAATTTGCCTGGTGATTGGAAATTGGTAGCGCAGATGCCATTCGGTGTGCCTGTTGCACAACCGGGCTCTAAGGAAGTGATGTCATTGGATGAGCGTGTTTTTGAATTTACTGATTAAAATTCATGTCTCATCTTTTGGCTTATTAGGGGAAAATAAGCATCTTTGTGTGCAATAAAATAAAGATGTGCTATGAAAAAATTATTATCCCTTCCCCCTAATCTGGTGGAATGTTTTCATGATATAGAGAAAGCAGACCGGACAGAGTGGTTTTGTACTTCCGATCCTATAGGCAGTAAGCTGGGATCAGGTGGGGGGACCGCATGGCTGTTGGAGGCTTGTCATCAGAAAGTGACTCCTGACAGCGATTTTCTTACTTGGTTGGGAAAAGAAAAACGTATTTTACTTCATGCAGGCGGGCAGAGTCGTCGTTTGCCCGGATATGCGCCATCCGGCAAAATTCTTACCCCCATTCCTGTATTCCGGTGGGCCAGAGGACAACGGCTGTCACAAAATCTGCTTTCCCTCCAGCTCCCTTTATATGAACAAATCATGGAGAAAGCTCCGTCTTCTCTTCATACATTGATTGCAAGTGGGGATGTTTATATCCGTGCGGGCCAACCGCTTCAGACTATTCCTGATGCGGATGTGGTGTGTTACGGTTTATGGGTAGATCCTAATCTGGCAAAGAACCATGGTGTTTTTGTTTCTTCACGAGTCACTCCCGATAAGCTTGATTTCATGCTTCAAAAACCTTCGGTGGAGGAATTGGGGAAATTAATGCAAACCCATCTTTTTCTGATGGATATCGGAATTTGGCTGTTAAGTGACCGTGCGGTTAGTCTGTTGGTAAAACGATCTTATAAGGAAGGAAAACTCTCTTATTATGACATGTATTCTGATTTCGGACTTACATTGGGAGAGCATCCACGTACGATGGACGATGAGCTTAACAAGCTGAGTGTGGCTATTCTGCCGTTGCCCGGAGGGGAGTTTTATCATTACGGAACCAGTCGTGAACTTATTTCTTCTACATTGGCAGTACAAAATTTGGTAAACGACCAGCGGGAGATTATGCACAAGAAGGTAAAACCGCATCCGGCCATGTTTGTTCAGAATGCTGAGGTAGGTTATCAACTTACCTCACAAAATTCGGAAATATGGATAGAGAACAGTTGTGTAGGAGCAGGATGGAATATCCATCACCAGACTATCATAACAGGTGTTCCCGTTAATAATTGGAACTTGGAGGTTCCGTCTGGTGTGTGTATTGATGTGGTTCCTTTTGGAGAATCGGGCTATGTAGCGCGTCCATACGGCTTCAATGATACTTTCAAGGGATCTTTGGCCAAGGAAGAAACATATTATCAAGGAATGTCTGTAGGTGAGTGGTGTGCTGTACGCGGCATTTCGGTGGAAGAAATAGAAAACGGTCACGACTTGCAGGCCGCGCGTTTGTTTCCGGTTTGCTCATCTGTAGAGGAATTGGGAGCAGTTATGCGCTGGATGGTCTCTGAACCGGCATTACAGCAAGGAAAAGAAATATGGCAACGCTGTCGTAAGTTATCTGCCGATGATATATCCGCTTATTCTAATCTTTATCGTCTGGCAGAACAGCGTGAAGCTTTCCGGATAAAGAATTGGCCGGCATTGGCGCATAATTATGAACGAAGTGTCTTTTATCAGCTAAATTTGGAGAATGCTGCTGGAGAATTTGCTCGGTATGATCTGTCGTTGCCTGAGCCTTTATCAGAATCGGCTCCGCTGATGACACGTATCAGTGATAATATGTTCCGTGCTCGGGTGCAGCAGCTTAAGGGGCTGGCTTATCGGGAATATGAGAATGAGGCTTTTCGTTTGATGCGCGACGGACTTACTGCTTCGGCTTTAGCCAAGAGGCAGCAACCGCATTTGTCAGTGTACTCCGATCAGATTGTCTGGGGGCGTAGTCCGGTCCGTATTGATCTGGCCGGCGGATGGACGGATACTCCACCTTATTGCTTGAATGAAGGGGGGAATGTGGTGAATATTGCTATTGAGTTGAACGGGCAGCCTCCTTTACAAGTTTACGTGAAACCTTGTCGGGAATATAAAATAATCCTTCGTTCTATAGACTTAGGCGCTATGGAAGTGGTTACAACTTATGGGGAGGTAAGAGGTTTCATGCAAGTGGGCTCCCCATTCTCTATACCTAAAGCGGCATTGGTGCTGGCAGGTTTCCAGCCGGGCTTTTCCACCGAATCGTATGTTTCACTGGAAGAGCAGTTGAAGGCGTTTGGTTCCGGAATGGAAATTACTCTGCTTTCTGCGATTCCTGCGGGCTCCGGTCTGGGTACAAGTTCTATTCTTGCATCGACTGTGCTGGGGGCAATCTCTGATTTTTGCGGGCTGAACTGGGATAAGAACGAGATATGTAACCGTACGCTTATTCTGGAACAGTTGCTGACTACCGGCGGGGGGTGGCAAGATCAATACGGAGGTGTGCTTCGTGGTGTGAAATTATTGCAGACCCATGCAGGTATGGATCAGAGTCCATTAGTGCGCTGGTTGCCCGATTATTTGTTTACAGGTGGCGAATATCAGAAGTGTCATTTGCTTTATTACACGGGAATTACCCGTACAGCCAAAGGAATTTTAGCTGAAATCGTACGTAGCATGTTCCTCAACTCCACAGAGCATTTGTCTATACTTGGCGGTATGAAGGGGCATGCTCTTGACTTGTACGAAGCCATTCAGCGTGGGAATTTCGATGAAATGGGGCGTTTGGTTGGTAAAAGCTGGAAGCTGAACCAAGCGTTGGATCCCGGCACTAATCCCGAGGCAGTTGAGGCTATCATTCGCCGGATTGATGATTATTGCCTGGGATATAAATTGCCAGGTGCGGGGGGAGGAGGCTATCTTTATATGGTGGCTAAAGATCCTGAGGCTGCTATACGTATTCGAAGTATTCTTGCTCAGAACCCACCCAACAGTTGTGCCCGTTTCGTTGATATGGCTTTGTCCGACAAAGGCTTGCAAATTAGCCGAAGCTAGTTATAACTGAATAGAGTTGGGAAACCAGCCGGGTGATATTTTCTTTAGCAAACTCCGGTTCCATTGCCTTCTCCAGGGTGATGGGGCCGGGGGCTATAGAGAATATACCTTTGAATCCCGCTTTGTTTAATTCCGGCAGGTTTTCTATACTGCCTGCCAGTACAATAACGGGGATATGTTCTTTTTGTGCTTCCTTTAGTATCCTGTATGGAACTTTTCCCATAGCTGTCTGTCGGTCTGCTTTTCCCTCGCCCGTAATAATGAGGTCTGCTCCTTTTATTTTCTCGGAGAAGTCGATGGCTTTCAATAATAATTCTGTTCCCGGTTTTAGCTCTGCGTTAAAAAAAGCCAGCAGTCCGCCACCCATGCCTCTGGCTGCACCTGCACCGGGGTAGTTCGTGATATCTTTTCCTGTCGTTTTCTTTATAACTTCGGCTAATGATTGCATGCCTTCATCCAGCCTTTGCACCATTTTAGGATCGGTTCCTTTTTGTTGTGCAAAGATATATGCCGCTCCGTCAGGACCGTAGAAAGGGTTGGTTACATCACATGCTACCACGAAGTGTGTTTCTTTTAGTGCGGGGTGAATACCGGATGTGTCTATGCTGCTTTTTCCTTCCTAAAGTTTTTCAAGAGTGGTAGCATTGGCATCTGTTTTTGCTAACTCAGTTGTGTGTGCTGCGTACATCGTCCTGTGTTTTCCGTAGCTGTCTTCCCTTCCCTGTCCTGGCTTACGGTGTTTGGTTGCCCCTCCGGACTCGCGCCTTCCCTTTCTTTAGTTCCAGCTCTTCCGTTTTTGTTTACGCGCGTGCGAATATTATAATGTGTCTGTCTTTTTCCTCCCGTGTCCTCCGTTATAAAAACCTTCTTTGTAACATATCTGTGATTCAGCGTATTACAAAAAAGTTTCAGGGAATCCGGATAATTTGTCTTGTGAAAGTTTGCCTGTTAGCGTTAAAAGGTCTACTTTTGCACCCGCAATCGAGAGAGATGCGGCACTTCAGACAGTGTTACTGACTTGGTGAAACAAACGTGGGAGATTTCCTTGATAGTGATCTGCACCTGGTATCTTACCTTAGCGGGGCTAAGGGAGCGAGAACGGATAAGACCCCGGGAGGATGGATGGTCCGCCTTTTATGGAAGTTTCGAAAAAACTTTTTCAAAAAAACTTTCGAAAACATTTGGTGGTTACGATAAAATCTCTTACCTTTGCATCCGCTTTCGGAAACGATGGCAAACAAGAATAAGAGTTCTTTGAAAGATTTAAGATAAACAAACAAGTAGTACAAGCCGGTGCACCGTATATATAATATGGTGTACGGAAAAACAAGAACCGTCAATATTTTTATTGTATTGATAGATTTGGAGTCCTTGAGCGTAAAGTCAACTTAAGTGTTGAAAAGAATATTTTTACAATGAAGAGTTTGATCCTGGCTCAGGATGAACGCTAGCTACAGGCTTAACACATGCAAGTCGAGGGGCAGCATGGTCTTAGCTTGCTAAGGCTGATGGCGACCGGCGCACGGGTGAGTAACACGTATCCAACCTGCCGTCTACTCTTGGCCAGCCTTCTGAAAGGAAGATTAATCCAGGATGGGATCATGAGTTCACATGTCCGCATGATTAAAGGTATTTTCCGGTAGACGATGGGGATGCGTTCCATTAGATAGTAGGCGGGGTAACGGCCCACCTAGTCAACGATGGATAGGGGTTCTGAGAGGAAGGTCCCCCACATTGGAACTGAGACACGGTCCAAACTCCTACGGGAGGCAGCAGTGAGGAATATTGGTCAATGGGCGATGGCCTGAACCAGCCAAGTAGCGTGAAGGATGACTGCCCTATGGGTTGTAAACTTCTTTTATAAAGGAATAAAGTCGGGTATGCATACCCGTTTGCATGTACTTTATGAATAAGGATCGGCTAACTCCGTGCCAGCAGCCGCGGTAATACGGAGGATCCGAGCGTTATCCGGATTTATTGGGTTTAAAGGGAGCGTAGATGGATGTTTAAGTCAGTTGTGAAAGTTTGCGGCTCAACCGTAAAATTGCAGTTGATACTGGATGTCTTGAGTGCAGTTGAGGCAGGCGGAATTCGTGGTGTAGCGGTGAAATGCTTAGATATCACGAAGAACTCCGATTGCGAAGGCAGCCTGCTAAGCTGCAACTGACATTGAGGCTCGAAAGTGTGGGTATCAAACAGGATTAGATACCCTGGTAGTCCACACGGTAAACGATGAATACTCGCTGTTTGCGATATACGGCAAGCGGCCAAGCGAAAGCGTTAAGTATTCCACCTGGGGAGTACGCCGGCAACGGTGAAACTCAAAGGAATTGACGGGGGCCCGCACAAGCGGAGGAACATGTGGTTTAATTCGATGATACGCGAGGAACCTTACCCGGGCTTAAATTGCACTCGAATGATCCGGAAACGGTTCAGCTAGCAATAGCGAGTGTGAAGGTGCTGCATGGTTGTCGTCAGCTCGTGCCGTGAGGTGTCGGCTTAAGTGCCATAACGAGCGCAACCCTTGTTGTCAGTTACTAACAGGTGATGCTGAGGACTCTGACAAGACTGCCATCGTAAGATGTGAGGAAGGTGGGGATGACGTCAAATCAGCACGGCCCTTACGTCCGGGGCTACACACGTGTTACAATGGGGGGTACAGAGGGCCGCTACCACGCGAGTGGATGCCAATCCCTAAAACCCCTCTCAGTTCGGACTGGAGTCTGCAACCCGACTCCACGAAGCTGGATTCGCTAGTAATCGCGCATCAGCCACGGCGCGGTGAATACGTTCCCGGGCCTTGTACACACCGCCCGTCAAGCCATGGGAGCCGGGGGTACCTGAAGTGCGTAACCGCGAGGATCGCCCTAGGGTAAAACTGGTGACTGGGGCTAAGTCGTAACAAGGTAGCCGTACCGGAAGGTGCGGCTGGAACACCTCCTTTCTGGAGAGGATCCAAAGTAAAGGTTTTTGTTTTTGTACTGCTGTTGTTGTTTATTCAAGATATGATTCCGTATTAAGACGGAAGAGAGAAAGTAAGAAGCCGGGTCTAATGAAACAGACTAGGTTGAACTTAGTCCTATAGCTCAGTTGGTTAGAGCGCTACACTGATAATGTAGAGGTCGGCAGTTCAACTCTGCCTGGGACTACGAATCTTGAGATTCGGGGGATTAGCTCAGCTGGCTAGAGCATCTGCCTTGCACGCAGAGGGTCAACGGTTCGAATCCGTTATTCTCCACTCCATCAGAGACGTAAGATACGAAGATGACCGATCTATGACATATTGTACAAGCAAACAGTAATTTTAGTAGTAAAGAGCTGAAAGTATATATCATCCCGCTGACACGCAAGTGTGGGCGAATGAATAAGGAAAGTAAACAAGGGCGCATGGCGGATGCCTTGGCTCTCGGAGGCGATGAAGGACGTGATAAGCTGCGATAAGCTCCGGGGAGGTGCAAATAACCTTTGATCCGGGGATTTCCGAATGGGACAACCCGGCGTGTTGAAGACACGCCACCTGATCATTTCAGGAGCTAACGCAGGGAACTGAAACATCTTAGTACCTGCAGGAAAAGAAAATAACAATGATTCCCCCAGTAGTGGCGAGCGAACGGGGAATAGCCCAAACCGTTCATGTTACGGCATGATCGGGGTTGTAGGACTACGTCGTTGCATGAAGACATCGGAGAAGAACTTTCTGGAAAGAAAGACCATAGAGCATGACAGTTGCGTATTCGTATGTTGTCGAAGCATAGTAGTATCCTGAGTAGCGCGGAGCACGAGGAATTCTGCGTGAATCTGCCGGGACCATCCGGTAAGGCTAAATACTCCCGAGAGACCGATAGCGAACCAGTACCGTGAGGGAAAGGTGAAAAGCACTTCGAACAGAAGAGTGAAATAGTTCCTGAAACCGTGCGCCTACAAGCGGTCGGAGCTGCTTAAAGCAGTGACGGCGTGCCTTTTGCATAATGAACCTACGAGTTGCCTTTGCCGGCAAGGTTAAGTGTGACGACACACGTATCCGAAGCGAAAGCGAGTCTGAATAGGGCGTATAGTCGGCAGTGGCAGACGCGAAACCAAGTGATCTACCCTTGGCCAGGTTGAAGGCTGGGTAACACCAGCTGGAGGACCGCACCAATAAGCGTTGAAAAGCTTCTGGATGAGCTGAGGGTAGGGGTGAAAGGCTAATCAAACTTGGAGATAGCTCGTACTCCCCGAAATGCATTTAGGTGCAGCCTTGTGGGTTACTGATGTGAGGTAGAGCGACTGATAAGATGCGAGGGCTTCACCGCCTATCAAGTCTTGACAAACTCCGAATGCGCATCAGTTTTACCTCAGGAGTGAGGGCATGGGTGCTAAGGTCCGTGCCCGAGAGGAGAAGAATCCGGACCACCTGCTAAGGTCCCGAAATGACAGCTAAGTTAAACTAACGAAGTCTGACTGCTAAGACAGCTAGGATGTTGGCTTGGAAGCAGCCATTCATTTAAAGAGTGCGTAACAGCTCACTAGTCGAGGAGTCTGGCGTGGATAATAATCGGGTATTAAGTTGTCTACCGAAGCAGTGGGATCATTGAAATGATCGGTAGGGGAGCATTCCAGTCAGCGTCGAAGGCGTACCGCGAGGTATTCTGGAGCGTCTGGAAAAGCAAATGTAGGTATAAGTAACGATAAAGGGGGCGGGAAACCCCCTCGCCGAAAGACTAAGGTTTCCTGATCAACGCTAATCGGATCAGGGTAAGTCGGGTCCTAAGGCTCAGCCGAAGGGCGATGCCGATGGCAGAAACGGTTAATATTCCGTTACTACCTCCAGGAGTGATGTGGAGACGCAGTAGTGACAATGCCGCCATCTGACGGAATAGATGGTTGAAGGGTGTAGATGTTGATCTTGGCAGGCAAATCCACCATGAGAATCGAACCTGATAGTATGCCGCGTCCCTCGGGACAAGGCAATAGTGCATGTAATCATGCTGCCAAGAAAATCCGCTAAACAAAATCCTGTAGGTACCCGTACCGTAAACGGACACACGTAGTCGGGATGAATATTCTAAGGCGCTTGAGTGATTCACGGTTAAGGAACTAGGCAAACTGACCCTGTAACTTCGGGATAAAGGGTCCCTACCCGGTGACGGGAGGGCGCAGAGAATAGGTCCAGGCAACTGTTTAACAAAAACACAGGGCTGTGCGAAATCGAAAGATCCTGTATACAGCCTGACACCTGCCCGGTGCTGGAAGGTTAAGAGGAGACGTCATCGTTGAGAGAAGCGTTGAATTGAAGCCCCAGTAAACGGCGGCCGTAACTATAACGGTCCTAAGGTAGCGAAATTCCTTGTCGGGTAAGTTCCGACCTGCACGAATGGTGTAATGATCTGGACGCTGTCTCAACCGTGAGCTCAGTGAAATTGTAGTATCGGTGAAGATGCCGATTACCCGCGATGGGACGAAAAGACCCCGTGAACCTTTACTATAGCTTATCATTGAATCTGGGCACGTGATGTGTAGGATAGGTCGGAGGCTTTGAAGGGGGTACGCCAGTATCCTTGGAGCCGCTGTTGAAATACGACCCTTCATTTGTTTGGATTCTAACCCGTGTATATGGGGACACTGATTGGTGGGTAGTTTGACTGGGGTGGTCGCCTCCAAAAGCGTAACGGAGGCTTCTAAAGGTGCCCTCACGGCGATTGGTAACCGCCGTTAGAGTGTAATGGCATAAGGGCGCTTGACTGGGAGACTGACAAGTCGATCAGGTAGGAAACTAGAGCATAGTGATCCGGTGTTTCCGTATGGAAGGGACATCGCTCAAAGGATAAAAGGTACTCCGGGGATAACAGGCTGATCCCTCCCAAGAGCTCATATCGACGGAGTGGTTTGGCACCTCGATGTCGGCTCGTCACATCCTGGGGCTGGAGAAGGTCCCAAGGGTTGGGCTGTTCGCCCATTAAAGTGGCACGCGAGCTGGGTTCAGAACGTCGTGAGACAGTTCGGTCTCTATCTATCGTGGGCGTATGAAATTTGCGTGGCTCTGACACTAGTACGAGAGGACCGTGTTGGACAGACCTCTGGTTTACCGGTTGTGCCGCCAGGTGCATTGCCGGGTATCTAAGTCTGGATCGGATAAGTGCTGAAAGCATCTAAGTACGAAGCCGGCCACAAGATTAGATTTCTCAGGGTCGTCATAGACGATGACGTTGATAGGATGCAGGTGTAAAGGTAGAGATACCAAAGCCGAGCATTACTAATTGCCCGTCCACTTTCCTTATATTTAGGATGGTGTATACGTTCGGTTATTACTACAGGATAAGATAACGCTGATGGCTTGTCGATATGTCGCCCTTATTCAGGTGGCTATAGCACAAGGGTTCCACCTCTTCCCATTCCGAACAGAGAAGTTAAGCCTTGTCACGCCGATGGTACTGCGTCACAGTGGGAGAGTAGGTAGCTGCCGTTTTTGATTGAAGCCTCCGGACTTGAAGAAGTTCCGGAGGCTTTTTTTT